>Ga0308175_100000165_pt1 | contig 51788 bp, 39 predicted proteins | sample PhyCR1_3_FD_203893 | JGI IMG/M metagenome (GOLD analysis project Ga0308175, IMG submission 203893) | Soil microbial communities from UC Gill Tract Community Farm, Albany, California, United States - DLSLS.C.R1 | ecosystem: Environmental > Terrestrial > Soil > Agricultural land | place: USA...
CAACACCAGCACGTGATCCAGCTCCTCCACCTCGATCAGCAGCGCGCGCACCAGCGGCCCTCGCGCCAGATCGAACACGTGCATCGTCTCGTGCGCGATCAGCCGCTGCAGCTCCGCCGCCCTCGCCCCCCCCGGCATGCTCCGCAGATCCGTGACCGGGAGCGCCACCGGCTGCGCCGCCGCGATCCGCTGCACCGGCCGGCCATGCTCCACCGGGAACGTCGTCCGTAGATTTTCGTGGCGCCGGACGATCTCGTTCACCGTCCGCTCCAGCGCCGCCACGTCGAGCGGCCCGGGCATCCGGATCGGCGTCGGGATGTTGTAGATCGGCATCCCGGGCTGGAACTGGTCCAGGAACCACAGCCGCTCCTGCGCGAACGACAGCGGCCGCGTCGCCGGCGCCTCCCCCGGCGTGAACGGTCGCTGGGCCGGCGGCGCTTGGGACGCCCGGATCTTGCGATCGAGCTCCTCCAGCTGCGCTGGAGACAGGGCGCTGATCCGTCGGGCCGTCTCGGTCATGGCTAGGGGCATCGAGTGCGCCGCGGCACGCGCCGGGTCAGGCAGCCGTCACGGCGTGGGCGCGGCGGGCGCCGTCCTCGCGATACCCCGAGGCCAGAAGCGCGGCGTCGAGGAGATCCCACAGGCTGACGAGCGCGGCGAGGAAGTCATCGATGCCTTCCATGATCAGGGGTTCCGTCTGGTCGTCGAGGACCGCAGCGACCGCAGCGACCGCGTTCTTCTCATGCTGCTGCTCGGCCCCGATCTCACCGAAATGCTCGAGCAGGTAGTGCATCTCGGGGTCGCTCATGCGCACGTTGTACAGCCCGCTATCGATGAGGCAGTGCTTCTCCCCCGGGATGAGCTGTCCGTTCGAGATCATCTCGAGGGCGAGCGCCGTGCCGAGGTTTTGAATGGTCGTGTCGCGATCGGTCGCTTTCCGGCGCTCGAACACCTCGATCGCCATGCGAGTTTGCCGCATGAGCCCGGTCTGGAAGTCGTAGCCCGGCAGCGTCCCCAGGATCCGGTCGGAATCTTTCCGGAGCTGGTCCTCCACCGCGGCCTGGTCCTCGAGATCCGGACACACCACCCGCTGGGCGCGGCGATTGACGATGTAGCCCGCCATCCTGGCGAGCTCGGGGCCATGGCCCGACTCGCTCTCGACGATCTCCTCGAGCAGCTGGCTCTGCCGGGCAAGCCCGTGCGCCGCCAGGGCCTCCGGGAAGTTCCATCCCGGCCGTGTCGACGCACAAAAACACTGAATTTGATGGAACAGCGCGCTCACCACCTCCGGCGCCGGGTTCACCGCTGCCCAGTTCTTGAAGATCGGGTGCTTGAAGCACCTGTGAGTCCGGATGTACTCGATCAGCTCGTTGACGGTCTTACTCATCGAAATCCCCCTTTTAGCGAAGCAGCCGGCCGTAGCGATCTACAGGCTTCCACTCCTCCTCGAATTCCTTGTTGTTGTTCCAGTTACCCAACCCGGGCAGGAACGCCTTGGGGGCGCCGCCGTGGGGGTTACTGATGTCGCCATTCCAGCGCTCGTCGAGCGGCTCGCTCGCGAGCTGGTACCGCGTGTCCGACGTCAAGCGGCAGCGCTTGATCGTTGAGTGATTGTCCAGGGCCGCGTGCGCCAGGTAGATGCTGAAGCACAAGACGTCACCGGCACGAAAGTCGGTGGTGAGCCAGCGCTCCCCGAGCTTGTCCTGAAGCGCCAGGGGGTCGTTGCTGAGCCAGCCGATCTTGTCGCGATCGGCGTCCTTGGCCCAGTAGCTCTCGAGCTGGCGCGCCTTGTGGCTTCGCTCGAGGATGATCAGCGCCCCCTCTTCACGCGTGACGTCGCCGATCGGGATCCAGGACGACCACAGGTTGCGCGTGCCGCGCCCGACGTAGACGACGTCACAGTGCAGCCCACAGCCCTCCCCGGGCCGGACGAACCGCGGCCACTTGAAGTCGAACGTGGTGACCTTGCCGCCGAGGAAGCGCTCGTAGAACGACACCAGGCGGGCGTTCATGATCACGTTGTTGTAGGCGAGGCCGGTTCGAATACTCTCGTTGAACGCGAGCAGGTTGACCTTGTCGATGAACGTATTCTCTTGTTGAATCCCTTCGACAGCAGGGTGGTTGATACCATCGATCTCCCCGACGATAGCATACTTCAGCATGATCTCGCGCCGCGCCTCGATGACCACCTCGCGATCGAGCATGCCGCGAAAGAACAGATACCCTTGCTCGTCCATGCGCGCTTTGCAGGCGGCGATGTCCGAGATGAGAGGTGATGAGTCCTGCAACTCGCCGAACTTGTCGGGCGAGGTATCGAGCTTGATCTTGTTGCAGTACAAGGCCGGCGTTGCGTGTAACCCGTCGGGATCTTTGGACACACTCACAGCATGCATGCGGCTTGACCTCCTGATAAATAGGGGCGGCTAAGGGCGCGGGGCCCTGGGCGGCCAGGGGCGTACGCATCGGCCGCTTGCGGATCGACCTCGGCCCAGCTGTGCTTGATCGCCCGGTCGTTCGGGCGTCATTGTCGGCTCCCTTCCTCTCACGTTGTCACACCGCGACAATCCAGATGCTCGAGCGACCAACCGAACGTGCTCGCGGGGCGTTCATCAGCCTCGATGGCTCTACCATGCATCTCACATCAAGTGCTGTCAAACAGAAATTATCCAAAGCATTCCTGATATGGATAACCCGTTACATCATGGCTGAGGCAGTATTGCGTAAGCCGATTCCGAGTCTTCGCTTCATCGCGACACAGGCGCACAGGCTCGAACCGCTCCAGTCGCGCGAGGTCGCATCGAGCTACGTGAGCACGACCGTGCGCCGGCGCACGGCCGGGGCACCGGCATCGGCTACGTGCTCACGCGCGCGGCGCGAGCACCCAGGTCTCGCGGACTCGCCACGGATCCGTCGACGGCGACACCTTGCGCGCGATCGTGAAGCCATTCGCGGCGAAGTACGCCTCCGCCGCGGTGAAGTCGGCGAACTTGTTGTCCTCGACCCGGTGCTCCGCGAGGAACTTCCTGGTGCGCTCGTCACGAAACGGTTGCACGTCGCTCCGCACGTAGACGTCGGCCGTGACCCACGCGCCGCCGCGCTCGACCAGCGCGCCGCGCACGCTCGCGGCGAGCCGCGCCTTCTCGTCGTCGTTCAGGTACATGAGGAGGCCTTCGTGGACGATCGCGAGCGGCCCCGGCGGGAGGTCGGCCACGGCTGCACGAAACGCCTCGGCGTCGAGCGCGTCGAGCGCCCGCACGGACAGCGTCCCGACCAGCGGGCCCGGATGGAGCTTCGCGACGAGGTCGACCTTGAGCGTGGCCATCTCGGGGAGATCCGTATCGAGGTAGACGACGTCGTCACGACACGCCATCGCGAGCCCGCGAAACGACAGGCCGGCCGCGATCTCGAGCACCCGGGTCGCGCCGAGCTCGCGCAGCGCGTCGTCGATGCTCTGCGCGCGGAGCTCGAAGTGGCTTCGCCGCTGCGCCGCACCGGGCATCGCGTCGGCCTTGCGGTGCGCTTGTTCGACGTACGCCGCGCCCCAGAGGAGCTCGGCGGCCTCGCGCGCGAACGGCAGGCTCGTCTGCGACCTCACGAGCAGCAGGGACTTCGCCGATGGCGAGATGGTCGAGAAGTCGCGCTGGCTTGCCATGGCGATGACCTCACGCCTGTGTCAGCGCCGGCCCTTGTAGCCCATCATGCCCTGGATCACGCCCTCGCTGGCCTCGGCGACCTCGCCCTGCTCGCGCAGCCGATCGGCGCAGTCGGCGCACACCTTGCGCGCCTTGCCGGAGACTTTGACGGACACGAGCTTGGTCACCTCGTCGTTGCACTCGCGGCAGGTCGGCATGACCATATCGTACTAGCGGCCGCGCGCGGCTGCACGCACCTCTAGCTCGGCGCCCTGCACCGCGGCCACCAGCTCGATCTCACGCAGCCGGGCCTCGGTGATCGCGTCGAGCGCGTCGAGCAGCTCGACGATGCCGCCCTGCCCCGCGCGATACGACGCCTCGGCCATCGTCCGGACGCGCGGCAGGCGCTCGATCGCGTCGGCCTCGAACTGCGCCGCGGCGGCGTACCGGGCGCGCTCGATCGCGATCGCGCGCGCGAGGTCGGCGGTGAGCTCGGCGGTGGTCGCGTGGTGCTCGAGCTCGGCGGCGTGCTCCTGGGCGCGGGCACGGGCGATCGCGCCCTGGTTGCGATCGAACAGCGGCAACGGGATCGAGATCCCGACGGTGAGCGCGATGCCCTCGGGATCGGTCGTGCCGAAGCCCTGGAGCTGGAGGCTCGGCGTCGGCACGGCCTCGGCGTGCGCGACGGCCTCCTCGGAGCGGGCCACGGCCTGGGCGGCAACACCCGCGACGAGCTCGGGGTGATCGGTTCCCGGCGCGATGGCGGCCGAGGCAGGGAGCCCGGTGAGCCCGGCGAGCTCGGGCAGCTTGAACGTGCCCACCGCGCGCGGCAGCCAGTCCGGGAGGCCCACGGCCTGGGCGAGCGCGCCCGAGGCCACGGCGACGTCGGTGGTGGCTTCGTCCCGCTTGCTCGCGAGCGCGGCGAGCGCGAGGTCGGTCCGCTCGAGCTCGTAGGGGCTCTTGGCGCCGGCCTGCTGGCGGCCGGCGACGATCACGCGCACCGCCCTGGCGTCGTCGAGCGCGGCGGCCAGCGCCGTGACCTTCTCCTGGGCGGCGAGCAGCGCGAGGAAGCGGCGGCGGATCTCGAGCTCGGCCTTGGCCTGATCGACGTCGACCTCGGCGCGCTTGGCCGCGATCCGCGCGTCCGCGGCGCGCTCGCGGTGCCCGCGCTGGCCGCCGATCAGGATCGGCACGTCGATCCCGACGGTCTCCTGGTGGTGGCCGAACGTATCCTGGCCCTGCGTGATGTTCGTCGTGCTGAGCGACAGCGTCGGGTTCGGGTAGATCCTGGCGTCGAGCCGATCGGCCGCGGTGACGTCGATCGCCGCCCGGTTCGCGGCGAGCCGCGGGCTGTGCTCGCGGTAGCGCGCGACGGCCTGATCGGCGGTGACGTCGGTGCTGACCTCCGGGGTGCCCCCGGGCGGCTGAGCGTGCACAAGGGCGGCGGCGTGCACCAGCACGCAGGCCACGAGGACCGCTCTCATGACGGCTCGCCCTGCTCGTCTTGCTCGTCCTGGGCGGGCATGCCCAGCCGCTTGCGCGTGATCAGCTGATAGAACACCGGCAACACCAGCAGGGCGACGAGCAAGGTCGTCACCATGCCGCCGATGATCACGACCGCGAACGGCCGCTGGGTCTCGCTGCCGACCGCATGCGACAGCGCCATCGGCGTGAGGCCGAGGATCGCGAGCAGCGCCGCCATGAGGAGCGCCCGGAACCGCGAGGTCGGCCCCTCGATGATCGCGTCGCCGAGCGCGGCGCCGTCGGTCCGGCGGGTCTCGATCGCGGAGACCACGAGCAAGCCCGCGAGCGAGACCTGGCCGAGCAGCGCGATGAAGCCGACGGCGGCGCTGACCGAGAGCGGGATGCCGGTGACGAGCAGCGCGAACAGCCCGCCGGTCAGGGCGAACGGCGCCGTCCCGATCACCGCGAGCGCGCTGCGCGCCGAGCCGAGCGCGCTGTAGAGCAAGACGAGCACGACGAGGAGCGCGACCGGCACGACGACCTTGAGCCGCGCCATCGCGCGCTGCTGGTTCTCGAACTCACCGCCCCACACGAAGTAGTGGCCGTCGGGAGGCTTGACCTTGGCGCTCGGCCCGACGATCGCCTGCGCCTCGGTGATCACCGAGCCGACGTCGCGGCCCTCGACGTTGAACTTGAGCGCCATGAACCGGCTGTTGGCCTCGTGGTTGATGGTCGCGCGGCCCTGCGCGACGCCGATCCTGGCCACCTCGCGGAGCGGCACGCGCCCGCCGTCGGCGGTCGGCACCATCAGCGCGCCGATCCGGTCGGCGTCCGCGCGCTCCGGGGCAGGCAGGCCGACGCGCACCGGGACCAGGCGATCGTTCTTCCACATGCTGGTGGCGACCTTGCCGGCCAGCGCGGTCTCGACGATGTCCTGCGCGTCGTCGACCGCGATCCCGGCGCGCGCGAGCGCCCCGCGGTCGAGCACGATCTGCAGCTGCGGCACCATCGAGTCGCGGTACAGGTCGAGATCGACGATGCCCGGCACGGCCGCGAGCGCGGCCTTGGCCTGCTCGAGCGAGACCCGCATCTTCTCCAGGTCGTTGCCGAAGATCTTGAGCACGACCTTGCCGCGCACGCCCGACACCGCCTCCTCGACGTTGTCCTTGATCGGCTGCGAGAAGTTGTACTGGACGCCGGGGATCTCGGTGAGCGAGGCGCGCATCTGTTCGACCAGCGCGTCCTTGGTGAGGCCGTTGCGCCAGTCGCCCTCGGGCCGGAGGCGCACGAACGTCTCGCTCATGTTCGTGCCCTCGTCGTCGGTGCCGTCCTCGGGGTGGCCCTGCTCGGACAGCGTGGCCTCGACCTCGGGGAACGCGAGCAGGCGCTTGCGGACGTCGAGCAGGATGTCCTGGCCCTTGTCGAGCGCGACGCTCGGCGGCATCTCGACGAAGATCACCAGATCGCCTTCGTCGAGCTCGGGCAGGAACTCCGTGCCGAGCCGGCCGGCGGCGAGCCCGCCCATGACGAGCAGGCCCAGGGCGATCACGAACGCGATCGCGCGCCGGTCGAGGATCGCCCGCACGACGCGGCGATAGCCGGCGCGCAGGAGCTCGACCGACCTCGGATCGCGCGCGGCGGCGTCCTTGGGGCTCAGCGCCGCGGCGCACAGCGCCGGCACCAGCGTGAGCGCGAGGACCAGCGCGCCGATCAGGGCAAACGTGTAGGTGAGTGAGAGCGGGCGGAAGATCCGGCCCTCGACGCGCTGGAGCGTGAACACCGGGATCAGCGCGGCGATGATGATCGCCATCGCGTAGAACGTCGGCCGCGACACATCGAACGCGGCGTGGGCGACGATCCCGAGCATGTCGCGGCGCGCCCTGGGCCGCAGCTCGCGCATCTTGTGGATCACGTTCTCGACGAGGATCACCGCGCCGTCGACCAGGATGCCGAAGTCGATCGCGCCCATCGAGATCAGGTTCGCCGGCAGGTGGATCGCGCGCAGCCCGATGAACGCCGCGAGCAGCGCGATCGGGATCACCGAGGCGACGATCAGCGAGCCGCGGATCGTGCGCAGGAACAGCCAGACCACGCCGAGGATCAGGAGCGCGCCGAACAGGAGGTTGTGGTGGACCGTGCCGAGCGTGTGCTCGACCAGCGTCGAGCGATCGTAGAACGGCTCGATCTTCATGCCGCGGGGCAAGATCTTGTCGTTGAGCTCGGCGACCTTGGCGTGGACGCCGTCGAGCACGCCGCTCGGGTTCTCGCCGCGCCGCAGGAGCACGAAGCCCTCGATGATCTCCTTGACGCCGTCGAGGCCGGCGTCGCCGCGCCGCGGGACGTTCGACCACACGATGCGCGCGACGTCGCCCACCGTGACCGGCGTGCCGGCCTTGCTCGTCAGCACGATGTTCTGGATGTCCGCCGCCGATCCGAGGTAGCCGACGCTGCGCACGACCATCTCCTGATCGCCGTGGCGCAGGAACCCGCCGCCGACGTTGACGTTCGACTTCGCCAGCGCCGTCCGGACGTCCTCGAGGGTCAGCGCGAACGCCTGGAGGCGCGCCGGGTCGACCTCGACGTGGACCTCGGGCAAGAACCCGCCGAACCCGACGACGTCGGCGACGCCGGGCACCTGGCGAAACTGGGTCGCGACCAGCCACTCCTGCTCGGAGCGCAGCTCGTGGAGCGAGTGGCGATCGCTGGTCAGCCGGTACTGGTAGATCTCGCCGAGCGGCGTGTACTCCGGGGCGAGCTCGGCGGTCACGCCCGGCGGCAGATCGCCGGCGGCCTCGGTGACGCGCTCGGTGACGAGCGTGCGGGCCTTGAACGCGTCGACGTCGTCGTCGAACGTCTGGTAGATCAGCGACAGCCCGAACAGGCTCTCGGAGCGCATCGAGATCATGCCCGGCGTGCCGTTGAGCGCGCGCTCGAGCGGCAGCGTGACCTGCTTCTCGACCTCCTCGGGGGCGAGCCCCGGCGCCTTGGCGATGACGTTGACCTGGTAGTTGGTGACGTCGGGGAACGCCTCGATCGGCGTCTCCTGGTACGCGGTGAAGCCGTAGACGGCGACGCCGAGCGTGAACGCGATCACGGCGAGCCGCCGCGACACGCAGAGATCGATGAGGTGCTTGAGCATGACTTACATCAACTGCTCGGCGGCGCCATCGATCAGCAGCGCGCCCTTGATCACGACATCCTCGCCCTCGACGATGCCGCTGGTGATCTCGACGTGGCCTTCGATCGACCGGCCGATCTCGACCTTGCGCGCGACGAACAGATCTTCGCCGGTCCTCACGTAGACGACGTAGGTCTTGCCGTCCTCGAGCAGCACCGCCTCGGCCGGGAGCACGATGCTCTTGCCCGCCGGCGCCTTGATCGCCGCGCGCGCGAACATCCCGGCGCGCACGTCGGGGTCGGCGGTGTCGAGGGCGATATACACCGGGGCCGTGCGCAGCGCGCCGGTCAGCGCCTGGCCGACCGACACGACGTGGCCGGGCACGGGCTGAACGCGGGTCGACAGCTCGACGTCGACCGCCGCGTTGTCATGAACCTGCGCGAGCTCGCGCTCGAACACCTCGGCGACGACCCAGAGCGACGCCGGGTTGCCGATCTCGATCAGCGGATCGCCGCCGGGCTGGGCGACCGCGCCGACGGTCGTGTGGCGCGAGATCACGGTGCCCTCGATCGGCGCGCGCAACACGACGGTCGAGCCGCCGCCGCCGCCGAGGATCGTGACCGTGGTCTGGGCGCGCGCGAGCTCGGCCTCGGTCTGGCGCAGCCGCGACTGCGTGGCGACGCGCTCGCTCTCGACCCCGACGCCGGACTTCGCCATCGAGTCCTGGCGCGCGACCTCCTGCACCGCGGCGTCGTGCTCGGCGGTCGCCGCGGCGAGCTGCGCCCGCGCGGCGGCGGCATCCGGAGACGAGATCGTGACCAGGGCGTCGCCGGCCTTGACGCGATCGCCGGTCTTGACGTGGACCGTGGTGATCCGTCCGGTGATCGGCGCGCTGACCTGTGACACCGCGCCGTCGCGGAAGGCGATCCGGGCGGGAGCGAGCACGACGGGCGACGACGCCCCGAGCGCGACCTTCTGCGTGACCACGTAGGGTTGCGACTGCCGCGACAGCCGGACGGCGCCATCGGGCCGCGCCGTCGACGTCGGGGGCGAGAACGACACCGTCTCCCCCACCGCCGGCGAGCACGCCGCGGTACATACCAGAAACCAGCACTTGAACGCTTGCACGCCAGCCCCACGTCCACGCCCCGTGCCAGCCCGGGGCGCGTTGCCTCCGAGGGGGCCGGCGGCTTAACATGGGGTTAACGCGAGCAGCGCTAGGCATTTCTGCCGCACCTGAGGCAGTCGTGTAGACGGATGTCGATTCGACTACGCTTCACAATTGCGTTGACCCTGCTCGGGTTGCTCCTGTTCGGCGGGTATGCGGCGGTCTCGTACAGCAGCGAGGTGGATGACCTTCACAACGCGACCGAGCGCGAGATCCTGATCCTGGGGCGCTCGCTCGCGACGTCCCTGGGCAACGCGCTCCGGGATCGCCAGGGCGCCGACATCGACGAGACGCTCCGCGCGCTCGAGTCGCTCGAGCCCAAGATCTTCATCCATGTCCACGACGTCGATGCCCACGAGATCGCCCACTCGAAGGGCGACGTGGTCGACCGCGCGGTCGAGAGTACGATCGAGGCGCTCGCGCGGCGGGCCTCGCTCAGCACGCGCGAGAGCGTCGAGCTCGGCGACGAGCGCATCGTCTACGCCGCGCCGCTGACCAGCGACAACGGCGGCGTGATCGGCGCGATCGTGGTCGCGCGCGTGATCGACGACCTCAAGGCCGACCTGTCGCGCACGCGCTGGCGGCTGATCGCCGTCGTCGTCGCGTTCGTCGCGGTGACGATGGTCAGCGGCATCCTGCTCGGCACCGCGTACATCACCCGGCCGCTCGCCACCCTGCTCGACGGCATCGCCCACGTGCGCGACGGCGACTTCAAGTCACGCGTGCCGCTCGCACGCCACGACGAGATCGGCGCGCTGGTCGACGAGTTCAACACGATGGTCGGCACGCTCGGCCAGGCGCGCCAGCTGGTCGAGCAGGAGACCGAGGCGCGCCTGCGCCTCGAGCGCGGCCTGCAGGGCATCGACAAGATGATCACGATCGGCCAGCTCTCGGCCGGCCTCGCCCACGAGATCGGCTCGCCGCTCCAGGTGCTGTCCGGCCGCGCCGCGGCCCTGCTCGCGCGGAGCGCCGATCCCGAGACCCGCCGGCAAGCCGAGATCCTCGCCGAGCAGACCGAGCGGATCACGCGGATCGTCGATCAGCTGCTGTCGCTGGGCCGCCGCCGGCCCGCGGTGATCGCCCCGTGCGACCTGGCCAAGCCGGTCAAGACGGTGCTCGAGCTGCTCGACAGCGAGGCCCGCCGCCGCGGGGTCGTCCTCGAGCTCCAGCTCGACCGCGCCGATCACGTGATCGACGCCGACCAGGATCAGCTGCAGCAGATCGTGCTCAACCTGGTCCGGAACGCGCTCGCCGCGACGCCGGGCGGCGGCCGGATCACCGTGCGCGTCGAGACCCAGGGCGAGCCGCCCACGGTGCGGCTGATCGTGCGCGACACCGGCCCGGGCATCCCGCCCGAGATGCAGGCCAACCTGTTCGAGCCGTTCTTCACGACGCGCGCCTCGGAAGGCGGCACGGGTCTGGGCCTCGCGGTCGTTCGCGCGATCGTCACCGAGCACCACGGGACGATCACGGCGAGCTCCGGTCACGGTGCCGAGTTCACCGTCAGCTTTCCGCCGCACCGGTCCAGGGAGAGCTAGCCCGGGCCCGAGCGTGGCCCTGCCTGTCGAACAGGGGGCCAGCATGTTATACGGCCAGCGTGACGACTTCGTCTCCACCCGTTCTGCTCGTCGGGATCGGCGCGCGCCGGGACGACGCGGAGGCGTGTGCGCGGCTGCTGCGCTCCATGCCCCCGGGCCTGGGGATCTCGTTCGTGATCACCGGAGGGCTCGACGCGGCGGCCCTGACCGGGCTGGCGGCGCCGCTGGTCGTGCGCGCGCTGGAGCCACGGGGCAGCGTCCGGACCGAGCCGGACCACGTGTATCTCGTACCTCCCGGCGCGCGGCTCAGGCTCCGCGAGTCGGCGCTGACCACGCAGCGCGACGCGAAGGTCCGCCTGCCCGGCGCGCAGGTCGACGAGCTGTTCACCCAGCTCGTGCGCGTGTTCAGGGGCCGGGCGATCGGCATCGTCCTCGCGGTTCCGGAGCTGCAGCCGTGGCTCGGCGCTGAGGCGATCACGCGCGCCGGCGGGCTCGTGATGGGCTTGGCGCGCGGCACCCAGGATGCGTCGCCGCCGGTGACCTTCGACTTCTACCTCCCGAGCGACCGCCTCGCGGACGAGCTCGTCGCGCGCGTCGCCCATGATCGTGACCGCGACTCGGTCTCGGCCACCGTCAAGCTCGCCGAGGAGGTAGGCGCCAACCTGTCGCAGCTATGCGAGGCGTTGCTCGACGTCACCGGACACGACTTCCGGCACTACAAGCACAGCACGCTGGTCCGGCGAACCCTGCGGCGGATCCAGATCCTGCGCTTGCCGTCGGCCACGGCCTACATCGCGCGGCTGCACGAGGAGCCCGCCGAGTGCGAGCGCCTGTTCAAGGATCTCCTGATCAACGTCACCGCGTTCTTTCGCGACCCCGAGGCGTTCGCCTCCCTGAGCCGGACCGCGATCGAGCGGGTCTTGCAGGACCGAGAACCGGGCGCGCCGCTGCGGATCTGGGTGCCGGGGTGCGCGACCGGCGAGGAGGCGTACTCGATCGCGATGCTCGTGCTCGAGGCCGCGTCGCCGGAGTCCGTCCGCCCGCAGGATCTCCAGATCTTCGCGACGGATCTCGACGAGGGCGCGCTGGCCATCGCGCGGCAAGGCAGCTATCCACCGGACATCGTCGACGAGGTCTCGCCCGCCCGCCTCGAGCGGTTCTTCACGCAGAAGGGCCCGCGTTACCACGTCAACCCCGAGCTGCGCGAGTGCGTGCTGTTCTCGCTCCACAACCTGATCAACGATCCGCCGTTCTCGAAGGTCGACCTGATCTCGTGCCGGAACCTCCTCATCTACCTGGGGTCGCACCTCCAGGAGAAGCTCATCCCGCTGTTCCATTACGCGCTGCGCCCGGGCGGGTACCTGTTCCTGGGCCCCTCCGAAGGCCTCGAGGCGCACCGCGAGCTATTTCGGGCGGTGGATGCCAAGCACCGGATCTCCCAGCGGCTGCCGACCGCGATCCGATCATCGCCCGGCCTCACCGGGCGCTACGGCCCGTTCACACAGGCCAGGCTGACGCCGATGACCTCGTCGCCCGAGACCGACATCTACCTGGTGATGCAGCGGATCGTGCTCGACGAGTTCGCGCCCAAGGCGGTGGTCGTCGATGAGGGCGGCAGCGTCGTGTCGGCCTCGGGGAACCTCGAGAAATACCTCACGGTGGACGCCGGGCCATTCCAGAACAACATCACACGCCTCGTGCGCGGCGACCTGCGCGTGCCGCTGCGCGCCGCGCTGCGCGAGGCCGCCGAGATCAAGCGCAAGATCGTCAGCGAGGAGGTGAGCCTCGTCACGGAGGCCGGCGTCCAGCGCGTGATCTTGACCGTGCAGCCGATGCCGCAGCTCGGCGACGGGCAGGCCCTGTTCCTCGTGGTGTTCAGCGACGTCGGGCGCCTCGTGGAGGAGGCGCCGCGGCGCGACATGCCCGGCGACACGTCGGCGTCCGCGCTGATCGAGCGGCTCGAGCGGGATCTGACCGCCACGCGCCGCGACATGGAGGCGCTGGTCCAGGAGCTCGAGGCCGCCAACGAGGAGCTCAAGTCGTCCAACGAGGAGCTGCTGTCGATGAACGAGGAGCTGCAGTCGGGCAACGAGGAGCTCGAGACCTCCAAGGAGGATCTGCAGGTCGCGAACGTGGCGCTCGCGACGGCGAACGACGATCTCGAGAACCTGCTCACGAGCACGCAGATCGCGACGATCTTCCTGGATCGGGAGGGCCTGCTCAGGCGGTTCACCCCGGACGCGACCTCGATCTACAACATCCGCCCGTCGGACATCGGCAGGCCGCTCGCGCACTACACGCACGCCGCGCGGCACATGCCCGCGCTGCCCCCGCTCGATGAGGTGCGGCGGGCGCCCAGCGCGATCGAGCACGAGCTCGAGCTCGTCGATGGGCGGCACTACCTGCGCCGGGTGTCGGCGTACCGCGCGAGCGACGGGGACCCGCAGGGCGTCGTCGTCACGTTCCTCGACATCAGCCATCGCAAGCTCGCCGCGCGCAACCTCGAGGAGAGTGAGCTGCGGCTGCGCGGGATCATCGACTCGATGTTCGCGTTCGTCGGCCTGCTCGACCTCGACGGCACGCTGCGCGAGACCAACCGCGCGCCGCTCGAGGCCGCGAACCTGGGCCGCGCGGAGGTCATCGGCCGGAAGTACTGGGAGTGCGCGTGGTGGACGCACGACCCGGCGGTGCAGGATCGGCTGCGGGCCGCGTTCGCGCGGGCGGTGGCGGGGGAGGTGGTGCGCTACGACGAGACGATCCGCGTGCGCGGCGACGAGCGGATCGTGATCGACCTCATGTTGCAACCGGTCACGGTCGACGGCGAGGTGCGGTTCGTGATCCCGTCGGGGGTCGACGTCACGGCGCGGGTGGCCGCGGAGACAGAGACCCAGCGCCTGGCGCGCGATCTCGGGCGGCGGGTCGAGGAGACCGAGACGCTGTTGCGCGTGATGCCCGTCGGCATCGGGATCGCGCACGACACGGCCTGCCGGCGAATCACCGTGAACCCGGCGTTCGCCTCGCTGCTCGCGATCGACCAGGACGTCAACGCGTCGCTGACCGCGCCCGCCGCGGAGCGCCCGAAGAACTTCCGCGTGTTCGCCGGGGGCCGCGAGGTCGCCTCCGACATGCTCCCGCTGCAGGTCGCGGCGCGCGAGGGCCTCACGGTGACGGCGGTCGAGGTCGACGTGGTGCACGACGATGGCCGCGTGCTGCACCTCCTGGAGTATGCGGCGCCGCTGTTCGCGGAGGACGGCCGGCCGCGCGGCAGCGTCGGGGCGTTCGTGGACATCAGCGAGCAGCGCGCCATCACCTCGGCGCTCGAGCGGCGCGAGCGCGAGCTGCGCTCCCTGGCCGACAACTCTCCCGACATCCTGACGCGCTTCGATCGCGCGCACCGCCACCTGTTCGTGAACCTCGCGGTCGAGCGGGCCACGGGGCGGCGGCGCGACGAGTTCCTCGGCAAGTCCAACCGTGAGCTCGGCATGCCGCCGGAGCTGTGCGATCTCTGGGACGCCGCGCTTGGGCGTGTGTTCGAGGCGGGGGTGCCCGAGACGCTCGAGTTCTCGTACGCCACCTCCACCGGCGTCCGGCACTACGTCGCGCGGCTCGTGCCCGAAGCCGACGCGAGCGGTAAGGTCGAGACGGTGCTCAGCGTGGCGCATGACCAGACGGACGTGAAGCTCGCCAACGAGGCGCTGCGGGACGCGGATCATCACAAGGACGAGTTCCTCGCGATGCTCGCCCACGAGCTGCGGAATCCTCTGGCGCCGCTCCGATCCGGAATCGAGCTGCTGCGCCAGGGGACCGGGGGAGATGCCGAGCGCATCCACGCGATGATGTCTCGTCAGTTCTCGCACATGGTGCGCCTGGTCGACGATCTGCTGGACGTCTCGCGGATCAGCCGCGGCAAGCTCGAGCTCCACCTGGAGCGCATCGACATCCGGGCGGCCGTGGAGGCGGCGATCGAGACCGCGAAGCCCGCGATCGACGCCAACCGTCACGCGCTCGGGGTGCACTTGCCCAGCGAGGCGATCTACGTCGAGGCGGACGCGACCCGGCTCGCGCAGATGGTGAGCAACCTCTTGAACAACGCGGCCAAGTACACCCCGTCGGGTGGGGAGATCGAGCTGACGGTGGGGTGCGACGGCGGGCGCGCGTTCGTGCGCGTCACCGACAACGGCTTCGGGCTCCCCCCCGAGCAGCTCCCGCACATCTTCTCGATGTTCACGCAGATCGCGCGGACCAAGGACCACGCGCAGGGCGGCCTCGGGATCGGGCTCGCCCTGGTGCACCGCCTGGCGGAGCTGCATGGCGGAACCATCACCGCCGCGAGCGCGGGGAGCGACCAGGGCAGCACGTTCACGCTCGAGCTCCCGGTGAGCGTGTCCGATGGACCCACCTTGTCGCCGCGAACGTCCCCGCGAACCGGCCAGGCGGAGCCAAAGGTCGACGCGGCGCGGCGCGTGTTGATCATCGATGACAACCATGACGCGGCCGAGATGCTCGCCGTGTTGCTCGAGCAGCGGGGCTTCACCGTCCAGTTCGTGACGACGGGCGAGGCCGGCCTCGACGTCGTGCCGCTGTTTCGGCCTCATGTCGTGCTGCTGGATATCGGCCTGCCGGACATGTCGGGCTACGACGTGGCCCGCAAGCTGCGAGAGTCGTTCTCGTCGAGCGAGCTGCGGATCGTGGCGCTCAGCGGCTGGGGCACCGAGCAGGACAAGGAGCGCTCGCACGCGGCCGGCTGCGATGATCACTTCGTCAAGCCGGTGAGCGTCCAGGCGCTGTTCTCGGCGATCGCTTGACCATGGGACGAGATCCAGAGCCCACCATGGCCGAGCACGCCAAGATCCTGGTCATCGATGACGACGCCGCGGTCGTCGAGTTCCTGGTGGAGGAGCTCGGCGTGCACTACACCGCCGCCGGCGAGACCTCCCCGCGCGCCGGGCTCGAGCGCGCCGCTGCCGGCGACTTCGACATCGTCATCACCGACGTCGAGATGCCCGAGCTGCGCGGGACGAGCCTGCTCGCCGAGCTCCTCGAGCGCAAGCCGGGCCAGCTCGTCCTCATGATCACCGCGTTCGGCAGCATCGAGCTCGCCGTCCAGGCCGTGCGCGCCGGCGCGTGCGACTTCGTCACCAAGCCGTTCAAGATGCCGGCGCTCCTGCTCGCGGTCGAGCGCGCGCTGCGCGAGCGCACGATGCGGCGCGAGATCGTCCGGCTGCGCCGCGAGCTCGACGATGATCGCGGCAACCTCATCGCCATCAGCCCCGCGATGACCAAGGTGCTCGACATCGCGCGCCGGGCCTCGCGCGGGACCGCGAGCGTGCTCGTCACCGGCGAGAGCGGCAGCGGCAAGGGCGCGCTGGCGCGCTGGATCCACGACCACGGCGCGCGCGCGGCCGGTCCGTTCGTCCACGTCAACTGTGCGGCGCTGCCGAGCGGGCTCGTCGAGGCGGAGCTGTTCGGCGTCCGGCGCGGCGCCTTCACCGACGCGCGCGAGTCACGCGACGGCCTGTTCGTCGAGGCCTCGGGCGGGACGATCTTCCTCGATGAGGTCGCCGAGATGCCGCTCGACGTCCAGAGCAAGCTCCTCCAGGTGCTCGAGTCGTCGCGGGTCCGGCCGGTCGGCGGCGGCGAGGCCGCGATCGACGCCCGCGTGATCGCCGCGACCAACCGCGCGATCGACGACGCCGTGCAGCAGAGCCAGTTCCGGCTCGACCTGTACTTTCGCCTCAACGTGATCCGGATCGACATGCCGCCCTTGCGCGACCGCGCCGCCGACATCCCCGCCCTCGTCAACGCGCTGCTCGCGCGGGCCTCGCGCGACGGCACCGGCCCGATCGGCATCACCGACGACGCGATGCGCTGGCTGATCCGCCACGACTGGCCGGGCAACGTGCGCGAGCTGGCCAACGTCGTCGAGCGCGCCGTCGCGCTGACCGACCACGATACGATCGTCCTCGAGGATGTGCGCGATCTCGAAGCGCGCGTGCCGATCGACCCGACCGGCGACCTCCTGGCCAGCGCGGCCGAGCGCCATCTGCCCCTCGCCGAGGTCGAGCGCGGCTACATCCAGCGCGTGCTCGACGCCAACGGCGGCAACGTCTCGCGCGCCGCGCGCATCCTCGGCATCGACCGCCGGACGCTGTACCGAAAACTCGCCTAGCGACTATCGCTAACTTATCGCAATCGCTAGGCGGGTCCCCACGGGCCATCGCGGAACAAGCCGCATCCTCGCGGCGTTGCATCCACATGGTCGCCTCGTGCTCTCCCGCGTCGGTCTCGCTCCCCGAGCCGCCGGTCCCGGCGCGCTTGCTGGTCGGCGCCGAAGCCGCGTTTCGCGCCGCCCTGACCGACAGCCTCGAAGCGCTCGAGCTGTGCGATCGCAACATGCTCCGGTTCCACTACTTCCACGGCCTCAGCGTCGACCAGCTGGCCGACATGTTCTGCACCCACCGCGCCGCCGTGATCCGGCAGCTCGCCAGGATCCGCGAGCGCCTGCTGCGCGACACCCGGCGCGGCCTGGCCGCTCGCCTCCCGCTCGACCGGCAAGCGCTCGATCACCTGATCGACCTCGCGCGCAGCCGGCTCGACCTCGCGCTCACGCGCATCCTGCGCAGCTGATCAGCGACGGGCGCGGCACGTGCCACGGCCTCAGCCCGCCGGCAGGTGCAGCGTGACGCGGGTGCCTTGATCGGGCGCCGACACGAGGTGGCAGTCGCCACCCATCGCGTCGAGCGTGCGCTTGACGATCGCCAGGCCGAGGCCGTTGCCCGGAATGCCCTGCGTCGTGCTCGCGCGGTAGAACGGATCGAAGGCGTGGGCGACGGCCTCACGGGTCATGCCGACGCCGTTGTCGGTGACGCTGAGCTCGATCAGGGGTGCATCGCGCGAGCACCGCCTGGCGCGGCACGCCGGCGGCGCGGCCGTGTCACCCGCGCACTGGTTGACCTCGATCTCGACGAGCAAGCGGCGATCCGCGCCGCGGTACTTGATCGCGTTGGTGATGAGGTTTCGCACGAGCTGCGCGAGCACGCCCGACGTGCAGGCCGCCGTGCAGTCCCCGACGCTGAGCTTGACGTCGGCATCGCGCAACTCGCCGCGCAGATCGTCCAGGACCTCGCGCACGACCGCGGCGACGTCACCGCGCCCCGGCGGGAGCGCGCCGGCGACCGAGACGGCCAGGAGGTCGTCGATGAGGCCCGACATGCGACTGGCCGCGTGGCGAATCCGGGCCGCCACGGCCGGCACGTCGGCGCCGGGCATGACGAGCAGCTCGGTGCACAGCGCCAGCGGCGCGAGCGGTCCGCGCAGATCGTGGGCGACCCGCCCGGCGAACGCCTCGAGCTCGCGGTTGCGCTCGTCCACCTCGGCGACGTGCCGGCGAATCAGCAGGCGCTGGTGCCGCAGCGAGCGCAACAGCGCCAGGCCGACGCCGACCGCGAGGGCGAGCGTGATCGCGCCGCTCACCTCGTCGGCGATGAGGCCCCGGTGATGGATCGCGGCGATCGCGGCGGCGTGGTCGCGGGCCGCGCCCTCGTTGATCGCGATCAGGCGGGCGATCGACTGCTCGATCCCCGCGACGAGCGGCGCGATCGACCGCGGGTCTTCGCGATCCAGCTGCAACCGCCCGAACAGGAGCTGGAGCGCCGACCACTCGCTGCGTTCTCCGGGGCCGGTCGCGATCGGATCGTAGGCGCGTGCATCCGCGTTGATCCGCTCGGCGATCGAGAGCAGCTCCGTGCGCTCGAGCGGCGAGGCGCTCAGGCGGTGGGCCTGGTAGCGCAGGTCATCCGCGAGCGCGACCGAGCGCAACGAATCATCGACGAGCTGCGCCGTGCGCTCGGCGGTCTGATGCCCGATCACGAGGTCGAGGCCGATGTTGACGACCGCCAGCCCGGCCATGGCGGCGAGCGCGGCCAGCACCCGCCACGCGGGCGCCACCGCGCCCAGATCGCGATCCTCGGGCAAAGCCCCCATCTTTGGGGATCTACCCCCCGGCAGGGCCGGCGCACATTAAGTCCCGACGAAGAAACCTTTCGAAATGGTTCATTAACAATCCGACGCGGGCATCCGGATGCGAGCTAGCGGGTGCCGAGCAAGTGGCGCGCGATCACGACCCGCTGGATCTGCGAGGTACCTTCGTAGATCTGGAGCAGCTTGGCATCGCGCATCAGCTTCTCGACCGGATACTCCTTCGTGTAGCCGTAGCCGCCGAAGATCTGGACCGCGTCGGTCGTGCATTGCATCGCCGCATCGGCGCCGTACGCCTTCGCGTAGCTCGACGTCTTCGCCGACAGGTCGCCCTGGTCGACCTGCCACGCCGCCTTGTGGGTCAGGAGGCGCGTCACTTCGTGGGCGATCGCCATCTCGGCGAGCATGAACTGCACCGCCTGATGCTGTGCGATCGGGACGCCGAACGTCTTGCGCTCGAGCGCGTAGGCCCGGCTCTCCTCGAGCGCGCGCCGGATCACGCCGGCCGCGATCGCCGCGATCCACGGGCGCGAGCGATCGAACGTCGTCATCGCGATCTGGAAGCCGGTGCTCTCGGTGCCGATCAGCTGGCTTTTGGGGATCTTGCAGTCCTCGAAGATCACGTCGGTCGTGTTCGAGGCGCGCTGTCCCATCTTGTTCTCCTTGCGGCCCGCCTTGACGCCGGGAGTATCGGCGTCGACCACGAAGCACGCGATGCCCTTGTGCTTCTGCGCCGGATCGAAGGTCGCGAACACCGTGTAGAACCCGGCGACACCCCCATTCGTGATCCAGCGCTTCTGGCCATTCAGCACGTAGTCATCACCATGACGCGTGACGCGCGTCCGCATGGCGGCGACGTCGGAGCCCGCGTCGGGCTCGCTGCAGCAGTAAGAACAGAACATGAACTCCTCGACGAGCCGCGACAGGTACTTGCGCTTCTGCTCGTCGGTACCGGCGATCAGGAGCGGGGTCGCGCCGAGCGAGTTGCCCGCCATCGAGGTGTTGATGCCGGAGCAACCGAACGAGACCTCTTCCTGGACCAGGCAGTTGTCGAGGCAGCCGCCCCCGAGCCCCCCGTACGCCGCCGGAACCTCGATATTCATGAGCCCCAGCTCCCAGGCCTTCTTCAAGATCTCGCGCGGGAACTCGCCGGTCTCATCGAAGTGAGCGGCCTTCGGGATGACGTCTTTGCGGGCAAACTCGCGGGCGGTCTGGATGAGCGCGTCCTGCTCTTCCGTGAGGCTTAGGTCCATCCCCGAGTCATAGCCTACTGGAACGAGAGCGTATACGTGCCTTGCGCGCCGGCCACGCCCTGCTTGGGGAACCGCCAGCCCTGGATGACGCGCAGGATGCACGCGATCACCTTCGGCTTCCTGATCGTCGTCGCGACCTGAGGCTTGGTGACCTTACCGCTCGCATCGACTGCGAAATTCACCGTGATCTCGCCGTGCAGATCCTCGCCACCATCACACTTGGACAGCTCGCGGCTGTGATCCGACGCCATGCGCTCCACCATGGCGTGGGCGAGCTGTGGCGCGGCGACATCGACGACCGCCGGGGTTGCCGCAACGGGGGACGCGGGCGTCGCGCCGGGTGCGGGCGCCGGTGTGCCCGACGCGGGCGCCGGTGTGCCCGATGCGGGCGAGGGCGTGCCGGGGGCGAGGGGCGGCGACCCAGCGACCGGTGGTGCCCCGGCCGGCGCTGGTGCCGGCGTGCTCGGCGGCGGGGCTCCGCTCCCCGATGGCGTCTCCGCGGCCGGGGTCCCCGGCGTAGCCGTGGCCGAGATATTGATTTTTGCGTCGGGCTTTGCGTCGGGCTTCGCACCGGGCTTTGGCCCGGCGGGCTCCGCGGGCCTGGGCGCTGCGGTCTTCTTGGGCGCCGCGACCTGCCGCCGCGTCGACGGTGACAACGGCGCTGAAGCCGCCTCGGGCTCTCGTACCGCGACCTTGGCGCCACCGGCGGTGCCCGTCGAATCCGCGGCGACGTCAGGAGGTCGCACCGGCTCGGAGATCGGCGTCACCACCGGAGCGGGCCCGGGCTGTCCGGCAGGCCGGGTGGCGACCGCCGCGGTCGGCGAGATCGTCGTGCCCGTGCCGGCGAGCCGCCAGATCGCAACCCCCAAGATCAACGCCAGCGGCACGCAGATCATCGCGACCTTCGCCGGCGTCACGCCGCGCGGCGCGCGCGCCGGCTGCTGGCTCTCCCAGCCCATCTTGGAATCGGTCGGCGGCGGCGTGCTCGGCAGCCGGACCACGGGCGTGCGCGGCACCTCGTCCTGCGGCATGGCAGGCTCCGCGGTCAACTCGCTCCCCGGGCTGCTGATCGCGCCGCTCGGCCGGCTCATCACCCCGCTATGGCGAGGATGGTCCTCGCTGCGCGGCAGCTCCGTCCAGCTGTTCCGCGCCGGCTGGTCGACCGGCGTCAGGACCGTGTCGAGCGTGTCCCCGATCTCGAGCCACGGCTCGGGCCGCTCGCCGAACTGCTTGCGCATGTACGCCGTGATCGCGGACGTCGACGCGGTGAGCCCGGTCTTGGCGGCGAACTGATCGAGCGCGACCCTGAGCTCGTCGGCCGTGAAGTACCGGCGCTCGGGATCCGGCGCGAGCGCCCGCATGATGATCGTCGACAGCTCGTTCGGCAGATCGGGCCGGCGAACGCGGGGCAACGACACGCGGCCGTTGACGATCTGATCCATCACGAGGTAGTCGTTTTCGCCCTTGAACAGCCGCGTCGTCGTCGCGAGCTCGTAGAGCACGACGCCGAGCGAGTACACGTCGCTCCGCCGGTCGATCTCGTCGCTCTTGCACTGCTCGGGCGACATGTACGAGACCTTGCCCTTGAGGCTGCCCGAGCGCGTCTCCTGCTTCATCGACGCCTTCGCGATGCCGAAGTCGACGACCTTGATCGAGCCGTCGTAGCCGACGAGGATGTTCGACGGTGAGACATCGCGATGCACGATGCCGAGCGGCCGCTTGTCGCTGCCGCGCCGCTCGTGCGCATAGTGCAGTCCGGCCGCGGCGGCCGACACGATCGCGATCGCGTAGCCGAGTGGCACGTGCGCGCGCGTCTTCGAGGCCATCGACAGGATCGTGCGAACGTCTTCGCCGTGGATGTACTCCATCGCGATGAAGTACTCGCCGGCTGCTTCACCGATGTCGTACACTTGAACGATGTGCTGGTGATGGAGGTTGGCGGCGACGCGCGCTTCATCCAGGAACATCCGGATGAACCGCTGATCCTTCGCGTACTCCGGCCGGATCCGCTTGAGCACGACGTGGCGCTCGAAGCCTTCAATCCCGTCGGTCCGCGCCAGCAGCACATCCGCCATCCCACCGGATACGAGGTGCCTGAGCACTACGTAGCGACCTAGTCGTGCCCCCATGTATTTTCAGCGTAATCAATTACGATGCGTTCGCCAATCAAACAATTCGTGGCAGTGCGCCGTCTTACATGTTCGCTGCACGTGATCCGGGAGCAGGGATCGTCCGAGCTGCGCAGGCTCCCAAAAAATCGTTGGGCAGCGAACGCACCGTCGCGATGATGACCCGGTCCACCTGTACAGTTGGCCAGCCCATGACGGAGTCGTTCGGCGCCTGGCAGCTCGAGTCGCTGATCGCGGTCGGCGGTCTCGGCGAGATCTGGCGTGCCCGCCGCGGCGATGACGTCGTCGCGCTCAAGCGCCTGCATACGCACCTGGTCCGCAACGAGGAGGCGCGGTCGCAGTTCAGCCTCGAGCAGCGCCTGACCACGCAGCTGCCCCATCACCCGAACGTCGTCCGTGCGATCGAGGCGAGCACCGTCGGCAACCTCCCGTACATCGCCCTGGCGCTCGCGCCGGGGGAAGATCTTCGCAGGTTGCTCGACCCGTCCTTCCCGAGCGTGACGCGCGAGCTCCCGGGCGCCGCTCCCCCGGTCAGCGTGGTGCTGCCCCGCGCCCGCGTCCTGGCGATCGCGATCGCCGCGTGCGAGGCCGCCGCGCACCTCCACGGCCACGGCTTCGTCCACGGCGACATCAACCCCGGCAACCTGGTCGTCGCGACGAGCGATCACGTCACGTTGATCGACCTCGGCATCGCCCGCGAGATCGGCACCGCCGGGGTGGTTCGCGGCACGCACGCGTACATGGCGCCCGAGCAGGTGCGCGGCGAACCGTGGACCTCGGCGACCGACGTGTTCGCGCTCGGCGTCGTGCTGTGGGAGCTGGCCTCCGGCGCGCGGCTGTTCTATCGCGGGCCGCCCTGGCTCTCGATGGCCGCGGTCGTCGAGGCACCCGTGCCCCCGCTCGGCGATCCCGTGCTCGACGTGATCGCCCAGGCCGCGCTCGCCAAGGATCCGGCCCGGCGGATCGCCGGCCCCGCCGAGCTCGCCGCACGCCTGCGCGACCTCCGGCCCTCAAGCTCGGGTCCCTGACGACCCAGCGCGAGTGCCTTGCAAGGGAGACGTCACCAAGGCCCTTGGCCGCTTCACGATCGCGTGCTCCAGATCCCCGAGCAGTGGCGTATAGACCGAAGACTTGTCGCTGGTATTGCAGCACGTATATGCGTCATCGAAGCGGAAAACCGGTGCCGCCGGCCGCTCGCGTCTGCCCACCGGCGCGAGCGTGGTTCAGGCGCGAAACCTCAATGGGCATGTGTAATGTGCTTGATCGCGTCGTCGGGTCAGCCATACTTATTCTCATACAACACCACTGCGAAAGGCCGTTTCATGACTCACCAGCGCAAGTCCGTCACGCCCTCGACCACCCTGTACACGCTCGACGCGAACGAGCTTCGGCATATCCGCGGTGGTGACGATGCCCTCACCACGGTCTCCAACGTCCTCAAGACCCGACACGACACGGTGAAGAACACGATCGGCAACATCCGGTGAGCGCGCCTCCCCGGTGACCAGCGCCCCCCAGCGCCTCGGTGACCTCGGGGCCTCGGCGCCCCCGGTGCCCCGGTGACGAGGTGCCCCAGGTGACGAGGTGCTCCGGTGACGAGGTGCCCCGGTGACGAGGTGCCCCAGGTGACGAGGTGCCCCCCCGCGCCTCGGCGCCCCGGTGCCCCGGTGCCCCCCGGTGCCTGTGATGCCGGGCTCGACGCGTCCCGGCTGGCCATTCAGATGACGCGACGGCCCGACCCAAAAATGCGATAGTCGGTCGATGGCGTCGCGCCACGAGGCTACGTTGCTCGCCGAGATCCGCGCGGCGCCCGACGATGACGCGCCGCGGCTGGGGTTCGCCGACGCGCTGCGCGAGCGAGGCGACCCGTGGGGCGAGCTGATCGTCGCCGGGTGCGAGCTCGCCCGGCTCGCCCGCGAGCGGACCATCGATCCGCAGCGCCGGCGTACGCTCGAGGAACGCTGTCGCGCGATCCGGAACCAGCGCTGGCGCGACCGCGCGCTGAGCTTCGAAGTCTCGCTCGAGCGCGGCTTCTGCAACTGGCTGGGGGTCACCGATGACCAGGTGACGCAGATCGAGGGCTACGAGTTCGCGCTGCTCCGCGAGCTGGAGCTGTGGGGCTGCGGTCACGCGGGGCTCACCGCGCTGGCCGACTGGCCCTTGCTCGGCCAGCTCGAGCGGCTCTCGCTGCGCGGCACCTGGCGGCCCCGCGGCTACGTGCCCCTGGAGCTCCCCCCGCCGGACTACGAGGCCCGCCCGCGTGTCCTCAAGCGGCTCGCCGAGCGCGCCCGGCCGTCCAGCCTGGAGCTGAAAGAGATCGACCTGCATCCGACGGAGCTGGCCGGGCTCGTGCAATCGCCGCTGCGCCCGTCGCTGCGCCGGCTCGCGATCATCCGCAGCTCGTGGCCGAGGGAGTCGGTCGCGCTCGACTGGCCCGCGCTCAACGCGCTCGAGCTGGTCGATCTGGGCCTCGCGGGCGGCGACGTCAGGCGCGCGCTCCAGCATCCGGCGCTCGACTCGCTCACGGCGCTCGATCTGTCGAACAACTCGCTCAGCGACGCCGGGATACGCGCCATCACCGAGCGGGACCTCCCGAACCTGCGCACGCTGCGGATCGAGCAGACCTACCTGGGCCGCGACGGCATGACCGAGCTGGTGCGCTCGTCGCTCCCGCGCCGCCTCACCGCGCTCTCGATCAGCGAGACCCACACGGACCCGACCGTCGGGGCGTTATGCCTGCTCGCCGATGCCGCCGAACAGCTGACCGATCTCGCGATCGACCTGCGCACCATGATGGCGGACGGTGCGGCTGACATCGTCGGCAGGCTGCGGGCACCGCTGCGCCGGTTGCGGCTACGCACCGGCGACCGCGGCCTCGCGATGGTCCACGCGCTCTTGAACAACCCCGCGCTGCGCGACCTGCGCAAGCTCGATCTGTCGAACCAGCCGCTCGGCCACGCCGCGGTGGTCGCGCTCGCGGGCGCGCAGCTCGCCTCGCTCGAGTGGCTCGATCTGTCGAACTGCCAGCTCGACCCGGAGTCCGCGCACGAGCTCGCACGGTCCCAGACCCTGCCGCACGGCCTCTCGCTCCGGCTACAAGGCAACGCCCGGGGGCCCGATTCGGTCACCGAGCCGCTGCTGGCGCGGTTCCACGACGTGCGGTTCTGACGATCGGGGAGTACTTCCACGAGCGCGCCCACTCGATCGCACCGCATCCCTGACGGCGCTTGACGCAGGACAAGGAGCGTCTGGTCTGCAGCGCCGGCGCTGGAGCGCCCCCGGCGAGGCGGGGGTGTCAGCTCGACGCGGACGATGACGACTTGTCCGCTTGCCCGGCACGCTTGGCGGCGCGTTCCGCCCGTGCGGCCTCGCGCTCGGCGTCGCGCTTCTTTTGCAGATCGAACTGATTGCGCGCCGCGCGGGTGCCCAGGATGAAGCCCAGGAACATGCCGATCATCAGCGCGCCCGGGATGAACAGGATGTGGCCGGCGGTCACGAGCGCGCCTTGTCCACCCCGACGTCGCCCGCCGCGGCCTCGAGATCGCGGCGCAGGATCGCGATCTCGGCCTGGAGCGCCTGCTGGCGCCGCCACAGGAAGATCACGAACAGGGCGGCGACGATCCACATGGCGGCGTAGGCGTAGATCACGTGCCGCTCGTTCTTCTGGACGTGGGCCTCGGCGTCTTGATGGACCTTGATCGTGTCCATATCGTGCACCGTCGCGATGATCTCCGCCGCGAGTTTCGGATCGCCCGTCACCTCGATGTCATGCAGCGTCGCGATCATGTCCGCCGCGAATTTTGGATCGGCGTTCATTGCCCTGGTGCATATCTTGCGAGCGTCTCCGGTGTCCTGCGGTGTCGCCGGTGCCGAGGCCGATCCGGGGGCGGGCGGAGCATCGGCCGCCGGGGCGGCAGGTGCAACCGCCCCGGAACCAGCCGGAGCTGCCGCGGGAGCAGCGCCGGTTCCGGGCTGCGCGAGCGCCGTGCCCGCAAGCCCACCGAGCACGACCCACGACGCGATCATCTTCATCATCGATGTCATCGGTGTCATCCGTGTCATTGAAGTACTCCCAGATCGAGACCACGCTCACGGAGCTCGCGCACCTCACGCTCGGCGCGCGTACTCTGCACGCGGCTGATCACCAGCGCGAGGTACCAGCACAGGAAGCTCGCGACGGCGATCCAGAACGGGCCCCGCTCGCCCGGCGGCAGCGTCGCGACCACGCCCTGGCTGCCCGCCGCCGGATGGGACGACTGGCCGACCATCTTGTAGATGAACGGCACGCCGACCATGCCGAAGATCGCCATTCCGGCGGCGATCCGGTCCGCGCTCGGCCCGGCGAATTTCCGGACGAGCACGTAACCGACCAGGACGAGCCACAGCAGCAGCGACATCGTCAAGCGCGGCTCCCATTGCCACCACACGTCCCACGCCGCCTTGCCCCAGATCGAGCCGGTGACCAGCACGACCGCGCCGAACGCGACCGCAACGTCGGTCGACGCGCTCGCGACGTCATCCCACCGTGGATCGCGCGTGATGAGGAACCCGATCGAGCTGATACCCGACACGAACACGGCCCCGAACAACCAGAACGCGTGGCCGACGTGGAAGTAAAAGATCTTCTGGTTGAAGAACAGGCTCGAGCCATTGAACTTGCCGGCCTCGTTATAGCTGTACTCGAGCGGCGCGACGTAGAACACCTGGTAGACCGACACGGCGATGCCGATCGCGGCGAGCGTGGCGAACAGGGGGACGGCGATCTTCTTCATGTTGTGCCCCGGACTTCTTGGCCCTGTAGTTGTAGCGCCGGCTTCATTCGATCACGAGCGACTCGAAGACCCATATGGACAGTACCAGGAACGCGGCGTCGTAGATTCCGAGGAACTGGATCCAGTACCACGCGGCGTCGAAGTTCGGGATCTCGGCGACCAGGGCGGCCGTGCAGCTGGTCCCTGCGACGAACAGCGGGACGAGCAACGGGTACAGGATCACCGGGAGCAGCACGTCGCGCGATCGTACCTTGAGCAGCGTCGCGGCGAACACCGAGCCGATCACGGCGATCCCGACGGCACCCAGGATCACGACGAGGATGAGCGGGACCGGGTACGCGAACAGCGGGGCCTGGAGGAACAGCGCGAGCAGGGGTGTGCACACCACCGCGACGGTGAGCACCAGCACGGTGGTCGCGAACGCCTTGCCGAGGAACACCGCCAGCCGCGGCACCGGCGCCAGGAGGAGGGCCCGCATCGTGTCGTTCTCACGCTCGCGGTCGAACGCCCGGCCCAGGCCGATCGTACCGGTGAACGCGAGCGAGACCCACAGCATGCCGGGGACCGAGCCGCGGATGGCGCGGGCATCGTTCGGGAACGCGAACGAGTAGATCACCACCAGGAGCGCGCCGAAAAATACCATCGTGTAGACGATCTCGCGGCTGCGCAGCTCGATGCGCAGATCCTTCCAGGCGACGCGCGCCGCGTGACGAAGCAGCTCCATCAGTTCGCGTGCCGATGATAGACGTCTTTGAGCTGCTCGTACGAGTACGAGCCACGCTCCTCGAACACGAGCTGGCCGCGCCGAAGGATGGCGACGTGGTCGGTGCGGCCCGCGATCGCCTCGAGGTCGTGGGTGACCACCACGACGATCGCCCCGGCGTCGCGCAGCGTGCCGAGCTCGGCGCCGAGCGCGAGCGCGCCGCCGCGATCGAGGCCGGTGAACGGCTCGTCGAGCAGGAGCAGCGACGGGCGCGTCAGCAGCGCGCGGGCCAGGGCGAGCCGCTGCAGCATGCCGCGCGAGTACGTGCGCGCCGCGCGATCGCGCGCCTTCTTGTCGAGCCCGACGCGATCGAGCGCGCCCTCGATCGCAGGCGGGCTGCCATCGACGTCGTACAGCCCGGCGATCAGCGCGAGGTTCTCGCGCGCGGACAGCTCGCCGTAGCACAGCGACGCGTGCGCCAGCATGCCGATCTCGCGGCGGACGTCGGCGCCCGTCACCGCCTTGCCCTTGGCGCGATACGCCACCGTGCCGGTGTTCGGCCGGACCAGCGTCGAGACGATGCCGAGCAGCGTGGTCTTGCCGGCGCCGTTGTGGCCGAGCAACGCGCACATCGAACCCGCGGTGAGCTCGAGCGTCACGCCGGCCAGCGCACGCTCGTGACCGTACCGCTTGGCGACGCCGCGGATCTGCACTTCGTCGAGCGCGGTCACGTCCGCCTCGCTAGCGCCAGATCTGCTCGAGCTCGACGAGCAGCTGCTCGCGGCGCTTGGGGTTACCGCCGGAGCGCTCGAGCTCGACGAGCTCGTCGAGCAGCCGCTGCCGCCGCACATCGGCCGCCGCCACCGTCGCCGCCACCGTCGCCGTCCCCGCTGGCTTGCGCACCAGCGCGAAGCCGAGGCCCGCCAGGATGACGGCAATGACGAGGATCCCGACGGTGTCCGAGACCCACCGGCGCCAGGCCGGCGGCGACGGGAGCCCGTCGATCGACATGACCATCGACTGCTTGGGCATGATCGTGATCGGCCCGAGGAGGACGAACGTGCCTTGCGGGACCGTGCGGGTCTCGCTGCTGACGCCCGCCGGCGGCTGCACCGTCATGCCCGGGCTCTTCAGGAGGACGAGCTCGCTCTCGAAGGCGCCCATCGGCAGGTCGAGCGACCACGCGACCTTGCCATCGTCCACCGGCAGCGCGAACGCCGCGTGAAACTTGCGTCCCAGCGGCGGGATCGGGCGCGCGATGCGGAAGCCTTCACCGGCCGCGACGGCGACCTCGCTCTGATCCGACTCGGCCACGATGCTGTCCTTGAAGCCGTGGGGCATCGGGACGAGGAGGCCTTCGGCCCCGGCGCGGTACGGCGCCCAGGAGTAATTGGTGACCTCGAACGAGCCGCGCACCACGAACCGCTCATCCTCGACGTCTCCCTCGAGCTGGAACTTGAGCATGACCCGGGGAAACGCATAGACCGAGATCTTCGACCCGGTTCCCTCGAGCAGCTGCAGCGGCATCGACCGGTAGCGCTGGGTCTTGAATACGGCCTCGGCGTAGACGACCTGCCCCGGCGTCGCGGCGACGTCGAACAGCGCCTCCGGCCGGCCGCTGCCATCCCAGTGGGCGCGAATCACCAGCTTGCCGCCCGACTTCGCGAGCTCGAACGGCTGCGAGAGGAGCTGCCGGCCGTTGATCGTGAACACCGCCTTCTGCGGACCGGTCACCTGGAGCGCCATCCGCACGGTGCCATCGGCGGTGGTCGTCGAGGCGAGCCCCCCGGTCGCGTCCGTGGCGCCGGCCGGGATCACGCGGATCTCGATATCCTTGAGCGGCTCCTCGGTCTGACCGGGGCCCCCGGCGACCTCGACGTCGAGCGTGCCGGCCGGCAGCGCCGGATCGGCGGTGAACTGGGCGCCGCCCTGCACGCGCGACGGATCGGGCGGCGAAACCTGGGGCTTGGCCTCGCCGATCACCTTCTTGGTCGCGGCGTCGATCAGCGTGATGGTGGAGGTGAGATCGGCGATGCCTTCGAGCGCGACCCGGACCTTGCCGGCGGGCGTCGCGACCTGCGAATCGTTCTTGCCGAGATCGTCGATCGGAGGCGCCTTCGAGTCGCGCTTCTCGCTCGACAGGATCAAGCGCACCCCCATCTGCGACTCGAGCACCACCGGCCGCGCCATGAGGCGGTCGACCGTCCCGTTGCGCGGCAGCTCGGCCATCGCAAAGTACGAGGTGCCACCGCTGCGATCGAGGTCGGTGAACTGGGCGCGGCCGGACGGGTCGGTCTTGACGACCTGATACGAGACCTTGTCATCGGCCGAGTAGCCGACGAGGGCGACCGGGACGCCTTCGGGCGTATCCTTGAAGTCATCGTAGGTGACGCGCACCGTGATCATGCCGGAGGGATCGGCTTGCTCGGGGCGCGGCTCGCCGCTCAGCTGCCGCGGGTTCGGCATGCCGCCGGCGCCGCCCGCGAACGGCGCAGCCCCGGCGCCGGCCTGCCAGGGCTTGGTCGTGAGCATGATCTTCATGCCGCCGCCCTCCGGGATCGCAAACTCCTCGGAGGCGTGCTCGGCCTTGTCTTCGTCGAGGACCTTCGCGACGACCGTCGCACCGACCGGGAGGCCGGGAAACATGGCGCGGCCTTCGGGGTTGGTCCGCGCCAGCCGCGGCGTCTTGTTGACGACGAGCGTGACCTCGGTGCCGACCACCGGCGAGGAGGTACTACCGGCGACCACGCGCACGCTGACCGTGCCGACCGGCAGATCGGCCGACGGCAGTGGCTTGCCGAGCGCCGCCGCAGGCTGCGCTCGGGCGGGCGTGGGCGTGAGCGTGAGCCCCGTGAGCCCGAGGACCAACATGAGCGCCAGGTTCGTTGCACACCTCATGGCGTTGCTTCCTTCGCAGCGTCCTCGCGCTTGGGCTCGACCGTGGTCGTGCTGTCGGCGTCCATTGCGTCGTCATCGATCATGGGCTGGGTCATCGGCTGGGCGGCGACCTGGGCCTCGGCGCCCCCCTCGATCACACCCTCGGGCGTCGCGGCCTCCGCCGCCGTATCGGTCGCCGCAGCGGCCGAGGTCTCCGCCGCCGTGGTCGCCGGCTCGGCCGTCGCGTCGTCCGCGGCGAGCGGCCTGGGCTTGCCCTTGCCTTGATTGGCCGGCTTGCCCGCTTGCCTGGGCTCGCTCGCCTTCTTGTTCGACCTGGCCTCGAGCTCCACGCGGGCGCGAACCTCGCGCAGGATCTGTTCGCGCGCGCTCCCCGCGGCGCCGAGCTCGAGCCGCTCGATGTCCTTGATCACCTCGATCGCGCGGGCGCGATAGGTGCGGATCATCTCGTCGGTATCGCGCTGGGACAGCTTGCCCATCTGGTGATCGAACTCGGCTTCCTTGATCGCCTTGATCAGCGTGCGCTTCTCGCGCTCGAGCTCGCCGAGCGCGCCGGCGGGCTTGACCCACGTCGAGTCGCCCTCGTCTTCCTCGTTCGCCACCACGGCGGCGCCGGTGCGCCACAGGTTGTAGATGGTCGCGACCACCGCCAGGTACGCGAGGCAGACGAACACCAGGGGGGCGGAGATGTGGAAGTGGTTCTGCCAGGCGATGAACACCCAGCCGATCACCAAGGCGGCCAGGGCGCAGCTACGCCGGACCCATCGCATCGTGTCTCGCTCGTTCATTCGTTGCCGCCGTTAGTCGGAGTCCGCGAGCTCGTCGTCGAGCTTGTCGGCGTAGGCATCGTCCTCGGAGGAGGACACCACCGGAGCCACCGGCCCACCCGCGCCGGCCGTCGCGACCTGTGCCCCACGGCCCACCCAGCGCCGGCCCGCCACGACCAGGAGCCCGAGGCTGCCGATCACCGCGAGCGACGGCAGCAGCCACGAGAACTTGGTGCGCGGCGTCGCCAGCACCTGCTCGCCGCCATACGCCTTCACGAAGTACTCGAGCACCGCATCGTAGGCCGCGTCGCGGCCGGGCTGCGTCTTCAGATCGAACACCGGCTGGCCCTTCTCGTTGACCTGGCCGAGGTAGTCCATGATCTCCCGCCGCAGCTGCGCGGCCGTGCCGCACTTGCAATCGAAGATGCTCTCGCGCGGGCAGCCGCACACGCAGAGCAGCTCCTTCATCGCGCGCTCCTCGATGCTGTTGGTCGGCCGGTTCATCGCGGCGTACCCGGTGCTATCCGCGCCCATGCCCATGCCGGCCTGCACGTGCTCCGCCGGCGGCGCCGCGGCCTGCGCCTGGCTCGCGAGCCCGGCGAGCACGCCGCCGACCACCAGGGCCAGCACCAGGAGATCCGCCGCGCGCCCGAGCCGGGACGCCCGCGGGCGCGACATCCGATCGACGACGCTCTGCGGGATCAGGCACACGAGCGTGCCGAACGCGAGGATCAAGAACCCGACCCACACCCACAAGATCAGCGGGTTGATATACACGCGCAGGTTGGCCAGGTTCGACTCGCGATCGTACCCGGTGAGCACGACGTAGATGTCCTCGGATGGCCGCACGGTGATCGCGACCTCCGTCGTCGCCTGGCTATCGGCCTTGTGATAGTCCCACTTCGCCGGATAGACGGTGTTGATCTTCTCGCCGTGCAGCCAGATCGAGACCTCGGCGGTCACCGCGTCCTTGTGATCGTCGGCCGTCTGGATCAGCCGCTCGTAGACGAGCTCGTACTCGCCGAACGTGAACTTCGACTGCGACTTGTCGGTCGCCAGCGCGGCCGGCTTCTCGATCGTGCGATCGATCATCCGCTCGTACGCCTTGCCGGCGAACCCGAAGAACAGCACGGCGACGCCGAGGTGGATGATGTAGCCGCCGTACTTGCGGCGCTTCGACAGGACGAGCCCGATCAGCGACGTCAACGGATCGGAGCCGGTCTGCCGCCGGCGCACGATCAGGCCGCGCCAGTACTCCTGGCCGATCGAGCCGAGCACGAACGCGACCAGGCCGAAGTTGATCAGCGAGACCGGCAGCTGGAGCCAGTCGAACAAGATCGCCGAGCGGTGCGTGGTCTGCGGGAACACGACCACGAGCGCGATGATCGCGATCCCCATCACCGCGAACGGGATCACGAACTGGGCGGTGAGCCGCTCGCGCGTGGTCTTGCGCCAGGCGAGCAGCGGCGCGGCCCCCGACAGGACCAGCAAGATCAGCCCCAGCGGGGTCATGATCCTGTTGAAGTACTCGATGCCCACCGACATCCGCGAGCCATCGAGCGCCTCGGAGATCGTCGGCAGCATCGTCAGGAACATCACGACGAACGCGCAGCCGAGCAGGATCCAGTTGTTGAGCAGGAACGCGAACTCGCGCGAGATGAACGAGTCGAACTGCATCTTCGACGACAGCTTGTTCGAGCGGAACACGAGCAGCCCAAGCGAGACCACGAGGATCAGCGCGAGGAACGCGACGAACTGCAGCGCGAGCACGTTGTCCTCGCCGAACGCGTGGACCGACTGCACGATGCCCGATCGGGTCATGAACGTGCCGAAGATCGTCAGGAAGAACGTGACGATCACGAGCAACAGGTTCCAGCGCTTCATCATGCCGCGCTGCTCCTGGATGATCGCCGAGTGGAGGAACGCGGTCGCCGTGAACCACGGCATGAGCGCGGCGTTCTCGACCGGGTCCCACGCCCAGTAGCCACCCCAGCCGAGCTCCTCGTAGGCCCAGCGGCCGCCGAGGATGAGGCCGAGCGACAGGAAGCCGAAGCAGATCAGCATCCACACGCGCACCGAGCCGAGCCACATGTCGTCGAGCCGGCCCGACGCCAGCGCGCCGATGCCGAACGCGAACGGGATCGTCGCCGCGACGAAGCCGGTGTACAGGGACGGTGGATGGATCACCATCCAGTAGTTCTGGAGCAGCGGGTTCAGCCCCTTGCCCTCCACCGGCGGCGCGGTCAAGAACGTCGCGAACGGGTTCTTCGTGAAGATGAGCAGCGACAGGAAGAACACCTGGACGACCATGATCGTCGCGACCACGAAGCCGATCATGTCGCGGTGGCGCCGGTGGTTGACCAGGATCGCGACCGCCGAGAACAGCGACAGGACGAGGACCCAGAACAGGAGCGAGCCGTCGAGCCCGCCCCAGAACGAGGTGACCTTGTACCAGGTCTCCATCGTCGTATCGCTGGTCGAGGCGACGTACTTGATCGTGAAGTCGTGGGTGACGAACGCGTAGATCATCAGCGCCGACGCCAGGCCGACCAGCGCGGCGAAGCCGTACAGGCCGTAGACCGACGAGGTGACGAGGCGGCGGCTCTTGCGAGCGTTGCCGGCGATGCCGGCGGCGACGCACCACGCGGCGAGGCCATACGCCGCCAGGAGCGCGATGCTGCCGACGAGCGCGATGGGCGAAAACGGGGTTTGGGGGTTCACCGTCGGCTCACTTGAACTCGGGGGCGTGCGTTTTCTCGTCGATGCGCACGCCGTCGTACTTCGACGGACACTTCGCCATGAGCTCGGTCGCGTCGACGACATACGGGATGTCCGACTCGAGCGCGACCCCCAGGGATTCGGCGCGCTGCTTCATCTGGCCGGCCGGCACGAGGTGGCCGGTGGCCACGACCTCCGACTGATCCTTGAACGTGTCGGGCTTGGGGCCGGCGCTGAACACGCGGACCTTCTTGCCGCCCTTCTGCAACAGGAAGGTGCGAAACGTCTCCTGGTTCACGATGCTCTCGTGAATCGAGCCGCTCTCGACCCAGCCGTGCACCTTGAGCTCCTTGCCCGTCCAGGAGCTCAGATCGCTCGCCAGCAGGTCGTCGACCATCTTGTAATGCTGCGCGCTCGACACCGACGACTTCACGAGGAAGCCGACCCCACCGACTGCGACGGCGACAGTCAGAACGATCTTGCCCAAAGTACTGTTGTTCATAAGGGTTCCTCCGCAGGCTCGGCGTGTCCGGCGTCAGGGGAACCGTAGCATGATCGGATGCATTCCCGCTCGGTCACCTGCTGCGCTGAAAGCCGCTGAACGCTGATTTCGCCACGGATTTCTGAGGCCGCGGCCCTACGCTGGCGCGGTGAATCCGCGATCGAACCACCCGGCTCCACACGGGGTCACCGTCGAGCGTCCACCTGTTTGGCCTGCGCTCCGCGATGGTTTTCTGGCCTGCCGTCTGGCCGCCGATGACAACCGACGCGAGCCGTACGCATCGAAGCCGTGCACCCACGTGAACGCGGCTAACCGCCGATGCCGATCATGTGCGTCGATCGAAAGGGGGCTTTCCCATCACCCCCCTCTGGGGGCTGGCCCGGCAAAACCGGGCGAGCCATTCACGACTGGCGACCGCGCGTCGCGTCGCGCGGCCGAAATCTATCGGCTCCCGATCCATCCGACTTCCTTCAACCGCCGATGCCGATCATGTGCTTCTGCGGCGCCCCGGCGCCTGATCGCTCGAACACGTGACCGGCGCGCTTGCCGGTGACCGCGGCGGCGATCGACCGCACCACGTCGTCGTCGCTGCCGCCGCGCCGCATCACGTCCCGCAGGCTGATCGCATCATCGTGGCCGAGGCACGCGTGCAAGGACCCCGTCGCCGTGAGCCGCAGGCGGTTGCAGTCGTCACAGAAATGCTCCGTCATCGCCGAGATGATCCCGACCTCGTGGCCGGTCGCCGCGACGCGCCAATAGCGCGCCGGGCCCGGATCGCGCCCCGCGCTCGCGCTGGCCGGAACCAGCGGCCCGAGCGCCGCCTCGAGCAAGCGCCGGATCTGCGCCGCCGACAGCTCGGCCCCGGGTGCGTAGAGCGCGCCGTCGGACATCGGCATGTGCTCGATGAACCGCGGCACCGCGCCGTGCGCCCACGCGTACTCGCACAGCGCGACCAGCTCGTCGTCGTTGTCGCCGTGGAGCGCGACCGCGTTGGTCTTGACCCGCATGCCCGCGGCGACCGCGGCGTCGAGCCCGGCGAGCACGCGCGCCAGATCGCCCCGGCCGGTCAGCCGGCGAAACTTCGCGGCATCGAGTGTATCGAGCGAGAGGTTGATCGCGCTGATGCCGGCGGCCGCGAGCGGCGCGGCGAGCTCGTGCAAGAGGTGGCCGTTCGACGTCATCACGACCTGCTCGATCCCCGGCACGCGCGCGACCCGCCCGGCCAGCTCGACGATGCCCTTGCGCACCGTCGGCTCGCCGCCGGTCAGCCGGATCTTGCGGACCCCGAGCCGCGCGAACACGCCGACCAGCCGCTCGAGCTCCTCGAACGTCAGCACCGCGGCCCTCGGCTCGAACGTCAGCTGGTCGCCGAGCTCCTCCGGCATGCAATACGTGCAACGGTAATTACAGCGATCAGTAACAGAGACCCGCAGGTAGCGGATGCGACGCGCGAAGCCATCCACGAGGGGATCGGCCGGGATCACCCCTGCGAGCGGCGCAACGCCGCCGATTACCGGTAGATGGAGACGCGTCATGGCAGAACGCCTGCTGGCGCCCAGTGGACCCTGTGAGCGCCCCTACGTCAAGCGCGGTGACTCGTTACAAGGACGCAACGGAACAACTTGACAGATCGCGCCAAAGACCGCATCTATCCCTCGCTCCACGAGAGAGCAGGAGAACTTGGGAACCTTGATGACGCAGACGCGAATGGCGACGGACACCACGCCCCTTACCAACCTGTGGGTCTTGCTGGTCCACAATGACGGCGAGCTGACCACGCAAGACGCCGACGGGCGTGTTCCGATGATGGCCCGAGCCGGCAACGATCAGACGTACTTGCTGGTGTTCAAGAACGTCGTGAAGGCCCGTCAGTTCCTGACGGCGCAAGACGTAGGCGGCGCCGAGCCGCGCATGGTCGTGCGCGCCAACCACGATGACATCGTGCGGATCGCCAAGTCGGCGGGCGTGGTCGGCACGCTCCTCGACTACGATCCGAAGACGCAGAAGTACGCCAGCACGGGCGCCCTGGCATAGCCAGACCTCGACCGAGTGCGAGGGATCCGCCGTCGATCCATGTTCATTTTCAACGGAGGGGGGTACGCGTGATCGTTGCTTCCCTGCCTGCAGCTTGGCTGGCCGACGAGCATGTGAGCGTTTTTGGACCCGCCGAGCGAGAGTGATACGTTCACCACGTGAAGCTGGTCCGCCTGGAGCTTGAGCGGTTCACTGCGTTCGAGAAGGTGATCTTCGAGTTCGCTTCCGGCGTGAACGTCATCATCGGGGAGAACGGCACAGGCAAGTCCCATGTGCTCAAGCTGATCTACAGCCTCTCCGAGTCGATCCGACGGCACACCACCGGCGAAGGGCTCGATCAATCCGTGCGCAACCAGATCTGGCCGAGGTGCTCTCGGAGACCCTGGCCGCCGTGTTCCAGCCAGACGAGCTCGGACGCCTCGTTCGTCGCGGGGTCGGCCGGCGCAAGGCAAAGATCCGCGGGACGTGGCTTGACGGTAAGCGCGAGCGCACGATCGATGTCGAGCTGTCGAGCCTGGGTCGGCTCTCGATCCCCAAGCCTTCGCTACCTGATCTCGATCGGTCGATCTTCATCCCTACGCGGGAGGTGCTCTCGATCTTTCCCGGGTTCATCTCGTCGTACGTGAAGCGCGAATCCGCGTTCGACCGGACCGTCTACGAGCTGTGCCTCGCGCTCGACGCCAAGCCACTACGCGGTCCGCGCGACGAGATCCGAGCACGGCTGCTCGAATCGCAACGGCATGGTGTGCACCAGCCTGGTCGTGGCCACCGCGGGTGGAGACTCGTCGGTCGCCAAGCTCGACATCTCCGGCCGCCATGACTTCCGCTCGAGCCTGCGTGGCACGCTGGCGCACAACGGCATCATCGTGGATGCGTTCCCGATCGATACATTCCCGACCGGAAGCGGCACGTTCAGCTTCACCAACCGTGCGGTACCCGGCCTGTCAAGCGACTCGGTCGGGGCATGGACGTTCTGTATCATCGACACCGATGCGTTCAACGACACCGGTGTGCTCAATACCTGGTCGGTACACGACTGAGTTCCCTTGCCGCGCTTCGCTCCGACTGCCCTTCGATGCCCGAGCTCGACCGCGCGATCAGTAGCCGCCGGTCACGATCACCTCGTCGACGTCGCCGCGCTTGGCGGCGTTCGAGTTGATCGCGCGGGCGCACTTCACGCGATCGATCTGGAAGCCCTTGTAGAGCGACCGGACGTACGGCGTGTCGCTGTTCGACAGCATCACCTGGCAGCCGCGCGCGACGAGGGTCCGGGCCGTCTCGGCGAGCTCGCGCTGATGATCGGGGCCGAACGCGTCCGCAGTGTAGCTCGTGAAGTTGGCGGTCGGCGTCACCGGGTCGTACGGCGGATCGAAGTAGACGAAGTCGCCGCGGCGAGCGTCGGCCACCGCGGCGCGATAGTCGCCGCAGCGCAGCGTGGCCCGATCAAGCAACGTGCTCGCCGCGCGCAGCGCCTCCGGCACGCAGATCGGCGGATCGGTGTAGCGGCCGATCGGGACGTTGAACGCCCCGGCGCGGTTGACGCGCCACAGGCCGTTGAAGCAGGTCTTGTTCAGGTAGATGAACGTCGCCGCGCGGTCGGCCGTGGTCCACGACCGCTCGCGATCGTTCCACCGCGTTCGCGTCGTGTAGTAGTGATCCTCCGAGTGCGCCGTGCGGTGGTGCTCGAGCTTGCGGATCACCCCGGCGACGTCCCTGGTGAGGCACGTGTAGAGCCCGATCAGATCGGGGTTCGAGTCGGCGAGCACGGCATGCTCGGGGGCCACGCGGAAGAACAGCGCCGCGCCGCCGGCGAACGGCTCGTAGTAGCGCCCGAAATGATCGGGCAGCCGCGCGGTCAGCTCGGGCAGGAGCTTGGTCTTGCCGCCCACCCACTTGATGACCGGGGACGCGACGGGATCGGGGAGCGCCGGGCGTAGATCGCGCCTCGCGCGCAGCAAACGAGAAGCCATGCGCGTAATCGTCGAGGCGCGAGATCCCCGGGCGCGAACTTTTGGCTGTGGCGGGCTTCACTTCGATAAGCCGGTATGCAACGCGGCGTCGACGATCGGCGCATCCGAAAAAATCACCGTGAAACATTTGACCAGGCCACGCGTCAGACCGGTGCCGACCGTCGATTCACGGCAGGAGGGCCCATGCGACCCTGTGTTAGCTTCCGAGCCATGCGCCGAATGATTCCCCTCGTAGCAATGTTCCTTGCGGTTGGCGCCGGAGCGGCGCTCGCGCAGCCTCGGCCGATGCCACCCCAGCGGATGCCGCCTCAGCCGATGCCGCCTCAGCCGATGCCGCCCCAGCCGGTGTGGGATGCGCGCGGCTGGGTCCCGCTCGGCGAGCGCACCGTCAACGGCCAGGTCGATCACGACCGGATCGAGGCCGGCAAGTACGAGGGCAAGTTTTCCAAGCTGACGATGGTCGTCGAGAACAGCGACCTCGAGCTCATCGACTTCAAGATCGTGTTCGGCGACCGGACCGAGTACCACCCGAAGCTCAGCCACGTGTTCCGCGAGGGTCAGCGCACCCGCGCCATCGACCTGCCGCCCGGCGAGGCGGTGATCCGGTTCATCGACTTCAAGTACCGGAACCTCCCTGGTGGCGGCGAGGCGCGCGTCCAGGTCTGGGGCTGGCGCACTGGTGATGCCGCCCCGCCGCCGCCGGCGCCGCCCCCGCCGCCCCCCGAGGTGAGGCACTCGTGGGACACGCGCGGCTGGACGCTGCTCGGCTCGCGCCAGGTCAACGCCCGCGTCGATCACGATCGCATCGAGGTCGGCAAGTACGAGGGCAGGTACAACAAGCTGACGATGGCCGTCGAGGACAGCGATCTCGAGCTGATCGACTTCCGGATCGAGTTCGAGGACCGGACCGAGTATCGCCCCAAGCTGTCCCACTTCTTCCGGGAGGGCCAGCGCACCCGCGTGATCGATCTGCCCCCGTCCGAGCACGCGATCCGGTTCATCGATATCAAGTACAAGAACACGCCGGGCGGCGGACCGGCGAGCGTCGAAGTATGGGGGTTCCGCAGCGGCGGGGGCGCCGCGGCCTGGGACGCCAAGGGCTGGACGTTGCTCGGCGAGCAGCGCGTCGACTCCACGCGGGAAGACACCGACAAGATCCGGGTGTCCCGCTACGAACCCAGGTTCCGCAAGCTGACCGTCGTCGTGCTCGACGCCGACCTCGAGATGATCGACCTGTCGATCAAGTTCGCGCGCGGGGAGCCGTTCCACCCGGAGATCAACGCGATCTTCCGCGAGGACACCCGTACGAAGGTGATCGATCTCCCAGGGGACGAGCGCACGATCAAGTGGATCGAGTTCAAGTACCGGAACTTGGCCGGCGGGAAGCGCGCCCGCGTCCAGGTGTGGGCGAAGTAGCGCACGAAACGTACGCCCGCGGATCGATCACGCCTGCCCGGTGCTGGCTGTAGAACCGCCGGGCCGCCGGCAGTATCCTGCATGCAATGCGGGGAGCACTGGTCATCGCGCTGTGTGCCACGGGATGTTTCTCTGATCGCGGCGTCGCGATCGAAGTCGACGTCGGAAACACCGGCGCGACCTTGGTCGAACTGTTCATAGGCAAGGAACCCTGCGGCTCTGACACCGGCCTGGAGGGTTGCGCAGCGATCGCGCCGCCCGACGCCATGTGCGCCCTCGGCGATAATACATCGTGGTTCCGGGAGGATATGAGGCGCAACATGGTCAACCCTCAGGGCCGCATCGCGACGTTCCGGCTGGCGGCGAGCACCGCCACCCCCCTGCCGATCATCATCGCCGTCGGCTCCGACGCAAGCGGCAAACTCGTCGGTACAGCAACACTGCGCGACCTCGTTGTTCCGGCCAACACGGCCCAGGTCGTCACGACCATGCTGACGCCCGCACAAGCCGTGATGCCCACAAAGCCCCCTTCGGCGAACGAGACCCAGGACCGTGTCGAGGTGTGGACCAACGGACATACGATGTCGGGTACGTGCGTCCTTGTCGAGCACTGGAAGCCAAACGTCGCGGTCCAGCGCGACTCCGTGGTCCCTGCCGAGGATCCCGACTGCAATGCTGGTGTGAGCACCGGCAGCCTCCCGCCGCCGCCTCTCTGCATCACTCCTTCCTCAGGGTCGGATCCATGCACGCTCGGAGCCCGGGTATGTGCCCAGGATGGTACCCCCGGGACGATGTGCGCCGCGCTCGCCAAGCCGGTGTGCGTCCCCGATCAGCTGTGCAGGTGCGCCGGCGACTTGACGTGCATCCAGAACAATCTCACGATCCCACCGTTTCCCGTGTTCCCGGTGCTCCCGGCGATCGATTGCACGATTCCGATCGACATGAGCGGTATCCCATGCGGTGGCCAACCGGCCGAGATCAACCTCAATGGCCGGTTTCACGAGACGTGCGAGCAGCCATTGCTGGCGACGCTGATGATCCCGTTTGGCGCCTTCGCGCCGAGCGCCAGCTTCAACGGCATGACGGTCGCGCTCGGGCCGAATGTGGAAGAATGCAGGTTCAACATCAGCTCGAGCGGGAAGTTCAACGGACCAACCGACATCAAGAACAACTTCGTGATCAGGCTGGAGACCCGGACCCGTGCGTTGCTCCTGCCGCTCCGTTTCCAGTTCCAGCCTCAGACGGGGACATGCAGCGGCCAGGCGATGTCCTGCAACCCTCCGCAAACCGACAACACCGACAACACCGTGTGGACCTGCGCGCAGTGAGGCGCAGCCCCCGTGCCACTCGGGCGGGCTACGCGGACTGCAGCGTGTCGTAGGCGTGGAACAGCATCGAGAACGTCGCGCGACCCTCGGTCAAGCTGCGCAGCCGCGTCGAGTAGCCGAACATGTTGCGCAGCGGGACCAGCGCCGCGACGAGCCGCTTGACGCCGCGCGAGCCGACGTCCTGGACGTGGCCGCGCCGCTGGTTGAGATCGCCGATCACCGCGCCGAGGAACTCGTCGTCGACCGTGACCTCGACCGCCATGATCGGCTCGAGCCGTGACGGGTGCGCCGTCTGGACCGCGCGCCGGAACGCCTCGGCCGCGGCGGCCCGCCCGCCGATCTCACCGTTGGCACCGTCGCGCAGCGTGAGGCCGACCAGCGTGACCTCGACGTCCTCGAGCGGGTAGCCGTCGGGGCCGCTCGACGCGGCGTCCTTGAGGCCCTGCATCGCCGCCGCGACGATGTTGTCGGGGAGCAGCGAGCCCGCGGGCAGCGCGCGCTTAAAGTCCATGCCGCTGCCGCGCTGCCGGCCGCGCACCTTGCACGTGGCCTCGCCGTAGATCGCCTGCTCCTTGAGGTCGCGCTCGAACACCGCGGTGCCCTCGCCCTCGCCGAGCACGGTCTCGCGGTAGACGACCTGCGGCTTGCCGGCGCGCGCGGCGACGCCGTACTCGCGCTTCATCCGGTCGACGATGATCTCGAGGTGGAGCTCGCCCATGCCGCTGATCAGCGTCTGGCCGGTATCCGGATCGTCCTTGACGCGGAACGTGGGATCTTCCTCGGTCATCTTGGCGAGCGCGAAGTCCATGCGCTCCTTGGCGGCGGCGTTGTCGGCCTCGATCGCCTGCGAGATCACGGGCTCGTAGGTATCGATACGCTCGAGCAGGATCGGCGCCTTCGGATCGCAGACCGTGTCGCCCGTGGTCGCGTCCTTGAGGCCGGCCGCCGCGACGATCTCGCCGGCGATCGCCTTGTCGAGCCGTTCGCGCTTGTTGGCGTGGACCCGGAACAGCCGCGCGACCTTCTCCTTGCGGTTGGTGCGCACGTTCAAGATCTCGGCGCCGGCCTCGAGCGTGCCGGAGAAGACCCGCAGGAAGACGACCTTGCGGCCCTCGTCCATCGCGATCTTGAACGCGAGCGCCGCGAACGGCTCGCTGTTCTTCGGCGCGCGGGTGAGCTTCTCGTCGGTCTTGCGCGGATCGACCCCGGTCACCGGCGGCACGTCGGCAGGCGACGGCAGGTAGGCGATCACCGCGTCGAGCAGCGGGTGGATGCCCTTGTTGCGCAGCGCGGTGCCGCCGAGCACCGGCACCATCTTGACCGCGATCGTCGCCTTGCGGATCGCGGCGTCGAGCTCGGCGGCGGTGAGCTCCTGGGCCTCGAGGTACTTGACCGCGATCGCGTCGTCGAGGTCGGCGAGCGCCTGGATCATGGCATCGCGCGCGTCCGCGGCGACCGCGGCGAGCTCGTCCGGGATGTCGACGACATCGGGCGTGTCGGTGACGTCGCCGGTGAACATGATCGCCTTCATCCGCACCAGATCGATCGCGCCCGAGAATGCGTCCTCGACGCCGATCGGCAGCTGGATCGGCACCGCGTTGGCGCCGAGCCGCTCGCGGATGTCCGCGACGACCGCGGGGAACGACGCGCCGATGCGGTCGAGCTTGTTGATGAACGCCAGCCTGGGCACCTTGAACTTGTCGGCCTGGTGCCAGACCGTCTCCGACTGCGGCTGCACGCCGGCGACCCCGCAGAACACGACGACCGCGCCGTCGAGCACGCGCAGCGAGCGCTCGACCTCGATCGTGAAGTCGACGTGGCCGGGGGTATCGATCAGGTGGATCTCGTACTTCTTCCACTCGAACGTCGTCGCCGCGGCGGTGATCGTGATCCCGCGCTCGCGCTCCTGCTCCATCCAGTCCATCTCGGTCTCGCCGTCGTGGACCTCGCCGACCTTGTGGATCTTGCCGGAGTGAAACAGGAAGCGCTCCGACACCGTGGTCTTGCCGGCGTCGATGTGAGCCACCACACCGAGGTTGCGAACCAGATCGATCTTCGCCATGACTACCGCGGGCCGGTATAGCGCAGAATCCGACCGGGACACTAACGACTCGGTTAGGTTACGCTGGTCACATGTCCCGGCGTGCTCCCCATGCTCGCGGCGGTCGGGCGCCACGCATCGGCGCCGTCGCCCTCGCGGCCTTGCTCACAGGTTCGCTCGCGCGTCCCGTCGCGCGGGCCCAGCCGGCGCCGCCGCCGGCATCCGAGCTCAGCCGCGCCAGGGACCTCTACAAGTCGGCCGAGGTGGCAACCTCCGACGGCCGGTTCGATGACGCCGTGCGCGACTACCGCGCGGCCTACGAATTGAGCAAGGATCCGGCGCTGTTCTACAAGATCGGCCGCGCCAACGAGCGCGCCGGCAAGTGCGACGTCGCCCTGATCTACTACGCGCGCTACCTGCGCGAAGGCAACCCGAGCGAGTCGTTCGCTGCGACGACCAAGGAGCGCATCACGGCGTGCGGTGGCGATGTGAACAACCTTCCAGGTAGCGCCGCCTCGCGCGAGCCTGGCCCCGGCGGCGGGACCGCGGCGAGCCCCCGTGATGCCGGTCATCCGACCGGTGAGGCCGAACCCACGTTGGCCAACGCCTCGGCGACTGCGGCACCTGCGCCGACACCGGCGCTGGCGCCGAACAACCGTCACAAGGCGGCGTGGCTCCTGACCGGCGGCGCGATCGCGCTGGCCACGCTCGGAGGCGTCCTCGCCAACGCGGCGACCTCGTCGGAGAACGACGTCCGCGATCTCTACCTCGGGTTCGCCGGCCAGCCGCCCGCGTTCGACGCGCAGACCAGGAAGCGCTACGACGATCTGGTCGACCAGGGCCACCGCTACCAGCACCTGTCGTGGGCGTCGTTCGGGCTCGCCGGTGCCGCCGCGGCCGGTGCGGCGGTGCTGTTCGTGCTCGGCGGCCACCGCGAGGCCGCGCCGCACGCCCGGATCGCGCCCGTGGTGACGACGACCAGCGCCGGCGTCGCCGTGAGGTTCTAGCTCACGCATCGGGAACCAACCAGCGCACGACGCTGGCCGCGTCATGCCGCTGTAGGCGACGTCCCGCTGCAAGGCGACGCCGGGCACCTCCACGCATCGCGGCCGACGAACCGCACCGGGTGGGATCGGCGAGATCGGCCCGTCACCGTCATCCACGCGCTCGCCAACGCGCTGTTCGCCGCGACCGGCCAGCGGATCCGCTCGCTGCCGCTCGCCCGGCACGGCTACCGCTCGGCGTGATCGCCGCGCCGGGTCATCGCCGCGGTCGGCCAGGTTTCCGGGCCCTCGCCGCAGCTCACGGCGGCCAACCGCGCCTTCTTGACGAGGTCGGAAGGGGCGCATAGGCTTGGAAAGCGGGATTTTTGATGATGGTGGCGGCTTGAACGGCGGGCAACAGGCGGTGTTTTTCAGCGCAGCGGTGCCCTCTCTGCCGGCGCGCATACCGGTGCCATGGAGCGACGAGGATAGCTGCCTCGACGACCTCCTTGGGTTGGCGGACTTGCTGTTCCAACGCCTTGCGCCCACTCGCGCGCTCGCAGCGTCGCCGCCGCTACCGGCGTTGCCCGAGGTCGAGGCGGCGGCACGCCAGCAGCTGGTGATGCTCGAGGAACGGCTGCGCGCATCCCGGACGAATCTGGCGGAGCGAGCAGCGGCCACGGCGGAGGTCGGGCTCGAGCCGCCCCTGTCCCGGCTGCGGACGCGGTTCGCGATGGATGACGCCGCGGTCGAGATCGTCGTGCTCCTGCTCGCCGTGGAGCTTGATCCGCGACGGCTGGCGGCGACCGTACCGGCCGATGCGACGCTCGTGCCCGCGCACCTCACACCGGCAGCACTACGTGAACTGCTCGCACCCGAGGAGTCGTCGCACCGTTGGGTCCGTCGCTTCATCGGTGCAGGCTCGCTGGTGGACCGACGGTTGGTGCTGCGGCTCGACCCGCGCGGGCCGCTCGCTGCCGCCGCGTTACAGCTCAACCCGGCACTGCTCGGCGAGTTGCTCGGCCAAAACGTCCACGATCCGTTGCTCGATGGCCTGGTCGAGCTCGGCACGGCCGGCGACCCGCACATCCTCGGACCGGAACACGAACCGCTGCTGCACGCGCTCGCCGGCGACACGGTGTCAGGCGCTTCGGGCCATAGCCTATGGCTGATCGGTGGCGCGCGCCAAGGGACGCAGTCCCTGGCACGCGCGCTGGCGACCGCGGCCGGGCGCCCGTTCGTCGAGGTCGACCTCGCAGCGCTCGCCCACAGCGAGCCCGCGACCAGCCCGGCGACCATGCGTGCGCTGCGCCTCGAGCAGCAGTTGCGCCGCGCGGTGCTGCTGCTGGCCTGGCCAGGATCGCTGGAGCCGATGCAGCGAGGGGCGGCGCTGGCGTGGCTGCGCGAACTCCAGCGCCACGCGGTCGCACCGATCCTCGTGGTCAGTGAGCACACCGATGCCGACCTGGTCCACGTGCTCGGCAGCGCGCTCACCCACGCGCTACCCGCCGTCCAGGGTGAGGCGCGGCAGACGCTATGGCGCACCAGCCTCCAGCGCGTCGGTGTCAGCCTCCCCGACGACCGGCTGGTGCGGCTCGCGGAGGACTTCGCGCTCGGCCCGCACGAGATCGACGAGCTGATCACCGGCTTGTCGAGCGGCGGTGCCACCCTCGACGAGGAGTCGCTGCGCCAGGCCAGCGCGCAGCGTATGCGCGGACGGCTTGGTCGACTCGCCGAGCGCTTGATCACCCCGTTCTCGTGGAACGACCTGATCCTCCCCGAAGAGGAGCTCGCGCGCCTCAAGGAGATGGTGATCTACGAGCGCTACCGGCGGCAGGTGTTCCTCGACTGGGACATGGTGTCCAAGCTGCCCTACGGCGGCGGCATCGCGGCGCTGTTCTACGGCCCACCAGGAACCGGCAAGACGATGGCGGCGTCGGTGGTCGCCAACGCACTCGGCCGGGAGCTCCACCGCGTCGATCTGTCGCGCGTCGTCGATAAGTACATCGGCGAGACCGAGAAGAACCTCGCCGCGGTGTTCGATGGCGCGCTCGAGTCGCATGCCGTGCTGCTGTTCGACGAGGCCGACAGCCTGTTCGCACGCCGCACCGCCGTGGCGTCAAGCAACGACCGCTACGCCAACCTCGAGACCAACTTCCTGCTCCAGCGCATCGAAGCACACCCGGGGATCACCATCCTGACCACCAACCAGCTGAAGGCGATCGACGAGGCGTTCCTTCGGCGGATCTCGTTCAAGGTAGAGTTCCCGTTCCCGGACGCGACCGCGCGCGCGTACATCTGGGGCGAATCGATTCCCCAGGATATGCCGATCGCGGCGGACATCGATCCAGAGGCGCTGGGCGATCAGTTCGAGCTGTCGGGCGGCCATATTCGCGCCGCCGTGCTGCGCTCCGCGTTCGCCGCCGCTGCGGCCGGCGAGCCCGTCGATCAGGCGAAGCTGTGCCAGGCGGCGCGCACGGAGTATGAAGGTCTGGGCAAGCTGATCCATGAGTAACCCCCACATCATCGCCGTGTTCGTTGCGTGGGCCATCGCCGGCTGCACCGGCCAGCCGCGGTCCTCGGGTCCTGAAAGGCAGACCATGACCAGGTTCAGAGGTACGCTCCATGTCGACGATGCACCGATCCGTGGTGCCGATTTGTTCTTGCTCGACCGTGCGGCGAAGGTCGTCGCCGCCACGCGCAGCGACGAGCTGGGCAGCTGGGAGCTTCCGGCGCCCGCCGGCTGGTCGGGTGGCTCATTGCTCGCCAAGCTGTACGAGCCAATCGCCGGCGCGCGCGCCATCCCGCTCGGGGTCGACGACCAGGTGCTCGACGTACGCGTACGCTCGGCCGACGCGGTGACGCTGTCCGGCGACATCGCGTGGCCTGCCGACGTCAAGCCGGACTGGGTCGAGGTGTCGATCACGCCGCGGCAGCTCGACGGAATCCCGGCGGAGGCCAAGCTCGCGCTGCTCGCCGTCGATACCGGACCGGCGCTGCGCGGCACCTACCTGGCCAAGCGCGCGACCGAGCCGCGGTTTCAGTTCCGCGTGCTCCCCGGCACCTGGGACCTGCGCGTGATCCGCAACGTCGACGCGCCGCCCGAGTCACTGCAGATTCCCAACCTCGAGCAAGTGTCGCTCACGCTGCCCGATGGATCCCACCCGGCGCTGACGGTGGGGTTCTATCGCCTCGAGGTGCGTCACGACCTCCATGTCCAGGTCACGCTGGCCGTCGCCCGGTGAGCGCAACCCATGATCCTCCCCACGACGACCGCACCGCCGAACCAGCTCCAGGTCCGACGCTCACTGGCCAGCCACCAGCACGGCCTGAGCTTCGCGCTCATCCCCTGACCCATCAACGGAGAACACATGGCAGGCCCCCAGAACCAGCCCGAGAGCCAACCCCAGACCGGCGCTGCGCCACAGGATCTGGTCAACGTATCGGGCGATCAGATCCGCCAGGCGCTCGCGCAGAAGCAGGCCACGCCCGACGTCGTGGCAATGATCGCGCAGGACCTGCAGCTCTCGCCGGGAGAAGTGGCGCGGTTGCGCGCAGGCGCGCCGCTGACCATGACCCCCGCGCAGTACGCATCGATCGTCGCCGGCCTCACCCAGGCCTTCGCGCGTCCCGCCAAACGCGCCGAAGGCGGGGCGACCACGCCCGCACAGGCCGATGGCGACTTCTGTAGCTGCAACGGCAGCCCGACGCCGACCCCGGCCCCCACCGGCCACGTCCCCGCCGTCACCAGCACGACCACCGGCTTGACCGAGACCAACGCGGGCACGACCCGGGTCGACGACACGGTCGGCACAGGCGCGGCGCAGGGCCACGTCATGCTGCGTACCGGCGTGGTGGGGATCAACCCGACGCGCGTCGGGTCGTTCGCGATTTCCTACCGAGGCCCCGACTCGCAGAACGCGCACTGGCTCCAGTTCATCTGGCGCGAGGTGATCGGCGTCCACGCCGACAACTCGTCCCACCCCGTGGCGGGCACATTGCAAACCACCGGCGCGTTCACCTACGAGCTGTGCACCAGCGGCAACGCCACCACGGTGGGCACGCCGGGGGTCAACAACTACAACACCGACTCGGCCGACGCGAGTAACCCGTTCTACGAGGCCGCCGGCCGCAACACCCGCACCGCCGACGCGACGACGATCTACGACCAGCCGGTCGCGAACAAGCCGAAGATGGAGGAAGCCGTCGCCGCCGGCGCGACGCGCGTCGTCTCGCGCGCGCATTTCAATACGTTCCTGATCCAGAACGATCACGTGACCTACGCGGTGCAGACCAACGTCGAGTGGAGTCTGACCGCAGATCAGATCTCAGCGATGGGCGGCGACATCAACGCCAACCCCGGAACCCAGACCGCGGGCACGTCGGGCGCGGCGACGGCCCTCCCCGCGCTGATGGCGCAGCGACTCCACCAGCAATACCCAGCGTTCAACTTCATCAGCTGAGGGCGGGTGCATCGACGCCGGCAGCCTCTCGGGCGGCGGCGGCCCTCGCAGCTATCTGCTGGCCGGCGCCAGGAAATACCAGGCCAGCATCCGAAAGAAGCCTGCAAGACGGTCCACACGATCCCCCGGCACGGCGAGGCGTGCCGGCAGGCCGCGGAGCAGCGTCTCGACGCGCGCGAGCAGCCGCTCGACGACGGCGGTCCGGAACAGCCCCGTGGACGCGGCGGCTCGCCCTTCGGGGGTGGGCGCACGCCACGCGGCGCCGTGGCTAGCAGGCTCGCGAGCATAAGCCAGCCAGACACGGTTCCACACGCCGGCCTCGAGATCGATGGCCACGTCGGACAGCGCGTCCAGGGTCCAGGCAAGCTCGCCGAGGTCGGTGGCGACCTGGCGGATGTCGGCGAGCATGTCGTCACCGGGTCGTGGACCGGGCACAAGGCCGATGTAGGCCGCGGTCCAGACCAGCAGGGTATTGACCAGGCGCAGCTCCTCCTCGACGTGATCCAGGTCGACGTCGGCGTCGAGCGTCAGCTGGGGCGAGCCGAGCTCCGAGCCGACCATGCGCTCGACGGAGCGCATCAGCTCGTCGTGGACGGCGTCGCGGAACGGGCCAGGCGCCGCCCGCGCGAGGCGCGTGCGCATACCGTCAAAGGCGCGCTCGACGGCGCGCAGCGTGAACAGCAGCTGTGGAGGGCAAGGCGGCCGATCGAAGTGGTGCGGTTCGGCGGCGCCCGGGGACGCCAGCGCGGCACGCAGGTGCTCGGGAGCGAGCCGGTGGGCGAGTTCGGCGGTGGGCAGTCCTTCATCGAGCAGGTAGTCCATCACGCCGCTGGCCATCCACAGCCACAGCGAGACGACACCGGCGTCGTGGGCCTCGCGCTCATCGGGATCGTGGAGGCGACGCAGATCGCGGCCGAGCACATAGCCGCACGTCGCCAGCATCTTGAGTCGCGACGCGACCGCATCCGGATCGCCGCTCGGTGCGAACAGTGACGAGAACTCGGGCAGCCATGGCCGCACCTCCTCGTCCCACAACGCGTCGGCAAGCGCGACGTGGGCGGTCCGACGACGATCGAGCTCGTGCTTCGGCGGCAGGATCTCGAAGCCGAACACCCGTCCCCAGATCTGCCACCTCACCTCGTCTCGCATCGCTACCATTATAGCTCCTCCCGTCGCAGCCTCGCGGTCTTGGAGGGTCGCGTCGAGGAGGCCGCTAGCGGCTCTCGGCGATGCATACTGCGGACTAGGTGTTCGCGGCCACCTGGGCTAGGTTTGCCGGGTGGGGCGTATCGCGACCGAGACCGCAAGCTACGTGGCGGCAGAGCGTTGTAGCGTGGTCAGCTCTCCCGATGGCGCCTACGCCGCCATCGTCGAGCCGTCGCGGGTCGTGGTGGTCGAGCTCGCGCACACCACGACGGTGGCCGAGGTCGGGGTCGCGACCGCCCTCGAGCAGACCGACGTCGCGTGGATCGGCACGCCGCCGCGCCTGCTCATCCTGTCGCGCCGGGCGACCAACAGCACGGTCCACCTGATCGACCTCGACGGCCCGCGCGTGCGCGCCGAGATCCAGATCGAGGGCATGATGCGGATCGGCGCCACCGTCGGGACGCACGCGCTCGTGATCGGCTCGAGCAGCGGCGGCAGCTCCGCCGTACTGACCGCCGGCGATGCCCACCTCACCCCGTACCAGTTCCCCGGCCGGTCGCTGCCGTCCGCGGTCGGCGCGGCGGGGCGCCAGTTCGTCGTCGCCATCCCCGGCGCGATCGAGGAGTGGGATCCTCAGCAGCGCGCACCCCGCAAGCGGATGCGGTTGCCGCGCCAGGCGCTGATCGCCCAGCTCGGCGGCACCGAGCGCGTCGTGTGGATGACCACCCACCAGGAGCCGACGCGCATCGACGTGATCGCCCAGATCAACCGTACGCAGCCCAGGTTTCACGAGCTCCCCGAGCCGATCGCGCACGTCAGCGGTCACCCGCAACGCGATCTGCTGGCCTGCGTGGGCCGCGAGACCGGCAGCATCTACATCGTCGATCTCGACGGGCGCTCCGCGCTGCGCACCGTCGACCTCGAGGATCTCGGCCGGGCCGACACGGCGGCGCTGTTTGCCGGGGCGACCGTCGGGGTCGTCGCCGCGCGCGCGGGCAAGCCGCTCGGGCTGTTCGTGCTCGAGAGCCGCGCGGCGATCCTGACCATGCCGCCGGCCTCACCGGTCGCGTCGCCGGTCCTGCCGTCGAGCGCGGCCGCACCCCAGCGCGCCCTCACCGCGCCGGCGGACGATGGGGATGACGACGCCGCGCCAGCCCCCAGCTCCTTGTACGAGCCGCCCGCAGCGCCCCCCGGGCCGACCGGGGCCAACGCTCGCTTTGCCGCCCGCCGCTTCGGTCTGCCGGGCACGCTCGGACCACCAGCCGCCCCGCAGCCGATGGCTGCATCGCCCACCCACGCGGTCGGCCACGACGAGCCTGTCCCCCCGTCGCCTGAGGGCGCGAACGAGCCCCCACCAGCGCCCGCGACGCCCGACTTCGCGGGCAGCCAGCCTGCACCGCCGGCACCGGATCTCTGCGACGGCCAGCCCGCATCGCCGCCCGCGGCTGCTCCCGGCAGGCCCACACGCGCCGGCCTGGCATCGCTGCAGCTGCGTGGGATCGCGCGCACCCCCGGCGCCACGCCCGGCCCCCGCCGGCCCGGCGGCGAGCCGATCGAGCCACCAATCGCCACGCATGAGGAGCCCCGGCTCCCTCCGACCGCGCCGCGGCGCATGCCGTTTCCCGCGGCCGTGCCCACCAGTCACCCCGCCGGCTCCGACGCCGAGCCGGCGCGCCACAGCTCGCTCTCCGACGCGCCGCTCGCGAGCCGCGCAAACACCGCCGCGCGACCTCAGGCGGGCGGCGCGACCTCGCCGGCCGCGCCACGCGGA
>Ga0308175_100000166_pt1 | contig 51673 bp, 33 predicted proteins | sample PhyCR1_3_FD_203893 | JGI IMG/M metagenome (GOLD analysis project Ga0308175, IMG submission 203893) | Soil microbial communities from UC Gill Tract Community Farm, Albany, California, United States - DLSLS.C.R1 | ecosystem: Environmental > Terrestrial > Soil > Agricultural land | place: USA...
CCGCTCCTGCCCCGACAAGTAAGCAAAGATCAGCCCCTTTACTTTCAATAACCAAGGCATTGCCATACCGTTGCCGCTGGAGTAAATAACAATGAGATTTTTATTCAAAGCAGCATACTTTTTTATTGTCTCATCTACGTCAGGGCTATTAAAGTCTACGTCAAAACCTTCACCCACTTCTTTGTTGATAAAATATAAAACAGCCGCAGCGGATTTGATACCCTCGTCGTTGATACTGCTGTCGCACACAATTCTGTCACCATAAATGTTTTTTAACCCAGTCACGTAATCAACGTGCTCATAGCCTTCTACAGAGCCGCTGCCTTTGCCGGTATAAACATTCAGGGCTTCTTTTGTGCCCAGGATAACGATCTTGCCTTTTGAGTTTGTGTTAATTGGTAGAATATTCCCTTCATTCTTTAATAGGGTGATGCCTTCTTCGGCCGTTTGTAGAGCGACCTTTTTGTGCCCGTCCATCTTTGACAAATAAGTAATATTCCGGAAAGGCCTGTCGTATACCCCGGCCTTAAAAAAGGTATAAAGGTTGTAAAAGACCATTTTGTCAAGCGCCTTCTCAATGGCTTCTCTTCCTTCAGGATTGGCCCTTAATTCGTCGCGCAAATATTTGGCAAAGCCTTCGTTGTTTTCCATCAGCAAGCTATGACCAGAAGTCAGTTCCAGATCAATCCTTTTGTCCCAAAACATGGTGTTGGCCCAATCGCTCATGACAACACCTTTAAATCCTAGTTCATCGCGCAGTATGCCACCCGACAGCGGCGCGTTGGCTGCGCCTGGATAATTGTTCACCAAATTGTTGCCTGTCATTACGGCTAAAGCACCGCCTTGTGTAATTGACGCCATAAAGGGCGGCAGGTAAATTTCACGAAGTGCTCTTTCGCTGATGCTGGCATTGGTCACATGCCTCGCCGCTTCCTGTTCGTTACCCAAAAAATGTTTCACTGTAGCAATGGTCCCCGTGCTTTGCAGACCTTTTACATAAGCTACAGACAGGGCTGAAACGAGGTACGGGTCTTCACCCAGGTATTCATAATTGCGTCCGCCTTCAGAATTGCGATACATATTCATGCCTGGCCCAAGTAATACCTGTGCACCCCAGGCCTGACATTCCTCGCCAATGCTTTTGGCGTACGCGTAGGCCAGATCAGTATCCCACGTGGCAGCTAAAGTAATGGTACCCGGATAAGCTGTGCTCTTATCTATTTTAACGCACAGGTTTTTGATACGAAGCCCTTGGGAGGCATCAGAGAAAAAAACAGGCGAAAGACCAAGCCTCGGCACAGGCGGAAAAAAGAATCTTCTCCAGCCACCAGTAAGGGCAATCTTTTCATCCAGTGTTAAACGTTTCACTACATCACGGGCACGTTGTTCGGCTGTAAGGTGCGTGTTGATGTAAGCAGCATCTTTTGGCAAATTTTTGCGTAGATACAACGGGCTGAAGTCATCGTCGCACAACTGATAATTTACTTTCTCCTGTGCGTTAACAACTGCGCTCAGCAAAAAGCAAAAGCTAATTATGATCGTATAGCCGTTGGTGAAAAATTTATTCGTATTTGTTTTATTGTAAGGTTGAAGGCCTTTATTCATTCTGACGTATTCTGCTATTCAAAACGGATTCAAAAAATAGCTATACGGAAAGCGGTGACCGAAGTCGCCCGCCCCCGTGATTGCTATGGTTTTTTATGGATCAATTCAATAACCGGGGTTTTGCACCAGCGCCGGTTCAATTAACAGTTGTTGGTAAGGAATGGGGAACCAAATCTTGTTAGGAGTAAGGTTCGCTTTTACCAAGCTTACCACGGTATTGTTGAACCCAAGTGATTTATCAGTAGTAAGGCTATTAATCGTGGTGATATAACGGCCAAAACGAACGAGGTCGAAATGCCGGCTGCCTTCAAAGCAAAGTTCACGGGATCTTTCATCCAACAATTCCTGAACGAAATCGGCGTTGGTGTAAGCCGTATTCAACGTTGCCAGTGCCGCCGTGATATCTGCGGGCAGCGTTAGCGTGGCGGTGATGGCCCGCTTACGAATCTGCGACAAAAAGCTGCGGGCCGTGACGAGGTTGCCCGATGTAAAGTAGATAGCCTCGGCGTGCATCAAAAGGATTTCCGCATAACGTAGTATTGGAAAGTTATCGTCGGTGTTATTTATGGTAAACTTCTTCAGCTTCGGGTCGCGGTAACGGAACTTGCTGCCGTACCATGCTTTGGTCGTAACCGTTGTAGTGGGTGCACCCGTGGTAGCATTGAATGTGGCAATGGGCACCGGCACGTAATAGCCTACACCTTCCACGGTTTCATATGCAGGGGCGTTCCCCATTGCGTTACTAAAGTTCCAGAGTTTGCGAAAATCTGTATAGGTTTTGTTGGATGTGCTGTTTGAATATTTGGCAAACAGTTCGCCGGTAGGCACAATTCGGTTTGTACCCCCTCCGAAATTAGCGTTGTTGCCAGACGGTATTAGCGTGGGCTGATAAGTAGGCTGGTTTCCGTTGGCAGGATCGCTGCTTCCCTCGGTATTGAAAATAAACTCCTGGTACTGGAAGGACTTTGTCGCCTCGCGAAACAGGTAATCGTATTTTGGAATCAATGCGTATTTGTTGCTGTTGATAATTTCTGTCGTCAAAGCGAGTGCATTGGTATAAAGCGTGTTGCTGTTGGCCCAGGTAAAATCGTTCAGCGGAAAGTTGAGATTGGCGTTTACATTGTTCATCTTGCAAGCAGCCGCAAACATGTAAGCCTTCGCCAGAAAGCCAGCGGCAGCGTATTTGTTTGCACGGCCGAGCGCTGTGCCCACTTCAGGTAAAGTGGAATGAGCGTATTCCAGGTCGGCAAATACTTGCGTAAAAACTTCCTGTACGTTATTTCTTGGAAGATTGTTGTCAGGGTTAGAAACCGTAACCACAGGCACGCCGCCGTACATCATACCGAGGTATAAATATTCCAGCCCCCGTAGAAACCGGGCTTCGGCCATCATTTGTGTTTTGCGGGCTGCAGGCATGTCAATGCCGGGCAGCTTTTCCAACAACAAATTGTTCCGGTTAATTCCGATGTACAAGAATGTCCATACGTCACCAACGAAAGTCGTTTGACTGTTCCAAGCTCCCAGGCCAATAGGAGCATAGTTAGCGTCGGTTTTACCGTCCGCTGTTACCATCTCATCTGTTGCGGCTATGCCGAGCGTAGGAAATTGAGTATAGTAAAACCCGCCGCTTTGCCCCTGAGCGGTACCGGCGTTTAAAATAGCATAAGCACCGGTCAGCGCTTGTTCCGCATCGGCAGCCGTTTTATAAAAATTATCAGTTGAGGTGGTGGAGTAAGGTTGCCCGTTTAAAAAATCTTTCTTACACGCCAAAAAAGGCGCAAGCGAAAGGGTGAACAGGAATAAAAATTTATACTTTTTCATGTCAACTTTTTTCGTTTGTTAGAATAATCAGAAGGATACGTTTGCACCGAAAATAATGTTGCGTGTGCGCGGGAAAGCCAGCTTGTCAACGCCAGTCAGCAAGGGATCACGCCACGCCACTTCAGGATCATAACCCTTGTATTTTGTGAACGTAAGCAGGTTATTGCCGGAAGCATAAATCCGCACACGCTTAATGTGAAACCGGTCTAATAAGCTTGTGGGAAGCGTGTAAGCGATAGTCACACTCTTCAACCGAAGAAACGATGCGTCTTCTACGTAATACGATGAACTCAGTGACGCAGTAGCATTTCGGTTTGCAAAGGTGTTAGTGGCAAAGGTGCCGTACTCGTTTGTCGGATTGTTCACCGTCCACCGGTTGTAATAAAAATCACGGGAAATATTTGTCTTGTTCTGAAAGCCGTTCAGCAAAAACGTGGATTGGTTGATCACCTGGTTTCCATAGGAACCTTGTAAAAACACGCTGAAGTCAAAGTTCTTGTACCGAAAAGTATTTGTGAAGCCGCCGGTTAATTTAGGAGCGCTGTGGCTGATCACGGTCAGGTCATCGTCATTCACAATGCCGTCACCTGTCAGGTCCTTAAATTTAAATGACCCGGGTGCTACCGTTGAACCAGCTACCGTGACGACTTTTGGTTTGATGACATACGAACGCAAAGCCGGGTCAATAGTCGGATCGCTGTTGTTTTGCCATGTAAAGTCAGAAAGCTGATAGACGCCGTCGAATATGTACCCGTAACCGGTTCCAATAGGTTGTCCTACCAGAACGGCCCCAATGTTTTTGATTTCACCAGGCACTGTGACAGGAATAATCGTCGTTCCACCCAGATTTTTTACCATGTTGCGGTTAGCGTTCAGGTTCAGGTTCGACTCCCAGCTAAAATCTTTGTTATCAATGTTGTGGGAAGTAATGGTCAGCTCGACACCCTTATTATCAATACGTCCGAAATTTTGCCATTGCGTGGTAAAACCGGTAACTGCAGGTACGGGTGCAGGCAAAAGCATATTTGTCGTCTTCTTGAAGTACACATCCGCCGAGATCTGCAATCGTTCATGCCAAAATCCAATATCAACGCCGGCATTATACTGGATAGTGCTTTCCCACTTCAAGTCAGGATTGGCTTTGTTATCGGGGGCTGATCCGTACGCAGCTACACCGTTGGATGAATAATAGGCAGGGGCAAGCGTACCAATATAACGGTAGGCCGGGATTCGTTCGTTACCCGTAGTACCGAAACTAACCCTTGCCTTGAGGTTACTAATCATGCTCTGCTGCTTCATAAACGATTCTTCACTAATTCGCCAGGCAATGGCGCCGCTGGGGAAGTAACCCCATTTGTTGTTCGCGCCAAATTTATCTGACCCATCGGCCCGGAAGCTTGCAGTAAAGAGAAAACGGTTTCTGAAATTGTAGTTTGCCCGTGAGATATACGACAAACGATTGTTGCGGTAGTGTGTGCTTTTATAGCGGGCTATGATTCCGGCTTTTGAAATGTCTTCCACCCCGGTGCTTTGATCGGCGAACTGCTGGCCTTCGATGTTGTTGGATTGAAAGTCGTAACTGTTCACTTCAAAGGCGCCAATCAAGTTGAGCGAACTGCCTTTCTTAAAGGTTTTGTTGTACGTAATTTGATCGGTATTCAGGATGCTTTGCGACTTGATGTTATTGATGAAGGCATCACCTCCGAGCTTAACGCCCTGAAAGGTATTAGAACCATAAAACTCCTGCCCCTTTGAGTTAGATAAAGTCCCACCGGCAATGACGTTAAAGCTTAAATTAGAGGTAAGCTTGTAATTGAGATTTACATTGGCAATCAGGTTTTGCAATGTCGTATTTCTATATGCGTTATTGATAATTTCCGATGGTGTTACGTAGGATGCCTCGATATCGTCCAGCGGATCATAAACAGCTACAGGTTTCGAATAGACAATCGCTTGCACAACGCCATCACCGTAAAAGTTGGAACCGCTGCCGGTAGCTCCGTTTAGTGAAGAATAGGTGTTGCTCATGTTCAATCCTATTTTCAACCGGCTTGAGGCTTGATGATCCACTCGCAAACGAAGACTGTAGCGATTATTGGAGTTTTGCCGGATGAGGCCTTCTTCGTGCAGGTAACCAATGCCGCCGGAAAATGTTGTTGTAGCATTGCCGCCGCTTACTGTTAGGTTATGAGAGTGCGAGATTGAGGTTCTATAGGTTTCATTTTGCCAATCGTGTTTGGCAATGGTGTCAAAATTGCGCGGGGTATAATTTCCGCTGGCATCCGGCCCAGTAGCTACAATCGTTCCATTCGGGTTAATGAGCCGCTGATAATCGACAAATTCGTCTGCGCTCAATACACCCAATCGTTTACTAAGACTACCGAAGTTTACATAGCTTTCATAATCAACGCGAGGGGCACCAGCCTTACCACTTTTGGTTACAATCAACACAACGCCGTTCGCACCTCGGGAACCATAGATGGCCGTAGCAGAAGCATCTTTCAAAACCTCAACAGATTCTATATCTGCGGGGTTGATGTTTGCAAGAGGGTTTGATGTAGTAGAACTGGGTACCGAAGCAGAAGCCGATTCATTGGTATTAACGTCAAGCGGGATGCCGTCAATCACAAACAGTGGTGTTGAAGAGCCGTAAATTGAACTGCCTCCACGGACGGTAATGTTCAACCCCGAACCTAACTCGCCCGATTGCGAAGCAATTTCAACGCCGGCAATTTTACCTTGCATGGCACTCAATACATCAGTGGTTTTGTTACGGTTTAAATCGGCGGTCCCTATCCTGCCTACTGAGCCTGTGAGGTCGGATTTACGGGCCGTGCCGTAACCAATAACCACTACCTGGTTCAAATCATTATCGGCAGTTTTCAACGTTACGTTGATGACAGTTTGCTTTTTTACGGTTACTTCTGACGATGCGTGACCAACGTAAGAAAAGATTAATGTAGCGTTTTCATCAACCGAAATCCTGTACTTGCCATCGGTGCCGGTTTGCGTACCGCCTTCTCCATTCTTTACAGTTATGGAAACGCCTGATAATGGCGTTCCGTTTTCATCGGCCACCGTACCGGTAACCGTTATTTTTTGCACTTCATGTTGCTGATTTCTTGTTACGACGATCGTTTTGTTTTCAATAACGAAAGTTAAGTTGGTGCCTTTGAAACACTCGGCTAAGGCTTGCTGAAGCGATACGCCTTTCAGGTCAAGTGTTACGGGAGATGCTAATTTCAGATCGGCTGTTTTATAAAAAAATGAATAGCCAGTCTGCGCTTCAATGTTTGTGAACACTCGCTCTAGCGGTGTATTTTTTTCATGCAGCGTAATGGTTTGTGAAAATCCTTTCGCATTAAGTTGCAGACAAAAAATTGTCAGAAAAACAGTTGCTGATTTAATCAGAAGGCACTTCTTTAAAAGCACTTTGTTGTTACGGAAGCAGCGCATAGTAATAAAATAAATTAAGGTTGTAATAATTCAGTAAGCAATTAAGCAGTTGGCAGTATGTATCCCTACTCCACACGACTTTTCGCGTGAGCCAAAGTTTTAATCGTAAAATTTCTTCACATGAAACCGTTTAAAGTGAAACAATATTTATCAGGGGAGAATGATGAGCTTTTTGTCTTCCAGACGAAAGTGGACGCCGGTTAGCTGTAGCATTCGTAACACTTCAGACAACTTACTGCTACGGGAAATCTTACCCACAAATTCATCGGTTGGTAAAGCGCCAGTATACTGTACACCTACATCGTACCAACGCGATATTTGTCGCATCACCGTTTGAATGTCGGCTTTGTTGAAAGCGAAGTAGCCGTCTTTCCATGCGACTTCCTCGGCTGTATTTACATTTACCACCTGTAAGGTTCCGCTGTTGGTTAACCTTCCCTGTTCACCGGGCTTCAGCATGGTGCTGGCGTTACCGTTACTCAGCCTCACCGAACCTTCCAATAAGGTTGTTTTTATCCATTTCTCACCTTCGTAAGCCATAATATTGAAGTGAGTGCCCAACACAGCAACCGTCATGTCAGCTACCTTAACCTTAAACGGCATTGCCTTATTTTTCGCCACCTCAAAATACCCTTCACCTCTTAACTCGACGTTGCGTTCATGTCCTGTAAAAGCGGTAGGAAAACGCAGCGAAGAAGCAGCATTCAAAAACACCTTAGAGCCGTCGGCAAGTACAACTTCGTATTGCCCTCCTTTGGGAGTCGTTAGTGTATTAAATTGGACCGTTTGTGTGTGCATCGAATCGGGGTTAACCGAATAGCTTAGCTGCCCTCCCTTTGTCTTATGAATAATGAGATTGCCATGCTTAGCGGTTGTGCCGGCCTTCATATCATCCAGTGAAACAATGGATCCATTCGCCAGCTTCAAAATAGCTTTGTTGCCACCAGGGTCAATATCAGCTGTGTATACTTTTGGAGCAGTCGTTAGTTGGTTTTGTTTGGCTGCGGTTACTGCAGGCTGCTGGCTTGGAACCAGAAAAAAGTACCCCGCTACCAGCACCAACATAGCTGCAACACTTGCCGCAGTGTAAAGCCAAATGCGTTTCGGCAATACGTTCTTTTTCAACCGTAGCCAAACGGTACGTTTAACGCCTTCCTCATCTCCCATGGATTCTTCTTCCCATTGATTATCGGTCAATTGAAATTCTTTCTGGTGAGAAAAAAGGGCCTGCTCTTCCTCCGGCGTACACTGTCCTTCCATATACTTTTCGTACAGTGCGATGTATTCGTCTTTAGTCATGCTGGATTGGCTTCTTCGTTAGTATGAGACATTTTTGAACCGCTACACACAAATTTTTTCTTTTTTTATTTGAGTATGCGAACGGATTGTTGATTTCAGGCGAAAGATTGGACGATGACTACCATGAGGCATTTCCAAAAGGCTCGTTCTTTCCGTTCAGACTTTAGGATCATACATTGCCGTCTAATCAACAGCGGTTAGTTCAAACACCGCACTGCTAAGTGGCGTAAGCGATGATAGCGGCAGGCCTGCCTTCATCAAAAATTCTCCGGAATACGTTTTGCCATTGAGTTTAGAAGGTTCAATACCGGGATAAAGATTAACTTCTGTAAGCTTGTATGTTTTGTGTTCGTCAAGTCCTTGTAACACCACGGGCACAACGTCTTCATGAAACCGCAGGTTTAGCGTATACGAAAAAAGCACCGCGCTTTTTTTATCAGCCGAAGCATACATCAATACAGCTCGGTTCTGCTCATAAGGGGAAACAAGCCGGTACAAATCGCCCTGCGAAATCACACCACTCAATCGCTTGTAAGTACTGACGGCTTCTTTTGTAAAATTTAGTTCATCAGGAGTAAAATGTGATACGTTGATGTCGTAACCCAACTTGTCCATCATCGCTACATCGGTGCGAAACTTCAGGCTTTGCTTGCCCCAGGATGTAACGTGGGCAGCAATGGCATTGGCCGGATAAAAATGCGAGTAACCCCACTGCATATAAACCCTTTCCAAACCATCGGTATTGTCGCTTGCCCAGAACTCCGTGAAATGCTTTAAAGCCCCGTAATCAAGACGACTGCCACCACCGGAACAAAGCATCATGTTGAGATGCGGATACTTGGCTGTAACCCGATCCATCACCTTGTACAAGCCCTTCACATAATCAATAAAAAAATTGCTTTTGTACTTTTCATAGGGCGACCATGCGTTGTAAATAACCGCATTGCAATCCCATTTGAAAAAAGCGAGGCCGGGATTCTGCGTGAGTATATCATCAAGTACATGAAACACGTGTTCTTGCACGGCGGGATTACTTAAATCAAGCACGAGTTGATTGCGGTAATAAACCTCTTCACGGTTGGGCAACTTAGCCACCCAATCGGGATGCGTTTCGTACAAAACACTTTTGGGACTTACCATTTCGGGCTCAACCCAAATACCGAATTTGACGCCGCGATTTTTTGCTTCGCTAACGAGGTGAGATATGCCGCCCGGGAGCTTCGTTTTATTTAGCTGCCAGTCGCCTAAGGCAGATTTATCGTTATTGCGGGGATACTTGTTTCCAAACCAACCGTCGTCTAACAAAAACACATCCAGGCCAAGTGTAGCCGTACTGCCGATTAAGCTATCAAGCTGCTGCTGGGTAAAATCAAAGAGCGTGGTTTCCCAATTGTTCAACAAGGTCAGTCGTGGTTTCTCACCGTCTGCTATTCCATATTTGCGGGCCCAGTTGTGCATGTTGCGGCTGCCCTGCCCGCGACCTGCAGTGCTGTAAGTAAATATGAACTCAGGGCTTGTAAAGGATTGATTGGGCACCAGGGTATAAGCCGAAGCGAAAGGATTGATGCCACTGATAATACGCAGCGCATTGTCGTTGTCCACTTCAAACGCAAAACGAAAATTACCCGACCATGCCAGAGTGCCCATCAACACCTCGCCTTCGTTTTCGGTGGACGACTTGTTAAGCGATACCATAAAAAACGGCGACTGGTACATTTGCGACCTGGTGGTAAGTTTTGTGTCCAACACTTTGATGCCACTGGTAAGTTGCGCATTCACCATTTTTTGTTCCTGCGCCCAATCGCCATGAAATTGGGTGAGCCAGTACTGCGCTGCATTAAAGTGCAACATGTTGGAGGCAATGTTGGTGAGGGTGATGGGCTGCGCTTCGTGATGAACAATTTCTGTCCACCCGGTAATCACATCTTCGTTATAATAGGCTTTATAATGCAAGGTGACTTCAACGGGATATTGCGGGTCTTTCAATGTAATGGATGTATGCGTAACATTACCAACGGTTTCCTTTTTAGTCGATTCAAACTGCAGGTAAAGTGAAGGGTTGCCGTCGGCGTGAGTAACCTGAATTGCAGGTTCAAACAAATCGTCGCCACCGGCTGGAATGTAGGCCTGGTGCGTTGTGGAAGCGGCTTTGTAATCGGCCAACTTCGGGCCGAAATACGCCTGAAAAAGTTTTTGCTTGGCGCCTGTCTTCAGAACTAATGCTGTAGTCTTGGTTTCAATTACGATCGGTTCTGTTGATTGCGCCAGCAAAGCTGAAGCGGCCAACAAAAAATTACACAGCAGAATATATTTTTTGAGCATGGTGGTAATTGTGTTTTGCTTTTTATAGAGTAGAATTTTATGAAGCACACACGGTCCGCTATATCGGAAATACCTATCGTTCATTATAATGCATTAAACCTGGACAAAATGATTGGCTACTGCGGGTAAAATTGCAAATCGTCGTGCGTTTAAATATTTGTTCTGGCCGAACAAAACGTGGACAGAAATTGATTTGCTTGGATGCGCCGCCAATTTTTCTTGCATCTTTCATTGTTTGTTGACTGTAAGCTGAAGGGATTTGCGTAAGGTGTCAAAGCTTTCTTTTCCACGGTAACGCAACAAAATAGAGTGAACACCTTTTAGGGAAAATGAAAAACTTCCGTTCGCGACTTGCAACTTTTTTAAGCCGTTGAATTCTTTTAATGTTGCAGCGCTTTTAAAACCTGAAACGGTATATGTTTTCTCTTTATCGCCCCAATTAAACAAGCCCAGGCAAACGGTCCCGCCGCTTCCCTTCGCCAAATAAAAACAAGGTGCATCACTTTCAGTAGTAAAATGATCCCACCAATCTATAGGAATTGCTTTTTCAAAAAAAGGCATCGCGAAGGTTTGTTTGATGAGGCCCTTTTTTTCATTCGTCAGCAATCGCAATTCATCGCTGGCCAAACGCACATTGCCAAAGATGGAAACATAATTAGACCACATGAGCGCTTCGTCATAACTGAGCGAGGGCTTTTTACGATCAGTACTGTCGCTTTCGGCGGCCGATCGCACCACGAGATAATCTGGATCGCAATGATAGAGTTTGGGTGCGAAGTAATAATTCCCGCTATTGTGCTGCGCCCTTTCAACTACGTCCTTGTAATCGGGGTCAATATCAGGGCCGGTTCGTGTAGCGCCAACAAGGCCGATGTTCACACCAAAGTTGGAACTGCACGCCAAAAAATAGGCGTCGTTGATCCCTTTCCTCATGGCATTGATGCCCATTCGGTAACGTTCTACGTTTGTAACAGGCAAGTGGTTCACACCTTTCGTCAGGCCTTGCCGCATAAAATCAATTTTGAAATAATCTACACCCCAAACTTCCCGTGCATTGCGCATCACACTGGTGATGTATTGCTGGGCACCGGGATGAGAATAATCCCAAACGACCAGGGGATCGCCGGTTACTTTATCGCGGTCCAACTCCAGAAATTTTCCATCCGTGGTGTGCACAAAATATTCAGGATGTTCTTTTACAATCTTCGCACCCGACGAGGCACGAAAACCGTCAAAATGCAAGCCTGCTTTATAGCCGGCTTTGTGAATGTTGTCTACAAGCGCTTTTATGCCACCGGGCAAATCATCACGGGTATCAAAATAATCGCCGCGTTGCTTCCACCATCCACCATCTATTTGAATTATGTTACTGACCGCATTCAATTTCGCGATCTCTTTCGTGTTGCGGTTTACGGCATCAGCAGTAAAGTATTGACGATAATAATCCCAGCTGGCCCAACCCTTCCACGCCATTTTCGGCGGCAAAGGCACGCTGTTTTCTTTTGCAATCAGGTTCGCATATTGTTCCAATAGATCTTGCCAGGAAGTATTGCGCAGGCAAACAATTTTTTCAAACGACAGCCTTTCACTTCGTTTCAAAAGTTTGTTATCGCCGTCGCCGTTAATGTGGACAATGCCGCCTTCTTCATAGATCTGGCACAAAAACCTTCGCCACGTAATCACGCCAATGAGCAGGTAATCCGTATTGCTGTTGCGAAAAAGAAGAAACGTGTTGTTGTTTTTGTTGTGAATGGGTTGCCCGGTTTGCAGGCGGTACATGTTTCCTTCGCGACGCAACATTTCATCCGAGCCAACCATGAAGGTTGTATTGGCAGCGATGAGTGGATTCGGCTTGGCAAGGACGTTTATCCAGCTTAGGTTTTGTATTTGATCGCTTTGGTTGTTCAGGTTGACGGTGTAAACTTCGCCGCTTGCAATGGATACCTTGCTAACTGTAGCGGATATCTTGCCTCCTTGCACTGATGTCACTTCTGCTTCCGCTAAACTTTTTGTTTGCGCAAAGCTTAGCGACGCGAAGAGAAAACTTGCAGTTAAAAAGTGCAATGATTTATAAACATTCATAACAAGGAATTATGAGTTTCTTAAAAACTCAGCGCTGATCGTTTTTGGCATCAACCATTAACTGTAGTGATAACTACTTTAAATATTAGTCCTTCACCTCTACTTCAAAACTGTCTTGTAAACAAGTCTGCGTATCACTAACGGTATAAATAGTTTTGCCTGTCGGTGGATGCACCTGAATGCTACGAGTGGTTTCTTTACTATTGCTCCACCTGTAGCTACCAATGAAAGAAGCCGTCAACGTAACGGCTTGGCCGCTTTTTGCTTTGATGGCGGATTTGGTGTTTACGCCTTTCATCATCGTAAAATGGTCACGCACCACGCCGTCGGAACAAACCCATTTCAGGTCAAGCCGGTTGGCCTGTATCTCCAGCAACGTGGCACCGGTGACGCTGGCGTTGGAATAGTGCATGGCGTTATGCGGCCAGGTTGCCTGTGTAGGCCCGATTTTGCCCGCCGAGCCGGTCACTACGTACACCATCCCGTGTTGCTTGTTGCTTGGATCAATGATGTAGGGACAGGAATTGCTGCTGCCATCATAGGTCCCACTGGAGTTGCTTTTGTTGTATTTGCTTCCGTCAAAATCGGCTTCGAGGCCATAGTAGCCGTTCATTAGCTTGGAGCGTTCGTATACATGGCTGTGGCCGCAGATCACTAAGTCCACTCCTGCTTTTTCCAACACCTGAAGAAACTGCTCCCTGATCTTAACCAACTCCGTTTCTCTGTCGGAATTGTGTGTGCCCATCGTGTACGGCGGATGGTGCCAGTAAGCAATCACCCAGCCCTTGTTCTTGTTCTTTGCCAAATCTTTTTTTATCCATTTTACCTGTTCACCCGATGGATCATACAAGCGCTTAGCATCCTTTCCCTCTCCATACGAATCCAGCGAGAGAAAATGAGCGTTGCCAATATCAAACGAATAATAGCTCTGCGTGTGCGAAGCTTGGCCGCCACTTTCGCCTTCCTCCGGCATGGTAAAGTTTTGATAGTAGGCTACCTGATGACTTTTCTGCGCCGCCGCGGCCGAATAATCCAGGTCGTGATAGTCATGGTTTCCCGGCGCTGGAAACAAGGGACAATTTTTCAGCAGGTCTTCTTTGTACACGTTAAAGAAATTGGATTGATATTCCACATCAGTGGCATTGGGATAGGCGTTATCGCCCAGCAGTGTCCAGGCATCCAAATAATTGTTGCCGAGATATTTTAAAAACTGATCACGTACGCTGCGTTGTTTGGGTGAGTTGGTCCCGCAATCGCCAAACATACCTACACGGTAAAAACCTGTTGTGCCTGCCATGGGTAATGTAAAAAAATAATTGGTGGAATCGCCCTGTAAAACCGTTTTTATATCACCAATGGCGTAATAATATTTTGTGTGTGGCGCAAGTCCGGTCAATCTGATGCTATGCTCCGTGGTTAACGCCGTTTCTTCAACTTTATTGGTCAGTTGGCCGGGGGCAAGTCCATAGCTTACGCGGCTACGGGCAAGGGCATTGGTTCGCCATCGAATAACAATGCTTTTGTCGGACGCAGCCTGAAGGTAAGGACCGCGAATAAGCGCAGGTAAGACCGCAGCTTGCCTGCGCGGTTGCATCGGCTCGTCGTCATTATCGTCCTGCGCATGCAGGGCAAGTGGAAGCAGCGAATAAAACAACAAGACAAATTTTACGAGCGGTTGAACAGTGTTTGTTTTCAGCATAAAAATTTATTCGCCTTTACCAGACACAGATCGGTCGGTTAAAGAATTTAAAAATTGAATAATGTCACTCACTTCTTTTTGTGAAAGATGAAGTTGTACCGAAGACAAGGTTTGATTTTCGACGGTCAATCCGAAACCATTGCCGCCACCCTTGTTGTAAAACTCCATCACCTTTTCCAACGAAGTAAATGCGCCGTTGTGCATGTACGGCCCAGTCATCGCCACGTTACGTAGTGTAGGTGTTTTAAATGCGCCTTTGTAAAATGTTACGGGATAGGTGGCAAAGCGACCTCTATCATCATCTTTCTTTGCACTGCTAAAATCATCAGTAGCAGTTGTACCTAACACTTCCAACTCTGATACTTTGTATGCCGGTGGCACCGTTCCGTTAAAAAGCGGTAAGAAATGACAAGTCGCGCAACCGGCCTTGCCGGCAAACAAATTGAAGCCTCTGATTTGTGCACCTGATAAAGCTTTGTGGTTCCCCCGAATATAATCGTCAAAAGGTGAGCTAAAGGGAGCCAGCGTGCGGATGTATGCGGCAATAGCCGTTGCAATGTTTGCCGCCGACATAGCAGGCTGCGATGGAAAATTTTTTTGTAAAGCCTCGCTGTAAGTATTGTTCTTTTTAAAGGCTCTGATAACGGCTTTGTCAACAGAAGCCATTTCCATTGGATTTTGCAATACTTCTACAATTTGAGCTTCCAACGTTTTTACACGGCCGTCCCAAAACTGGGAGCGTTGGTAACCGGCGTACAAAAGGGTTGGTGCGTTGCGCTGTACTGTTGTATGTCCGTCCAACGACAGACTTTTTTGAAGACCGTCTGTAAAATATTTTTCGGGAGCATGACAGGTCGCGCAGCTTCGGGTGCCGTTGCCCGATAAACCTTTTTCAAAAAACAATTGCCGTCCCAATTGTATCAGGGTCTGTTGATTTAATACTGTCGAAGTATCCATCTGCAACGCTCCCGCGCCGAATAAGTTATTTGCATCGTAACTTAAAATAGTCTCGGTGATTAGGCCGTTTTCTTTAATGAAATTATTTAACCAATGTTGCAGTGGCAAAGCAGCATCGGTTAAAAAATGCAGCCGGTCAAAATCGTCAAACTTATCAGAAGCGTTCAGAAAAAACAATGATTGGTTTAGATAGTAACTGACGCTGTCTGCACTAGCCGTCTTCGTTTCTAAAAATGGTTGCAGCACTTCTTTTACTGCGAATAAAGATTCCACCGATTCATCAAGCCCGCTTTTAAGTAATGGTGCATCAAAGCCGGTGATGTTTAGCGTGGTAATTCGAACCAATTCCATACGCAGGCTTTCCAATACTTGTTTGTCGTCAGCATGGAAATTGTATAGCAAGGAGTGAAGGTCTTGTGCCGATGATTGAACCAACCCTATTTGTTCTTTTAGATCGCCGACATTTTTTGCGATGTCTTTATTAAAGAGAAGAGCTTCTATCACCTGCAAGCCACGCGGCTCTTCGTATTCCAAAAACGGTTCTTCTGCTTCCAACTTAGGGGGTGAGTTGTACACCAATGCCTGGTTGGGGAAAAAGAAGGAAAGAAAAAACTCAATTCTTTTGTAATGAAGCCGGCACTGGCGCAGCGCATCTTTCGCAGCACTGATGGACTGCGGATTTCCGGTTTGTAAATTTTCTATTCGTTGCCTAAGCAAAGAAGTGCTTTGCGCAAAGGCGCTGGATTGGGTTTTAAAATAGTCAACGCAATGCGTTACACCGGCAGAATGCCGAATGCGGGTAAGGGCCATCACCACCGGAAGAGAAAGGAGGACTGATAGAAAAATTATCCATCGCTTTTTAGCTATCCTCACTCTGGTGAAACATTTAAAGTTAATCGTTGCCGAAGTGCATCAAAGCTTTCACTTCCTCTGTATTCGAACAACGTTGAATGCACGCTTTTCAACCTTGTTATCATCTTACCGTTACTAATTTTCACTTCGTTTTTTTCATCTACTGTTTTTAATATTCCGATTTGTTTAAAACCGGACACCGTAAAGGTGGCGGCCTTGTCATCCCAGTTAAACAAGCCAATCCAAATCTTGCCTTCTTTTGTTTTAGCCATGTAGAAGCAAGGGGCATCGGTATCGGTTTTGTAATGATCCCACAAGTCAAGCGGCACCATTTTTACAAACAGCGGCATGTTGAACAAGGCCGGAATCAACTTCTTTTTTTCATCACTCAGCAACATGATATTGTCGCAATTAAAGCGTGCATTACCGTAAAGAGCGATATAGGTGTTCCACATCACCGCTTCGTCGTAAGTAAGTGTTGGTTTTTTTAAGTCCCGGTTGTTTGATTCCGATTCGGAACGCAGCACTTCGTAATCAGGATCGAGGTTATACACTTTACCTCCCAAATAATAACTGCCCGAGGTGTGCTTGGCTCTTTGACGCACCGATTTGTAATCTGGATTGATATCACCGCCCATGCGGTTGCCATCGGCCAATCCTACCACTGTACCAAAGTTGGAACTGCAGGCTAAAAAATAAGCGTCATCGCCCCAGCCTTCTTTCATGGCCTTCAATCCCATGCGCAATCTCTCCACGTTGGTCACCGGCAAATAGCTTACGCCGGAATAGAGACCTTGTTGCATGAAGTCAATTTTGAAATAATCTACCTTCCAGTTCTTACGGGAATTGCGCATCACTTCACGGATGTACTCTCTTGCACCGGGATGAGAATAATCCCATATCAGCAGCGGATCTTTGGTAATTGCGTCCCTGCCACTTGTAAATAATTCCCCTGACAATGTGTGCAAAAAATATTCGGGATGCGCTTTAGCAATCTTAGCACCGCTGGCTGCGCGAAATCCGTCAAAATGCAGTCCGGCTTTATAACCCGCTGCATGAATCTTTTCAATGACGCCTTTTATGCCGTCCTCAATATTGTCTCTCACATCATAGAAGTCACCACGGAACTTCCACCAGCCGCCGTCAATCTGTATCATATTGGTGTTGGCGCCGGTTGCTTTTAGTGCGGCCATGTTTTCATAGATGTCGGTGCTGGAGAACTTCTGCGCATAAAAATCCCAAGTACTCCATCCCTTCCATAAAACCTGCTTCGGCTTCTTCACATTGTTTTCTTTCACTAGCACATCAGCATAACGGTCTAATATATTTTGCCACGATTTATCGTGCAACACCACAATCTTTTCAAACGGAATGGTCTCAGCTGCTTTTACCTCTTTGTTGTCGCCCTGTCCCTGAATGGTTACTAAACCATTCTTTGTTGAAATTTTGCAGAGAAACGTTCGCCACGAACTTACACCGACAAGTAAATAATCATTGCTTCGTCTGAAAAGCAAATACATATTACTGTAATCGTTTTTGTACGATTTACCGGTGACCAGTTGGTCCATGTGGCCATCCAAATTCTGCATTTCATCGGCGCCAATCATGTAAGGGATGCCTTCGGGTATAAGTTGAGCTGGGGTGAAGTTTACATTAATATATTTTAAGTTTTGCGCCTTGCCCGCGGTGTTAGTGAGTTGCACAGTGTATTGTGTTTCGAATGTTGAAGTAGTGGTTCTGACGTTGCTCACAAACAAATCTTCTTGGGTAGTCACTACATCCACTTTTATTTTTTGTGCAAATGCGGTTTGAACGACTAAAAAGAAAAACAGGCTTGCAAGGGCAAATTGTGCGCAAGAATGGCTTCGCATGAAAACTGAGATGAAAAGATTAAGAAACTAATTGCTTCGGGTGGGTTGGTTAGGCAGGAAGCCCGCTTTTTCAAAGTCACTATCATTTACCCAGCCCAGTTTAAACTTTTCACCCTTCATGAAACGTTCGTAAAAATTACGTACATTGGGTTCAGCATAAAGGTATTTATCAAACACAGCGCCATTGCCAAACATGCGCGGATCTCCCTGGGCTTTCAATTCTTTTTCCAATTGTTTTTTTAATGCTGTTTTGATTTTTGCGTACGATTGATCATTGGCCAAGTTGTGCATTGAATAAGGATCGTTGGTAGTTTGAAACAACATTTCCGGCGGGTTTTTTCCAAAGGAAAGTTGCCAGAGATGATGATAAAGCCCATTACGGTTAGCTGCTAGCAGTTCGGTTTTTGTTGGACCACCATCTGTGTCCAAATAGCCCGTTACGGGATCACCAGATGGCCAGCGTTCAGGCTCGTAATTGATGGCATAAAAGAAACCTCCTTTTACAATAGCTCGTACCGGGTAACCTTCATCGTTCGGACGACCAACATCCTCACGTTCCCGACCAAGCAATACATGATCACGAGTTTTGTCGTTGTTCACACTCATAAAATAAGGCAATAACGACTTGCCCTGAATCGGTTGCATCAGGCCTTCGGCTTTTACACCAGCCGCCTGCAAAAATGTTGGTGCATAATCTATAAAACTTACAAAGTCGGACACCTTTCTTCCCGGTGATACAATGTGGCCTTTCCACATCACCGCCAAGGGCAAATGGTTATCATAATCGTACATGTGTCCTTTCACGCGGGGAAAGGGCATTCCATTATCAGAGGTCACTACCACGATGGTATTCTCCAGTTCACCTCTTTTTTCCAACAGCTCCAGCATGCGAGTGATGTGACTATCGAAGTGTTCAAGTTCGTAGGCATAATCCAGCATGTCGTTTCGCACCTTTTCATTATCTATCCAAAAAGGCGGCACTTCTTTTATAGCGGCAATAGATTTTTTTCCCTTGGCTACACCCGAGCCGTATTCATACTGGCGATGTGGTTCCCGGCTGCCATACCAGAAACAAAAGGGCTGGTCTTTCGGTTTTTTGTTTAGGAAATCTTCAAAGTTGGCTGTGTAATCTATTGGTGAAATATCTGGCGTTTCCGCCGTTGTTTTAATGCTGCTCCATTCAGTACCGGTTAGTTCACGAGGCTTACCATTGACCTGGCCCGGATTGCCCGGCGCCCACCCTTTGCCCGTAAATCCAACAGCATAGTTACGTTTACCTAAAGCCTCCATAAAGCTTACATACTTTGCAGGATAAATTGAATTGTGATTGCCCGCCTCTTCCAACTGCCATGAATTACGACCGGTAAGGATTGAGGCCCGTGAAGGAGCGCATTTAGCATTAGGCGTGTACGCACGGGTGAATAGCAGTCCTTCTTTGGCAACACGGTCAAAGCCCGGGGTTTTTACCCAGCCTGTTAAACCCAAACCGTAAGCACTCATGTGTTGAAAAGAGGCATCGTCGGCAATGCAAAACAGAATGTTCGGCTTCCTGGTATTTTTTGTCTTGCGCTGCGCAAAACCGTTTTCATGGAGGATACTCAAAAGGCTTAGAAGCAGCAGTATCCGCAAACTATTTTTTCTTTGACTCATTGCTGTTTTGTTTATAGCGGCAAATTACTCGCCACCGTTTTTTACTTTCTCATCGATAGGCGCATCAGGCGCATTCACCTTCGGCATCCAGGCCGCCAATTCTTTTTTCAACGCGGTGTAATGAGCTTCCTTGGCTAGGTTTTTCCATTCGTGCGGATCATTGTTATGATCGTATAGTTCGTCAGTGCCATCGCTATAACGGATGTACCGCCAACGCTCTGTTCGAACTGCGTGGTTGTTTTTTCCCCAGGTGGAAACTGAAGGATGGTTCCAGGCTATTGTTGGGTTTTTCAGTAAGGGATAAATGCTGACCGCCTCAATGTCTTTCTTCACCGGAAGATGACAAGCCTCAATAAGTGTTGGATAAATGTCCATCAGGTTCACTGTCCGCTCACAAACGCTACCGGGTTTTGTCAGTCCAGGCGCAACAATGATAAATGGCACATGCGTTGTTTCTTCCCACAAGGCATACTTGCGCCAATGTTCCTTCTCTCCAAGGTTCCAACCATGATCGCCAAACAAAACAATAATGGTGTTTTGCTTATAAGGACTGTTCTCTAAGGCATCCAACACTCTGCCGATCTGTGCATCGGCAAACGAAATACTGGCAGTATAACCTTGCACTGCCGATTCCCAAAGATTGTTCTCCAGCATGTACTGATGATCGCCGTTGGAATGGGCCAATTTTACACCGGCAGGAGGAACATCGTCCAAATCGTTTGGTATGGTTAATGGACGTTTGGCATCTGCAAGAGGATACGCATCAAAATATTTTTGCGGCACGTACCAGGGTAAGTGCGGCTTCGTAATTCCTACGGCGAGAAAGAAAGGCTTGTTGTGCTTTTGTTCAAGAAAGTCGACGGCACGGTCCGCAATTTTAAAGTCCGACATAGCGCTATCACCGACATCAAGCGGCGCCCAATCAAACACATTTCCTTTGCTACCCGGTCTTTTTCTCCTGTTTGTGGCCCGAACTTGCGGCGGCACTTTATAATATACCGGCCACGAGGCAGAGTCGTTGTAAATGTCGTGATAGATCTTACCTGTGCCCATAACCTCGTAGGCATTTTGCGTAAAGTATTGGGGCATGGTAACGGCCGTGGGCAAGACAGGCCGCCAGGGCTGATTGTTTAGGTACACACCCGATGTGGAAGGCCTGATGCCGGTGAGCAAACTGGTTCTTGAAGGATTGCAAGAAGGCGCTGAACAATATGCTCGTGTAAACAACATGCCTTGCTTCGCCAGTCGATCCATGGCCGGTGTTTTCATGCCTGGGTGTTTATTGTACATACCTACCCAATCGTTCAGATCGTCCACCGCAATAAACAGTACGTTGTAAGGCGCCTTTTTTTGTGCAAAGAGTGAGGATGTGCAAAGCAGCATCAACCCCGCGAAAATGACAGCGTAGTTATTTAGATGAATAGTTTTCCGCCGATTCTTAAAATGGATAAAATTGTGTAGGTTCATAAAGAGCAGTAATACTTCTATAAAAAAATTCCAGTTTACTTCGTGTCCAAGCAAAGTGCCTTGACTCTCTTAATTGAGTAAGTTTTTTTGCTCTACGCACATCGGTTAGTAAACTTTTTTACCGCTATTTTCCTAAAGCAGCGTGGTGAAGATGAAGATGAATCAGCCAGGGCCTTCAGCAAAAGTTAGAGCGCCACATCGCACTTGTTATTGTTCGATGATTTTTTTCTTTAGCCGGTTAGCAACTCCCGGTAGCGCTCAAAGATTTGCCTGCGTAGTAAAAGTTTATCAGTTGTCTGCATATACTCTCATTGCCGGAAAGATGCAATCATGTATACACGCAGCTCCGATAAGGCGATGCCGTAGCTTTTAGTTTCGATAGTTTGGTTCTGCTTCGGCAGCAAGGCTAAGCGGTTCATCTTCTATTGACGCGATGCTCGCTGTGTTCTCTCCAAAATATTGTTGCAGCAAGGATTGAAACAAGTGCTCTAATTCTCTTTCGCTTTGCTGTTGTTTTTGGCGGAGGGTTTCTGCATCGGCGACAAGGGAAGCGAAGTGTTGTTGGAGAGGAAGCGGTGGAATGAGAACAGGAAAAGCTTTTAATTGTGTTGAGTTTATGGATGCAATGCCGGTTGTTTGGCTGCTTTTAAAAAATATCGTTTACCGTAATCACTTCCAAATTGAAGGCTTAAAAATTCAGGAGTGAATAAGTTTCTATCTGCTCTTACTTTGAAAATATGATTTTGATGGATGCAGTTTTCAATTTGATTTTGCCATACAGCACCGCGGCCTAATTTATCGGGGTCACCGCCTTCAGTTAGAAGAATATCGCCTTCCTGCAAAAAATATTTCGCAAGCTCATAAGATTTAATCTCAATGGTTTTGATTTCGGAAAGATTTAGAAAGCCATCTTGCACATTGGCAACACGCATGTAAGGAACTGTTATCGTTTCTGCTCCATTTAGATTGCGACCTTTTGTAACACCGGAACTAATGGTGGCTACTTCATCCAGTCTTTTAGCAGGCCAGCCTTTTGTATTTAAAACGAGGTCGCCGAAGAGATGAAGAAAGCTGCTTTGTAAAAATTGTTCGGTGAGTGCATTGGCTGCTTTGCGTTGCTGGCGGGCACGGTCGGCGTCTTCTAATACCTGGGCTATTTGTTTTTGGGTTTGAAGGTCCGGAAGTGGAATTTCAATTTCAAGAACCTGCTTGTTGGATGGAGAAAACGCTGTAGTTGATCCACTCTTTTCGCCGGAAAGAGATCCACTCTTTTCGTTTCAAATTGACCCACCATTTTCGCTCGAAGTTGACCCACCTGAATGGGTGCAGTAAGGAAGGTTGTTTTTGTGGCTTGAATAGTCGGAAGTTGGAAGTTAAACCAACCAACCACCGACATGGCCAACAAAACGATTTTCATGATCAAGCTACGACAGATTTTTCGTCTGTATGCCCAGGGTAAAAGCAAACGGCAGGTAGCGGCACTGACAGGCGTGTCGCGCAACACGGTAAAAAAATACCTTGCTGAGTTCACACTTTTGCGGCTCACATATGACGCCCATCAGTCAGATGAGCGACGAAGGGCTGGCGGCCTTGTTTGGGCAAAGTGAAGTACCGAAGAAAGACGTTCGCTTTGAAGAGCTTCAAACCTTACTTCCCGGCATTGAAAAGAGCCTAAAGAAAAAAGGGGCCACCATTACACTTCTTTGGGAGCAGTATAAATCGGCGCACCCGGACGGCTACTCACTGACGCAGTTTTATAAATACTATAAAGGCTACGCCGCCCGTGTAAAGCCGGTGATGCACCTGGAGCACAAGGCCGGTGATAAAATGTACATTGATTTTGCGGGGGAAAAACTTTCCATCACCGATCCCCACTCCGGCGAGGTTCGTGACGTAGAAGTCTTCTGCGCCATCCTGGGTTGCAGCCAACTAACGTATGTGGAAGCGGTGTACACGCAGCGCCGGGAAGACCTGATCGGTGCTTGTGAGAACGCCCTGCATTTTTTTGGTGGCGTTCCGCTGGCTATTGTGCCGGATAATTTAAAAGCGGCTGTCACAAAAAGCAGTAAATATGAGCCGTCCATCAATGAGACCTTCCTTGACTTTGCCGATCATTACGGGACGGCCATTCTTCCGGCACGGGCTTACCGGCCACGAGACAAAGCCTTGGTGGAAGGCGTGGTGAAGATTACCTACCAACGCATTTATACTGCTGTAAGAACCCGTGTTCACTTCAGTCTGGCGTCGCTAAACGAAGCGATGCTGGCTGCACTGGCGGTTCATAACAACGCTCCTTTTAAGGGTCGCTCTTACAGCCGCCGACAGCAGTTTGAAGAAGTTGAAAAGGAAAGCCTGCAGCCGCTTCCGGTGCTTCGCTATCAGTTGAAGCAACAGGCCATTGTCACCGTCATGAAGAACGGCCACGTCTGTCTTGCCCTTGATAAACACTACTACAGTGTTCCCTACCGGCACATCGGAAAAAAAGTAAAACTGCTGTTTACCGCCCAAGACGTGGAGATCTTTTACCGCTACGAACGCATCGCTACCCACTCGCGCCACTTTAAAAAATATCACTACACCACCCTGGACGAACACCTGGCCTCAGCGCACAAGTATATCAGTGAGTGGACGCCGGAAAAGTTCTTGGAACAAGGCCGGGCGTTGCACGAAGAAGTCGCCCTTTACATTGAGCTGGTGATACAACACAAACAGCATCCGGAGCAGACCTACAAATCTTGCTCGGGCATTTTAAGCCTTGCCAGAAAGGTAGGAAAGGAAAGGCTGGGTAACGCCTGCCGGCGGGCCCGCAGCTTTGGTGTGTATAATTATCCCATCATCGTTCAAATACTGGAAAAAAAGCTGGATACGCTGTCGGAAGAAGAGCAACAACAAGCATTACGCTTCATGCCCGATCATCACAACATCCGCGGCGGAGACTATTACCGGTAAGCATTTTTTTACTCATCAAAAAACAACAATCACATGAATGAAACAAGTTTAGCGAAGATGAAACAGATGCGGCTTTTTGGGATGCACCGCGCATCTACAACAAGCCTTGAAACAAGCAAGAGCGAAGCGCTTACCGCCGATGAAATGGCGGCCTTGCTCGTAGACAGCGAATGGGACGACCGGCACAACCGCTCCATTGACAGAGGCCTCCGAAATGCCCGCTTCCGTTACAAGGCAACCATTGAACAACTGGACTTTACACTTGAAAGAGGCCTTGATAAAAACACTGTTCACCGACTGGCCGATGGCGAGTTTATCAAGCGCCGGGAAAACATCCTGATTACGGGCAGCACCGGAACGGGCAAAAGTTTTTTAGCTTCGGCTATCGGTCACCAGGCGTGCCAGCTTGGTTACCGTGTTCTTTATACCAATACCGGACGTCTTTTGACACAGTTAAAGATGGCAAAGGCTGATGGCTCAATGATCAGGGAGCTGGCAAAGATTGAAAAGCAGGACCTGCTCATACTGGATGATTTTGGTATGCAACCTTTTGATGCACCGGGCCGTTCGTCGCTGTTAGAAGTGATTGAAGACCGGCACGGCAAGCGCTCAACCATCATTACCTCGCAGCTTCCGATAAGTAGGTGGCATGATGTGATTGGAGAGAAAACAGTTGCTGATGCAATCCTTGACCGCTTGGTTCATCAGGCGCAACGAGTGGAGCTGAAAGGCGAGTCGCTACGAAGAACAGCAAGCAGCAATAACGCAGAAAACGAACACTGAAACAAGCTCTTTTTATAACAAAAAACAACAAGTCTCACTGCGCCTTTTGACAGTCAACTTTGATGGGTCAGTTTGCAGCGAAAATGGCGGGTCAGTTACAGCGAATTATCCAGATAAACTAACGTCTCCTTATGAAACCACCCCAAAAATACGGTGCTAAAATAGTGCTAAAGCATCCCAAACTAAGACCCGAAAACATGCATTTACTTGATTTAAGTCAATAAAAAAGCCCCTTTGGGGGCTGAAACAAGAGTGAATTTAGCTTGCGGAGACTGAGGGATTCGAACCCTCGATACCCTTTAGAGGTATACACACTTTCCAGGCGTGCTCCTTCAACCACTCGGACAAGTCTCCAATCGAAGGGCAGCAAATTTAAAGGTTCTCGCCAAATGAAAACAGTTTTTCTGCGTTGGCGGACGTTGTTAAGAAAACATCGTCCAGAGATATGTTTAGCAGAGAGGCGATTTTTTCGGCAACCATTTTCGTGTACGCCGGCTCGTTCCGCTTGCCGCGGTATGGCACAGGCGCCAGATACGGCGCATCCGTTTCAAGAACAACAGGTGACAGGCCAATTGCTGAAATGACTTTGTCCAAGCCTGCATTTTTAAACGTTACCACGCCGCCAATTCCCAAAAAGAAACCCAGCTTTATAAGCTTTTGTGCTTGCGCTTCTGTACCGGAAAAACAATGAAAGACACCGCGCAACGAAGGATGTTTTGTCACTACCTCTATGCATTCGTCAATGGCATTGCGGGAGTGAATGACAACGGGCAAGTTATGCGCAAGAGCAAGTTCTATCTGCTGTTCAAAAGCCTCATACTGTTGCCGAACAAAGGTTTTATCCCAGTAAAAATCTAACCCGATTTCACCAACGGCAATAAAACGCCGTTGTGCAAGATGGTTTTTAACGGCTTCTATTTCTTGCGAATAATTTTCTTTTACTGAACAGGGATGAAGCCCCATCATGCTCTTGCAGAGGTGGTATTGCGCTTCGGTTTGCAGCATTTGTTCATGAGTAAATGAATCAATAGCGGGCAAATAAATTTGGGTTACGCCGGCGCATTGGGCCCTCGAAATTATTTCCGCCCTGTCCGCGTCAAACTCGGGCAAATAAACATGCGCATGCGTGTCAATCAAAAACGGCTGCATGGCCCAAAACTCAGATAAAAAAAATTAAGAAGAATTTAAACCTCTTTACTTTGACTCCTTCTTACGTGCACCAAAAACAGAAATCATGAGACGGTTTTCCCTCGCTGCTCAATTAACAGGCGTTGTTCTTGCTGCAACGCTTGCGGCAATTGGCTGTAAAAAAGAAAACAGCGATACGCTGTCGCCGCAAGAGGAAAAGCAGGCCGCAACCTACACCAGCCAGTCGGAAGTGGATGCGGAAATCGCTTTTGATGACGTTTACGACAACGTGATGGGCGTGAACACTGAATTGGGACTTGGCGGCGTAGGCGTTTTTGGCCGCGTTGCTTCTTCGGTAACCGGCCGGACGGCAAGCGTTGATTCGCTGCCCACCTGCGCAACGGTTACCATCAGCCCGCAACAATCCGGTTCCTTTCCCAAAACTGTGGTTCTTGACTTTGGAACCGGCTGTTTCAGCCACGGCCATTTGCGCAGCGGAAAAATCAAAACGGTGTACACCGGACCAGTTAGAGAAGCCGGCAACTCAGCCACCACGACCTTCGACAATTTTAAAATTGACAGCGTGTTGGTAGAAGGGACACATAAAATAACCAACACGACCAACCTAACAACCGGCTCAAACCAACGACAGTTTAAAATAGAAGTGACTAATGCCAAACTTACCCATCCGAACGGAGATTATTCGGAATGGGCAACTACCCGTACCCAAACACAGATTGAGGGTAACGGCACCGCAGCGCCGGCAGACGATATTTTAAGCGTTCAGGGAACAGCCCACGGCCGGGTAAAGCACGCTACACTGATCGTGATTTGGAACTCTGAAATCACGGAGCCACTAATCAAAAAATACACCTGCCGCTGGATCTTTAAAGGCCGTATAAAAACGGTGCGGGAGGGCCTGCCAACCAACACACCTTGGGTTGCGATTTTGGATTACGGCACAGGAACCTGTGACAATCAAGCCACTCTGACTATCAACGCCAATACCCAACAAATTACTTTGCACTAATTAGAAAAATTCTTTTACCTTTAAACCAGTTTTCATAGGGTACGGATTAAAAACGGGCCAGGGTTTCTACCCAGGCCCAAATTTTTTAAAAGCTTTCCATATAGATTTTCCCAAATTTATAACCCTCTTCTTTTAAGGTTTTTAGCACAAGGGGTAAAGAGGCCTTTAAATTTCTGAATGCTTTTTCGCTGTCGTGGAAGACAACAATTGAACCCGGCGCCACATTTTGCAACACGTTTTTTGTGCATGTTTCAGGCGATGTTTTTGCATCGAAATCAGCGCTTAAAACATCCCACATAATAACCCTTAAATTCTTTGCCTGCATGACTGCCGACAGTCTTCTTGCCTGCCCCGATTTTAGTTTTCCATACGGCGGCCGAAACAGGTTCGTGTCAATAATTTTTGCAGCTTCGGCTATATCCTCCAAATAAGATGCTTCATCCGTTTTCCAACCGTTCAAATGCCGGTGTGTATGATTGCCAACGCTGTGACCTTGCTTTATCAGCTCGTTGTACGTTTCGGGAAATTTAAGCACGTTGTTACCGATGCAAAAAAATGTTGCTTTCGCATTGTATGCCTTTAATTCGTTCAATACCCAAGGCGTGATTGTCGGATGTGGGCCGTCGTCGAAAGTGAGATAAACAATTTTTTCTTTCGCTGGAATGCGCCAAACATAAGAAGGGAAAAACCATTTTGCCCACTGAGGCGTTTTGATAAAGAAACGATGCAACATTGAAACGAAGATAGAATCGAAGGACGGAGTCGGCAGTCGAAAGTTCAAAGTCAAGAGACGGGGTTTTAACTCAATCCGCTCCTACCTTCAAAAGTTACTTCTGACTTCTGACTTCGTACTTTTGCCCGCTATGGAAAAGAAAGTTCGGGTACGGTTTGCGCCCAGTCCCACAGGAGGTTTGCATCTGGGCGGCGTTCGCACGGTTTTGTATAATTATCTTTTTGCCAAACAACAGGGCGGCGAGTTCATTCTTCGCATCGAAGACACCGACCAAAGCCGCTACGTACCCGGCGCCGAAGAATACATTTTCGAAACCCTGAAATGGTGTGGTCTTGAACCCGACGAAAGCACGCAACACGGCGGTGCATTTGGGCCTTATCGCCAAAGTGAACGAAAAGAAAGCTACCGCAAATACGCCGAAGATCTGGCGCAGAAAGGCTTTGCTTATTATGCCTTTGATACCGCCGAAGAATTAGACCAAATGCGTGCACGTTTGCGCACAACGGAGAATCCATCGCCGCAGTACGATCGAACTGTACGAACGCAGATGCGCAACTCACTTTCTCTTTCAAAAGAAGAAGTAGATGCCTTGTTGCAAAAAGAAGTGCCGCATGTCATTCGCATTAAAATGCCCGAAGGCGAAACGGTTTCGTTCACTGACATGATTCGCGGCGAAGTAAGTTTCGACACCTCGGTTGTTGACGATAAAGTATTACTGAAAGCAGATGGCATGCCCACTTATCATTTAGCGGTTGTAGTGGACGATTACCTCATGCAAATCACACACGCTTTTCGCGGCGAAGAATGGTTGCCCAGCGCACCGGTACATGTGTTGCTCTGGCGTTATTTGTTTGGCGAAGAAGCAATGCCGCAATGGGCGCATCTTCCGTTAATTCTTGGCCCAAACGGAAAACTTAGCAAACGCGATGGCGCGAAGTATGGCTTCCCGGTTTTTGCCATGAACTGGAAGGATCCGAAGACAGGCGAGCTAACGGAAGGCTTTCGCGAAAGAGGCTTTTTGCCGGAAGCGTTTGTAAACATGCTGGCCGTACTTGGCTGGAACGACGGCACCGAACAAGAAGTGTTTTCACTGGATGAACTGATACAGAAATTTTCGATTGAAAGAGTACACAGCAGCGGCGCCAAATTCGATTTTGAAAAAGCCAAATGGTTCAACCACGAATGGATGAAAAGGTTGGACGTTGGACGTTTAAAGTTGGATGTCAAGGATGTTCTTTCTAAGCACGATTTAGAAATTAGTGACGACGCCTATTTAGATAAAATCATTGCACTGGTAAAAGACCGTTGCACCTTGTTGCCCGATTTTTGGGAACACAGCTTCTTCTTTTTTAAAGCGCCGAAGCAGATTGATTTTGCGCCGGTCACGGCCAAATGGAATCCGGCAAAAAAAGACTTCTTCGGCAATTTATCGCGGCAACTTTTGCATGTGAGCGACTGGAAAGCCGCATCGCTGGAAAGCCTGTTTAAACAGTTGGCCGAAGGTGCAAACATCAAGCCCGGCGAGTTGCAGTTACCCTTACGGTTGATGCTCGTGGGTGGAAAATTTGGTCCGCCCGTTTTTGACATCGCCGAAGTATTGGGCAAAGAAGAAACAGTGAACCGCATCGAATACGCACTGACGCAAGTTCCCGAACGTTGATGCTTTGTTTGCATTGTGTTCTTGTGGTTTGAATGAAAATCACAAGAACACAAATAGATTGTTACCCGCGTTGCTCCATTAATTGCACAATGCTTTCCCAATCGCTGGCAAGCGATTGCAAAAATGTTTTGTCGTCAACGCTTAATTGTTTTAATCCTTCTGTGTTTGATTGCACCTGCTCCGCTGTGCGAATGCCGGGAATAACGGTACTGATTTCTGTGAAGCTTAAAATATAATTCAGCGCAAGACTTGTTTTTGACAAGCCATCTTTTTGCGAAATCGGCCAAACTTTTTCTTCCAGAATCGCTGCTGCTTTTTGCAGAATCTCCTGCGTTAGCCGAAAGCTGCGATGGTCGTCTTTTTCAAACTTTGTTGACGAAGAAAATTTACCCGTGAGCAAACCAAATTGCAAAGGCATACGTGCAATGATGCCGTAGCCTTTCGCAGCCGCTTTTTCTATCGTTGTTAAGGCTCTTTGGTTGATAACATTGAAAACAAGTTGAAAGCCGTCGCCGTAATTTTTTTCCATCAAATAATCCGCTTCGGCTTGCGGGTGAAAGGTGTTTAGCGACAAACCCCAGTAACGAATTTTTCCCTGCTGTTTCAACGCTTCCATTGCTTCAATGCATTCTCCACTTTGGAATTGAGCAAGCCGTGCGGAATGCAATTGGTAATAATCAACACAATCCCTTTTCAACCGCTTCAAACTTTTTTCACAGGCTTCCACAATGTATTCTTTCGAATAATCCAGTACAATCTTTTCGTCAATGTTCCGATGACCAACTTTCGTAGCGATAATGATGTCTTTGTTTTCGCCAATCGTTTCGCCCAATAACGCTTCCGAATGACCGAGGCCGTAGAAGTCGGCCGTGTCAAAAAAATTAATCCCGGCATCAAGCGCTGAATAAATGGCTTTGGTGGAAACCGTATCGTCTGCATCGCCCCATCCAATTGGCACATCGCCCACTTTTGCACCGCCGCCAATAGCCCAGGCGCCAAAGCCAATCTCACTAACACGCAAATCCGTTTTTCCGAATAATCTGTAATTCATCCTGCAAAATCTTAGTTCTGCAAACTACTTTATTTTTGGCGCACTGTATGAACGTAGAACACAAACGACCGATAAGAGTGCTGGTAGCCAAGGTCGGTCTTGATGGACACGACCGCGGCGCCAAAGTAATTGCCACAGCCCTGCGCGACGCGGGCATGGAAGTCATTTACACAGGCCTTCGGCAAACGCCGGAAATGGTTGTCAGCGCAGCGTTGCAAGAAGACGTGGACGCCATCGGCATTTCGATTTTGTCCGGCGCGCACATGACGGTATTTCCAAAGGTTGCTGCGTTGATGAAAGAGAAAGGCATGAACGACGTGCTGCTTACCGGCGGCGGCATCATTCCCGAAGACGACATGAAGCAGTTGAACGAACAAGGAGTGGGAAAACTTTTTGCACCGGGAACCACGACTTCTGAAATAGCAACGTATATACAAGATTGGGTAAAAACAAATCGTTCCTTCTAATTGTTTTATCATGTACACAACTTTACTTACCTCGTTAGACAACAACATCTTCACCGTTACTATTAATCGTCCCGACAAACTCAATGCGTTGAACAAGGACGTGATGAACGACCTTGACAAGGTACTTGACGAAGTTGAAAACAATTCCGAAATCAAAGGCGTCATCGTCACGGGCTCGGGACAAAAAGGATTTGTAGCCGGCGCTGATATCGGCCAGTTTGTCGGACTGAACAAAGAAGAAGGAAAAGCTCTGGCTAAAAAAGGACAGAACATTTTTTTCAAGATAGAAAACAGCAGCAAGCCAATTATTGCGGCCGTGAACGGCTTTGCACTTGGTGGCGGTTGCGAGTTAGGGATGGCTTGTCATTTTCGCATTGCCAGCGAGAACGCAAGGTTCGGCCAACCCGAAGTAAACCTTGGCTTGATTCCGGGTTACGGTGGTACGCAACGTTTGGTACAATTGATTGGCAAAGGCCGTGCATTAGAACTGCTGATGACGGGCAACATGATTGATGCGCAAGCGGCGCTTCAATACGGCTTGGTAAATCACGTGGTGCCGCAAGATGAATTGTTGAACAAAGCAAAATCCATTTTAGAAGTCATTCTTGCCAAAGCACCGCTGGCCGTGGGCAAATGTATTGCGGCGGCCAACGCAGCCTATACCGATAAAGGTTATCAAACCGAATTAGAAGCCTTTGGCGAATGCTTTGCCACCGAAGACATGAAAGAAGGCACAAGCGCTTTTTTAGAGAAAAGAAAGGCAACGTTTAAAAACAGATAACCTTAGGGAAAGACACGTATCGTTTTTACGTAACGTCCCTGGTAATATGTGTTCAACGGCGTAATCGTTACCCCGTGTTGTTTGCCCGATGTGGAATGAATAAAACGCAGCGTATCGGTATTGGAAACCACAATGCCCATGTGGCCGACAAACCGTTCGGTGCTGTCGGTGCCGGTAAACAAAATCAAATCGCCGCCTCTCGCATCGGCCGCACTGACCTCTTTTCCCACATGGGTAAAATCAATGGACGACCGCGGCACGACAATATCAAAATGTTTGAAAACGTAGGTGATAAAACCAGAGCAATCGAAACCTTTAGACGGATCGGTAGAGCCGTATAAATAAGGCGTACCAATTAACGTTTTTGCAAAGTCAACAAGCTGCTGTGGTTGCACGGCTTTTGTATCAATCGAACCTTTTGGGAGAAGCAATGGATTCTCTTTTATAGTGTCCAATTCTTTGCCTGCTTTCACGCTATCATGCTTAACGCTGTCCAACAACGGCGCTTTTGCCTGCAAACTATCGGTCACGGAAATACTTCCTCCAGCCTTGTTGTTTCGGCTGATAATAAATACCGCCGCTTCCCATCCCGCAAAAATTATAATCAGCACAACAATTATCCGCTTCATTACGTCCCGTTTTGATTCGCCGGAATTGGCTTCTTTGTTCCTCAATCGAAAATCGAACCAAGCGGACAATAGTGATGCGGCTGCCTTATGGGAAAGCAATTCTTTCGTTGCAGGCTTTGCGGCTGTAAACGAACCAAACCTATTGCTTCACTACAATTACGCTTTCTTCTTCTATCGCAATAACGTCATTGAAGAACTGCGCCACTTTCGGATAGTCCGCAGCCGGAATGACGTGCTGCTTCAATGCAACGGTGCTTACTGTTGTAAGTTGATTGGAGACCGCATCGTAGCGGCAAATTCGCTTGTAAAAGCTGTAAGGTGTTTGAAGTTCTTTGTCGGCAGGCACAGCCTCCGGCGTAAAGCCTTGCGGAAACTGAAACACGGTAGTATCGCTTCTTTCGTAGGGGTAGGCGAATAAATAGTCCGTTTCCCTTGTTGCAACTTTCATGCTCTCCGTTGCCAGGCGGTTGACACAAAGCGGAAAGAAATATTTATTGCCCGATTTAAAATCATAAAACTTTTCGTACGTGCGGATGATGACCAAACCGGTTTGCACCTTGTCGCCGGGAGAAGAAACGGAAACTTCGTCGGGACTTTTGTAACGTAAGGCTTTCATTAGCCATTGCTTCTGTTCGTCTTCTTTAAGTTGAAAGACCTGTTGATAAATAAAAGATTCTTCACCGCTTGTAATGATTTTGTTTTGAACCGTGGAGCCGCCGTCTTCGTTTATCGTTACTTCGCTCTTCGTACAAAAGGTATTGGTTCGATAATCACTTCGGGGCGTGTTGACCAAAACGCCGCCGTTCTCGGTCAGAAGCAAAGCCTTTCTGTTTTCGGTAAAGGTTCCTAAATCGCCTGCCTTGTTGTACGGGCTTGTGCACTCAAGCCAGATGGAATCTTTATCATTGGGAATGCAAAGAATAACGTGATTAAAAGGATCGTCTGGAAATTGGGGATCAACCGATGGACTGCTGTAACCACTGTTTATCAAAGCGGGATAGGCCGTGATACCCACGGTTTGCAACAAGTAACGCATGTAATTCGTCAAGGCTTTGCAATCGCCAAATTTGTTATCATCCACAAACCTTACCGCAAAAGGTTTTTGTCCACCAATGCCCAACTGAATGCTCACGTAGCGCATGTTGTGCTGAAGATATTGATACAGGGTTGTGATGATTTCCTGCCGATTGTGCAACCCTTTCACCAGTTCTTTTATGTCGGCGATGCGGTCTTCGCTGAAAGGTGTTTTTTCATCGTAAAATTTGTATTGCCAGCGGCCGTAATCAGCCCAGGAGCGAAACTCGCCTTTGTAACCGTCGTACGAAAATTCGTTCGGTGCAATTTCCACATACGGCCGGTAACGAGCAGCCTCGTAGCCACCGCTTTCCAGCTTTTTTGCCTTTGTGTTTTTCACTTCCCACACATAACGTTTCGTGTTTCCAACAACGTCAATTTGTGGTGCTGCGTTCAGGTTCACCGTGCGTTGCCGGATGTCAAGCGAAGCGGGCACCGTTATCTCAAAGCGAAAAACTTCGGTGGCCACGCGGTTTTGATTAATGTATTGACCGGGTAACAGGAAATAACCTGTTGCGTGAAATTTACATTGTACGTCAATTGTGCAAGGATAAGACGGCGCAGGCGTGTATAGCCGCATGACTTTATCATCTGTTACAAGCGTGCCCTTTTCGAATGCCGATGCCGTTTCAAAATCCTTCTTGTCGTATTTTTTTATCACCTGCCCAAACGCATCCAGCACTTTAATGTCTATGTTTTCCGCTTTGTAAAATTTGTTAATGCTATACCCGTGGTACAGGTGCGATTCTCCCTCCGCATTCAGTATCGTGATGATTTGATGTTCTTTTAAGATGTATTCCGAGGGCGAAAGAATGTTAAGCACGGCTTCGTCGAGCCTGCACACGGCATCGACATCTTTTTTCAATTCATCGGGGACGCTGGCAAAAATGGGCGGTGGCGGCTCTTGTGCTTTTGTTTCAAACAGCAAAAAACAAGCAAGAAAGGCAGCAATCAGTTTCAGCATACGGTTAGTTTGATTTCAGTAAAACGGGTTCGTTCAATACGTCCACCATCTCTTTAAAAAAAGCTTTCACGGCGTCGTATTCATCGGCCTTGTACAATTCGCGGTCAACCATGATTACAAACTTGAAGGAAAGAACGTTGCCTCTTTTTTCAATCATGCGGCTTATGGACATGGAGCGATCGGGCGACATCATGCGTTTGTTTTGCGGCAGCGGTTCGGTGGTGAAGTTGGCGGGCAGTTCAAACGATCCCGAAACGATGCGGCTGGATTTGGCGCCAAAATCAATGTCGGCAAAGCGGTATTGCGTGGTGAAAGGGTTCTCGCTTAAGCCCGTAAAAAGATTTGCGTTTAGCAAATAATAATCGCCGCTTTTCTTCAACGCGAAATGAAAACCCGTTTCCTCGCGCAGCGACGCCGAATCATCTTTCAATCCGTCAACTGAAAAAGAATCAATCTTTAAAAACCAATTGCGTTCCAGCAAAGCATTTCGGTAGCAAGCGGTATCTTTTTCGCAATGACTTTCTTTTGACAGTTTGGAATAACCGCTGCTTTCCACAACGGCCGTTCCTTGCAGTTCGCCTTCTTTGGTTACAACCCCGTTCAGCATGATGCCTTCGCTCATGCGTTCGGGCAGGTTGGTAAAATATACAAAGCCGCTCTTCTTCGCATCCACTGTGTAACCGATGGTGTTCAACAAACCGGCGGGCACCATCCAAAAAGGCGTGCGGCTGTGCGTACCGTCTAACACGTATTGCTTGCCCTCGCACTGCACCAGCGCAACCACTTCGTTAAATTGATCAAAGAAAGAATAGGTCGTATCAATGCGGCCGTTATCGCGTTCGCTTACCAGTAATGGATAGGCTTCAAGGCCGGCACTTTTCAGCAGGCTCACAAGCAATAAATTAATGTCGCCGGTGTTCCCTCTTTTTTTGTCCCATACTTCCTTTACACCATCCCGGCAGTATCTGGAGTGTACGTCGTTCCATTCAAAATTTGACCGCACATAATTGTAAATCGTTTTCAACTTTTCCGTGGGCGAAGACAAGGAGGCCACAGTTTTTAAAAGCGGCAGACCTGAAAGGTTTTTGTTTATCTGCGTACCAAACGATTCGTTCTCCAAAAGCTCTTTCGTCAATTCTTTCCACGTAGATGTATACGTTTTTTTACCCTCATAATCGGTATAAGAAGCAAATTGAAAATTGACGCGTTGCAAAAAGTTTTCGGTGCTGGCGGTGTAAACTTCCTCGCGAAGCCCTGGAATGTCGTGCATTACAAAAAGGTATTTCGCGTTGGCTTTATCGGCCCCAATCTGAATGGGGTATTCTGCGCTTTTGTGCACCGTGTAGGCAAACTCCGAATTGGGAATGGGCGACAACAAAAAGGAACTCGTCACTACCGGCAAATCACTTTGAAAGGCCCATTGACTGATGGCGGTAATCCGCCGCGTGACGCTTTGATATTTATAGTCAATGATGCTGCCCACTTTTACGTTGGGCAAGGCAAAGGTGTACACCGAACGACTACTGTTCACTTTGCGATTGAAAATTTGTTTTTCGTCCAGGGTGTTGGTGATGATGCCGCTGTTCGCTTCGGGTGTTACTACCACGGCATCAATATTCATAATATCCTCACCGTTGTCATAACCAATCGTTACGTCGCCGTGCCTTACGCCTTTTTGCTTTAAAACTTTTATTCGAATGCGGTGATCGGTTATCAGCCTGAAGCGCTCATCGTACTGGGCTTCGGCCTCGTTTAATAAAATAACCGCATCGGCGCTTTTGTCGAAATTGCATTCCTTCATGTCCATTTCTTTCAATAGAAACTGTCCGAACGGAACGGGTTCTTCCTGGGCTGCTGAAAACAGGGCGGGAAGAAAGCACAGGCAGAAAACGAAAATCCTTTTGCAAAGGGTAGTGACGGGAAACATAAGCCGGTTAAGTTTTGTAAAGAAATTCACTGCGACAAACAACGTTGAAAACAGCGATTCAAGTTTAGCGGAAAAAGCTGAAACAACCAATGCTTCGCAGAAATTTATATGGTGATCAAATATTTGCCGCGCCGTTCGCGTTGAAGGAGTCCGCTGCAGCTTTTCTTTTCCCGGCATTTATCTTTGCGCCACTCAAAACATTGACATGTCAAATTACCGCATCGAAAAAGATACCATGGGCGAGGTGCAGGTGCCCGTTGACGCCTATTATGGCGCCCAAACACAGCGCAGCATTGACAACTTCAAAATTGCGCAGGACATCAACCGAATGCCCAAAGAAATTATTCGCGCCTTTGCGTATTTAAAAAAGGCCGCTGCTATTACCAACTTCGAAGCCGGCGTACTGCCCAGAGAAAAGATGGATTTGATCGGCAAAGTTTGTGATGAAATTTTAGAAGGAAAGCTCGATGAATATTTTCCGTTGGTGGTTTGGCAAACCGGTAGCGGCACACAAAGCAACATGAACGTGAACGAAGTGGTGGCTTACCGTGCACACGTTTTAAACGGGGGCAAGCTTGAAGACAAAGAAAAAGTTTTGCATCCCAACGACGACGTAAACAAATCGCAATCGTCCAACGACACTTTTCCAACGGCAATGCACATTGCGGCGTATAAAATTTTGGTGGAAACAACAATCCCGGGAATTGAAAAGTTGCGCAACACGTTGGCGGAAAAAAGTAAAGATTTCATGCACGTGGTAAAGATTGGCCGCACGCATTTTATGGACGCAACGCCGCTTACGCTTGGACAAGAATTCAGCGGTTATGTATCGCAACTCGATCACGGATTGAAAGCAATAAAGAACACACTCGATCATTTATCTGAATTGGCACTTGGCGGAACGGCTGTTGGCACCGGCATCAACACACCGAAAGGTTATTCCGAAAACGTGGCAAAGCACATTGCGCAATTAACCGGTCTTCCTTTCCGCACCGCAGACAATAAATTTGAAGCCCTGGCCGCACACGATGCGATTGTAGAAGCACACGGCGCTTTGAAAACAGTAGCCGTTAGCCTGATGAAAATTGCCAACGATATCCGCATGTTGTCGTCGGGTCCGCGCAGCGGCATCGGTGAAATTTTTATTCCCGACAACGAGCCGGGTTCGTCCATCATGCCGGGAAAAGTAAATCCTACGCAGTGCGAAGCCCTGACGATGATTGCCGCGCAAGTGTTAGGTAACGATGTTGCCATTAACATTGGCGGCTCAATGGGTCATTTTGAACTCAACGTGTTCAAGCCGGTGATGATCTATAATTTCCTGCACAGCGCAAGACTGATTGGCGACGGCTGCGTTTCGTTTAATGATAAATGTGCCGCAGGCATTCAGCCCATTGAAGAGAACATTAAAAAGCACGTTGACAATTCGCTGATGCTGGTGACTTCTCTCAATACAAAGATTGGTTATTACAAAGCCGCTGAAATTGCGCAGAAGGCACACAAAGAAGGAACAACGCTGAAAGAAATGGCCGTGAAGCTTGGCTACGTTACACCCGAAGAATTTGATCAATGGGTGGTGCCGGCAAACATGGTAGGCGAAGTGAAAGTTGATTAGTTGATCGGCTGACCAGTTGATAGGTATCCGCTATAAAAAAACCTCTCTGAATTTCAGAGAGGTTTTTCTTGTAACACTGTTCTTGATTCACCATTGACTATTCACCATTCACTTATTGAAAGATGTAGCGAATGCCCAATTGAATTTGGAAACGCGATGACTGGCTCGTGCTGTTTTGGAAAGAGCTAGTCAACGGAATTTGATTCGTTGCATCCAAATACGGGAACGAGAACGAAGGCTTGCCGGCATCGGCGCCTGAGGAAATAATCCCTTTGAAGTTCAGCAGCGAATAGTTGTTGCCCGAACCCAAAGAGCGGCTGGTGGTGCGGAAGATGCCCCAGTTCTTGTTAATCAGGTTTCCGAAGTTGTAAATGTCAGCCGTGAAGCGCAAGGTGTTGGTGCGCTTGCCCGTGTGCAACATAAAGTCCTGCGTGAAGTTCAGGTCAAGGCGTTTGTAGAAAGGCAGCATCAAGCCGTTTCTTTCCGCGTACAAACCTCTCCTGTGACTCAAATAAGGATCCTGGTTGATGTAAGCGTTCAACTGGTTCCAGAGCACCGTAGTGGAACGTGCATCGGAAGCGTTATCGGCCACCAAAACAATTTCGCTTTGGTTGCGCGGAACGTAAATCAAATCGTTGCCGGTAAGGGCATCGTTGTTTACGTCGCCGTTGTACGTATAACTTGCTGTGCCCCCGTTGGCCGCTTCGTAGGTAAAGCCAATAGAAGTGGCGAAGTATTTTGCATACGCAAGGCGATAATAAGCAGCGGCCACCACGCGGTGCGGCTGATTGTAATTTGAATAACCCAACTCCGGTACGTTCGGGTCTCCGCTTACGGGGCGGTCGCGCCAGATAGACTGCGCAATCGAACCACCGTCGTTTACAGACTTGCTCTTTCCATAAGTATAAGCCACCATCGTGTACAGGTTGTTTACGTTGCGTTGCAACTGACCGGTGACGGTGTACGAGTAACCTTTCGACGTGTTCGTCATCAGGATCGCATCAGAAATATTCGGATTGGTCAGCGTAGCGCCACCCGCACCGCTGTAAATCTGTGTTGATGTGTAGCGAATGCGGTTGTCAGGACCAACCAGCGGTATACCCGTTGAAGGCAGGTTCACATTTTGGTGATAAACCGCGTTAATGTCTTTTGTATAAATCCCTTCCAACGTAGCGGTGATGTCGGCAAAAATTTTCTTGTCAACCGCAAGGTTGCTTCTAAAAATTTGCGGGAACTTAAAGTTCTCGTCTGTTACCGCCAGGTTGTACGACGTGTTTGCCGCCGCGCCTACCGGACGATTTGCGTTTACGTCAGGGCTAAACGCAACACCCGATGTTTTTACGAACGAACCAAAGTCCACGCCGTTGTTGCTGGCCTGGTTTGAAACCCATACAAACGGCGGCGCACCGGCAAACACGCCCAAGCCACCGCGAACTTGCACGGTCTTGTTTCCGTTCACATCCCAGTTAAAGCCAAGACGAGGGCTCCACAACACAGCTGTTTTTGGTTTGCGGCCTGTGTTAATCGTAACGCCGTTGCGGAAGACCAGGGCATCAGCAACCGTGTTGTCGCCAAAGCTGTTTCCGAAGATCGGAAGGTCAGCACGCAAGCCGGCCGTCAACACAAAATTGTTTGAGGCATTCCAACGGTCCTGTGCAAAGAATCCTAATTGCAAAGCAGAGATATCTGCGTAAGGGAACTCGCCGCCTTTGCGTGCGGAATAACGCAACTCGTAACGCTGTGCGGTTTGCGCACCGTTCAGTGCTGCCTGGTAAAAGGCTGTAAGGCTTGGGAACTGGTAAGCACCGTAATAGTTTGGCGCAAAGCCGTTGCGAAATTTGTTGTACGTGTTCTGTGTGCCAAGTGTGATATTATGCTTGCCCTTGAACAAGTTTACGATGTCGTTGAACTGATACGTGTCCGTGTTCAACAGGTTGAAGGCCGTGAAAGGTTCGTAACCAAATGACGTATAGGTGCTGCCCGAACCGTTTCCGATATCAACCAGCGGGAAGATGCCACCAGGCGAAGAACGGAAGTCCCGCAGACGGTTGTAGCCAACCTGTACTTTGTTCGACAACCGGTTGGAGAAGCGGGTGTTCAACTCCGCAATCACAATGTTGAAATTATTGTTGATGACGTACGACGAAGCAAAGAACGGCATGCCCGTGTTGCTGGCTGTACGTCCGCCTGACAGTGAACCGCTGGTGCTGGGCACAACGTTACGGTTACTCTTCAGGTAAAAGTAGTTAACTGAAAATGTGTTCTTGCTGTTGATGTTGTAATCTACGCGAACCGTAGCCCGGTCAGAATTTGTGTTGTAATTGTAGTTCTCATACGGGCCGGGATCGTAACCGTATTTTGATACAAGGAAGTTGCGCAACGCATCCAGCGTATCACCGTTGGCCTGTGATACAGCACCCGGAACGGCTGGCTTGCCTGCGCGGCTTGCCGTAAAGCTCGTGGCAGGCTGCGCCAGTCTTTCTCTTTCGTAGCTTACAAAATAAAACAACTTGTTTTTGATGATGTAGCCACCGAGGTTGGCACCAGTAGTATAATAATTAAAATCCTGCGAGGCCAATGTTACCGTTCCTACTCTTGTTCCGGTTAAATAAGGATTACGCCAATAATAATAAACCGAACCGTGATAGTTGTTGGTGCCGCTTCTTGTAACCGAATTAATGCCCGCGCCTGTGAACGAACCAAGCGTTACATCATAGGGAGCAATGTTCACCTGCACCTGGTCCAGAGCATCAAGCGAAATCGGTTGTGAGTTGGTTTGTCCGCCCAGCGTACCGGAAAGGCCAAAAGTGTTGTTGAATGAGGCGCCGTTCACTGTAAGGTTGTTGTACGATGAGCTGCGGCCGCCGAACGAAGTTCCAAACGGTGTGTTGTTGGCCGAAGGCGTCAAACGGGTCAATTCCTGCAAGCTGCGGCTAACGGTTGGCAAACGCTCGATTTGTGAACGGGTAATTACTTCGGCTGCGCCCGTGCGGCTGCGGCTGAAAACCTTGTCGCTGCGGGTTGCCGATACCGTGACTTCCGTAAGGTTGCCAGCGGAGGAAATCAATTTGAAGTCGGCTTTATAAGCCGTACCGAGGGAGAGGGTTATGTCACTTTGTTTGGATGGCTGAAAGCCCACAAAAGTAGCGGTCACTTCGTAAGGGCCACCCACACGAACGTTAGGCAAATTGTAACGTCCGTCACTTCGCGTAGAAGTGGTGTACCTCGTGCCCGTAGGCAAATGGATTGCTGTAACGCTGGCCCCTTGTAACGCCTGTCCGTTTTCGCCGGTCACTACCCCTTGCAGCTCAGAGGTAGTTTCCTGAGAAAAGACGTTTACAAAAGAGACCAAAAGAAAAGCAATCAAAAGGAAAGCGTTCTTTTTTCTCATGAGTTAAAATTTGCGTCAAAGTTGCGATGATTCAGCCTTTTAGTCAATCACATTTTATTAAGAAATGATGACGTTCAGCAACAAAATGATCTGTCTCATTTGTTTCAAGTCCGCCGTCAATCCTTGTAGAACATTTTCTACAAGGATGGACGGAAATGGATAAGAGCAGTTGGCGAACAAGGCGTTCATCTGTGTAATTGATTTATCTGCCCAAAAATTCGCTCAGCTTGTTTGAGGGAATGTTATTTGCCACGTAACAAGAGCCACGCCTTAACTATCGCCCATGCAAGAAGAAAAACATCAAGCACCCAAAACAGAAAAACCGAAGAGAAGTTTGCCTGTGCGCATTGCACGGATCGTTGCCAAGACGGTTCTGTTTCTGCTGCTGTTTGTCATCGTCATTTTCTTACTCCTACTCACGCCACCCGTGCAAAAATTTCTGACGGGCAAGGTTGAAAATTATCTTCAAAACAAATTGCACACGCGGGTGCAGATTGGCCGCATTTCTTTCGGCCTTTCGGGCAATGTGGCACTGCAAAACGTTTACATCGAAGACCAGACAAAAGACACTTTGATTTCCGGTGGCACCATTAAAGCAAACGTGGCTTTTCTAAAACTCCTTTCAAACGAAGTGGAAGTCAAAGGCATCGAGCTACAAAACATAACGGCAAAAATTAAACGTGCCTTGCCCGACACAGTTTTCAATTACCAGTTTATTGTAAACGCCTTTACCAGCGGCGCCACAAAAGACACCAGCACCGGCGCACCCATGAAACTGAATGTGAGCGACGTAACGCTGGACAACGTTGCGGTTACGTACAAAGACGTCATCACCGGCAACGATCTGTTTGCAAAGATTGGGTACGCAACAACCACGATTGACACACTTGATCCTTATACGCAGACCTTTGATTTTCCCACGCTCATTCTGCGGAACAGCGTTGTGCGCATGAAGCAAATGACGCCGCTCTTGCAACCCAAGCCAATGTCGCAGGATTTACAGGAAGCGCAAACACCATCACCGATGCATTTGAATTTTGGCGTGCTGGATGTTTCAAAGGTTTCTGTTCAATACAACAACGACGTGTCAGCGATTTATTCAAACATCAACATCGGCAAACTAAAAGTGGATGGCAAGCTGCTTGACCTGCAGCACAACAAAATTTACCTGGACGAATTGGATTTGGCCAACACCACGGCCAATGTTCGCATGGGTGCAAAACAGGGCGCACAAGTAGTAAAGCAACAAGCAAAGCAAGAAGTAGCCGCCGAAAGCACAGCAGGTTGGGATTTTAAAATAGACAAGGTTCGCTTTGACAACAACAACGTTGTGTTCAACGACGACAGCAAACCGGTGCTGAACTACGGCATGGATTACAGTCACCTCAAATTTGATAGCCTGACTTTGTACGCCGACAACTTTGTCATGAACAATGATTCAACCGGCACAACAATCACGAAAGGTTCTTTCAAAGAAAAAAGTGGTTTCGTGTTGAATGAGGTTCACGGTGATTTGTTATACGCCAATCATCAATCTTACTTAAAAAATTTGCTGATCAAAACACCGGGCACGGAATTAAAGCGCAGCCTCGTGTTGCAATACGCTTCGCTTGATGAACTAAGCAAACATTTTGAACGCACCGTGTTTGACATTGATGTAACCGATAGCCGCGTGCAGGTGAAAGACATTCTCACCTTTGCGCCGCAGCTTCGTTCGCAACCGGCTTTGCATAACCCGAACGATGTGTGGCACATGAACCTTGTAGCCAAAGGAACAATGGACCGGATGAACGTTGCCAGCTTAAAATTTGACGGTTTGCAGGCCACGCATCTTGATGCCAGCGGCACGTTGAGCGGTCTTACAAACCCGAACAACGCCGGCGGCAATTTTACCATCCGCCGCTTTACAACAAACCAGAACGACCTTGCTTTGTTTGCAGGCTCAAGCCTGAAATCACTGCCGCTAAGTTTACCGCAAACGATCAATGCTTCCGGATACATCAGCGGCAATGCGGGGCGATTGAATACAACACTCAACGTTAATACAACAGATGGCAACGTAGTGCTTGACGGAAGTTTCGCCAACTTAATGAATCCAGCGGCAATGTCGTACAACGCAAGAGTGCTGGCGTCGAATCTTCAACTCGGAAAAATTTTAAAACAACAAGGGACGATTGGAAATCTAACCGGACGGTTTACCGCAACAGGCCACGGCATTACACCCAATACCATCAACACAAAATTTTCGGCGAACATTAATTCCGTTGGCTACAATCATTACAACTACCGCAACATTAACCTGAATGGCTCGTTGAATAAAACGGCTTTCAATGTTCACGCAAATGTGAAAGACCCGAACGCAGCCATCTCCTTAACCGCCAGCGGCGATTACGCGGCTTACGGGCCGTACAAAATTGACGGCATGATTGACAGCGTGAAAGCCGACAAGCTTGGATTTGCTACAGAACCTTTAATCTTCCGTGGAAAAATAACCGGCGACATTGCCAGCATCAATCCCGATAAACTGGCCGGAAACATTTTGATTACAAAAGGCCTTGTCGTTGCAGGCACCAATCGCCTTGTGCTGGATTCAGTTTCACTTGCAGCGGGCAACGACGGCGAAACTTTCATTACGCTTAACAGCGACATTGTTCGTGCGGAGTTGCGCGGCCAGTACAAACTGACCGATTTGGGTGATATCTTTTTGAACAACATCTCGCCGTATTGGAACACCGGCACGCCGGCAGGTAACAGGCCGCTGGCGCCGTACAACATTCGCTTTACCGCCGATTTAATTTATTCACCGGCATTGGTAGCCTTTGTTCCTGATTTAAAGAAGGCCGATAACGTTCATGCCGAAGGCACGTTGGCAACAGGGCAAGGCTTGCAGGCGACTGTTACTGCGCCTTCAATCGTTTACGGAACAAATGAGATCAGCAACCTGAAAGCAAACGTGTTTACCGATGCCAGCGGCTTACACGCAAACGGAACCGTTGATCGCCTGAAGACCGGTGGTTCGTTTGACATTTACAAAACAACCATCAACGCCACGGCCATGAACAACAACATCAACTTCTCCGTGGGCATTGATGACAAAGCACAAAAGCAAAAATATTTTTTAAGCGGGCTTGTAGCGATGCCGGTGAGCGGCGACATGACTCTTCATCTGAATTCAGACAGCCTTCGCCTGAATTACGAACCGTGGACGGTAACGCCGAACAACCGCATCGTGATTGGCAAGACGGCCATAACGGCAAACGATTTTACGCTGGCGAAAGGGGCCCAACAACTCACCATTCAAAGCCTGCCGGGTAGCGGCGCATCGCAACCCTTGGAAGCACGATTTACCAACTTTCGCATAGCTACCATCACAGGTTTTATTAAATCAGATTCCGTTTTGGTTGACGGCGTGATTAACGGCAATGCCACGTTCACCAACCTTATGCAACAGCCTTTATTCACAACCGATTTAACCGTGAGTGATTTAAGCCTGCGCAAAGACACGTTGGGTAATTTGAACGCGAAAGTGAGTTCCACCGGTACCCGTTACAATGCCAATGTAACGCTTACCGGCAGAGGCAACGACCTGGCCATTACAGGCTACGCCGAACCGCAAGGCAAAGACATTGCGCTGAACCTTGACCTTGCCGTTCGTCGTTTGGAGATGGGAACTTTTGAAGGTGCATTGAAAGATTTTGTGACCTCGGCATCCGGTGCTGTGAACGGCAACGTATCGCTGCGCGGCACAACGGCCGCGCCGGTGATTGACGGCAAAATCAATTTCGATAACGTAGCCGTTTCGACGCTTGCCATTGGCGGCCCGTTGCGGGTAGATAATGAATCGCTGGTGCTGGTAAGCAACAAGGGACTTGAGTTCAACAAATTTTCGGTGCGCGATTCGGCCAACACGCCCATCAACATCAACGGACTTGTGGGCACAACAAACTTTATCAATTACAATTTTGATCTTACCATAAGAGGCCGGCACTTTAGAGCCATCAGTCTTTCGAAAAAACAAGGCGAGATTTATTACGGCAACCTTTTCATCACTACCAACATGCACATCACCGGCACGGAAGCCGCACCGAAAGTGGACGGCAACCTGACGGTGGACGAAGGCACCGACTTTACCGTTGTCGTTCCGCAAACCGATCCCGGTGTGGTGTCGCGTGAAGGCGTGGTAGAGTTTGTGGACTTTGACAACCCCGGCGCGGATTCGCTCTTTCTCGCCAATTACGATTCGTTGAACAAAGCCACCGCTTTGATCGGCTACGACATTGCAACAAATCTTACCATTAAGAAAGAAGCAAAATTCAACATCGTGATTGACGAAGCCAACGGTGATTTTGTCGCTTTGCAAGGCGACGCAGCCATGACCGCGGGCATTGACCCAAGCGGCAAAGTAAACCTTACCGGCACCTACACCATTGACCAGGGCTCGTACCAGCTCACGTACAATTTTCTGCAACGAAAATTTGATATTGAAAAAGGCAGCAAGATCACCTGGAACGGCGAACCCACCGACGCTTCGCTGGACGTAAAAGCCATTTACGTCGCCAACACCGCGCCGCTCGATTTGGTGAGCAATTATATTTCGGCTTCCAACCAGGCCATTCGCAACACCTACTTGCAAAAACTTCCCTTCCAGGTTTTCCTCGACATGCAGGGTGAGTTGATGAAGCCGCAAATCACCTTTGACATTGTGTTGCCCGAAGACAAAAACTACAACGTCTCGTCGGACATTATTACCAACGTGGAAACGCGGCTGGCGCAATTGCGGCAAGAGCCTTCGGAGTTAAACAAACAAGTGTTTGCGCTTTTGTTGCTGAACCGTTTTGTGGGTGAGAATCCTTTCCAAAGCAGCGGCAGCGGCGGTGGCTTTGATGCGGGTGCGTTGGCAAGGCAAAGCGTTAGCAAATTATTGACCGAACAACTGAACGGCCTTGCGCAAAACTTAATTCAGGGCGTCGACCTCAACTTCGACATTGCTTCTACCGACGATTACACGACGGGTGAACGCCGCAACCGTACAGACTTGAATGTAGGCTTGAGCAAGCGCTTGCTTAACGACCGTCTCACGGTAACCGTAGGCAGCAATTTTGAATTGGAAGGACCGCAGCAAACGGGCCAGCAAAGCAACAACATTGCGGGCAACATTGCCGTCAATTACCAGTTGAGCCGCGATGGCCGCTACATGCTGCGGGCTTACCGCAAGAACGACTATTTCGGTGTGGTTGACGGCTACATCATCGAAACCGGATTGCGCTTCATCATCACCCTTGATTACGACCGTTTCGCGGATCTGTTCCGCAAACGGAAGAGAGTCGTTAACAGAGATAACCAAAAAGAACCCAATCCATGAGGAAGCAACGAGCAATCGGCAATCGGCAATCAGCAATTGGCAATCAGCAATTGGCTGCAAGAAACTGTCAAACGGCAAACGGCAATCAGCAAAATTCAAATCTAAAATCACAAATCATCAACCGTTCATTGCCCCTTGCATATTGTTTATTGCTTATTCTTCTCACGGCTTGCAGCGCTACGAAACACATACCCGAAGGCGATGCCTTGTACACCGGAGCAAACGTGAAATTGAACGCAGAAAACACAAGCAAGCAAGAAAAAAAAGTGTTGCTCGAAGACTTAACGGGCCTTACGCGGCCCCGGCCAAACGGCCGTTTCCTCGGCATTCCGTTTAAGCTTTTGCTTTGGAATTTCTTTTATACCACAAAAACAAAAGGCCTCAAACACAATCTTCAGCAACGCCTGGGCGAACCGCCCGTTTTGGCCAGCAGCGTAAGTTTGAGCGCCAACACAACGCTGCTGCAAAACCATCTGCAGAACAAAGGTTTCTTTGGCGCAATGGTAAGCGCCGATTCAACCTGGAAAAAGAAAAAAGCAAGCGTCACTTATACGGCCAACGCCGGCCCGCAGTACCACATTGCGTCGGTGGAATTTTCGAAGGACACCACGCCGCTGTCGGCGGTCATTGACACCATCAGTAAAAACACCTTGTTGAAAGTGGGTGCGCCGTATGACCTTGATCTGATCAAAGGCGAACGCGATCGCATTGATGCCCTGGTGAAAGAAAGAGGCTATTATTATTTCAGCCCCGAATACCTGCTGGTGAAAGTGGACAGCACCTATGCAAAAGATTACAAAGTTGGAATGCGGATAGTGGTAAAGCCCACCACGCCGGCGCAGGCACAGGAATCTTACCGCATTAACAATGTTTACGTCTACAGCAATTATAGCCTGAACAGTGCCCGAAGAGATACGGCGCACAGCGAAGGGCAGTTGTACGAAGGCTTTCACATCATTGATCCATTGGGAAAATTCAAACCCAAGCTGTTTACCAACGTGATGACCTTTCATCCCGGAGATGTGTACAACCGCACTGACCACAACAAAACGCTTCTGCGGTTAATGAACCTGAACGTGTTCAAGTTTGTAAAAAACCGTTTTGAAAAAGTGTCCTCCGACACGCCAAAGCTCAACGCGTATTATTATCTCACACCCTTCCCCGAAAAAGCACTTCGTGCCGAGATTGGCGCTGAAACAAGAAGCAACAACATGAACGGGAGTGAAATAACCATTGGCTTTACGCACCGCAACGCCTTCCGCGCCGGTGAGCAAATGGACCTTCGTGTGTATGCCGGTACCGAAGCGCAATTTGCCGGTTCCTTCTCGGGTGTGAGTACGTTTCGGCTTGGCGGCGAAATCAATTTTGCCATCCCGCGTTTTGTGGCGCCTTTCTTTCACATGAAAAGCAAGAGCGCCTACGTGCCGCGAACCAACATTCAATTGGGCTATGAACAACTTACACGAAGTGGACTTTACTCGCTCAACAGCTTTCACGGCGGCCTGGGTTATCTGTGGAAAGAGTCGCCAATTAAATCGCACGAGCTTTACCCCATCGCCATCACTTATGCGCAACCGCGCAACGTAAACGACTCATTTCAAAAATTGGTGGACACAAACTTTGTGTACCGCCACATCATTGACAAGCAGTTTATTCTTGGTTCAACTTACCAACTGAACATTAACCAGCAGGCAGCGGGTTTTCAAAAAATCAACTCATTTTACTTTAACCTGCTTGGCGATATTTCCGGCAACCTTGCGGGCCTGGTGGTGCCCGACAAGAAATTGTTCAACGTACCGTTTGCGCAATACATAAAAGTAGAAGCCGACGGTCGTTATTACCGCAGACTGGGCTTGAGCACTACGTGGGCCAACCGCATTATTCTTGGCTATGGTTTGCCTTACGGCAACTCAAGACAACTGCCCTACATCAAACAATACTTTTCCGGTGGTAACAACAGCTTACGCGGCTTCCGCAGCCGCACCGTAGGCCCGGGTTCGTACTTAGCGTTGCCAACTTCGCAAGGCTATATTCCAGACCAAACGGGTGATTTAAAACTGGAACTGAACACTGAGTGGCGGCCTAAAATTTCGGGACCTTTGTACGGTGCCGTGTTTGTGGATGCGGGCAACATCTGGCTGGCCAATAACGACTCCACAAGACCCGGCGCCACCATCAGCTCGGCGTTTTTGAAACAGTTGGCGATGGACGCCGGCGTGGGGATAAGAGTGGACATTCAATTGTTCGTGATTCGCCTTGATCTTGCCTTTCCCATTCGCAAGCCCTGGCAAACGCCGGGCAACCGCTGGGTGCTGAACGATGTGAAGTTTGGCGACCCAGCCTGGCGAAGAGACAACCTGATTTTCAACCTCGCAATCGGCTATCCGTTTTAAAGCTTTCGTGTTTTGTTTGATTGATAAAAGCACTTCTGAAAAAGGGGTGCTTTTTTGTGGCCGGCTGCGGTGCTACTATCGGCTTTCGTTGCAGTTTATCCTGAGTTTGTCGAAGGGCACTCTTGTACGTTCAGAACATTATTCGGCAATGAACTTTCTTGCTTCGTTTGGGATTGAAAATTAGTTACGTTTGGAGCAAGAAAGTACGCTAATGAACGCCTTGTGCGCAACTGAAGCAGTTCCAAAACTTTAAAGAGAAAATGTACATAGACTCTCCTGTATGGCAACTCAAAAAAATGTGTCCGAATTGTGGTCAAGGTTATCTGGCTTTATGTACCTGTGACAATTGCCATAAGGTAATAGCCGTTTGTGAAGAGGAAGGAGCAACATTCGGCAATCCATTTGATATATCGCTGGCCACTGTTTCAACGACTGAACCTGAAGCCTGCCCACACTGCAATACAAAAGGCAAAATACGTCCAGCCAAAGACTACGAGCTAATTGAAATTGGACTGACCACAAATGATTATGAGTAGGTTTAAAATAAGGTTCATTGATGTCATCTATTGGATTGCTTTATTTGCAGCCGATATTCTTGTTTACATCGTTCTTGGCCTGCTTTTAATGAGCTACGATGACAACTATGACGCTTCCAAAGGTGAGTACTGGAGTTGGAAAAGTATGAACACTTTTGACAGGTATGCATATGTGGCTCTAAATATTTGGCATGTCGTTGATGTTGTTGTAGTGGTCTTTGTTGGATATAAACTTTACAAGCGACTTATGATGCGCACAACCCGTCAAAATCAAACTTTACCGTCATCTTTATAAAACCAAAACGGTAACCTTCAAACGATTTGTAAATGAATGAGAGCAATTTCAAAAGCGGTTATTCCGACGTGAACGGCCTTAAAATGTATTACGAAATTTACGGGCAAGGCAAGCCGCTGGTGCTCATTCACGGCGGCGGCTCCACGCTGCAAACCTCTTTTGGCAACCTCATTCCACTGCTTGCAAAGCATCGGCAAATTGTGGCCATGGACTTGCAGGCACACGGCCGCACCGGCGACCGCGCTACCGCTTTAAGCTTTGAACAGGATGCCGATGACATCGCAATACTGTTGCGCAATTTGCAAATTCCGAAAGCGGATTTTTTGGGCTTTAGCAACGGCGGCCAAACCCTGATTGAAATGGCGCTTCGCCATCCGGCCCTCGTTAACAAGATGGTCGTTGCCTCGGCCTTTTACAAACGCAGTGCGGCGGTACCGCAGTTTTGGGGAGGTTTTGATTCCGCCACCATTGACGTGATGCCTGCCGCATTGAAGGAAGGTTTCTTAAGCGTGAACAACGACGAGAAGGCGTTCCTGAACATGTTTAACAGAGACGTGCAAAGAATGAAATCTTTCAAAGGCTGGAACGATGAACAGATGAAGTCAATCAACGCGCCGTCACTTATTGTTAACGCAAACAACGACGTTGGGAGTGTTGAACACGCCGTTGAAATGTACCGCATTCTCCCCGGTGCCCAACTGGTTATTCTTCCAGGCCAACACGGCACTTATCTCGGCACAGCCGAATGCGTGGACAACGGAAAATGGAACCAGGATTACTTCGCTGACATACTGAACAATTTTCTTGACGAATAGCTCACGGTTTACTTACCAACGAAGCAAGAAGGTTGGCTTAACCGCTAACTCCACGTCAAATAAATCCAACCAACCATGCCGCATTTTATCATTGACTGTTCCGAAAACGTACTCACGCAACGAACACCCGAAGAGATCATACAGGCGATTTACAACGTTGCGGAAGCAACGGGCCTGTTTGCAAAACACGACATCAAGGTCCGCATCAATCCTTATACCTTCTACAAGCTGGGCGAAAACAAAAAAGATTTCCTTCACGTCTTCGCACACATCATGGAAGGCTGCAGCACCGAACAAAAAGCAGCACTTTCAAGAAAGATGATTGAACGATTAAATGAACTGTTTCCGAACCTTTCCATCCTCTCCATGAACGTGCAGGAATTTAACCTTGCCACGTATTGCAACAAATCGCTCATTCATCCGCAGAATACAACCGGCAATCGCCATTTTTAGGAATCTTCTTTCCTTCATCCGAACTTTAATCATTCACGCTTAAAACCCTTTGCATGAACGAACAAATTTTCATCACTACCAGCACCTCGCTGGAAGGCTATCGTGTTACAAAACAATTGGGATTGGTTCGGGGCATTACCGTAAGATCAAGAAGCATATTGGGCAACATGGCCGGTGGCTTCATGACGCTCTTCGGCGGCAAAAGCGCCATCTACACCCAACTGTGCGAACAAACCCGCGAAGACGCTTTGCAACTCATGATAAAGCACGGCCGCGAGATGGGTTGCAACGCCATCATCAACATGCGCTACGACGCAAACGAAGTGATGAGCGGACTTACCGAAGTGTTAGCCTACGGAACGGCCGTTGTTGTGGAGAAAGAAGGTTAACGCGTCACCGATCTTCAAAATCAAACCATGAAAAAGTTTTCGCGACGTCATTTTCTGCACAGCACAAGCGCTGCTGTTGGTGTGACCGCTGTTGCCGCGGCCTTGCCATCATTTACTGCGGCCTGTAAAAATAAAAACACGGTGCATGATGGCAAGAAACTAAACAT
>Ga0308175_100000167_pt1 | contig 51568 bp, 40 predicted proteins | sample PhyCR1_3_FD_203893 | JGI IMG/M metagenome (GOLD analysis project Ga0308175, IMG submission 203893) | Soil microbial communities from UC Gill Tract Community Farm, Albany, California, United States - DLSLS.C.R1 | ecosystem: Environmental > Terrestrial > Soil > Agricultural land | place: USA...
ATAGGAGTTGATAAACCCTGCGGACGATGGAAGGAAGTAACCGATACAAACACCAACGCCCGTCGCCAGAAAGATCCAAAAGGTAAGGTAGCGATCCAAAAAGCTTAATCGTTTTCGTTCAACGGGAGTGCAATTGTTTGCTGACATAAAAGTGGCTGTGGGTATGATGTAATTCAGGTGAGTTAATAAATGACGGATAAGCTTAATTGCAGCATCCGGGTTTGCAACAGGCTTCCTTTGCTTGGGGTTTTTCTGCGTACACGGTCACGCTGAAAATCCCTGTACCGGAGGTCTTGAATGTGCTGATTTGCTCCGTTGACAAGTACTGACGAAGAATGTCATCCGGGACCGTGATCGCCTTTTCTTTTTGGAGGGTGACGTTGATGAAGCCGTTGGCTTTGATCAGAGCCAAATATTCGTTCTTTTGAATCGCACCGGCTACGCAACCGGCGTACATTTCGGCCGCACTTTGAATTTCTTTGGGAAGGCTACCCACCAGCACAATGTCGGAAATGGAGAAGTGTCCACCCGGCTTCAACACCCGGAAAATATCTTTGATCACACCGTCCTTATTCGGTACAAGGTTCAGCACACAGTTGCTTACGATCACGTCAGCGGTGTTGTCGTCAACCGGGATGTTCTCAATGTCACCTTCCCGGAACTCTACATTGGTGAACCCCCGCACGTCTGCATTACGTCTTGCTTTCTCAAGCATTGCTGGCGTAAAATCAATCCCAATGACTTTTCCTTTTTCACCCGCTTCATGACGGGCGATGAAGGCATCGTTCCCTGCGCCGGAGCCGAGGCCAATCACTGTGTCGCCTTTTTGTATCTCTGCAAACTCGGTGGGAAGCCCACAGCCTAAGCCCAAGTCTGCATCTGGGTTGTATCCTTCGAGTGTGGTGTAATCGTCCGCCATGATGTTGTACACGTCATTGCTGCAACAACTGGATCCACAGCAGGAAGCTTCGTTTGTTTCTTTGTCTTGCAGAGCGATTTCGGCGTACTTCTGGCGCACGATTTCTTTTAATTGTTCTTGTGTTTCCATGATGTATTGTTTTTGTTTTATCGTAATTTACCGATGAATTGGCGCAAAAAAATCAACGACACCCACCGCCGCCTTTGTACGAATCAAACAGCTTGTTCAGCCACTCTTTTGCACGACTCCACTCTTTCTCGTCGATGCAGTAACAGGTTTTCACCCCTTCAATCTCACCTTTGATCAAACCGGCTTCTTTGAGTTCTTTCAGGTGTTGGGACACGGTGGACTGTGAGAGCGGTAATTTCTCCACGATGTCGCCGCACATGCACGACTGCTGTTTTGCAAGAAACTGCAGGATGGCGATCCGAGCCGGATGCGCAAGTGCCTTGGCGTACTTCGCCAGCTTGTTTTGGCTACTGCTGAAATTCTCGGTGATTGTCCTTGGGTTCATATTCATCGTAAAGACACGATTAATATTTTTTGTGAACAAATTATTTTTTCATCGATTGGGCGATTATCCAACTTCTTCACTGATGGTTTAATTCTTTTTATTCAAAGCGTGTGATCATGAGAGAGGAACACCTACCGCATCTTCCCCACCATGGCACTTGGGTAAATCCGCAGGTACGCTTCTACTGCAACCGGCGTTTTTCCATACAGGTTGCGCAATCGATCATCCAGTCGGTAAAGTGTAAGCTGTGAGCCCAATGCAACCTTTGTGCTACCAATATTCAGGAGATCATATGACGCACCCCCTGTCAACGCATGAACCGGGAAAAGAACGTCGTTACCAGACGTGGCTGCGTTGAGGTTTAGTTCCCCTCTTGACTTTTGCACCCATTCGTATCTTCCGTACACGGTTGTCCTTTGCTTGCTGCGAGATCCTTCCAGTAAAACAGCGTTCTCTCCTTGATGATCATTGCTCTTGTTCATCCCCCAAAGAGCAGTGAGGTTCGTGAATGACATCCTGCCCCTTTTACGCTGTATGTAGCCGATGCAGTGGTTCTGTTCACATTCTCACCGGGATGCGAGACTTCGGGGCTTTTAATGAAGCCGTGCGACACCTGCACTGCCCATTTTTCGCTTGGGTTGTAGGAGAGCCTTCCGCTCCACGAATCAAACAATGGCTCGTTAAAGTTGTACCGGTTTTCATCGGGTTCACGTCCTGTAAACGAAGAACCTTCGAGCTTGAAGTCACCATAGCGGACGCCAAGCGTAGCCACGCCAAAGGTGATGTGTGGCGTCTACCCAATGGTGGGAAAGCGGTGAACGTAAGCCGCAGGGCCAAGTGCAGGTTCACCGGGATAGCCAACGTATAAGAACACATCTGCTTTTTTGGAAAGGGCTTGTGCATAGCTCACCGACAATTCAGAAAAAAGGTCGTGGGGATGTTGTCGGTCAACGAGCGGTTGTCCTTTGTAGGATTCACCGGTTTGAAACAGCAACGGATAACCTTCTTCCCCAACGGTAAGTGGATCAAGTGAGAACATGCTGTTGAAGTGAAAAAGCCCTTTCTTTCCAACTCCGTGCTGTCCCATCAGCATTACCATGTTTGGCGCATCAAACTTACCGCCGCCACGTGAGCCTTTTTCAAAGACGTCCTGTTTGTTGTAACGCAGGTAAACGTCGCCGTGCAGCATGTACATCCACCCACTTTTAGAATGAAACATGTACGCATACATGGGTGAATTATCGGGTAGCCATGAGGTTCCCGATCCGTTTCGTGTCATGGGAAGGTTGAGTGAGAAAGAGTGCGACATCGCTACGTGACCGCTGTGACCACTCATGTTCATGTCATCGTCGTGATCGTGTTCCGCCTTTTGCGGATTTTGATACACCTTTTGGTTTTGTGGGATGGTGTCCTTCATGTTCATGTGCATTGCATGAGGTTTTGAAGGCGGTACAGTGTCCTTCTGCAGCGGAACACTTTTCGACTGCTTTACCGAATCTTTTGCGGGGTGCATACCCATATGATCGTGCTGTGCGAATGCGGTAATGGACAAAAATATTGCGATCAATGCTACTGTCTGTTTCATACGTCCGTTTCTTTAAAAGATTTTGAATCTGATTTACATTAGTTCCAAGATCATCACGGCGCTCATAGCGATCATCAGCGCATCTTCAATGATGGTGACGGTACTCATGGGAAGGTTGAACACCGCCCCCAAGCAGGCGCATTGAATCTTTCGTTTAGCCAACACACTTTGCAATACACCGATGATACTAACGCCCATCACCACAAATGCTACGCCGTTAACCAACAGCGGACGCAATCCGGTAAGAAAGGCGACACCAAGGGCTAACTCAACAAAAGGATAAATCACGCCCCAGCTCCGCCAGTGTTTCGCAACCACGTCATACGTGGTGTAGCTATCCGCAAACGCCTGTACGTCCAACAGCTTGAAAAAGGAAAAGACTAAGAAAAAGCCCGCCATAAAGTTTTGCAGCCACCGCTCAAGTGCAAAACCACCGTGAGCGCTTTCAATGAGCAGTGTACCGCCAAGTAGATAAGCACCGATCAATAGAATTGGTTTATAGGTGTTTAACCACGTACCGCTTTCTTCTATCATTGCGGATCCATGCGCCATGTGCATTTCACCCGCTTCTGTAATGGTGTAATTCCCGGCTTTGGAGAGAGCGGTTTGAAGCACAGAAAGCGGGGTGTGTTTCTGCACCGTGACGGTGGCTTGCGGTGCGTTCAGTCCAACCTCGGCTTCGGTTACATCGCCAAGCATGAGCAGCGCACTTTTTACTTTTGCAACGCAGTTACCGCACGTCATTCCCGTAATGTTATATTGATGTGTCATAAAGATCGTTTTGTTTTGTACCACAAAGCTACCTTGACACACAGCGGGGTGTTTACATCCTGATGGATGATTATTACATCATTTTTGGGCGGGGATTACTTTGTCCAACGCCCTTCGGCTGTGTACTTCCAATCGCTTGAACTGTGTGGGCGTAAAACCGGTCAGCTTTTTAAATTGGGCGGAAAGGTGGGCGGTGCTGCTGTAACCCAAGTCAAGTGCGATTTCCGAAAGGGTTCGTTCGTCGTAGATCAAGAGCTCTTTCACCCGTTCGACCTTCTGGTTGATGATGAACTGTTCGATGGTGATTCCTTCCACTTCAGAAAAAAGATTGGACAGATAAGAATAGTCGTGGTGCAGGTGTTTGGTGATGATCTGGCTGGACTTTTCTTTTGACGGCTCTTGTGCGTGATGGATCTCGGTAATGAGAAGGGTTTTGATTTGCTCAATGAGGCGGCTGCGCTTATCATCCAATAGCTCAAAGCCGATTTGGGTTAACGCTCCGGAAAGTCTACGCCGTTGTTCATCGCTGATTTTCTTCTCTGCAAGCCTTACGCTACCTAACTCCACTTGCAGCGGTGTCTACCCGGCCGCTTTCAACCTTTCTTCTACCATTAGCTTGCACCGGTGACAAACCATGTTCTTGATCGTCAAAACCATAATCCAAAGCTAACCACGATCTTCTCAACCGGTGATCGGTTGTTGTAAAGTGCAACTCGTCAGCACCATTTGTGTATCAAATTAAAGGCTAGCGGAAATTTGCACGTTCAACGTTAGCTGGTGAAGGCAAAAAGAGTGTATCACCAAAACAACAGTTTTGATCGCACCGGTATGTAATTACTACTATAATTTTTACGTTCAGTTGATTGAATTGACTAACAGGCGATTGACAACCCGAAGCCTAACCTTTGACCCCAATGCGAATGAATTCCACCTTTGGGTTGCGAACTAATAAGGTCTTGCATCTAAAATCACATCTACTAGGTTTTCTGTGATACAATAAAGTTTGTGGTCGTGCGTTTGGTCCAGCCCAAATACCATCATATATGACAACCGTCGCCATCTACGCCCGGATCTCAACATCGGGAAAAGGACAAGATTGCCAAAGACAAGTCCACGACCTTCAAGAGTACGCTCAACGCAACAACTACCATGTGTTCGAAGTAATTTCAGAGCAGGTTTCCGGATCAATAAAGGAGCGTGATGGAACTAAGCGATTGTACCAATTGGTTGAAGAAAACAAAGTGCAAAAGTACTGGTCACAGAAGTCAGCCGGTTGGGAAGATTACTGTCGCAGGTACTCAAGGTTCTTGAGGGTTTTACCGCCCACAAAGTGTCGATCTACAGTCAAAATTTCGGGTTGGAGACTTTGACACCACAGAAGAAACTTAATCCCGCCGCATCCCTTGTTTATGTGTTGTATGCTGAAATCGCACGGATGGGAAAAGAGCAACTGCGTGATCGGGTGATTTCAGGTTTGGTCGAAGCAAAACGCAAAGGGAAAGTGCTTGGACGCCGGAGCGGATCAACCCAAAGTACTGAACAGATTCTCGCTAAGCATCCACAAGCAGTCAGAAGGTTGCGGGAAGGTCATTCGTTGCGTAACACTTGCAAACTGGCGGGGTTTCCATCAACACTGCAAGAAAGTTAAAATCGTTACTACTTAACAACTCAACAATATGGAAATCGAACAAATGTGTTTACAGGAATTAAAAAACCCCTTGGTAAACAAGAGGTTTTAAAGAATGATAAGTGGAAAGAAGCGGGGGAAATTCGAACATGAGGATAGACGATTTAGAGGTAATTAAAGAAGCCATTTATCAAATGAAAAAGTAGGTTTCCTCTCACTAAAGTGATGTCAACTTTTCCATTCTCACTTTTTGATAAAAGCAGCCGCCATTGATTCTTGTTCTTCCCTTGAAATTTGAAGGGAGGTGGCTGTGGCTTTCCATCGACCAACGGCTTGTTCAACTTCTTCGATAATACTTGATGCTTCCTTTTTGCTTAATCGAAAATGGTCGGCCACTTCTATGGCTAAGTCTAGACTTAAGCTGTTGTCGTTTTCTGAAATATTCAACGTAAGTCCCTTTCCATGAGGCTCCGGATTTACATCATAGGCCGGAGATAATACCCAGCCTTTCGGCGTGAGTAAAAAGCCGTGATTGCGTAAATGATCGTCTGTGTTGGACACGCAGATATAAAACACAATTCGCCGCCATAACTGTTGCAAGTCTGCGGTAGGCTGTGCTCCGAACCGTTCAATAAACTCTGCCAGTTCCAGATAACTGACCCCATCCTTGTAGTCTGCGCCATCGTTGTATCCCAATAAAGTCATCGCAGATGCAAAATGAAGCCTTTCACCTTGCGCTGTCCTGTCAAATCGCTTATTTAAAAAGGTGTGATGCCTGCTGTTGAACTTTTGTGCCTTTCCTTCGGCCATGTTCACACCACTTTTTAGTGCCAGTTCTTGTACGACCTTTTCCCATGCTCCCATATTTCTTTCGTCATTGTTGCTGGGAAATTTTGCAATCCAGAGTTCACTGTTAAGGTCTACTACGCTTGCTTTGGGCCTGGCACCACCCAAGGAGGTTCCAGGGGCGATTAAAAGGCTGAGCCATTTCATGTATTCAGGATCATCAATGGCATCATCCTTTTCCAGTTGAAGACTTGCATATTCCAAGTCACGAAGTGCCGCCCATGGCGGTGACGCCATTTCTCTATTATCATTTAAAAAATTACCCTCCTTTTCTTTTTTAAAACGGAGCCCGCCCATACGGTGACCATCGTACACTCCCAAGAGGTAATCCAGTTCATTTAAGACCTTCTCTTTTCTTCCTTCTACTCTTGCCATAGCCGCTTCTCTTCTTCTCATCAGCAGTTTTCCCCAGCGATCGGGCGAGGAATCCAGAAAGATGCCGAAATTAGGCTTGCCCGCTGCGGGATATTGCAGACCGCTAAACAGTTGAAGATTTGGGTCTAAGTAAAACCCATTCTTTTTCTTTAACCATTCTTCATCGTAGGCAAAAGAAAAGATCAGTTCCGCCCTTGCCTGGGTGGCTTTTAAAACACCCATGATTTGGGGCGTAGCCATGCCTTGCCAATGGGCATAAATAAACGTATTATTTCCTGGTAAACTTTTAGCCATACGATTACCCTTCTTTTCTTATCAAGGCTGCATCCTGAAGTTTACGGCCGTATTCATCATCGGCAGCAATCTGCTGCATGTCTTTTTCCAATCCCAGTACAAACAATACTTGTAGATACGTTCCCATAGCCACGCCGGGGTCGCCCTTTTCTACCAACCAAAGCGTGGAGCGGCTGATGTTGGCCCTTTCTGCCACTTGCTCGGTGCTTAAACGGCGCCGGCGACGTGCCAGCTTTATATTCTCGCCTAAAACTTTCATAATCCGTTTGGCCGTAGGCAGGAGAATGGATTTTTTAGAACGCATAATGATTGATATTACAAACAAAAATAAATATTTTGATCGGAATATCGTACATAAATCAACTCAGTGGAAAAAATAAAAGCCTCTTGAAGTACATTGACTTCAAACCTACTTGATAAGAAGAAAAAGCTAAAAGAGGTCTCAAATACTCTTTAAAGCAATTATTGGCCGGTAATTAGCCAGGGAATGGATGAATAGGCCGACACCAGGTGTCTGCTAAATTTATAAAACTTCAAAAAGCTTCCACCCCCAAGATTTTTTTTCGTTGTTGTATGATTTAATTATTCTGCCTTTTACTTGCTGCTGGTTCTGCAAATTGTATTTTTTAACTAAAGTTGGATGAACAAAAGAATCTTGAACAAAGCCAAAAGGCTTTCCTTCAGCTATTCTTATTTCGCCACTTACTGGTTTTATAAACTGATTCCGAAAACTTTCATCATCTTGTCGTTCTAAAGTGAAAAGCTTAAAATGCCCATCGCTGCCATTTCCATCAAAGCGGACCTTCAACGTATCACCAACCTTTAAGGAGTCAATAAACCGATCATACTTGAAGAATCCAAACTTTTTTTCAGATGCGATAAAGTTGGCAATCTTCTTATCAACATTGACAAATTCAATAACTACTGTTTCTTCAGGAATGTCAGCGTAAAGCAAATTGTCTGCTATAGATAAATATTGTTTGTAAAAACCAAAGTTTGATTTTTTCACTGCTGCATTTTTATACCAGGACTGTGTAATCCAATTCTGGATTTCAGGTGGTATTTTCCACTCGTTGGCTGATCTTGCCTTAATAACAAGTTCAATTTCTGTTTTTGCTTCGTTAAACATAGTATGGATGATAAACCAATGTGCCATCTTTTGACGAATATTTATTAGGAAGTCATCAGAGGTGTTACAGGTTAATGCTTTACAATGACAGGCCAACCTCTTTTGTTCATCGCCTTTGAAGGCTTCACTCAACACATCCCACACCCAAAAATCATTTCTTTTCTTCTTGGCAAAAGGTAACAATGCAGAAAGCATGTTCTCCTGATCTCCCATTGCCAATAAGAGCTTTGCTTTAAAGTAAGCTGGGTACTGGTATTCAGGATGACTTTCAATGATTTTATCCAATAGGGGGAAAAAACGTTCAACTTTTCCTCTTTCAAAAATGACCTCACCATGAGACGAAGTATGCGGCAACAGATGTTTGGCATAGGCAATAAATGCCTGTTCTGCTGTTGACATGACTTCTTTGCCATTTGGCAGATTCTCTTTCTGATAATCTTCAGGCGTAAAATTGTTTAGACCCCACCAGTCAGCAAATTCAACATAATGTTTTCCTTCCTTGAATGCTTTGTGGAAGGCTTTAAAAAGAAAACTGTAACCATCGGAAGGCTTGGTAAAATGAAGCTGTTTAGAGTATTGATATAGCTCCAGAATTCTGCCCTGGTCAACCTGATGTTCCTTTAGCAACTGAAAAACCATTTTGCCTATTTGCCATGCAACTTGGTCAAAAAGCATCTTTTCATCCTCTGGTAGCTGCAAGACCACAATTTGTTCTAAATAGTTTTTGAAAGACTCCCAATTAGAGACAGTGGTATTTTGTTTTAAAAAATCATATAGTACCCAGCTAATGTTCCTTTTTGACCAAATATTGCCCGGTTGCGCTTCTAATTCAGCTTTTGCCATTGCATAAGCTTCCTGCAACCTTCCGCCTTGCCGCAATTCTTTGATCTCTTTAGCCGGCATACTCTTTCTGTTTGAATGTTTGTAATGCTTTTTGAATATCGTGCAGCAAAGTCTTGCTGTTGGTTTTCTTTAATAAGGGAATTACTGAACCGAAAAAGCCATCACCATTATAAATGAAATCAAGTACGGTTGTTTCTTCACAACGCTTGAAAGAGTATCGTTCTTTATATTGGTGATGCTCTATATCATCAATTACAATTCCGGTACTGTTAAAAAGCAATTCTAGATCGTCAAACAGATTTTTTGTAAACGGAAACTTTTCTTCTAACTGTAAGTCAAATTCTATTTTACTCAGGATGGTTTCCGGAGTATTGCGCCTGATAGTAATGTTAGGTAGATGTTTTAGCAAGCCTTCCACTTCTTTCATCAGATCATCGCTTGTAGTAGCCGAGGGTATCTTTTGATACTTTCCATTAAATACGCCTTCTTTGTTAACCCATGTTTTCAGGCCAGCAGATTGTTGTTCTCGTTTGAAAGTATAAAATACTTCAAGGTTCTTCTTTTCCCATCCTGTCATTTCAATGTATTGCTTTCTTGTGCTGTGCCTCACTCTGATAAAATGATCCTGAAGGTAAATCGGCTGTTCGAGAAGTCCGTATTGCCTAAACTGGCGTAAAAGTTCATCGTCTAAAATCATCTCTTCTGCCTGAATTGGATCGGCTGTCAACTCCGTTAAAGAGTCAACAACGGAAGCATCCAGGAAAGTCATAGCGGAGTAAGAGTTGAAGAATGGCGGGTTCAACGCATACAGGGTTTTTGAAGCACGGGTAATAGCTGTATAGGCCCACCGGTAAAAAGGCTCGTTTGTTTTTCCCCTTCTTGCCTGTGTATCCTGCAAACAGTTAAATCCTTTTGTATTGTCATGATCCCAGACGGTAAAGACATTTTCCCATTCGCCGCCCTGCGCCTTGTGACAAGTGACTGCATAGCCAAACTTCATCAACAGGCAGTTGAAAAATTCATCGTTTATAATAGCCTGTTTGAATTCTTCTGTCTTGGGCCTTAAGTCTTTATGCCGCTTGGTAAAATCTACATACAACGCTTGCATTTCTTGTGGTCTGAGATAGTTGTCACCATAGAGAAAATTTTCCAGCATTTTACCCTTGACGATTTTCGTATTGTTTTCTGCATCCGGGAAAACCAGTTCCACACTTCTCCAGGTTAAGGTTACAGGCGGCTTTCCTTTCAAAGAAATTACTCTTGTTACCGGTACTGGATTAGCTGTATTCACGACAGCAAACTCTCCGTTGAAAATGCCTTTCCGGTAGTTATTACCACCCATGATGACAATATCGCCATTTTGCACTGGCGGGTTGCCGTCACCAAATTTTCTTTCCCTGATTTGCAGGTTTAGATCAAGGGCGGTTTTGTTTTTGTAGGTAATGATGGTTTTGGGATTAGCAGCCTTTTGCCATGTATCAAGTAAAGCGCTGAAAGAAGGATTGAAAATATCCTTTGAATTTTCGGACAGATTGAAGTCGTTAAAAAAGCCTGATGAAATGCTTCTCCGGATTTTACCCGCAGCATTCAGTATGCCACTTTCACCTCCCTGCCGTTTTACTTCTTTCATCTCAGCTTCTTCAATGGATACACCAAACTTACTTTGCAAATAAGCCGGGTCAAACGCTTTGGAGCTATTATCATTTACCGGCGGTAACTGACAAGGGTCACCAACGAAAATAATTTTGGAATTAGCTGTGTCGGTGGTAATTCTTGTGAAGGTGAAAAGGTCAGTTAGCAGGTGACCAGAACCAAAACGGAAAAACTCTCCCTCACTTTTTGCATCTGACAACATAGAAGCTTCATCTACGATGAATATTTTGTTGTGTACGTCTGTGTTATTCCTGATTTTATAGTAATAGTAAAAGGAATCGCCTTCCTGAGCTTCCACCATTTCCTCATAACTGTAAATACTCTTGTGAACGGTATATGCCTCCTTACTAGTTTTTTCACGGATTACTTTTGCCGCTCTACCCGTGGGAGCCATCAGCACGACCTCCTTTTCAATGGAAGAAAGATATTCAACAAGTCCCTTTAGGATGGTGGTCTTTCCGCTACCGGCGTAGCCTTTCAGTATAAAAGTTTGTGTGGAGCCGTCAACGAAAGACTGCAGCTTCTCTAAAGCAATTTTCTGGTCAGCACTTAGGTGGAGGAGTGGAAAGTAGTTGAATATTTTCATTCTTAACTGACGTTAATTTATTAAAAAACTACAGAAATGGTTTTACCGGTCAATAAAAAGCTAATCAATTCAAACAGTTCTTTTATAGCGCCTTTTGGCGTGATGTTGTAAATAGGGCTTCCGCGTTTGTCTTGTTCAGTCTCTGTGTAATATCCAACATCGATTACATCTCCATGAGTCAAATACAGGTGGTTTCTTATGATCAAAGACTTGTTCAACTTTTTGATGAAAGTATCAGATTCATCAATGCCCCGTCTAAAATTTTTTAATCAATATGAAAGCAATCTGCATACGAATGTCTCGTTCATAGTCATGTCTTATTTCTTGTGAAGCAGAATTCATTATAAATTGATTCCAAGTAAGGATAAAACCACTCATACGTTTCGATGTCAATTGATATTTACGCCCTCTTACCTTCGGTAAGGATGTAATAGAGTCGGTTTTGAAAGTATATTCATAATCACAAAAAACTGAAGAACCAATTGTCCATTTTTGTTGTTTATGACTTGGTTCATCCCAATAAGTTAGTGGTGATCCATCTGGATGCGCTGTGTAAATTTCTGTGCCATGGGCTATTGAAATATTAGGCTGCTCTTTATGAAAGTAAGCCTCCTGTATTTCATTTAGTACACTCCAAAGTGTAATAAAGGATAACTCATAATCAGAATAAAAAAATGTCTCTTTATCGTACTCCCATTGTTCGAATCCTTTCTTTAGCAAACCGTAGAACATCTTCAGTCGTTCTGCCATCCTGCTCTGCAGTTTCTGCGGCGAATCTGATATAGTAATAAAATTAGAATCACTCAGAATGGATTGAATATGCTGCCAGTACGGCCGCAATATATCATACTTTTTTAATGTATCTTTTACGATTACTACAAAGCTTTTAAAGTTTTGTTTGGAATGATCTCCCTCTCCAATAAAGTCAGGTGATTCTTTTACGTACATTCCATCAGCACCCATTTGCATTATTTCCAGTAATGTCCACGATTTATTAGAAGCTGTAAACACAATCACTGGAACTTGAGGGAGTTCCATTTTTAAAGCTTTAAGAATGCTCAAAGAGTCCTCGGAATTTTTCTTCACATTGTGACCCTTCTTTAGAGGCAAGTACAAGTCCAGAAAAATCAAATCATAAGATGAAAACTTTGTTTTTTCAAAATCTAGAACCTCCTCATGGGATGTCAATGTATCAACAGGACAAGCGAATACTTTTTCTAACGTTGCCTGCCAACCATTGCTAGCATTGTCATCAATCAACAACACCTTTTTATTTTTTAGGTGCCTGCTAAAATTCAATTTCTTATCAATCAAAAACTCCCCTGTACAAATTTCTTCTCTTTCATGCTCTAACAAAAACTGCTGGCCAGCTATCTTGTTTAAAAATTTAAAGAAAAGCGTTTCAGGCCAATCATAATTGATAAAAAGAGTGGGTATCACGGTTCAATCCGTAACACAGCCCACCGATGCCACTACCGCCAGCGGCAGCCTGCAACAAAACATTCAGTTCATCTTTAGTGAGTATGACAACCAACTGCGGCGGGAAAAGTGTATGGCCGGTGTGCGTGATGCACTTCTAAGAGGAGAATGGGTGTCAAAGCCTCCCATTGGTTACAGCACCATTAAAGAGAATGGCAAACGAAAGATCGTTGTCAATCAAACCGGCAAGCTACTGCGCAAAGCGTTTCTGTGGAAGGCGAACGAGAAAGTTTCCAACGAGGAGGCAAGAATACGATTGAACGCTCTTGGCGTCCGTATGAACGATAAAAGAATATCCGACCTATTTAAAAATCCCTTTTATTGCGGACTACTCGTGCACAATTCATTGGAAGGAACCATCCTGGAAGGCGTGCACGAAAAGCTGGTGTCAAAAGAAGTCTTTCTAAAAGTCAACGAAGTGCAATCGGCCAACCCGCACGGCTACAAGATGACAGTAGAGAACGAAAGCATCTCACTCAAGCGTTTTATTCGCTGTGAAAAATGCGGGAAACACATGACCGGCTACATTGCCCACAAAAACCAAAAGTTTTATTACAAGTGTAGAACAAAGGGTTGTGGCGTAAACAAAAGAGCAGATGACTTGCACCCGCAGTTTACAGCGTTGTTGGACGATTACACTGTGCCGCTTACAGAAGGTCTTACACACTTCATTAAAAAATACACAATAGAGGCATTCAAAAAACTGAACGAGCAAAAAGAAGTAGATGGGGAGAACATGCAAAAGCAACTTGAAGAGTTGGACAGGAAATTAAATCGGTTGGAAGAGCGCTTCATCGAGGAAGAAATTACCAAAGAAATGTACCTGAAGTACTCGGAGAAAACAAAGGAAGAAAAGCGGGAAATTGAAAAGCAAATAGCCAAATCTAAAAATGGGTGTTCGAACCTGGAAAATGTAATTGAATGTGCTCTTGATTTTGCCTCCAAATTCAAGCCCCTGTGGGATTTGGGCGATTACTACGATAAACAAAAGCTACAGTTCATGCTCTTTCCTGAGGGAATTTTCTATGACAAGAAAAAAGATGCAGTTCGAACCGCAAGAGTGAATAGTGTCTTCCTCTACTTTACAAGCCTGGCAAGGATTTCAGAGAAAAAGAAAAGCGGGAAAGGCAAACAAAACTTGCTCTTTCCCGCTTTGGTGGAGGACAACGGAGTCGAACCGATGACCTCTTGCATGCCATGCAAGCGCTCTAGCCAGCTGAGCTAGTCCCCCCTACCTCGACAAGGCCGCAAAAATAAGTGTTGAACAAATATGGATGGTATAAAAATTTTAGTAGACTGCTAAAACCCTGTTTTATGCAAAAAGGCGGCAAGGCAAAAAAGATTCGCAGGGCACAATCGCAGCGAATGCCCGGCATTGAAGAAAAGATGGATCCCCAACCCATTTCGCTTAAACCCCAGCCTTCGAAAAAATTGAAAGGCAAAGTGGCCCTGATTACCGGCGGTGACAGCGGCATCGGCCGTGCTGTGGCTTTACTCTTTGCCGAAGAAGGCGCAGACATAGCCATTGCTTACCTGAACGAAGATGAAGATGCCTTTGAAGTACAGCGAATCGTGGAAGAGGAATTTGGACGTTCATGCCTGCTCATTGGCGGCGACATTCGCAGGGAGCGGCACTGCCAAAAAATTGTAGACCGAACGATAAAAGAATACGGCAAGCTCGACATCCTTGTAAACAACGCCGCCACACAAACCGAGCAGAAGTCTCTTACCGACATCAGCGACGAACAACTTTACGAAACATTCGAGACCAATATCCTCTCCATGTTTCGCATTACAAAGTTTGCGCTGCCGTATTTAAAGAAAGGCTCTTGCATCATCAACACCACATCGGTAACGGCTTACCGCGGCAGTCCTTCGCTGATTGATTATTCGGCCACCAAAGGAGCCATCTTAACCTTTACCCGAAGCTTGTCGGGGAACCTTGTGGACAAGGGCATTCGGGTGAACGCCGTGGCGCCCGGCCCTATTTGGACGCCCTTGATTGTTGGCTCTTTCAACAAAAAGAAAGTATCAACCTTTGGCAGCGATGTGCCCATGAAGCGTGCCGGTCAACCCGCCGAAGTGGCCACTTGTTATTTGTTTCTTGCCTCCGAAGATGCCTCGTACATAACGGGCCAGGTATTGCATCCGAATGGCGGCGAGATTGTAAACGGATAGGTTCTGGTTGACTGGTTGATTTGTTGATTGGTTGACTAGGGCCGAAGCAGAAGACAAATCAATCAATCAACAAATCAACCAGTCAACCACCCCGCTTTACTGTGACAGGTAAGAAGCAAAATCTATAAGCTTTTCCTGCGCCGCTCTGAAGTCTTCGGCTTTTTTCAGCACTTCGAAATCGCACAAGAAATTTTGTTCTTCAATCTTGGTAACGTAGCGCACCGTCAACTCTTTTCCGTTTGCGCATTCCGTATGAATAATAATCAGCGTGTGAGCCGCCGCAATGGTGTCCACCGCTTCGCAAGGGGGCTTGCGGTCAATGAGTTTTGCCGCCTGTACGGTAGCGTTGATCACGACTTTTAAATCGGATGCGTAAATAGGGAAATGCCGCGAGAGGTATTGTTCCATCGAAAATTCGGTAGTGTGTCTCGGCGGTGTTTTGCCGTTCATGTCAATTACTAGCAAGGAAACCGGTTTCGTGTTGAATGCAAAAAGACTGAAAAGGAGCAGAACTGATTTCATGGCTGTATTTTTTGGTGTGAGAGAAGATGGTTTACCGCGGAAATCTTTCTTTAAGTTAGGGCGGCTTCTAAAGCTTTTAAACGGAATTTACACCGGCGCCGGAAACCGCAGCCGTACGGTTTTGTGCCGCTTTGTTTGCACGCAAAAATTCACGGTTCAATTGGCGAACTAAATAGAAAAGATGCGCCGGCAATTGCCTTCAGGCAATACCGGCGATTTGTGTAAAGGGATGAGCGGTAAAATGGGGCGAAGCCCAATGTGCAGCATCTGGTGCTTCGAGTCTTTATTCTGTCTTGGACTTGCTTCGCCGGACCTGCAGAATTTTATAAAACGAACGGCTGCGAATTTCTTCTACCGTTAAACCCGTTGCCGTTGCTTCTTCTTCGGTTATGGCGCCGCAATTGAGTGCTTTTAAAAAGAAGTTGAGCAAGCCTTGTCCGGTTGCCGCATCGTCAAAAATATCTTTGGTGAGTGTAGAGATAGCCGCTCTTTCTACAAAGGTTTTCAAGCGAAACACTGCATCGTCATAACTGCTCAGAAAGAAATTATACGTCGCAGCGTAACGCATAGGCAATTGCGCCGGGTTTAAATCCCAGCCTTGGTACAAACCATTGATGAGTGAATGCATGGTGTGATTAAAACAAATGCGCCAGCCGTTGTGCACGGCTTCTCGATTCTCGGTTAATTGTTCATAGGTTAAGTTCTCGCCTCTGTGCGGGCCGATGGGCATCACGTTCGTTGCGCCATCTGATAAAAATATCCCGGTGTGACTTAAAGCTACTTTGGTCATGTGGTGCGCAAAATCGCAAACGGGATGTGCCATCGTTTGATACCTCGCGGTAATGCCCGCCGAAGCGGTGTAATCGTATGTGCCAAAGTGTGCGGCAATGCAACGGCCTTCGCTGGCACGAATGATGCGCATGAGCGGGTTGCGGCCTTCTTTGTCCATGATGATTTGCGTGGCTTCTACCATCGTTTCCATCTTCAGCGAATGCGGTGGAAGATTGTTCGCCTTCTCAATCATTTCCATTAACCGTACCATCGTCGTCACTTGTTCCGTGATGGTAACTTTTGGTAACATCACGACAAAATTTTCCGGAAGCACGCCACCGGTTTCTTGCAGTAATGTTGAAAGAAAGATGTCCAGCGTTCTTACGCCTCTGTGCTTTAAATCTTCGGTGAAAGGTTTGATGCGAATGCCAATGAACGGCGATAGCGTTTTATTCTTCATGCCGATGGCAAGTTCCTTTGCGGCATTTACCGCAGTGGCATCTTCTTCGTCATCGGGACGATTACCAAAACCATCTTCAAAGTCAATGCGAAAATCTTCAACTGGCTCTGTCTTTAGTTTTTGAATGATTTTGTTGTACACCGAATAAGCCAGCCAACCGGGTTCGCTTTGTCGTTCTTCTTTGGAAAGGGCTTCCAGCCTTTTTGCGAGCCGCTCAATATCGCTTTCGGCATGTGGCAAATGTTGGTAGCCTTGCAAGTGCAACACGTTTGCCAGCACCGCAAAATTGGGCGCATAGCTTTGCAAACTGCGCAGCGCAATCTCGCCCATTCTTATGCAGGTATCGGACTTGAAAAGATTGGCGCCGCCGTAAACCGTATGCACGGGCTGGCGGTCGGGTTTATCGCCGGGATATGTTTTTTGAAATTTTAGATTGGCAACACTTAACTCGTTAAGCAAAGACTGTTTTGCTTCTTCCTGAATGCTGAGCTTCATAAGCGGTTAAAATTTAGGAGCCACGGTACGTGGAATAACCAAAAGGATTTAAAAGTAAAGGAACGTGGTAATGTTCGTTGAACTGAACGTCGAAAACAATTTCAACGAAAGGATAAAACGTGGCGATATGATTCTTGTCGAAATAATCTTTGGTTTCAAAGCGCAGTTTGTAAATGCCGGTTTCGAGTAAAGAATCTTTTTGCAGTAAACCGCTAACGCGACCGTCGTTGTTTGTTGTGCCACGTGCAATTTCTGTCCACGCATCATTGGCGCCACTGTATAAAATAACCGTAACGCCACTGGCCGGCTTTCCTTTGCTCGTATCCAAAATATGCGTTGTAATCTGGCTCATGCTAAAAGTTTCTCCAACCGGAGTTTGGTGATCTTGGCTTGCTCGGCCGCCGCAAGTTTAATTTCTGCTTCTTTGCTGTTGGGCAATCGTGTTTTTAAAATTTGCAACATCTCACCGGCTGATTTACCGGTGGCACACACGATAAAGATATAGCCAAACTTCGCCTCGTAATCACGGTTGCCTTTTGCCAATTCTTCCAGTGTTTGCTGCGGTGCCTGGCGCACCGAAGATTGTTCACCGGAGGCCCAGTTTGCTGTGTTCGCAAATTTTTCTTTCAGAGAATTTACGTCGCCAATTTTTGGATGATGATTAAAGGCTTCGCGCCAATCGGATTCATTCAAGTTGTTCCAAACTTCATCTGCTTTTTGAAGCAAGGCTTCCTTGTTTAAAACCGGAAACAATTCGTTCATTGCTGCAACCCAAACTTCTGCGCCGCAGCACTTGCGGAGGCTTTCTTTGCGTTGAACGTCGGATAGATTATTCAGTTCGGTTAAAGTCATGTTTGCAAGAGATGAGATGTGGAGTGATGTACTGAACGTACAAGAGTGCGACGCAACGAACGCTTCATAGTAGCAACGCAGCTTGGCTCACAATTCTACTCTTTTATCTTTCCCCACAACCGCATTCTGCTCACGCCGCCGTCGGGAAAAATCGAAAGGCGCACATGCGTAAAGGAATCCTTAACCGCAATCTCTTTTTCAAAGTAATGTTCGTGGTCGGCGTGCAGTTTTGTTTGCGGAAGAATGGTTGTCCACTCAACATCCTCATTGGTAATTTCCTTTTCTCCATCCGTTGAAATATTGCAGCCTTCGAGCAAACAACTGTCGGGATAATTCCCTTTAAAATGCGCCGTGTCAATCGCAATTTTTTCAATTACGCCCTTGTGCGCCAGACGAACGATCACCCAGTCACGGTTATTCGGTGTGCGGTTTCTTTTCGTTTCCCACCCATCGCCCATGTTCATGCCGCGGCCCGGCATGATTAAATTATCCATGTGCGAAAAAAACATGTCGTTGCACAGGATGGATTTTGCGCCGTTGACCGCTGCGGCTAAATCAATGAGTTCGTTTTTATTAACAGTGCTCCACTCTTTGTACACTTCGCCGTAAACTTTTAAACGTGCCACGCCACCGTCAGGATAAATGTTCACCCGGAGATGCGTGTAAATGTTTTTGTCTTCTATCGCATAAAAATTTTGCGAGCCGGGTTGTAAGGGCGATTTGGGCAGAATCTCTTTCCAATCTGCGTTCTTTATTTCATCATTTGACGAAAGGTTGCAAGCATCAATGGAAGCAAAGGGTGGATGATTGCCGAGAAAATGGTTTGTATCAATGTCAACGCCGTGAACCTCTCCTGAAGTAGCAAGTTGAATGATGCACCAATCGTGTCCCGGCGTTCTTTTGCGGCGCGATTCCCAGCCGTCCATCCACTTACCGCGGTCGGTGTATTTATCGGGAATAAAAATGCCGCGACCCGGCTTTAACAAGTTTTCTTTTTCAGCAAAAAAATCATCGCTGCACAAAAGCGCTTTGCCGCCGAGACGGGCGGCAGCAAGATCGGTGAGTTTTGTAAAAGTTGGTTCGTTCATTTGAAGCTGAATTACACGAATTGTTTCAAGATTATTTTCCCTTTGTTCAAGGTCATTCTTCCTTTATCAAACACGTTTTCACCGGCGAGGTAAGTTTGCTTCACCACACCGAACAATTCTTTTCCAAGATAAGGCGTGACTTTGTGTTTGTGTTGTATGATGTCTTCGGCAACAACAAAACTCTCATCGGGATTCCAGGCAATCAAATCAGCATCGTAGCCTTCCGCAACTTTCCCTTTTCTTGATTCTTGTCCAATCAACTTTGCGGAATTTGCTGAAAGCCACCCGCAAACATCGCTTAGCGTAAAGCCTCTTTGCTTTGCTGCCGTCCACAAAACCGGCAAGGCAAATTGAATGGACGCAATGCCGCCCCAGGCTTTGGTAAAATCGCCGCTTTGAAGTTCCTTTAATTCCGGCGTGGAAGGCGAGTGATCTGTTGCCACAAAATCAACGATGCCTTCTTTCAACGCTTGCCACAATTGTGTGTTATTTTCTTTTTCACGAATGGGCGGTGCACATTTGAAAGCCGTTGCGCCGTCTTTTATTTCTTCGGCGTGAAAGAACAAATAATGCTGTGCGGTTTCTACCGTTAGCGGCAAACCTTTTTCTTTCGCTCTTTTGATTGGCTCAATAGAATTTGCTGAAGAAAGATGAACGATATGTGTTCGGCATTTGTATTCTTCACACAAGCGAATCATCAATGCTATCGCATTATCCTCCCAATGCTTTGGCCTTGATGCAACATAATCTTTGTAAGAACGCCGGTCATCGGTCATCTTTCTTCTGTCATCCGTCAACTCGCAATGAACCAACAGCGGCAAACGATGTTTTGCAATGACCGGCATTGCCTTTCGCAAATCCTCTTCGGTCACGTTTGGAAAATCATCAATGCCCGAATGCGTCAGAAAAGCTTTGAAGCCGAGCACACCTTTTTCAATTAGCGGTTCAATCTCTTTTTGGTTACCCGGAACAAGGCCGCCCCAAAAGCCACAGTTCGCGTGCAGTTTTTTTTCCGCCGCTTCTATCTTTTCATCAAAAGCTTTTGCCGTTGTGGTAACGGGAGAGGAGTTCAACGGCATGTCCACCAAGGTTGTTACGCCACCGGCGATGGCCGCTTTTGTAGCTGTGTCAAATCCTTCCCATTCGGTTCGTCCAGGTTCGTTAATGTGCACATGCGGATCAATCACGCCGGGCATAATAACATCGTTGCCGCATTCAAAAATTTTAACTGCCGCATCCGGACAATTTTTACTAACGCTTTTAATCGTGCCGTCCCTTATCCAAACAAAAGCTTCCGCTTCGCCGTTCGGCGTTATCACACGTTTACTATGAAGAATAAATTCGGTCACAAGAATTAGAAAGGCTACTAAAATAGAAAACAAAGTTTTACATTGACAACCTTTACCAAAAGCTGCAATGTTATTGACGTTTTGCATACTTGTTTTGCTGGGTGCTTTGTTCATGCTGGTGCTGCTAACCTATCGGCTACGGGCATTGGAAAAAGCTTCCGTGATTAGCGAAGAAGAGGAACACACGGAGAAACGATTTGGATTCATCTATGCATCCATTGTGCTCGTTCTCTTTCTCATGCTCCTGCTTTTTTATTTCGCGGTGAAAGGCACGCTGTGGGAAGGTCACCTGATGGAATGGCTGAATATTGTTGTACGCGTCATGCACATTACGTTTGGCATTGCGTGGATCGGCGCTTCGTTTTATTTTGTTTGGCTGGAGAATGCACTGAACCGAACGGAGAACGTTCGCGATGAATTGGCCGGTAATCTTTGGGCAGTTCACGGCGGCGGTTTTTATTATTTGGAGAAATACAAGGTTGCACCGAAGGAAACTCCGAAAACGTTGCACTGGTTTAAATACGAAGCTTATTTCACCTGGCTGTCTGGTTTCACCTTGCTGTTTGTGGTTTACTATTTCAACGCACAAGCTTTTTTAATTGACAAAAATGTACTCGATATTAGCCCTGCTGCAGCCGTCTCCTTAGGCGTTGGTTCGTTTATAGTCGCGTGGGTTGTCTATGACCTTCTTTGCCGAACACCGCTGCTGAAAAAGGGATATTGGTTTGCGTTGTTGGGATTCATTTTACTATCGGGCTTTGCTTATTTCTACGCACATGTTTTCAGCGGACGTGCAGCTTACATTCATTTTGGCGGCATGATTGCGACGCTGATGGCGGGCAATGTTTTCTTCGTCATCATCCCATCGCAAAAAGCAATGGTAAAAGCAGCAAAGGAAGGCGTGCCGGTGAATCCGTGGCTGGGCAAATACGCCGGACTGCGTTCGCTGCACAACAATTATTTTACGTTGCCGGTGTTATTTGTGATGGTAAGCAATCATTTTCCAAGCACGTTTGGTTACGGGCAACCCTGGCTTGTGTTAATGATTGTTTCGTTGGGCGCAGCAGGCATTAAGCATTATCTCAACTTAAAGGAACGAGGACAATTAAGCATTTGGGTAATGCCGGTTTCCGTTTTGATTTTGTTAGCCGCCGCGTTTATCACTGCTCCGCAAAAAAATACGGATGAATGCAAGAAGGAAGTAAGCATGAACGAGGTTTATGCCATTGTGCAAAAACGTTGTGTGGCTTGTCATTCCACCAAGCCAACCGATGATGTGATTACCGCTCCTCCAAACGGCGTGGTGTACGAAACACCGCAGGACATTATTAAGCTAAAAGACAAAATCATGCAGCGTGTGGTGGTAACGAAGACCATGCCGCAGGCCAACAAAACCGGCATGACGGAAGAAGAACGAAAGCTTGTGCGGTGCTGGATTGAACAAGGCGCAAAGCCATAAGCACCCCAAAATTTTCTTACATTTATTTACACGAAAACATCGCTTTTGATACGCTTTATTTTAAACGAAAAAGAAGTTGCCACGAATCTTCCACCGGGCACGTTGCTGTTGGATTACATCCGTTATCACCGGCATCTTACCGGCACCAAAATCGGTTGCCGCGAAGGCGATTGCGGCGCCTGTACGGTATTGATAGGAGAGGCCAAAGAAGAAGGTCTTGCTTACACGTCTGTTACCAGTTGCCTGACTGCTTTGGTCAATGTAGCCGGTAAACATGTCGTTACGATTGAGGGATTGAACATGGACGGCTTAAATCCTGTGCAGCAAGCCATGAGCGATGAAGCGGCTACGCAATGTGGGTTTTGTACGCCGGGTTTTGTGGTGTCGCTGGCGGGTTTTTGTTTGAGCGAAACGGATTGTGATGTTGATGCTGCAACTGCCTCTATCAACGGAAACATTTGTCGGTGTACCGGTTATAAATCCATTGAACGAGCGGCAGTAAAAGTGTCGGAACTGATGCAGAAAAAAGAGGATAAACCGATGATTGATTTTGTTGTGTCGAACAAAATTCTGCCGCCTTATTTCGAGGACATCGAAACCCGCCTGAAAGGCCTTCCTACAAACGGCCAACAATCAACGGCAAACGGACAGCGATTTCTCGGCGGGGGAACAGATTTGTACGTGCAGCAACCGGAGGCAATGGTGCAAGCAGACATTGTTCCCTTGTTTCCAAAAAAAGAATTGAAAGGCGTTCGGCAAGAAGGCAATAATTGCATTGTTGGTGGTGCTGCAACCGTTACGGACATTCTTACATCGCCGGTTTTCCAAAAGCATTTTACGGAGTTGAAGAAGTTTATCAAGCTGGTTTCGTCAACGCCCATTCGAAACATTGCAACAGTGGGCGGGAACCTGGTGAATGCTTCGCCCATTGGTGATCTGACGATATTTTTTCTTGCGTTGGATGCACAAATTGTTTTGTCAAGCGGTGAGAACGAAAGAACTGTTCCGCTGCGGAACTTTTACAAAGGCTACAAGCTACTTGATAAAAGACCTGATGAATTTGTCTCGCACATCTTGTTTGAATTGCCCAATGAAAACACAGTTTTCAATTTTGAAAAGGTCAGCAAGAGAACACATCTGGATATTGCTTCGGTGAACTCGGCGATGAAGATTGAAGTGAACGATGGCTGTATTGTAAAAATAAGTTTGTCGGCTGGCGGTGTTGGGCCAACTCCTTTGTACTTGCAAAAAGCTTCTGAATATTTACTTGGAAAAAAATTAAACGAAGAAACGGTTTTGGAAGCCGTTGAATTTGCACAAACGGAAGTTTCGCCCATCAGCGACGTAAGAGGTTCGGAAGAATACAAACGGCTATTGTTGTCGCAATTAATCAAAGCGCATTTTCTGCAACTCTTTCCTTCGCTAGCGTTTGAAAAACTTCTTTATTCCGCATGAAAAACATTGATACTTACACACACGTTCGCGGCGAGTCCATTTATTTAGACGACATTCCTTTGCTGCAAGGAACCTTGTTCGGCGCGGCTTACGGTTCTCCAATTGCGCACGGGAAAATTTTATCGCTCCATTTAAGCGAAGCCGAACGTATGCCCGGCGTAGTGCGCATCTTCACAGCCAAAGACATTCCCGGCGAGAACCAAATTGGCGGCATTGTGCCCGATGAACCTTTGCTTGCCGAAGACCACGTTCATTTCAACGGCATGCCCGTAGCTTTTGTGGTGGCCGAATCGGTTGAAGAAGCGCAGGCTGCGGTGCACAAAATCAAGGCAGAAATAGAACTGCTTCCCGTCATCACTGACCCGCGGGAAGCAAGAGCCAAAGGCGAACTGATTGTAAAACCTCGTCAATTCCTTTTGGGTGATGTTGATACGGCATGGAGCAAATGCGATTACATTTTTGAAGACATTGCCGAAACAAACGGCCAGGAACATTTATACATCGAAACGCAAGGCGCTTATTCCATTCCGCTTGAGAATAACAGACAAAAAATTTATTCCTCCACACAAGGGCCAACCGCTGTTCAGCGGCACGTGGCTGTTGTTCTTGGTGTGCCGATGCATCAACTCGAGGTTGACGTAACCCGCATCGGTGGCGGCTTTGGCGGTAAGGAAGACCAGGCGACGTTGTGGGCTTGTCTTTGTGCATTGGCAACGCATCATTTAAAAAGGCCGGTAAAATATTCACTGCACCGCATGGAGGACATGCGCATGACCGGTAAACGAAATCCGTATTCTTCCGATTTTAAAATTGGTTTGACGAAGGACTTAAAGATATTGGCTTACGAAGCAGAGTTTCATCAAAACGCCGGCGCATCGGCTGATTTATCGCCGGCTGTTTTGGAAAGAACATTGTTTCATTGCACCAATTCTTATTTCGTTCCGAACGTAAGAGCAACGGCATTTAGTTGCCGCACCAACCTACCGTCGAATACAGCGTTTAGAGGTTTTGGCGGGCCGCAAGGCATGTTTGTCATTGAAAGTGCTATCGCCAAAGCTGCTGAAGAATTGGGCATTGACAAAGCTGACATACAAAAACAGAATCTGCTAAAGACCGGAGATGAATTTCCCTACGGGCAAAAAGCCGTGAGCGAAGCAAAGGAATGCTGGAACAAAGCCGAATCGCTTTATGAAGTTGAAAAATTAAAAAGAGAGGTTGCTGCCTTTAACGCTTCGAATAAACAATACAAAAAGGGCCTTTCCTTCATGCCTGTTTGTTTCGGCATTTCGTTTACCAAAACATTGATGAACCAGGCAAGGGCACTTGTTCATGTGTACACCGACGGCAGCGTAGGTGTGAGTACCGGCGCGGTGGAAATGGGACAAGGCGTGAACACGAAAATGTTGCAGGTAGCGGCACAGGTTTTTTCCATCAACCCCGATAAAGTAAAGATTCATTCAACAAGCACATTCCGCATTGCCAACACATCGCCTTCTGCGGCCAGCGCCACCGCTGATTTAAACGGCAGGGCGGTGCAAATGGCCTGTACGGAAATTTTGCAACGATTGAAAATTCGTGCAGCCGAACGGTTGAATGCAACTGTGGATTGCATCGAAGTAAAAAATGACTTCGTTTGGTTAAACGGCGTGCAAACGGATATCAGTTGGGAGAATTTGGCAATTGATGCTTATTTCAGCCGCATCTCTTTATCGGAACATTCGCATTATGCAACGCCAGACATTCACTTCGACGGCACGAAAGAAAAAGGCCATCCTTTTGCCTATCACGTTTACGGTACCGCCATCACGGTTGTAACTGTTGATTGCCTGCGCGGCACGTATGAATTTGATGCGGTGAAGATTGTTCACGATTTTGGATCGAGTATGAATCCAATCATTGATAGAGGACAAATTGAAGGCGGACTGGTGCAAGGCATGGGTTGGATGACGATGGAAGAAATTGTTTATGACAAGGAAGGCCGCTTGCGTTCCAACGCACTTTCTACCTACAAAGTCCCCGATATTTATTCCGTGCCAAAAGAAATTACGATTGATTATTTGCAAACAGAAAAAGACAACCTTGCCATCTTTCGTTCAAAAGCCGTTGGCGAACCGCCGCTAATGTACGGCATCGGTGCTTTCTTTGCTTTACGCAATGCCATCAAAGCCTTCAATCCTGCTGCCTCTTCTGCTTTCTCTGCACCAATGACACCTGAGAAAGTTTTGCTTTCGCTTTATTCTAAGCCTGTCAAAGAAACCTTGCATGAAGAAGAAATTAGCCGTGTGGCGGTTGATAAAGGATAGTTTGGAAGCAGGTGTTCCGGTAATGCTGTTGTATGTTTTAGAAAGCAGCGGCAGCAGTCCGGGACGACAAGGTTTTTTTATGGCGGTAACATCCAGTGGAAGAATGGAAGGTTCTATCGGCGGCGGCATGATGGAGCACAAACTGGTGGAGAAAGCAAAAGGCAATTTGCAATCGGCAATAAGCAACGAGCAACGTGGCGAATTGGTTCGGCAAGTGCACGACAAGGCTGCCGCAAAGAATCAAAGCGGCATGATTTGTTCCGGTGAGCAAACGGTTTGGATGTATCCGGTGCGGCAAAAGGACGCGGCTGTTATTTATCAAATTATTTCTTGCCTGAGCGATTTAAAAAACGGAACGCTTCAGCTAAACACAGAGGGCATTCTTTTTCAATCATCGCCACCAGAAAAAAAGTATTTCTTCAAATACCAAAACGAAAGGAGGTGGAAATATGAAGAAGCTCTCGGCTATCAAAATCATCTTTACATTATTGGCGGCGGCCATTGCTCTCTTGCACTATCCAACCTGATGAGCACTCTCGGTTTTTACGTTCATCTTTTTGATAACCGCAGCGATTTGCTTACAGTAGAACAAAACGAAACGGCACACGAAAAAATATTGTTGAAAGATTACAGTGAACTTTCTGCGCTTGTTCCTTCCGGCGATAACAATTACGTTGTAGTAATGACCTTTGGCTACCGCACCGACGATGTTGTTGTGAGAACTTTATTGGATAAACAATACAAATACCTTGGACTACTTGGAAGCAAGGCTAAAATTCAAAAGATGTTCGATGGGTATTGCAGTGAAGGGATAAATGAAAACTCGCTCAAAAAAATTCATGCACCCGTCGGCATCAATATAAAAAGTGAAACACCGGAAGAAATAGCCATAAGCATTGCGGCCGAGATTATCCGGGTGAAAAATGGCCCCGGAACGAGGTAAAACTTTCTTAGATTTAAGGGAGCTAAAATTGGCGTCATGGAGAATTTATATTTCTATACTAAACTCCAGCCCTTGAAAGTAGCGGTCGCCGACTTGTTTCGCGAAGAACACTTCCACGATGTTCCGACTTCCTGGCATCTTGTCATTTGCGATGTAAAAAATTCTACGCAGGCCATAAGCATGGGCCGGCACAACGATGTGAACCTGGTTGCGGCCGGCAGTTTGATAGCCGCCTTGAACATCGCCAAAAAATACGGCGTGGAAGTACCGTTTTTCTTTGGCGGCGACGGCAGTACGGTGCTGGTGCCGGAAGAAATCTTAAAAGAAGCGTTGGGTGGTTTGTCGGCGCATAACGCAAACACGCAAAAGAACTTTGGCCTGCAAATGCACATCGGCAGTTTGTCGGTGAAAGAACTGCGGGACAGCGGTCACTCGGTTCGCCTTGCCAAAATAGAAATTGATTCGGTTTACAGCAAAGCGGTGATTGTTGGCGACGGGATGCAGTATGCCGAACAAAAAATTAAACAGGCAAAAACTGAAGAAACCGACACGCTGTTTCAAAACAGGGAACTGAATTTAACAGGGCTTGAATGCCGGTGGAATAAGGTCAAGCCTCAGCTTGACGAAGCCGTGAACGTTTGTTACTTGATAGAAGCGCTGCATCCTTCGCAACAAATAACAATTTATGCGGACGTACTCAAAAACATCGAGGCTGTTTACGGCGATTTGCAAATGCGCCATCCTTTGTCAAAGGAGCGGTTGAAGCCCTTGCTCAGCCTTCAGAAGTTGAAACGGGAAATGCTCATCAAGTTTGGTAAATGGAAATCTGCTTATTTTATCGAAGCCTTTCTTCGAACGTTTTTTGGCCGCTTTTACTTTAAATACAATTGGAAGATTGCGGGTTTGCGCGGGCAGGATTATCTCTCGCAACTCATTGCTCATGCCGACACCTTAGCCATTGACGGCCGCATCAACACCATCATCTGCGGCACCAAAGACAGACATGAAAAATTTTTGGATTACCTCTCGCAAAAAGAAGGCAAAGGCGTCTTGATTTTTGGTCACCACGTGAGCAAGGAAAGCGTCATCACTTGTTACATTGAAAACCGCAAAGCAAGACACGTTCACTTTGTTGACGGCGCCGACGGCGGCTACACCGAAGCAGCAAAAGAGTTTAAAACGAAGCTGAAAGAACTGGCCTTGACATAGAGCTTTTTTATGAGCCGGAAGCCGGTGCTACTATTGAGCTTTCGTTGCGTCGCACTCTTCAACGCCTTGTTCACTATTGTTCCGAATGCTGAAGTGTGCGATGCAACAGACGACGAACAGAATTACCAAAGTCCGCATCATAAAAATTCAATCGAACGCCGACGGCTTTCATTCACACAATTAAATCCTTAATTTCAACTGCACGGATTTTTTATCGCTAAAATTTTTGTTTGGCTTCTTCTCCCGCACAATTAAACCGAACGCTTACACCTACCATGTTGTGGGGGCTTGGCGTGGGTTACGTCATCTCCGGCATGTATTTCGGTTGGAATCTTGGACTTGAAAAAGGCGGCACGCTGGGCATGGCCATCGCCACATTTTTCATCATCATTCTTTACGTGTGCTTCACGTTCAGCTATGCTGAACTTGCCTGCACCATACCCAAGGCCGGCGGCGCTTTCGATTATGCCAAACGTGCGTTAGGACGGGATGTTGGCTTCATCACCGGCATGGCACAAGCCATCGAATTTATTTTTGCGCCGCCCGCCATTGCCTTTGCCATCGGCGCCTATTTTCATTTGTTCCTGCTGAACGTTTCCGTTGAAACGATTGCCGTTTTTGCCTACGTTTTGTTTACCGCTTTAAACATTTTGGGCGTGAAGGTGGCCGCCACTTTTGAACTTGTCGTTACTGTTTTAGCGGTAGGGGAATTGTTGTTGTTTAGCGGCATTACGCTTCCGCATTTTCAGGTGCAAAACCTAAAGCACGACGCTTTTCCAAACGGGTGGAGCGGCGTTTTTGCGGCCCTGCCTTTTGCCATTTGGTTTTTCCTTGGCATTGAAGGCGTGGCCAACGTGGCCGAAGAAACGCTGAACCCGCAACGCACCATTCTCAAAGGCTTCGGCTCAGCCATTCTTACACTTGTTGTCTTGTGTGTTTTAACCTTTGCCGGTTCTGTCGGTGTTGATGGATGGAGGACGATTGTTTACAAAGACGGCGCAACTTCCGATTCGCCTTTGCCGCTTGCGTTGGCAAAAGTGGCGGGCGACAGTGGTTTGTTTTATCACCTGCTCATCACCGTTGGTTTGTTTGGGTTGGTTGCTTCTTTTCACGGGTTGATTTTAGCGGCGGGACGTTCAACCTTTGAATTGGGGCGGGTACGATTCGCGCCGGCCTTTTTGGGAAAGATTCATCCAAAGTTTAAAACACCGGCAAATGCTTTGCTGATAAATATGGTTGTAGGCATCGTGGCATTACTGAGCGGAAAGACCCCGGAAATCATTACCGTCTCTGTGTTTGGTGCGTTAACCTTGTATGTTTTTTCAATGATCTCGTTATTGGCGCTGCGAAAGAACGAACCCGGCCTGGAGCGTCCATTTAAAGTGCCGTTGTATCCTTTGCTGCCGGTGGCGGCCTTGGTCATTGGATCGTTGTCCTTTGTTGCCATGTGCGTTTACAATCCATTGTTGTGCGGCATCTATTTTCTGATCTTGCTTGTGTGCTTTGCATTTTTTAAAGTCTTTGCAAAACGCGGTCAAAACCTTGAGGCCACCGGCATAGAAACCTCGTTACCTTAGTAGCAACACCAATGGGCAAAAGGCAAAACCTTATTGGTTTATCCAGTAATAAAAGAAGGCGATAAGGTTTGTACGGTTAAAGAGACTTTACTATTGTGGTGATAAGGCTTGAAATTACCGGCTGAGAGAAAACACCGTTCAATTGATTCACCAACGAATAACCATGAACAAAAACGAAATCATTCAATCCGTAAAAGAACATCCTTCGGGCAAAGTAAAAATTGCCTTTGCCGACGTTGACGGCATCCTGCGCGGCAAATACATTTCAACGGAAAAATTTTTATCTGCCGTAGAAAGCAACACAAGTTTTTGCGACGTAGTGTTTGGTTGGGATGCATCGGATATTGCTTACGATAACGCAAATTATACCGGCTGGCACACGGGTTATCCCGATTGTCCCGCACAAATAGATTTGAATACGTTTCGCAAAATTCCCTGGGAAGCCGGTGTGCCTTTTTTTCTCGGCGATTTTTTGGGTGCAGCAGGCAAGCCATCATCCATTTGTCCACGGCAACTATTGAAAAAGGTTTTGAGTGATGGAGAAGCGCTTGGCTTTACGCCGTCATTCTCGCAAGAATTTGAGTGGTTCAATTTTGCCGAAACGCCGCAAAGCGCAAACGAGAAATCGTTTAAAAATTTAACGCCGCTCACGCCGGGCATGTTCGGTTATTCCATTCTGCGCAGCACGTTGAAAAGTTCTTTCTTCACCGACTTGTTTGAACTGCTGAAAAACTTCGGCGTACCGCTTGAAGGCTTGCACACCGAAACCGGCCCGGGCACATACGAAGCCGCCATTGCGTACAGCAATATTTTAGAAGCTGCTGACAGAGCCACGCTGTTTAAAACCGCTGTAAAAGAAATTGCCTATAGCCACGGCATCATGGCCACCTTCATGGCAAAAATCAGCGAGAACCTTCCGGGCTGTGGCGGACACATTCATCAAAGCTTATGGAAGAAAGACGTGAATGTTTTTTATGATGAAAAGGATGTCATGAAGATGAGTGAAACGCTGAAGCAATACATCGCCGGGCAATTGCATTGTTTGCCTTTTATCTTGCCAATGCTTGCGCCAACCGTCAACAGTTACAAGCGTTTGGTAGAAGGCGCATGGGCGCCAACAACCTTAACCTGGGGAATTGATAATCGTACCGTAGCACTTCGTGTTTTAAAAGGAAGCAAAAAAAGTTGCCGGCTTGAAACAAGAGTGGTTGGTGCGGATGTGAATCCTTATCTCGCAATGGCGGCTTGTCTTGGCAGCGGTTTGTACGGGATAAAACACAAGTTGGGATTAAAGCAGCCTGCAACAACCGGCAACGGCTACCGCGATTACTCGAACGGCACGTTGCCCAACACATTGGAAAAAGCCACGGCTGCCATGAAGGAATCAAACGTTGCGAAAGAAATTTTTGGCGAACACTTCGTTGAGCATTTTGTGCAAACACGAGAATGGGAGTGGAAGCAACATTTGAAAGCAGTTACCGACTGGGAGTACAAACGCTATTTTGAAATCATCTAAGGTCAGGATGGGCTGCAATTCATTATTATGATTTATCAATACAACTTTCCGACAACAATCCGCTTTGGTGCTGGTGCGAGCAAGGAGCTGGGCGATTATCTAAAAAAGAACAACCTTCTTCGTCCGCTTGTCGTCACCGATCCCGTAGTGGCACAATTGGATTTTTTCAAAATAATAATTGACGATTTAAAAAGCAAAAGCCTTTCCGTCGAAGTCTTTCACGACTTGCACAAAAACCCGGTAAAGAGCGATGTGTACAAAGGCACCGATGTGTACGATGCAACAAAGCGTGACAGCATTGTTGGCGTTGGCGGCGGCGTGGCGCTTGATGTGGCAAGAGCAATTGTGCTTCGCGTAAACCACCGCGAAGACTTGTTTAAATACGATGATTTGATTGGCGGCGATGTGTACGTGACGAACGACGTTCCGCACTTCATTACCATTCCTACAACCGCAGGAACTGGAAGCGAAGTAGGCCGCAGCGCCATCATTGCCGACGACGAAACGCACCAGAAAAAGATTTTGTTCTCGCCAAAGCTGCTGGCCAAAATTGTCTTTGCCGATCCTGTTTTGACGATGGACCTGCCGCCTTTTATAACCGCCGCTACCGGCATGGATGCGCTCACGCACAACATGGAAGCTTTCCTGGCAAAAATGCCACACCCGATGTGTGACGGCATTGCGCTGGAAGGCATTTATCTCATTCATCAATCGTTGGAAAAAGCGGTAAACAATCCTGATCCTGAATCGCGAAGCAAGATGCTCATTGCTTCGCTCATGGGCGCCGTGGCTTTTCAAAAAGGCCTTGGCGTGGTGCATTCGCTTGCGCACCCGCTTTCTGCCTTGCTTGATACGCACCACGGTTTGGCCAACGCGGTGAACATTCCTTACGGCATGGAATTTAACATCAAAGGCTTTGAAGAAAAGTTCCGGCGAATTGCACGAACGCTGGAACTGAAAGAAGAAAGTGGCGGTGCAGTGGTGAAATATTTATTTGATCTGAATGCTAAAATCAACATCCCGCACAAGCTGCGCGACATCGGCGTGAAAGAAGAACACATTGAGGTATTAGCTGACTTAGCCATCGCTGATTTTGCGCATCCGGCCAATCCCAAACCCGTGAGCAGAGAAGACTTCAGGCAGCTTTACACAAAGGCTTTGTAAGAAATATCTTTGCGCTATGGAACAAAGCAAGAGAAAGATCGGCGTCTCTTTTTCCCGCACCAATTTTCGCTTTTATTGGGATTGGTTTGCTAAAGAAGAGCTGAACGATGATCTTGAACTCGTTGAATTATCATTTGAAAAGAACAACGTTGAAGACATTTTAACTTGCGACGGTTTTGTGTTAACCGGCGGTGTTGACATTCATCCTTCTTTTTACAAGGCTTCGGATGAATACGCAAACAAGCCCGATGTTTTTGAAATCGAACGTGATGTTTTTGAAAAAAAGATTTACGAATACGCACAACAACACAAGCTACCCTTGCTGGCTATTTGCAGAGGCATGCAATTGGTAAACGTGTTGGAAGGAGGAAAGTTGGTTCAAGATTTAGACAGCGGAAATCAGCTTCACAAAAAAGACACCGAGGCCGACAAAGTGCACGACGTAAACATGGAAGCGGGCAGCTTGCTTTTTGAAATTGCCGGAAGCAGAAATGGCGATGTGAACAGTGCGCATCACCAGGCAATTGTTCCCGCCGCAATCGGAGAAAATTTGCGGGCAAGTGCATTTTCAGCAAGCGATGGAGTCATCGAAGGACTTGAATTTGATGACAAGAAGAACAAAGCTTTTTTGCTCTGCGTGCAATGGCATCCCGAACGCATGGCGAACAAAGAGGCAAACCCACTTTCGCAAAAAATAAAAGAACGTTTTCTGCAAGAAGTTCGAAACACCAACATGAAAAAACTTATTGTCGTTAATCCCGCAACAGAAGAAACGATTGCGGAACTGAATCAGGATACAAACGAATCGCTCTCACATAAATTGATCGTGTTGCAAGGCGGTCAAAAAGTATGGGCATCCGTTACGTTGAACGAACGAATTACAGTGCTGCAAAATTTTTCCAAATTGTTGTTGGAGAATCTGGAGGAACTAGCGGGCATTCTTAGTTCGGAAGTAGGCAAACCTTTGCAACAAGCACGCAACGAAATCAGCGGCGCCTGCACCCGTATTAAATGGCTTACCGCAAACGCGGAGAAATATTTAGCGGACGAATTGATGACTGACGAAGAAGGTTTGCAGGAAAAAATCGTTTACGAACCGCTCGGTGTTGTGTGTAATATCTCCGCCTGGAATTATCCTTATCTCGTTGGCGTGAATGTTTTTGTTCCGGCTTTGCTGGCGGGCAATGCGGTGTTGTACAAACCATCAGAATATGCCACGCTAACCGCACTACAAATTGAAAAGTATTTGAAAGCCGCCGGCGTGCCGGACGATGTTTTTCAAACAGCCATCGGCAAAGGTGATGTGGGCGAAGCCTTGTTGGATATTGCTTTTGACGGCTACTTTTTTACCGGCTCGTACAAAACCGGAAAACACATTTACGAACGTGTTGCCCCGAAGATGGTTCCCTGCCAATGCGAGTTGGGCGGCAAAGATCCGCTTTACGTTGCCGACGATGTTGCCGACATCAAAGCTGTGGCCGCGGCTACTGCCGATGGTGCGTTTTACAACAACGGCCAAAGCTGCTGCGCGGTAGAACGCATCTATGTACACGAAAATATTTACGACAAATACCTCGAAGCATTTGTGAACGAAGTAAAGTCGTACAAAACGGGATTGCCGACAGAAGAAGGCATTTACATCGGTCCGCTGAGCCGGAAAGAACAAATAGATGTTTTAGCTAACCAGGTTGACGACGCACTTGCAAAAGGTGCCGCCGTTTTAACCGGTGGAAAAAGAACCGGTGCAAAAGGTTATTATTTTGAACCCACCGTTCTTGCGGCCGTAACGCAGGACATGCGTGTAATGAAAGACGAAAGTTTCGGTCCTGTCATCGGCATTATGAAAGTCGCCAGCGACGAAGAAGCAATTAAAAAAATGCAGGACACCGAATACGGCCTCACGGCTTCGGTGTACAGCAACAGCGAGGAACGAGCGACGAAGATTCTTCAACAGCTAAATACAGGCACGGCTTACTGGAATTGCTGCGACCGTGTAAGCGCTGCCCTTCCATGGAGCGGCCGAAAGCATTCGGGCTTTGGCAGCACGCTTTCGTACGCCGGGTTGAGGGCTTTTACCAAACCCAAAGCCTATCACCTAAAGCCATCGAAGGCTTAACAGAAATTCATTGCGGATTTTATAAACCCGGCTGTGTTGCTACTATAAAACTTCCGTTGCGTCGCACTCGTGTACGCCTTGTTCGCTATTGCAACAAAGACTTTCACCCGGCGCAGTTGCGTTGCCGCGTGAAAAAAGTTGAATAAACTTCTGAACGCACAAATGTGCCCTTCGGCTTCGCTCAGGGTGAACTTGCAACCGGCGATGAAGAGGATTACAAAGGCCGGGTACATAAAAATTAAAAGCTTACGTTAGCACGCTTCCGCTTTCCGCAGCGGAATTTGCTTTCTTCAGTGAGGATTCGCGAATGATGAGTGAAGTCTCCAGCGTGCGGGTTTCAAATTCCGTTACCGGCCGCCGGCTTTCAATAATTTGAATGAGAAGCTCCGTAGCCGTTTGTCCGATGTCAAACGCGGGCTGGCGCACCACGGTCAGTTGCGGCGAAAACAAATCACCAACCTGCGTATTGGTGAAGCCGGTAAAGCCGGCTTCTTTTTTTTGTTTCATGCGTTTTAAAATGCCGAAGCATACAATGGTCAGCCGGTCGCCGGCGGTGAAAATAGCGTCAGGTTTTGCCTTGCCTTTGTAGAGTTCATTCAACACGTCTTCTACTTCCTCTACAATCATTCCTCCGTGGTTGCAGTGTTTTATCAGGCTTTCGTTAAAGGGAATTTTGTGCTTCTCCAATGCAGCTTTGTAGCCGTCCAGCCTCTCTTTGGTGATGGAGAGGTAGGGCGAGGACGTAATGTGTGCTATTTTTTTATAGCCCTGGTAAATGAGGTGTTCGGTAGCGTGAAAGGCGCCGAGGTAATTGTTGGCAATGACTTTGTGCGTTTGTATTTCATTCGTCACGCGGTCAAAGAAGACGATGGGCATACCCTTTTCGTGCAGTTCTTTTAAATAGGAAAGGTCGGTGGCTTCCGAGGAGAGAGAAACGAGCAAACCATCCACACCGCGGGCCGCCATATGTTCGACGTTTACCCTTTCGCGTTCAGCGCTTTCGTGGCTTTGCGTGATGATGACGTGGTAGCTGCGGTTGTAGGCAATGCTTTCAATGCCGTTAATGGCCTGCGAAAAAAAGTTGTTGGCAATTTCGCTCACCACTACGCCGATGGCACGTGTTCTGCGTTCTTTTAAACTGAGTGCAATGGGGTTGGGACGGTAGTTGATTTTTTCGGCGTACTCCAGCACTTGCTTTTTGGTTTCGGCGCTGATTTCATAGCTGCCGCGCAGGGCACGCGAAACAGTAGAGGTAGAAAGGTTAAGGGCTTTGGCAATGTCTTTGATGGTGGCGCTTTCAAACTTCATGGTGAAAGAATCGTCGGGTGATTTTTTGCTAAGACCGTTTAAAAGTAATGAGTTTTCACCGCACCTCCTCAACTGCAAACGTTCTCGGTAACGATTGCGTAAATAAATCGCACACCGGCGCTTGCGGGCAAAGGATATGTCTTTAGACTTGTTAGTTGAAATGAGGTGGGAGGCTTTGCCGGCGAAGCGTTTCTTTACGGTCAAAGCCGTTGAATAAAACAATTGATTGCTGCAATTCGTTCGCACGAAAACACCCAACCTCTTCTGCAACCTCGTTCAAATTGTTAAGCTTGTATATGAAAGGAAAATTCTGTTTTTCTCTGCTGCTTTGTCTGCTTACGTCAATAGCATGGTCGCAAACGCGGCGTGTCACAGGCCGTGTAATATCTGATAGCGCTTCGGCTGGCTTGCCGGGGGTGAATGTCACCCTGAGTGGTGGCAACACTGGCGCCAGAACAGATGCCAGTGGTAATTTCACCATCTCCATCCCCGACAGGAATAATGTAGTGCTGACCTTTAGTTCTGTTGGTTTCACAACACAAAGTGTCACCGTTGGAACAAAATCAGTGGTGAATGTAACCCTCGCTAGTTCATCCACTTCTTTAAATGATGTGGTGGTTATCGGCTATCAAACCGTACGCCGCAAGGATGTAACGTCCTCGGTATCGTCAATTGGTGCAAGAGATTTAAAAGACGTACCGCTGACGTCTGCGGCTGAAGCGCTAAATGGTCGCTTGGCCGGTGTTACAGCCAGCACGTCTGAAGGTTCACCAGATGCCCAAGTGCGCATTCGGGTGCGAGGTGGCATATCCATCACGCAGAACAACGATCCGTTGTATATCGTTGATGGTGTGCAAATGGAAAACGCACTCAGTGTGATTGCACCGCAGGACATTCAAAGCATTGATGTGTTAAAAGATGCGTCGGCTACTGCCATTTATGGAGCCCGTGGTGCGAACGGTGTTATAGTCATCACTACCAAGGCAGGCCGCCCAGGACGTACCATCGTTACGTACAATGGTTTTGTTGGCGTAAGAAAATTAGCCAAAGAATTAGATGTCATGAGCCCCTATGATTTCGTGACCTGGCAGTACGAAGTGGCCAAAGCAAGAAACGATACCAGTTTTGCCAGGACATATGGCTCAAGCTGGGATACGCTCGGTGCCTATAAAAACGTTACTCCTATCGACTGGCAACAGGAAACCATGGGCCGTACCGGAGTTACCACCACACACAACGTCACAGCATCCGGTGGCAACAAAAAAATTACGTACAACTTCGGTTATACGTTTAACAATGAAAAGCCAATCGTAAACAATTCAAACTTCAACCGCCACATTTTAAATGCAAAAGTTGATTACAATGTGACGAGCAAACTTAAAATTGGAGTAACCGGACGCTATACCAACCAAGACGTTGTGGGTGCCGGAACAAGTGACGCCAGTACGTCTTATGCACGTTTGCGCAATGCCGTTAAATACAAACCTTTTTTTGGTGCCGATGTTCCGCTGGATGCAAATGACCCTACTGTGATCAATCCCGGTAACGGTGTGGCATTGGTAAACCCTATCGCACTTGGCAATGCGGAATACCGCAGAAAGACGACAGCCGATTATAACGCTAGTGCATACCTTTCTTACCAAATCACAAAGCACTTGTCCTTCCGCTCTACATTTGGATACGATCAGAATGATTTTGTTGACAGGCGATTCTATGATTCGATCACATCGTTTTCTGTTAACCAAGGAGGCAGCAAACCGATTGTACAAATCGATTCTGTGTACAGGAAGACCATCAACAATTCAAACGTCTTCACGTATTCAGTAAGAAACTGGAAGCAGAAACACAGCTTTGATGTTCTGGTAGGCGAAGAAACGTATGATCTCCGCACCGATCAACGCTCGGGACAGTTTAGCAATTATCCGAAATTTACCTCGCACGCTGATGCGTTTTCAAGTCAGCCCGGCACACTTGCAAACGTATGGGCAGGCTACCCGGTCTATAACAAATCCCGTTACACAAACTTGTCCTTCTTCGGCCGCATCAACTACAATTTCATGGACAAATATTTGATAACGGTGAATGCGAGAGAAGACGGTGCTTCCAAATTTGCTCCCGGCGAGCAATGGGGTTTCTTTCCCGGTGGTTCTATCGCCTGGCGTGTGAAACGGGAGAAATTTCTTGAGAATGTAAGCTTCATCAATGATTTGAAATTCCGCTTTGGTTATGGAAAGATCGGGAACAACCGCATCGGCGATTACCTGTTCCTGACCACATTTAATTACGGCAATAACTTTTATGGTTTGAACGGCCAGCAAGTAAGTGCTTATACCCAGAATGCCCTGGCCAATCAAAACCTGCAATGGGAAAGCCTGGTGAACAGAAACTACGGCATGGATCTGTCTTTGTTCAAAGGCCGGTTGGACATGAGTTTGGACGTGTATTACAACACGTCGGATAAGCTGCTTCTAAATGCGAAGATTGCTCCGACTTATGGCTTTACCACCCAATTGCAAAACATTGGCGCCACCAGCAACAAAGGTGTTGAACTGCAAGTAAACGGTGTGATCATGAGAAGCCCCAAAGGCTTGAACTGGAATGCCAACTTCAACATTTCGCACAACAAGAATACGGTGGAAGCCCTGGCATTGGGACAAACGGAATTCCCCGGTGGTCCGGCGTGGGGCATCTCAGGCCAGCCGAATGACTACTTAGTGAAAGTGGGTTATCCTGTAGGCTCCATGTACGGTTGGATAAACGATGGCTTTTACAACGTTAGTGATTTCAACTATGACCTGGCAACGGCCAAATACACCTTAAAACCAGGCGTTGCTGCCATGAAGGTCTCTGGTTCCAACGTTGTTCCGGGTGCCATCAGGTTCAAAGACATAAATGGCGATGGTGTGATTGATGATAACGACAGAACCATCATTGGCAACCCAACACCGAAGTTCAGTGGCGGTTTGAACCAGCAGTTCACTTATAAAAACTGGGATGCCAGCATTTTTGTGAACTTCTCATATGGCAACAAGATTTACAATGCCAATAAAATTGAGTTCACCAGCGGCTACAACGTAACGTCTAACCTGCTGTCTATTATGAGCAGCCGTTGGAAAACGGTTGATGCGAACGGAAATGTGATTGAGCAATTTGGGAAAGATGCCAACTCACAAACTTATGCCTTTGGCGCTCCTCCGGATGTATTGGCGAAGGTCAATGCGAATGCAACCATCTGGATGCCCGGTGGCTTCAATGCAAATGCCGGCGGTGCCTTTGGTTCCGGTGGTGGCAACTTCAGTTACTATCCGAGTTCCTGGGCTATCGAAGACGGTTCTTTCCTTCGTCTGAACAACGTAACCATTGGTTACACCTTCAGACCGAAAAGTGTTGTGACCAGGCTTCGTCTTTATGTAACCGGAAACAACCTTGCCATCTGGACGAACTACACAGGGTACGATCCGGAAGTTAGCGTAAGCAACAGCGGTTTAACGCCCGGCCTTGATTATTCTGCGTATCCGAAAAGCCGCCTTTATCTCTTTGGCGTGCAGGCAACATTTTAATAACGACAATAAATTTCTATATGAACAGAAAGTATTTCAATAGGCTCACACTTCTTGCCGCATCCTGCCTTTTGCTGGGTTTGGGAAGTTGTAAAAAATACCTCGATCAAACACCCATCACGGCTGTTGGCCCTGACCTTGTTTTTAGCAGCGTTGAAACGACAAGGGCTGCATTGCTTAGTGTTTATGACCAGCTATCCGGTGATGCCGGCTATGGACTGAGGACAAGCCTTTATTTCCCTGTAGGTACGGATGAGAACCAGGGCCCAACCGGTGCGGCGGATGGATCAAGAAGAGATTTTCCTTTGTTTGCCACCACGCCGGGCAACAACCAAATGTTTGCGCCTTATACGCAAATGTTCAAAGGCATTCAGTTTGCCAACGTTTGCATTACCAACATTCCAAAAATGGATTTGTACGACAACGGTTCAGATCAGCAGAAAAAGCAATTGCAACGCATGCTGGGCGAAGCCTATACATTGCGTGCGCAGTTTTATTTTGAAGCCATCCGTAACTGGGGCGACCTGCCGGCACACTTCAGTGCAGCGGAAGAATTGGCAACGCAAGATCCGTTTCCAAAAAGAACAGATCGGGATGTATTATACGAACAACTCCTGAATGATTTGAAAACGGCTGAGGGGCTTGTTCCGTGGCGCAACGAGGTCTCCAGCATTGGCGACCCGCAGGACGAAAGAATTACGAAAGGCACAGTAAAAGGCTTGCGTGCACGAATCGCTTTGTTCAGAGGTGGTTACTCGCTTCGCCAAAGCGGTACGATGCAAAGAGGTTCCAACTACCAAACCTATTACCAGATTGCAAGAGACGAGACCAACGACATCATCAGCTCGGGCCAGCACAGCTTGAACGCAAGCTATAAAGACCTGTGGAAAAATCAGGTGGGTGGCCGTGCCGCATGGGACCCGAACGGTGAACTGATGTTTCAGGTAGGAGCGATTGGACGGGTGGGTTCTGCCGATGCCAAAGTTGGGTTCTATAACGGTCCTTCGGTTTTGGACGTTGCGTCGGCGTCAGCGGCTACCGGCACCAACGGCATCTTTATGCTGCCAACTTATTTCTACCTGTTTGATTCAACCGACACCCGCAGAGACGTTACTTGTGCGCCTTATGCCGATACCCTGGCTCCCGATGGTGTAACCTTTTACAAAAAACTACAGCCCATCACGGCTATCTATGATGGTAAGTACCGGAGAGACTGGCTTACTCCGCCGCTGCCCGTTGGTTCTTATGCAAACAACTACACCGGTTTCAAATGGCAAATCCTTCGCTATTCGGATGTCTTGTTGATGTTTGCCGAAGCGGACAATGAGTTGAACGGCCCGACGGCCGCTGCTTACAACGCAATCAACCTGGTAAGAAGAAGGGGTTTTGGAAATTCAACCAACGACATCCCTGCCGGTTTAAGCAAAGATGATTTTTTCAAATACTTGGTCAGAGAAAGAACACTGGAATTGGGTGATGAGGGTGTACGGAAATACGATTTGATCCGTTGGAACTTGTTGACTCCTGCTATCAACGAAACAAAGACGAACATCACTCAAATGGGTTCCTTTGCAACCATGAATCAACCTTCGTACATGGCCGGTTATCCGTCGTACGTGCTGAACACGGCCAACTTGCCCAAGAACATGTACCAAAGAACCAGGACATCATCTGATGATTTGAACATTGGAGGAATTGTTTTGAATTCGTGGTACAAACCAACACCGACTGTCCAACCGGCTGGTTCGCAAAAAGCAGTTACCTGGATCAGCAGTACTGCGGGTTCAATGGCTACATCCGTGTTGGGTCACTTTGCTACCGGTTTTGTTCCGAACAAATCTGAGTTGTTGCCCATTCCGCAGGATGCCATCACGGCTTACGGTGGCTTTGCTTCCAACATGCCGCAGAACCCCGGTTACTAAACAAGAATTATTATTCGATAAAAAGGCTGCAATATTTTGCAGCCTTTTTTATGCTCAAATACACTAACCGGTGAAACGCTGTAACTGTTAACAAATGTGAAAAGGGAGGTTGTTGGCAACGTTATCGGTAACGATTGCGCAATTAAATCTCTTTGTGTCGCTGGCTCGCAACCAATTTCTGTTTAGACTTGTTGCTGCGTATTTTATTTACGCAACGTTGAACGCCTTTCCTTGACCAAACAGTTGTTTGCTATGTTTAAACATCTTCTTTTCTACTCCTTTATTTTTTCCCTGTGCCTTGTATCCTGCGCACAACAAAAAGCAGCCACCGGCAAAGAGGATGATGCAGCACTTTCCTTTCCTTCTGCCGAAGGCTTTGGCAAATACACAACGGGTGGCCGCGGCGGAAAAGTGATGGTGGTTACAAACCTGAACGATGCAGGTACCGGCAGTTTTCGCGAAGCAGCCGAAGCAAAGTTTCCGCGCATCATTGTATTTGCCGTGTCGGGAACGATTCATTTGAACACACCGCTTTCAATAAAAGGCGATGCAACAATTGCCGGGCAAACAGCCCCCGGCGACGGTATTTGCCTGGCCGATCAACCGGTCATGCTTGGCGGCAACAACATCATCGTTCGCTACCTGCGTTTTCGCATGGGCGATAAGAACCAAAAAGGCGGTATGGTTGACGGCAACGGAGGCGACGATGCCTTTGGTGGTACACGCCGTAATAAAATCATCATTGACCACTGCAGCATGAGCTGGAGCACGGACGAAGCTTTTAGCGTTTATGGCGGCGACAGCACAACGCTTCAGTGGAATTTGATCAGCGAACCACTCAACTATTCCTATCACTTTGAAACCGGCGATAAGGATTACGAACACCATGGCTACGGCGGCATTTGGGGCGGAAGACACACATCGGCACACCACAATCTTTTTGCGCATTGCGTAAGCCGCACACCGCGCTTTGACGGCGCACGAAACATACCATCGGAGTTTGTTGACTTTCGGGCCAACGTTATTTACGATTGGGGAATCAACAACGTTTACGCAGGCGAAGGCGGCACGTACAATATCATCAACAATTATTACCGTCCGGGACCGAATACAAAAGAGGTTGTAAAGAACCGCATCGTCAACCCTTACAAAAAACTACCGAAGCTTGATTACGGAAAATTTTATTTGTCAGGAAACATAAGTGAAGCTTCGCCGGAAGTAACGGCCGACAACTGGAAAGGCGTAACCATGAACGAAGGCAGCGACGCTGATAAAATAAAAGCCAAAGCGGATGCACCTTTCGCTGCCGAATCAGTAACAACACAAGCGGCTGAAGAAGCGTATAAACTTGTGTTGAAAGAAGCCGGTGCAAGTTATCATCGCGATACATTGGATGCACGCGTCATTAACGACGTGAAGAACCGCACCGGAAGAATGATTGACGCGCAGGGCGGCTATCCACACGGAACGGCATACGAGCAAACGATGAACGCATGGCCTGCATTGGCTGCGGGCATTGCACCAAAAGATTCGGACGGCGACGGAATGCCCGATGAATGGGAAACGAAACACGGCTTGAATCCAGCCAATGCTTCTGATGCTTCAACAATAAAGCTGCACCGCTTTTATACAAATGTTGAAGTGTACATTAACAGTCTTGCGAAATAATCTCACCATGAAAAAAGTCTGCTTCGTTGCGCTGTTGTTTCTGACAGCTTTCGCATTACCGCCGAAGAAAACAAAAGTCTGGTTGATCGGCGACAGCACCATGTCCATTAAAGAAGTAAGGGCTTATCCTGAAACCGGTTGGGGCATGCCGTTTCAATATTTTTTTGATTCAACAATCGTTGTCGACGACCGCGCAAAGAACGGCCGCAGTACAGGAACCTTTCTTTCGGAAGGTTTGTGGGGCCCGGTTGTGGAGAACATGAACGAAGGCGATTATGTTTTCATTCAGTTTGGGCACAACGACGAAGTAGAAACAAAAAAAAGTTACACAACCAAAGAACAGTTTGTGGCCAACCTTGCACGTTATGTGACTGAGTCAAGAGCGAAAAAAGCGATTCCAATCTTGATTACACCGGTTGCGCGAAGAAAGTTTGACGCAGGCGGAAAAATTGTGGGCACGCATGATGTTTACTCACAACTCGTTCGCGACGTTGCCAAAACGTTAAACGTTCCGCTGATTGATTTGGATGCGAAAGGGAAGGAGCTTTATCAACAATTAGGACCGGAATCTTCCAAGTATTTGTTTAATTATTTGCAACCGGGGGAGCACCCTAATTATCCCGAAGGCAAAGCAGATGACACGCACTTCAGTGAACTGGGCGCACGAAAAATTGCTGAAATGGTGCTGGCCGAAATCAAGGCGTTGAACTTGCCCTTGGTTCAACACATTTACCAGCCTGCCAAAAAATAAGCACATCGTCCATGAAAAGAATTTTCGTTCTGTTTGCTGCGTTTACATTAATGGCTTTTGTTTTACCGCAGAAGAGGAAGATAAAAATTTATTTAATCGGCGATTCCACAGTGTGCGACTACGAGCCAACACGTGCACCGATCACAGGCTGGGGCATGCCGTTCAAATATTTTTTTGATTCAAGCGTAACAATTGACAACCGCGCAAAAGGCGGACGAAGCACGCGAACGTTTATCAGTGAAACTCGCTGGCAACCCATTGCTGACAGTTTGCAAAAGGGCGATTATGTGTTGATGCAATTCGGTCACAACGACGAAGCCAAAGAGCCGCAATACAAAGACCGGTATACCCCCGTGCCGGATTACAAAACCAACCTCGCAAAGTTCATTACCGAAACAAGAGCAAAAGGCGCGACGCCTGTTTTAATCACACCTGTAAGCCGCATGCGTTTTAAAGACCGCGTTGCGCAGGAAACGCACGTTGAATACACCGCCGCGGTGTACGAAGTGGCCAAACAATACAACGTTCCCTTAATCGATCTCGATAAAAAAAGCCGCGAACTTTACCAGCAAATGGGAGAGGAGAATACAAAACTTCTTTTCATGCAACTGGCGCCCGGCGAACATCCGTCTTATCCCGATGGACAAAAAGATAACACGCATTTTAACGAGTACGGCGCAAGGCGCATGGCGGAACTTGTGCTTCAAGGATTAAAGGAAGCGAAAGTGGAACTCGTAAATCACGTGGTCAACCAAAAAGGATGACGAATGAAAACACAAAGACTCGTCGCACTCTTTCTTTTTTGTTTTTTCGTTGTTGAAGCCAATGCACAATCAACAGCGGGCATCACAGCTCTTCCCGACACATCGTATTCAACGGCCAGCGCTTACCGAAGCATTCACAAGGCTTATCCCGATGCCGTTGCTGTTCCGGAGTTTCATCTGGCATCGGTGAAAGAAAAAAAAGGTATAGTTTATTGCAAAACGGGCAAACGCAAACTTGTAATTGATGCCTTTTATCCATCGTCAAAAACAGCAGCCAAACGAATTGCGGTGATGATGATTCACGGCGGCGGCTGGCGTTCCGGCAGCAGAAAACAACACTATCCGTTGGCGCAACATTTGGCTGCTTTGGGGTATGTGTGCTTTACACCCGAATACAGGCTTTCAACCGAAGCACTTTATCCCGCTGCGGTGTACGATTTAAAAGCGGCGCTGCGCTGGATTCATGCAAACGCAAAGCGCTATAACGTTGATACAGGCAGGATTGTCGTTGCCGGTTTTTCAGCGGGTGGGCAATTGGCAGCGCTGATTGGAACAACAAACGGCAATGCAAAATTTGAAGGCGGTGAATGCGAATTGAATCGCTCTTCCAATGTGCAGGCCATCGTTGATTTAGACGGCACGCTTTCTTTTGTTCATCCCGAGTCGGGCGAAGGCGATGACAGCAAAAAGCCTTCTGCAGCAACCCTGTGGTTTGGCTATTCAAAAAAAGACAATCCGGCGTTGTGGCAAGAGGCTTCGCCGCTGGCACACGCAGGAAAGAACACGCCGCCGGTACTTTTTATCAACAGCGGTGTAGCACGAATGCACGCAGGCCGCGACGATTTTATGAAAGTGCTGAAAGAAAATAATGTCTATGTTGACGTGAAAACTTTTGAAAATTCACCGCATCACTTTCCTTTGTTTGAGCCGTGGTTCACACCGATGGTGGCCTACATTGACGATTTTTTGAAGAAGGTTTTTCCAACGAAATAATTTTCACCTATGGTTAATAAAACAGCAGCGACGATTGCTCTTTTGTTTGCGGTATTCTTCGCATTTGCGCAAACATCGAATCCGCAACAATACAAATACGTCTTTACCGTAGCCAAAGACGGCAGCGGCGAATTCAAATACATTCAGGACGCCATTGATGCCATGCGGGTTTACCCGCTTGCCCGAATAACACTCTACATCAAGAACGGTGTGTACAACGAAAAGATTGAACTGCCCGCCACCAATACGGACGTTACTTTCGTCGGTGAAAGCGTGGACAAAACCATCATCACGTTTAACGATTATTCCGGTCGTAGCAAGCTCACAACCTTCACTTCTTACACGGCAAAAGTTTCGGGCAACCGCTTCGTTGCAGAGAACATTACGTTCGCCAATTCGGCGGGGCCTGTTGGGCAAGCCGTGGCGCTTTACGTGGATGCCGACAAAGCCGTGTTTAAAAACTGCAAATTCCTCGGCAACCAGGACACCATTTTTGCCGCAGGCGAGGCCGCAAGGCAATACTTTGTTGATTGCTACATTGAGGGCACAACAGATTTTATTTTCGGTCCGTCAACGGCCGTTTTTCAAGCCTGCACAATAAAAGCAAAAACAAATTCTTTTATCACTGCCGCAAGTACTACGCCGCAAAAAAAGTTCGGCTACGTTTTTTTTGATTGCAAAATCATCACCGACAGTTCCGTTACAAAAGTTCATCTCGGAAGGCCTTGGCGTGCTGCGGCAAAAACGGCTTTTATTCGTTGCGAACTGCCCAAACAAATTGCACCCGAAGGTTGGAACAATTGGGGCAATACTGCAAACGAAAAAACTGTATCATACGTTGAATACAAAAACACAGGCGAAGGCGCAAATGCAAAAGCCCGTGCGCCCTGGTCAAAGCAGTTAAGCGACAAGGAAGCGAAAGAATACACGCTGGAAAATATCTTTTCAAACAGTGCGCTGGTTGCGCAAGATTCAGACTGGTTTCAACACGCAGACACGAGAAATTTTGAATGGCCTTCGGCAAAAAAATAAGTATGAAGAAACAGGTTTTGCTTTTTGTCGTCTTGCTGATTGCATTGTTTGGTTTTGCACAAAAGAAGATCACCGTTGCGCAGGACGGCAGCGGCGATTTTAAAACCGTGCAGGCTGCGTTCAACACAATTCCCTTCAACAATAAAAAACCAACAACAGTCTTTGTCAAAAAAGGTATTTATAAAGAGAAGATTCTTCTTGATTCAACAAAGAACTTTGTTATGCTTGTTGGCGAAGACAAGTTCAATACCATTCTCACCTACGACGATCACACCGGAAAGATTTCTCCCTCGGGTGAAACGATTAACACAAGAACTTCGTGGAGCTTTAAGATTCTGGCCGATGATTTTACCGCATCGAACATCAGCTTTCAAAACGATGCGGGATTTAGCGCAGGACAAGCCGTGGCCCTGGAAGCCGATGGTGATAAAGCCATTTTTAGAAATTGTCGTTTCGTAGGCAACCAGGATATTCTTTTTACCAACAACGACAAGAGCCGGCAGTATTATGAGTATTGTTACATCGAAGGCACCACTGATTTTGTTTTCGGATCGTCCACCGTTTGGTTTCAGCAATGCCACATTCACAGTAAAAAGAATTCGCACGTTACAGCGGCTTCTACACCAAAAGAACACGAATTCGGCTACGTGTTTAACGATTGCATTTTAACTGGCGACAGCTCACTTCATAGCGTTTCGCTTGGCCGTCCCTGGCAGCGTTATGCGGATGTTGTGTACCTGCATTGCTACATTGGGCAACACATCAAGCCCGAAGGTTGGAGCAATTGGAACAATACCGACAATTACCTCACTGCACGGTATGCCGAGTATAAAAATTATGGACCGTCGGCAGATGCGGTGCAGCGTGTAAAATGGGCAAAGCAATTAAGCGATGAAGAAGCCGCACGCATCACACTGAAAAATGTTTTTAAAGATTGGGATCCGCTAAAAGAAAAGCCATGAAGCAATTTTTTGTACTGCTTTCTTTTTTGTTCTGTTTGAACTCCCTTTCGCAAGCGCCGTATGTATCCAAGGTTTGGGTGGCGGATAACGGCGACGGCACGTACAAGAATCCAATATTGCATGCGGATTATTCCGATCCCGATGCAATACGAGTGGGCAACGATTTTTATTTGACTTCTTCTTCCTTTGAAGACGTACCGGGCTTGCCAATACTTCACTCAAAAGATTTGGTGAACTGGACGCTTATCGGCCATGCGCTCAAGCGTCAGCCGCCCTTCGAGCACTTCGCTTTTCCGCGACACGGTGAAGGTGTGTGGGCGCCGTCGTTGCGTTATCACAACGGCGAGTTTTATCTCTATTATCCCGATCCTGATTTTGGCATTTATCTCACCAAAGCAAAGAACGCCGCGGGTCCCTGGAGCGATCCGATACTTGTGGCGGATGGCAAAGGCTTGATTGATCCTTGCCCGCTTTGGGACGATGACGGGCAAGTGTATTTGGTTCATGCTTTCGCAGGCAGTCGTGCAGGCATTAAAAGCATCATTGCTGTAAAGAAGTTAAACAAAGAAGGAACGAAGGCAATTGACGACGGCGTGTTGGTTTACGACGGTCACGAACTTGATCCAACCATTGAAGGGCCGAAGTTTTACAAGCGCAACGGTTACTATTACATCTTCGCGCCGGCAGGCGGTGTGCCCACAGGTTGGCAACTCGTGCTTCGTTCAAAAAATGTTTACGGTCCGTATGAAAGAAAAATGGTGATGGACCAGGGCGCATCACCCACAAATGGTCCGCACCAAGGCGCTTGGGTTACCACACAAACCGGTGAAGATTGGTTTCTGCATTTTCAGGACAAAGACGCGTATGGACGAATTCTTCACCTGCAGCCGATGAAGTGGATAAAGGACTGGCCGGTGATTGGCCTGGACAAAGACGGTGATGGAAAAGGAGAGCCGGTTGTGCGCTACAAAAAGCCAAACGTGGGCAAAACGTATCCAATTCAAACACCGGTTGAAAGTGATGAATTCAATGGAACATTAGGATTGCAATGGCAATGGATGGCCAATCCAAAAGCGACGTGGTACTTTATGAATCCATCAAAAGGCTCGTTGCATCTCTTCTCCGATAAACTTCCCGACAGTGCCAAAAATTTATGGGATGCACCCAATGTTCTTTTACAAAAATTTCCGGCAGAAGAATTTATGGTGACAACAAAGCTTACGTTCTCACCTAACACAAAACTAGAGAATGAAAAGGCCGGATTGGTAGTAATGGGATTCAGTTATGCAGGCCTTGGGCTAAAAAATAAAAAAGACGGAATCTATTTGGTACACACCCTTTGCAAAGACGCGGTGAAAGGCAAGAGCGAAAAAGAAACAACGGTAATGAAAATGACTTCACCAACTGTTTACTTAAGAGTGAAAATTACCAAAGGCGGTAAGTGTAATTTCAGTTACAGTTTGGACGGGAAAACATTCACCAACACCGGCGATGAATTTACCGCAGAAGTAGGGCGATGGATTGGTGCGAAGGTTGGTTTGTTCTGTACAAGAGAAACACAAATCAACGATTCGGGTTACGCCGATGTGGATTGGTTTCGCGTAGAACAAATCAAATAAATCTTTTAAAAACAATCAGGCTTCTTCCTTGTTTCGCAACGTGGTCAATTGCCGCTTGCCGTGCAGTAAAATTTTCAGCGTTCTTCTTTTCAGCGAAATGTGCGTACTCGTCTCTTCATACTCTTCAATGCGGTGCTTGTATGCGCCCAAAATATCTTTATACGATACCAGTCCAACAATTTCTTTTGTTTGCGGGGCCGTTACAGGTAGCACGTCAATGTTCTCTTTCGCCATTAATTCAACCGCCGTTTTTAAGCGGTCATCGCCGGTAACGGTAACGGGTTTTCGTTTTATCAAACGGCTTACCGCCTGGTCGGTTGCGTGGTGTGTACTGAACAAATTGGACGCACTGATAACGCCCTGGAAAATACCACCGGCCGTAGCCACCACGTAATAACTCCGCTGTGCTTTTTTGTTTGCTTTTAGCCAGGCTCTTACTTCTTCTACCGTGCTGTCGGCGCTCAACACAAAATCGTGTTCGCTGATCACCTGTTCCACCGTTAAGCGGTCAAGAATATCCGGCTCGTAACTGTACGGCGTTTGCACACCGCGGCGTGCAATTTTTTCGGTCATGATGGTGTTCTCCATTAAAAAATACGAGATGAAATAAGCCGCAATGCAAGCCGCCAGCAAGGGCAGCAAAGCGTTCACTTGGCCGGTACTTTCAATGGCAAAAACAATGGAAGTAAGCAAGGCTCTTGAAGCGCCTGCAAACATGGCCGACATGCCAATCATGGCAGCTATCGGAAGCACCACGCCGGCATGTGGAAAAAGGCTGATGGCAGCCATTCCCAACAAGGATCCTGCGGCGCCGCCGATGGTTAACAAAGGCGCCAGCGTACCGCCCGATGTGCCGCTGCCCAATGCAATGGCCCAGGAAATAAATTTTAAAAGACACAGCGCCAGTATGACCTGCAGCGTCATTTGGCCGGATAAAATGGCTGTGATGTTTTCGTAGCCCACGCCGAGGGTTCGCGGCGCGAAATAACCCACGATGCCTACGCCCAAACCACCAATGGCCGGCCACCACATCCAATGCACCGGAAGCTTTTCAAAAGCGTCTTCAATGAAGTAAACAATCTTGGTTACCAGTGCCGACAAAAAGCCGATGATGATGCCGATGACACTGTAAACAGCCAGTGCTTCGTTGCCTGGAACAGCTACAGCCGGCATTGGGAAAACCGGTCCGGCCTCAAAGAAAAAATGATGGCCCGCCGCACCAGTAATGCAAGCCAATGCCACAGGTAGTATTGAACGGGGAGAGAACTCGAAGAGCAGCAATTCAATGGCTAAAAAAATAGCAGCGATAGGCGATCCAAAGATGGCCGCCATGCCTGCGGTGGCGCCGGCGGCCAGCAAAATTTTTCGTTCGTAATGCGAGATTTTTAAAAGCTGTCCAACAGTAGAACCAAAGGCGCCACCGGTAGCGATGATGGGGCCTTCTGCACCAAACGGTCCGCCGGTGCCGATAGAGATGGCGGCTGAAATGGGTTTTAAAAAAGTAATGGCCGGTTTGATCTTGCTCTTGTTGGTCAGAATTTGTTCCATGGCTTCCGGTATGCCGTGACCGCGAATGGCCTTGGAACCATACAAGGCCATGAGGCCGACAATGACACCACCAATGACGGGAACAACAATCACCCAAAGACCGTAAGTATTGGTAGCCGGGCTGGAAGCGGCAAAGGAAAACTGGTGATGAAAAGAAAGATTGGTGCAGAGGTTAATGAGGTAAACCAACAACTTGGCAACGCCGGAAATAACAGCGGCAATGCCTACGGCAAGCATCGAAATATACAGAAGCCGTTTTTTGTCAGAATAATTTTTTGTTTCGTTAACGGCCGGTGCAAAGTTTTCTTCGAGTGATACGGATATGGGAATGCCGCCGGGCGTTGCTTGGTCTTTCTTCAGCATGGTTAAAGGAAAATTTCGAAATGATCAATGGCCGCAAAGGTAAGGCCGATCGTTTTTTCCGTTTGCCAAAACATGATTGTGTATGACAGTAGCGTTGTCTGCACGGCCTTGTTCCTTCTTATCTTTAGCGCAAACAACCGCAATGAAAACACTTTTTTCTTTTCTCTTTCTTCTTCTTTTGCTTGCGCAAAAATCAAACGCACAGGCCCCGGTTAACTGGACGAAAGATCAATTGCTCGAACCCTCGGAACTCGCAAAAACGCTTGCAACAAATAAAGACGTTCCGCTAATTTATTCCGTTGGTCCCGGCGCATTGATTCCGCATTCGATTACTGTTGGAATGACAAATGACGAGAAGAACATCGAAGCCTTTAAAAAGAAGTTAAACGGCCTGCCAAAAGATGCAAGCATTGTTGTGTATTGCGGCTGTTGTCCGTTTGAACATTGCCCCAACGTTCGGCCTGCTATCAACGCATTAAAAGAACTTCAGTTCACCAATTATAAATTGCTCAACCTTCCGCACAACCTTAAGGCCGATTGGATTGACAAAGGGTATCCCCTTAGCAAGCAATAAATAATTGTGTTGCGCAAGACAATGGTTTGAACACTTTTTCTGTTAACATTTTTTTCATACTCCTTATTGGCGGTCGGCTGCGCCGTAGCGTGAAACCGTTGACAGTACTGCGTTTCAGTCGGTGAAATTTTTGTTAGGCATAGGAATTCAACAAGGAATTTGTCTCGTTGCTGCAAAAAGGCGCAACTATTTTTGTTCTGGAAATGAGGCCGATATTTTAAAACAAAGCCCGGTTCATTTACATACTTCTCTATCGTTGCTTGCCCTAACGATTGTTTGTGAAAGTGAAAAACTTTAAAACAAACAACATGGAAAAGCAAATGAAAACACAGACTTCAGGCATTCGTTCATCTTTTGCAAGGCTCTTCGTTGCAGCAGCGTTAACCGCAAGCAGCTTTTCACTTGTGCAGGCACAGGACTCCCCGA
>Ga0308175_100000169_pt1 | contig 51424 bp, 48 predicted proteins | sample PhyCR1_3_FD_203893 | JGI IMG/M metagenome (GOLD analysis project Ga0308175, IMG submission 203893) | Soil microbial communities from UC Gill Tract Community Farm, Albany, California, United States - DLSLS.C.R1 | ecosystem: Environmental > Terrestrial > Soil > Agricultural land | place: USA...
CAAAATTTGTAATTTATCGACTCATATAGAAAAAAATTTGCTCTTAGAAATCGACCATATAATTCCCTTAGCTAAAGGAGGAATTACTTCAGAAACAAATCTTCAAACTCTTTGTTGGAGATGCAAGCGTTCTAAAGGTGCAAAAATCATCTAAACTGAAACTGTAAAAGTTAATAAAGGTTAAAACAGCAGCTAACATTACATTGGCAATATGGCGGAGCGACGAATATTTTCTCAGCTTTTTGTTTGCTAATCAGCTTCAGTTTCGTCAGATGAATAACGCCGAGCAACAGAATAAACAATGAACTTTTATATTTTTAATCAGCAGAAGTAACGGGCAGACAGATCACAGAATGTCGCCACAACGCCAAGCCGTTTACCGTTAGACTACTCTTTCCTTCCGCCAAAAACTTCTTAGCTTCAAACCAACAATTCTCTCATCATGCCTCCCATCTTCATCACCGGCGGAACGGGTTACATGGGCAAGCGCCTCATTAAAAAATTGGTGTCGCAGGGCTATGATGTAACGGCGCTTGTGCGAAAAGGAAGCGAGGGCAAATTGCCCAAAGGCGTTCGCGCCATCATTGCCAACCCGTTCGATGCAACAACTTTTCAACAGTGGATTCCGAAAGGCGCGGTGTACGTGCAATTGCTTGGCGTTTCGCATCCCTCTCCCCGCAAAAAAGAATTATTTCATCAAATTGATTTGCCCAGCGTAAAAGCCTCTGCCGACGCTGCCGTTTTTGCCAGCGTTTCGCATTTTGTTTACCTCAGTGTGGCCATGACGCCAACACGCATCATGCAGGATTTTCAGGAAGTTCGTCGCGAAGGCGAAGCCTATCTTCTCACCAAAGGTTTTCCCTGCACCTTCGTTCGTCCCTGGTACGTTTTGGGTCCCGGGCATTTGTGGCCCGTTTTTCTTCTACCCTTTTACGGCATCGCCGAACTCGTTCCTGCATGGCGGCAAAAAACAAGGGCTTTTGCCTTTGTCACCATCGGCCAGATGATTGAAACGCTTCAGAAAGCAATTGCTTCACCGCCGCAACGAAAACGCATCGTGGAGATCCGCCAAATCCGCAAGGGAACTTTGTAAATCCGGAACGCTCCAAGTTTCGTAACTTGTTTTATCCTTCCCTTCCAAAGCGGGCTGACTGTTAAACACCGCATTCTTCCATCTTTTAAACCAAACAAAAAATGAAGACAGTTTTTGCTCTCCTGCTTGCAGGCACGGCATTGACCTTTACTGCCTGCACCAGCAACACTGAAGTAAAAGGCATGAACGACAAAGACAGTTCCGGCGCCAAAATGAACACGGCTTCGACAAGCGATTCAAAAGAGGCCAAAGACGAACGAAACAAAAACATTGCCTTGCAAAGCATTGAAGGTGTAAACAAGCATGATCCGGCAACCGTTTTAAAAGACGCATCGGACAACACCGAAGATTATGGCGACGGCAGCGGCCGCGTAATGAAAGGCAAGGACAGTTTGTTGACAATGATAAAGGCTTGGATGACTGCTTTCCCGGATGTAAAAGGCGAGAACCTGAAAGCCGCCGCCGACGGTGAATGGGTGATTGTTTGGGGCGATTGGAGCGGAACCTGGAAAGGTGATTTCATGGGACAAAAAGCCACGGGCAAAACCTATCACTTAAGAGATGCAGACATCTTCCGCTTTAACGACGAAGGAAAGATAACCGAGCATCACAGCTTGTCAACCTGGCCGGCCATGGCTATGCAAACCGGGATGAAAATGCAATAAATATTTTTTTCTCCGACAATCATTTCTTCACTTAAAACCAATCATTATGGAACGTTTCGTTGTTCTTTTTGAAGCACCTATTACCAGCGCCGACTACGACACCATCATGAAAGACGTAGAAGCTTCCGGAATTTTACAGAGCGAAAACCTTTTGTCACACGTGGCCTTCGAACGCAAAGGCAACTTATGTGTGGTGGATGTTTGGAACTCGCTGGAACCTTTTCAGCATTTTGCAGAAACGGTGTTGAAACCCACCTTTCAAAAGCTGAACCTGAATGTGCCGCCGCCAACGGTTTTGCCCGCTCACCGTTACGAAGGCGCAGGGGCAAGAAAAGCCGTTTCGATGTAAGTGATGCTTGCGAACGAAAAAGTCCGGAAAGATTTCCGGACTTTTTTTATTTGGCGATGTAAACGTTGTCTTTCTTATTTGCATCAGGCACCCACGTGCTGCCCAATTCCACGCTTTGAAGCCGCTTGGCGGTTGAAATGTTTATTACAACGGAACTTGCACCTTTCTCCCATACTGCTATTGAACGATGAACCTTGTTTTTTGTGCCATCGGCGTAGGTTATTGTTAAATCAACGGGCACAGGTTTCGTGCCTTTTGCTGAAACAAGAATTGAGTAGCCGGCATTTGTTTTCTTCACGGATGCGATAGCTAAATCCGCATAACCTCCGTCAAAGAACCAGCGCTTCCAAAACCAGTTCAAATTTTTTCCAGAACCCGTATTCATGCAATTAAAAAAATCAAAAGGCATCGGGTGCTTTCCGTTCCATTGTTCAATGTAATAGTGAAGTGCTTTTGTAAACAGCGAATCGCCAAGCAAATCCTTCACGTACAAATAACCCATTGCCGGTTCGGGATAACTGTTGGTATAATAGGCCGTGGCCGTTTCTGTTGACAAGGCCATGATGGGCAAATCAGCTTCCGTTCCCAAATGCTTTTCAGTTGGAAGAACGCCATAGGTATCTACAATGCTTGAATCGATCAACGGCGAAATAATCCACTCGCCTATCGTGGCCCAACCTTCGTCCATCCAGGCGTATTTCGTTTCGTTGATGCCCATGTAAAACGGGAACATCGTGTGAAAGATTTCGTGATCGGTTAAAGTGATGCTTTCTTCTCTTGTTTCCGTTGGATTGTCGTTCACCATCATTGGGTATTCCATCTGGTCCAAACCATCAAACACCGTTTCATGATTGTATGGATAAGGCCATGCGGGAAAAACATAGCTCATCGCTTTAATCGTTTTGTGTGCATCACCCGCAACCATAAAATAGTCCTTGTGTTTCGGATTAAAGGCCGCATCTACTCTTGTTCTTCTCCCTGTCTTTGGATCAACCACAAGCGACGACGATTGCCACACGTAATGATCGCTCGTGGCAAACGCAAAATCGGTCACGTTCTCAGCTTTAAAGTGCCATGTGTTGAATGGATTGTTGGCCGTAATGTTTTGCTTGTCATCCGTTGTGTCAATCACGTTGATGATTGTATTGCTTTTTTCGGCCTGGGCAATTCGTTGACAAATGATTGGCCCCAAAACTTCGTTGCGGTTTTGCAAATCGCCTGTTGCCCACACCACAAAATTTTTTGGAACAGTGATGTAAGAGTCAAAGTTGCAGAAGTCATTGTAAAATTCTAAGCGGCCGTCGTAAGGATGGCGGTTCCATCCGTCAATATCATCATAAACAGCGATGCGCGGAAAGAAGTAAGCAACGAAGGCGGCGCCGGGTTCTACTTCGCCGGTGCGGATGTGTGAAGTTTTATTCAGCGTGTAATGATAAACGACGCGGAAGCAAATGTTCGCGCCGTGTGGTACCGATTGGCGGTTCACCGTCATATTCGTTCCGTCAATTGCAACGCGAGCTTTGTCGGCAGTTTGATTGTTGATCCACATCGAATCAATTATCAAGCCTTCGGTCAGGTCGAGTTCCGAAATTTTGGATTCACGCGGCGTTCCTCTTTTATACAAATTCGGGTAAAGCTTGAACCAGATTTGCTTCAGCGTGTCGGGACTGTTATTGATATAATTGATGTCAACCGTGCCGCTCACCAATCTTGTATTGGGATTGAAGTCAACGTGCAGAACATAATCCGCCCTGTTCTGCCAATAGGCCTTGCCGGGCTTGCCGTCGGTTGTTCGCGTGTTGTTTTGATAAGCGGCCAAAATGTTTCGAGGCACAGAAAGATTTTGTGAAAACACTTGCCCGGCGAACAGAAAAAGTAAAAAGAAAAAGAGGTTCTTCATGCTTGAAAAAATATGCTGCAAGATAAGCGGCATGGCAAAGCCGCAAAACACGCTGTCCAAAAGCATGGGTGGATTCGTCCATCGAAGGCACTGGTTGCGGATGATGCTTAGCCGTTTTTCTTTTCTCTTTTTAAATAAAGCTCCTGCACAAGCACCATGATGATGACCATCAGCGGCGTGGCCAGCACCAAGCCCCAACCACCGGTGAATGGTGAAATAAATAATTGCGCAAGAATGATGAGCGCCGGCGGAATGTTGATTAACTTTTTCTGTACCGACGGCGTGATGAAATTGCTCTCGGCTACTTGTACAAGTATGTACAAGCCTGCCACCATCAAAGCGGTAGTGAAGTCCTGCATGAGCGCCACCAACACGGCGGGAACCATTGCAATGAGCGGTCCGAAGTTGGGGATGAAGTTGAGCAATCCTGCGATGATGGCCAACACCAGCCACATGGGAACGCCCATGAGCACAAGACCAACCGCTGTAAGCACAAACACAACCAACATGGCAAAGAGTTTTCCTTTGAGCCACTTCAAAAGGTTTTGTCCGATTTTGTCAAGTACGTTTTGCGCTGTTTCCTGTGCCGCAACGGGCAGAAGACGAACCAATCCTTTTGTATAAATCTTTGATGAAACGGTAAAGAAAATACCGAGAAACAGGACGACGTAGAGATCTCCAAGAATGCCGAAGGTGGAGCGGAAAAAGCCTTGCACCACGGCTTGAAATTTCTTTTGCGTACCCGGCGACGAAAGCTTTTGGAGCAGCTTGTGGCCGAATGGGTTTTGTGCAAGTTGTGCTTTTGCTTTGCTAACCGTGGCGGGCAAGGTATCGCTTAGTTGAACGGCTTGTTCCTGCACCCTTGCGCCAATGAGCCAGAACAACAGGGCCACCAATAGCAATGTACCAATGACGGAAAAAGCCAGGCACAAGCCTTCTTTCCAACCGGTTTTTCGCCGCAGCAATGCGCTTAGCCCGCGAAAGAAAACTGCAATGAGCGCGCCGGCCAAAACCAGGAGTAAAACACTGAATGTTGTTTGCAAAAACAGCAACACCAACATCACAAAGGCAACTATGCCCGACGCAATCCAAACCTTTTGCGGAAATGAATACCTGTCGCCGGAATGGTTAGTGGAGTTCTGCATCCTGTTGATTGGTTTTATGAAGCAGGGGTTCGTTTGGCTTTTGTGTCGTTTTTAATTCGCGTTCCAAAAAATAATTGAGCGCTGTGCGCAGTGTAGCGATGGCGGCAAGTTTGCCAATGTCGTCCCAGGTAGGTGCAATGGCGGTGGCAAGAATATCGGCGGCCAGCAGCAGTTCCAGCGCAATGGCGGTGGAACTTCCAACCTGAATGCGAATGGCCTGGTTGTTTTGCTCCAGGCCCGGCCGGGCAAAGTTGAGCAGGTAACGGATGAGAAACTGAATTAGGGTAACGGCAATTACGAAACCCGCAAGGATTTCAACCACATTGCTCAAATGTTTGGTAATAAACTCCGCCCATTCTTTCATAAGATCATGTGTAAAAAAACAATACCATTGCGCTGCGCACGGTGTACCGGTGGCAAAGGCTCTATTGTTGCGCCTCTGAATTTCAGTTTTTTCCGGGCCGGTACTTGCACCGCATAAACTCAATGAATTCTGAAACAAAATGTGTTTGCATGCAAGCAACGTTTTGATGGATTAAAAACTATTTTAGGGCCTTTAAATTTTCACTGCTTATGACGCTTGAAAACAGTTTCCCCAAAGAAGAACAGAAAAGAGTATTGATTGCCGGCTGGTTCAGCTTTGAACACGGCCACGCTACTGGCGGCGATATTTTGGCGCTGGAAGTTACCTGTGAATGGTTGCAACAAGCGGGCTTCACAAATTATGACATTGCTTGCTATCCACCATTTGACGGCGACGTTAACTGGCGTACGGTCGATCCAAAAGCATATTCCCACGTCATTTTTGTTTGCGGTCCGTTTGAGCAAAAATTATACGAAGCCGAATTCCTTGCCCACTTTTCTTCCTGCCGCTTAATTGGGTTGAATCTTAGCATACCGACGCACTTGGGCGAGTGGAATCCTTTTGATCTTTTGTACGAACGCAACAGCACCAAAGCCGTTCGGCCCGATATGGTTTTTTTATCAAAGAGAGCGAAGGTTCCCGTTGTGGGTGTTTGTCTGGTTGAATCCTATGCCGGTGCTTCGGACAGGGAAGCCAACGAAGCCATTCAACGACTTGTTGATTCCCGCGAGGTTGCTGTGGTTTACATAGACACAAGGCTTGACGTGAACGGCACGCATTTGCGCACACCCGCAGAAATTGAGTCGTTGATTGCGAGAGTGGACGTATTGTTGACAACGCGTTTGCACGGCGTGGTAATGGCCATTAGAAACGGCGTACCCGTTGTGCCCATTGATCCCGAAGCCGGCGGCGCTAAAATCGTTGCCCAAGTAAAAAAAATTGGTTGGCCTTTTGTGTTTACAGCCGATGCGTTAAACGATGATGCACTGCTGAAAGCGTTTGATTATTGCTTTACGGAAGAAGCCCGAATGCAAACACAAGCCTGCCGAAAATTGACGGTGGAAACTTTGGAGGAAACGCGAAAGGATTTTATCAGGCAATTAAGCGGCAACGGTTCGTTGGAAGAAAATTTTTTATTGCGAACGAAAAAGAACGAAAGGCCGGCTTGGGCCGAAACCTTGTTGAAAGAAGCGGCACAAACGCAAGCGGCCAGTAAAAAGAACAAGATAAAAAGACTAACAAAGAAAGTGGCGATCCTGCTTCTTCCGGGCATCGTTGTTTATGCCGCCAAACGATTGCGACAGCGTTAAATCCTGCGTTCAATCGAACAAATTCAGGAAGCAAAAATCTTTTTTAAGAAAGAGTCAAAAGTTTCCTCGTTCCAATTCAATACCTGGTAACGGCCAAGTTGAAATGGATGCGAGTAGGACATGACGGGTTCCGGCATTGTGGTAAAAGCAGCCGTGAGTTTCATGTCTTTTACAATTGAAAGCGTGTCGTCGTTAAAACGTCCGTGCGGATAAGACAAGAGGGTCATTGGATAATCGCAAACACACTCCAATATCTTTTTATTTTCTTCTAACTCCGCCCGTTGAACTGCTGCCGAATGATCGGGCAGAGAAGGGTGTGTGTGCGTGTGCAAGCCAATTTGAAATAGCCTTTGCTGACTCATTGCTTTCAAATTTTCAGCCGTCATCGGCATTGAATGATGCACGTTTGTTCTTGTCGCACCAATCATTTCCTTCAATTGAACGAGCAAGGCTTCAATCTCGCTTTGCGGCAAGAAGCGCATCTTTTCCCACAACAAAAAATAAAGCCGGCACCGCTGCGTTAGCGGTTCATCCGACCAAATCCATTTGTTTTGTTTGGCTTCTTGTTCGGGCGTCAACGAGCCGTTGTTTTCCAATTCAGAAACGACCTTTGTTCCGGCTACTTCAAACAAAAAAGGAGATGGAAGTTTTGGCGTTGAAAAAATTATTTCCTGCAATTCATCCCACCAATAAGGCTGCGCTGTTTGCAACGAATGCGTCGTAATAAAAAACGTTGCAGTGCAATGGTGTTTTTCCAACAAAGGTTTTGCCGTTGTGAAGTTGTCCAGATAACCATCGTCGAACGTAATGCAAACGCGGTTTCTTCCCAATTGCCAGCGGGGATTTTGCTTCAACAATTGCTGTGGTGTAATGACCTTGTATTTCTTCCTTAATAATTTTAGCTGCGCTTCAAAATTTTGCGGCGAAACTGCCAATTGCCAGGGATCGGCTTTTACTTCCGCCACGCGGTGATACATCAGCACTACCACTTTTGGAGAACGTAAAAATCTTTTTACGAATTGGCGCAGGTTCATAAAAGCGGTTTTGTGGCTTTGACGATGATGAGGACCGGCTAATGCCGATCGTGTGTTTCTATTTCTTCCTTCTTCATTTCGGGAAAGCTCTTTTCCGGCCAGCGGCGTGTATCTTTTGTAAAGACCGGCATCGTGCAGCAGCGAAAGAAGGAACGCCGGTGATTTTCGCCGGATGATAGATTTGATGTTCGTACGTAATTTTAAATTGGCATAGGCCAGAAATAAACGCTTGCCGCAGGCAAACAATGTACGTAAGTCCTGCATCCTTTTCCTGTCAAAACGCAGCGCCGGTTCCTTGAGAAGTTGCTTGTACAATTCTTCTCCGTAATAGGATTTCCAAAACAACATCCCTTTTGCTGATTGTTGTCTTTCTTCTTCGTTTTGCAAAAGCGGCAGTTGCCGCCGCATCACTTTTAATCCTGTTTGTATCATCAACGAAACATTGCCCGACATGTTTTCGGAATGCTTGCGGTAAGCGGCCACCTTGTGTTGGTGATAAACGACGGGATGATTGCGGGTGATTTTTAAATACAAGTCATAATCTTCGCAAGCCTTCAAACTTGTATCAAAACGAAACTTGTCAAACACCCACCGGCGATAAAACACTGCGGCGTGCATGGCGATAAAATTGTAAACAAGAAGATGGCGGTAATGGTTTTCTACAATGTCCTGTTTTTCGTTCGACGGCAATTCTTCATTTTTTTCGTTCAGTTTAACGTGCCCGCCATAAACAAATGCCGCATCGGGATTTGCTTCCAAAGCGGAGATGCTTTCTGTGAACGCATCTTTTAGAAACCAGTCGTCGGCGTCCAAAAAGACAAGGTATTCACCCGTGCTGTGATCAATGCCTGTATTTCGTGCAGCGGAAAGTCCTGCGTTGGTTTGGTACACGTATTTGACATCGGGGAAACGACTGGCGACTTCTTTTGTGTTATCGGTAGAGCCGTCATCTACTACAAGAATTTCTTTTTTTGCATAATCTTGCTGCAAAACACTTTCGATGGCTTGTGGCAAATAATGCGCATGGTTGTACGAAGTGATGACGACAGAAAGCCGCTTGGGTTCGGGCACTTGTTTTGGTTTGTTAACTCCCAAATGACGTTGCTTTATTCGGTGCATTCAACGGCACCGGAGCGAATGTAAAAACTTCTTTGCCGGAAAATGCAAGCTGCCGAAAGCATTCTGAAAAAACCCTTCCGCATCCGCTTCATCCCGTGCCGCTGTGTTTCAATTTTAAACACAGCATGTTATATTTGAAACATGAGTGTTGTTCGCGTAGCCACAAATTTTAATATAGACATTGAGTTTACCGCTCCGCCCTTCCACCGGCGGCTGGCTGCCTGGGTGATAGACATTGTGGTGCTGATTTTTTACGTGATCGTCGCTTCAAAATTTCTTTCCTGGTTTAGCGATCAATTGGGTTATTCGGAAAAAAATGACGTGATGCGGTGGGCGGTAACAATGATGGTCACCCTCCCTTTTCTGCTTTATCATGTGGTGATGGAAGCCACCATGAACGGCCAAAGCATTGGCAAAAAAATCATGGGCATCAAAGTCATTTCGGAAAACGGCGGCCGACCTTCGCTTGGGCAGTTTATCATTCGCTGGCTCATTCGCACCTCCGATTACATGTTGCTCATCATCATTATCGTGATGGTGATTTTAAGTTCAAGCGGCATGGCGGTGGAAACCGAAACTTACCTGGCTCTTTCGGGTGCGGTTGCCCTTTTGCTTATTGATTTGATTCTTGTAAACACACGCAAGCAACAAAGGCTGGGCGATATTCTGGCGCACACGGTTCTCATCAACACCAAACAAAGAGAAAGGCTTACCGATACTGTTTTTTTAGAAGTGGCCGATACTTATGTGCCGCGCTATCCGCAAATCATGCGGTTAAGCGATAGAGACATTAACTCACTAAAAGGCATCATTGACATGGCCCGCAAACACAGAGACTACAACATGGCCTTTATGGCCGCTGAAAAAATCAAGGGCCATTTGCAAATTGAAACAGCCCTTGAACCAATAGAGTTTCTGGAAATACTGCTAAAGGATTACAATTATCTTTCAACCAATTGACGTCCGTTTGCCTTTGCAATCATCAATAATCCTTCTTCGTTAATAAGCCCGTGCGAAAATTACCCGCTGGCTCGACGGCTTGCCCGTTAAAATGCAACGGCCTCCTTCCTTTTTGTTGTTGAGCGGAATGCAACGAATGGTTGCCTTTGTTTTTTCTTTGATGGCTTCTTCGGTTTCGGCGGTGCCGTCCCAATGTGCCGAAAGAAAGCCAGGCTTTTCGTCCAGCAGTCTGACAAAATCATCCCAATTGTCCACTTCAATTGTGTTTTCTTCTCTAAACTTCAATGCGCGGTTGTACAAGTTCTGCTGAATTTCTTCCAGAAGGTTTATGATGTAGGTTTCTATGCCTTCCAGCGGAATGGAAGTTTTTTCTTTTGTATCGCGACGAGCCACTTCGACAACGCCGGTCCCTAAGTCCCTTGCGCCAAGCGCAATGCGCACGGGCACGCCCTTTAATTCGTATTCGGCAAACTTCCATCCCGGCCTTGCATTTTCGTTGCCGTCGTATTTTACGCGAATGCCCGCCGCTTTGAATTTCTTCATCAATTCGTCGGCCTTCTCGCCTATTTGTGTTTTTTGTTCTTCGCCTTTGTAAATGGGAACAATAACCACTTGAAGCGGCGCAATGCGTGGCGGCAGCACCAATCCGCTATCGTCACTATGCGCCATTACAAGTGCGCCAATCAATCGTGTACTCACGCCCCACGACGTAGCCCAAACGTATTCCTGTTTGTTTTCCCTGCTTAAAAATTTTACTTCAAATGCTTTCGCAAAGTTCTGACCAAGAAAATGCGAAGTGCCTGCCTGCAAAGCTTTTCCGTCTTGCATTAAGGCTTCGATGCAATAAGTTTCTTCGGCGCCGGCAAAACGTTCGCCGGGTGTTTTAATGCCGCGAATAACGGGAAGCGCCATGAAGTCTTCGGCAAAGGTGGCATACACTTCCAGCATTTTTTCCGTTTCTTCAACGGCTTCTTCTTTTGAAGCGTGTGCGGTGTGTCCTTCCTGCCAAAGAAATTCAGCCGTTCGCAAAAACAAACGTGTGCGCATTTCCCAACGCACTACGTTGGCCCATTGGTTAATGAGGATCGGCAGGTCACGGTAGGATTGAATCCAATCTTTGTAAGTGTTCCAGATGATGGCTTCCGAAGTTGGCCGTACCACCAATTCTTCTTCCAACTTTGCTTCGGGGTCAACCATCAATTTACCCGGCGACGATGGGTCGGCTTTTAACCGGTAGTGCGTTACCACCGCACATTCTTTGGCGAAGCCTTCCGCATTTTTTTCTTCGGCTTCAAACAGGCTCTTTGGAACGAACAAAGGAAAGTAAGCATTCTGGTGGCCGGTTTCTTTAAACATGCGGTCTAATTGGTCGCGCATGTTTTCCCACAGCGCAAAGCCATAGGGTTTTATCACCATGCAGCCGCGAACTGCCGAATAATCGGCAAGACTGCCTTTTATGATGAGATCATTGTACCACTGCGAGTAATCTTCCGAACGTGACGTCAACTCTTTGCTCATTTTTCGTTTCCAATTTTGTGGGTCGTTGTTTGTTGTTAATTTTCGTTTTTGGGCGTAACCTTTCAGCAGCGATTGCGTAATAAAATCAGTCTGATTGATAAAACCCGAATGACAAAAACCGCACGACCAATTATTGATTTTTGTTTAACAGGAAATTGATAGAAATTTACTGTGCGATGGCAAAAATAACATTCACCGCTAAATCATCTGCCATGAAACTTTATCTACCCTTGCTTGCCTCTGTTATCGCTTTTGTTTCTTGCTCTACCGCATACAAAACCGGGCAAACTCCGGACGACGTTTATTTCTCACCCGCCCGTGAAAGGGACGAATACGTTCGGGTGGAAAAGAACGATGACCGCCAATACCGTGACGACGAAAGCTACCGCGAAGACCGCTATCTGCGGATGAAAACGAGTTACCGCCGCTATTTGGTTTTAGATGATTACGACTACTACACGGGAAGCAACTATTACGGCAATTACGATCTTTACCGTTACAACAACTGGGGTTATTATAACCGCGGGTATGTTACACCACCCTTTTACACTTCTTATTATTACAATCCCTATTATTACAATCCTTATTACAGTCATCCCTATTATTCCGGCGTGGTATTGGGCAATGTACAGCGGCCTGTTTACACTAAGCCGCGGGGAACAAATCTGAACACGTATTATCCAAACAGCGATTCTTACAATTCCAATAATTCAAGAGTTAGAACGTACGCCCCCTCCTCCAACAACAACGACAATTACCGCAACAGCGGCACCAACGCAGGCGGTTTTTTGCGTAACACGCTTGGATCGGGCAACAGTAATACGAGTTCGCAATCCTCGAGCAACACAAGTTCATCGAGCAGTTCGTCTTCTTCGGGCAGTTCTTCCAGCGGAAGCAGCAGCACACCGGTACGGAAATTTTAACCGCAGATTACCCTGATTTGAAAAGGATGGCCGGGATGTTTTACAGCAAAATTCATCTCCTGTTTTTATAATGCCCTTAATCGAAACAGTAAACAGCCTTTTATGAAACGAATTATACTTTGCTTCTCTTGTTGCCTTTCAACCGCAATGCTTTTTGCACAAACACCCGAGGATGCACTGCGTCTCTCATGGAATGTGCAAAGCGGAACCGCACGAGCACAAGCCATCGGCGGTGCGATGGGTTCTCTTGGCGGCGACATTACTTCAACTTTTGTAAACCCGGCCGGCCTTGGCTTTTACCGCACCGGTGATGTGGTGTTCACACCTTCATACAGCTTCGGAAAAACAAGGGCTGATTACCTTGGCCGAAGAACAGACAGCTCTACAAACAAATTTGCCATCGGCACCTCCGGCGTTGTTTGGGGCGGCAGCGATCACGGAAAAACCCGTAATTCTGCGATTAGTCTTGCCATAAACCAAACCGGCGATTTTAAAACGGATGTTCTTTACCGGGGACAAAATAACAGCAGTTCGTACTCGCAAAAGTTTTTAGAAGAAATCAGGAACGGAAATATAAAAGACGGGAATTCGGTTGCCTCCAATTTTCCTTTCGGCACTTCTCTCGCTTTCAACACGTATTGGATTGATACCGTTGGCGGTGGCACAAACGGAAACTTTCAGTTTCAAAGCCGTGCGCCCATTTCCACCGGTTTGTTGCAGCAGAACACCATTACTTCACGCGGCGGCGTTACCGAATTTGCTTTGGGTGTGGGCGTAAACCTGAATGATAAGGTGCTTGTTGGTGGTACGCTGGGCGTGCCGGTTATGCGCCTGGAAAGAGAAACAGAATTTATTGAAGCTGATGCCACAAACAATGCAACAAACAAGTTTGATTATGCTATCTACAAACAAGGTCTAACAACAACAGGTGTCGGTGTGAATCTGAAAGGCGGCATTATTTACAAGCCAGAGGAATTCTGGCGCATTGGCTTCGCATTCCATTCTCCTACAATTTATAGTTTAACGGATAAAAACACCGCTGAGATTACCACCAATACCGAGGGCTACAAAGGAACGCAAACACAACGCCTGGAAGACGTGACGGGCACACCGTCTCAGATAAGTTATTTGCATCTTACACCGCTGAAATTGATCGGCAGCATAGCGTATGTACTGCGTGAAATTCAGGACGTGACCAAACAACGTGGCTTTCTCACAGCCGATATCGAATACGTTTCATATCCGATGATGTCTTATTATGCAACCGATACGGAGAGCCAACCCGCCGACCCTGAAACAAAAGCATATTTTAAGTCGCTGAACAAAACCATTGGTGATACCTATAAAGGCGCCTTTAATTTTAGAGCCGGAGGCGAGTTAAAATTTACAACTCTGATGGTTCGCGCCGGCGTGGCGTATTACGGAAATCCCTATAAAAATATTCATGACGAGAAAGGAAGCCGGTTGAATTTGAATGGTGGCCTCGGTTACCGCAACAAAGGATTTTTTATTGATGCGACCTATGTTTATTCGCTCAATAACGACGTTGACATCGCGTACCGTTTGCAAAGCGCTTCGTATTACAACGCGAGCCTGAAGAACACTGCGGGAAAAATTTTCCTGACGCTAGGTGTTAAAATCTAAAATTTTCATCGCTAACCAACCGAAACACGAAGGCTGTTTTTTAACAGCCTTTTTTCTTGCAAAAATGAAAACTCAACTATGCCAAATTCGATTAGTTGAGGACGATTTTCTACATCAATTTTTTTCTTTTTTTGCGACGGCAACAATTTACAGTGAAACAATCGCTGGCATGTAAATCGCAAGAATATATGCATGATAAAAAATATTGAAGAAGTAAGCTGTGCTTTCCTGCACAATGTTGATTTGCTCTGTTTTTCGCATTTGCGTTGGGGTTTTGTTTTTCAGCGGCCCAATCATTTGTTAAGCCGTTTCTCAAAACACCAACGCGTATTTTTTATTGAAGAACCCATTTTTGTTGATGATGATGAGCGAACGCATATTGAAAACTACAATGATAATTTATACGTAGTAACGCCGCATTTAAAACACGGCCTAAGTGCAGAGGAAATAAACAAACGGTTGCAAAAAACAATCACAAGTCTTGTGTTGCAGATGCAGATTAAGCGATATTTTAGTTGGTATTATACGCCGATGGCTTTGCCCTTTACCGAACATTTAAACCCGGAGTTGGTTGTGTATGATTGCATGGACGAACTTTCGGCTTTCAAGTTTGCGCCTGCTGATATTACACAGCGTGAGAAACAATTGTTCTCCAAAGCCGACGTTGTGTTCACGGGTGGTCACAGCATTTACGAACACAAAAAAAATGCGCATCACAACATTCATCCTTTTCCGAGCAGCATTGACAAACATCATTTCGGGCAGGCAAGAAAAATAAAAGCCGATCCGCAAGACCAGTCGCACATCCCGCATCCTCGTTTTGGTTTTTTTGGTGTGATTGATGAACGCTTCGACATAGAAATGATAGATGCCGTTGCCAAAGCAAAACCGGACTGGCATTTTGTATTGCTCGGTCCTGTTGTAAAAATTGATCCGGCTTCTCTTCCCCATTACGATAACATTCATTACCTCGGCGGAAAAAATTATAACGAATTGCCGTCTTACATTGGCGGTTGGGACGTGGCGATAATACCGTTTGCCATGAACGAATCCACACGCTTTATTTCACCCACAAAAACACCGGAATATTTAGCGGCAGGCAAACCCGTAATTTCTACTCCCATCCGCGATGTTGTTTCACCGTATGGTAATAACGGCTTGGTGCACATCGTGCGCAACGCAGAAGAATTTATTGCAGCCGGTGAAACAGAACTCGCAAAAAAACGCAAAAGCGGATGGCAGAAAAAAGTAGATGAATTTTTACAGGGCAATTCATGGGACCGCACCTGGAGCCAAATGGTTCGTCTCATTGAACAAACGTTGTCACAACGCACATCGGTTTTGAAAACCGGCACAGAACAAAAAACATACGTCTGATTGCATCTTGCAGGCAAGGCCTGTAAAAGAGAGAAGCATTCTTTTGTGCAAGCAGAACCTGTAATTATGATGGACGATAAACAGAATAACGCAATAGAACTTTGGGGCGGAATTGAATGCACGATCAACAGGGTACAAAACAATTATTTTGATCAGCTTGCGTATTCGGGGCATTACAACCGCATTGGCGATATAAATCTTTTGGCAGATACGGGCATTCAAAAAATCCGCTACCCCGTTCTTTGGGAAAGACACCAGCCGTACAAGGATGGAAAGATAGACTGGGATTATACAAACGAAAGATTGAACGCTTTAAAAGCGAAAGGCGTGGATGTAATCGCAGGCCTGGTGCATCACGGCAGCGGCCCTGCTTTTACCAATTTGCTCGATCCCGAATTTCCTTATTTGCTGGCCGACTATGCCCAAAAAGTAGCGCAAGAATTTCCCTGGATTGAATATTACACGCCGGTAAACGAACCGTTAACCACAGCCCGCTTCAGCGGGTTGTATGGCTTTTGGTATCCGCACAAAAAAGAGGATGCTTCTTTTTTAAAAATGCTCTTGCAACAGGTTAAAGCAATTGTGCTGAGCATGCAGGCCATTCGCAAAATCAATCCGCTGGCAAAGCTGGTGCAAACAGAAGACCTCGGAAAAACGTACAGCACAAAATCATTAAAGTATCAGGCCAATTTCGAAAACCATCGCCGTTGGCTAACCTATGATCTGCTCTGCGGTTTGGTAACGCCGCGGCATCCTTTGTGGAAATACTTTCTAAAAAAAGGCGTCGCGGCAAACGAACTTGATTTCTTTCAGCAACATGCTTGCGTACCCGACGTATTCGGCTTCAACCATTACCTGACTTCCGAACGTTTTCTGGACGGACGCTTGAACCATTATCCAAAGCACACGCACGGCGGCAACACGTACCAGCGCTACGCCGATGTGGAAGCGGCCCGCATCGAAATGAAAAAAGATTGGGGCGTTCGTGCTTTGTTAAAGGAGGCATGGCAACGGTACAAACGTCCCATGGCCTTAACCGAAGTACACTTGCATTGTCACCGTGAAGATCAACTTCGGTGGTTCAAGCACGTATGGGCTTCGTGTGAAAAATTAAAAGACGAAGGCGTTAACATCAAGGCCGTTACCGCATGGGCCATGCTTGGCTCTTATGGTTGGAATAAATTGCTAACCGAACCCGCTGGCGATTACGAACCCGGCCTGTTCGACGTGCGGAACGGTGTGCCGCGGCCAACCGCTTTGGCAAGATTTCTAAAAAAAGAAAACCAACCTCCGCATCTTCGTTTGCTTTCAGCAGACAAAGGCTGGTGGCAACGTCCGTCTCGTTTCTTTCATAAGCCAATGCTTTTACAAAGTGCCGTTGCCGATGTTCCAGAATGCAGCGCTCCATTGCTAATCATAGGAAAGAACGGCACACTGGGGAGAGCCTTTGCAAAAATTTGCGAAGACCGTTTTCTTTCCTATCAGTTATTAAGCCGCGGAGAGTGCAACCTTTGCGATGAGGCGTCTATCCAATCGGCGATTGAGAAATACAGGCCTTGGGCCATTGTAAACGCAGCCGGTTTTGTTCGCGTTGACGATGCAGAAAGAGAATTTGAAAAATGTTTTTTTGACAACGTAAAGGGTCCTGAAAATTTAGCAATCGCCTGTGCGTACAACGACGTCAAGCTCGTAACATTTTCAAGCGATCTTGTGTTTGATGGAAATAAAACTGCGCCGTATGTAGAAGACAATGAAACTTCACCGCTCAACATTTACGGACGCACAAAAGCACAGGCTGAGGAACTTGTTTTAAAAGCAAACGCAAACGCACTCCTTATTCGTACAAGTGCTTTTTTCGGGCCTTGGGACGAATACAACTTTGCGCACTTCGTGCGGAGGAGTTTGCTGAACGAAGAAACCATTTGTGTGGCAAAGGATGTGTTCATCTCTCCCACTTACATTCCTGATTTGGTAAACGCTACACTTGACCTGTTGGTGGATGATGAAAAAGGCATTTGGCATTTGGCCAATCAGGGCGAACTAACCTGGGCCGATTTAGCTTACGAAATAGCAGATCGCTTTGACTTAAACCGGACATACATAAACGCTGTGCGAAACGAAGAACTGGTTTTGCCGGCAAAGCGGCCCTTGTACAGCGTTTTGTCAAGTGTTCGCGGCATCCTGCTTCCTCACTTAGACAATGCTTTGAAGCGTTATACAGAAACGATGCAAGCAACGTTTCAAAAAGAAAAACAGTTGTTGCGAAATGCAAGAGCCTAAGCGAGATATTGGAATTAAAGAAAGATCTTGTGATTTCAATACGAAGTGCTTTACTCTTTCTTTAAACTAAAAAGGCTGTCAACAAATTCGTGCTTGTCAAACACAAGCAGGTCTTCCATTTTTTCACCGACGCCAATAAACTTTACCGGAATTTTAAATTGGTTGGCAATGGCAAGAACAACACCGCCTTTAGCTGTTCCGTCGAGCTTGGTGATGGCAAGCGCTGTAACATCGGTGGCGGCAGTAAATTGTTTAGCTTGTTCCAAAGCGTTTTGGCCGGTTGAACCATCAAGCACCAATAAAACTTCGTGCGGTGCATCAGGAATTACCTTTTGAACACTTCGTTTGATCTTGCTTAATTCATCCATCAGGTAAGCCTTGTTGTGTAAGCGTCCTGCGGTGTCAATCAACACTACATCCGAACCGCGTGACAAAGCACTTTGAACGGTGTCGTAGGCAACGGCTGCCGGATCAGAACCCATTGCCTGTTTTACGATGGGTACGCCGGTTCGTTCGCTCCATATTGTTAGTTGATCAACAGCCGCTGCGCGAAAGGTATCGGCTGCGCCAAGCAGCACTTGTTTACCTGCTTTTTTAAAGTTGTAAGAAAGCTTGCCAACGGTAGTCGTCTTTCCAACACCGTTCACGCCAACCACCAGAATCACGTAAGGCTTTGTGGGGAGATCGGTGTGAAAATCATAAGCGTTGGAAGACGGTGCATCAACCAATGTGGTTTCGATCTCCGCCTGCAAAATGCTATTCAGTTCAGAGGTGTTGACGTATTTGTCTCTTGTCACACGTTGCTCAATGCGTTCAATAATTTGAACCGTCGTATCAAGGCCAACATCAGCTGTGATAAGTGCTTCCTCCAAATTGTCCAGCACTTCTTCATCCACCGTGCTCTTGCCCGCGACGGCTTTGGTTATTTTTGAAAAGAAGTTGTCTTTGGTTTTTTGCAGTCCTTCGTCAAGGCTTTCCTTTTCTTTCTTGCCAAATAGCTTGTTGAAAAATCCCATTACTGTAATTATTTATGCCGTGAATGTTTGAAATAAATAAGTGAACCGAAAACAGGAACGAATACAATTGCTAAAATCCAGGCCGCTGATTCTTTTCGGCCAATGCGTTTGTTTAATACCAAATGAATCAAACCAGCCATCATCAACAGAAGAATGACAGCGGAAACAGTTGTCCATACGATCAGTCCCCATTCAGGTGCAAGCAGTTTCATTAATACGTTTTGCCCAAATCTAAGTTGAATAGAATTACCAAACGATGAACGGATTGCCCTTCGATAAAGCTCAGGATAAACTTGCAACGGACGATTAGCCGGAGCGAAGCAGACGGTATTCAAAAACAACAAAAGCCGTCAATAAACACTGACAGCTTTTAAGAAGTTTGCGAAGCCTTGATTTATTTCTGGGCCAAAAAATCCTTCACCTTGTCTTTGTGAATGATTGCTTCTTTAAACGTGTAAGCGCCGGTTTTGGGACTGCGCACAGCTTTGATCACTTTGCTCCAGTTTTTTGCTTCGGCGGCGGCTCTTGCGTCTTTTGATTTGATGGCCGTTTTTGCTGCTTTTGCCATGATGTTGGGTTAATACGTTAATCGGTTAATGGGTTAATAGGCTGCTACTCAGTAACAGAGTAACCTATTAACTTATCTACTTAATTTCTTTATGCACCGTTACCTTCTTCAGGTTGGGGTTGTATTTTTTCAACTCCAAGCGTTCGGGGTTGTTTTTTTTATTTTTCTCGGTGATGTAACGACTGGTACCGGGAACGCTTGTGGTTTTTTGCTCCGTGCATTCTAAGATGACTTGTACGCGGTTTCCTTTCTTTGCCATTGTGTTTAGTTTATTAGTTGACTCGTTGATTGGTTGGTTTGCAAAGCCGGTCAACTGAATCAGTCAACCGATCAACCGATCAACTAAATGTGCTGGCCTTGAGCCCGAAGCTCTTTTACCACGTTATACAATCCTCTTTTGTTAATGGTTCTGATGGCGTCGGCGGTCAACTTCAGGGTAATCCATTTGTTTTCCTCGACCAAAAAGAACTTCTTCGTTTGCAAATTGGGTAAAAAGCGACGCTTGGTTTTGATGTTGGAGTGAGAAACCGTGTTTCCTCCGATGGGCGTCTTGCCGGTTACCTGACATACTCGTGCCATGACACAATAATTTTTAGGTCGGCAAAAGTAGGGATTTGATTCGAGATTTGAGGTTTGGGATTCGAGATTTTTTTTTCGTTCTGAAAAGTTTAGCAAATGTTTTCAAAGGGCCGACCGTTGATTTGCAGGATTTGATCGTCGCCAATAACATAGCCCACATCGGTTTCAACAATCAATCGTCCCGATACTTCATCCATCTTTACAACGTGACCTTTTATTTCGGTAACACCGCCTTCTACCGAGCGAAAGCGAATAGCGGCAGGTCTTTTCAAATCCATTAATTCTTCGAGGTAATCTTTTAACGCGTTCATGCTTGTGCAAATTATAGGGAAAGATGACGCAAACTTATTGCCAACCCCCAGTCCGCCGCCTTTTGACAGTAAGCCTTTTTTCCGTTAGCTTCGCCACTCGAAAAAAGCGACACAAGGCGCTGCAAAAATCTCAAATCTAAAATCTCAAATCAGAAATTCTTATGGCATACGACGTCGTTGTTATCGGTTCGGGCCCTGGCGGTTATGTGGCTGCCATCCGTGCTTCACAGCTTGGCTTTAAAACGGCTATTATCGAAAAAGAAAGTTTGGGTGGAATCTGCTTAAACTGGGGTTGTATTCCAACCAAGGCGCTCCTGAAAAGTGCGCAGGTGATGGAGTACATCAAACACGCAAAAGACTTTGGTATTGAAGCCAGCGGTCAGCACGACTTTGGCGCCGTGGTGAAACGCAGTCGCGGTGTGGCCGACAAGATGAGCAAGGGTGTTCAGTTTCTCATGCGCAAGAATAAGATTGACGTCATTATGGGTTACGGCAGACTGGTAGCCAAAGGAAGAATTGAAATTACCGCCACAGACAACAGCAAGCAAACCGTTGAAGCGAAATACATCATTTTGGCCACCGGCGCCCGCAGCCGTCAATTGCCTTCAATGCCTATTGATGGCAAAAAAATTATTGGTTACCGCGAAGCAATGGTACTGCAGCAACAGCCCAAATCAATGATTGTTGTAGGCAGCGGCGCCATCGGCGTTGAATTTGGCTACTTCTACAACAGCATGGGAACAAAAGTGACCATCGTTGAATTCATGCCGCGAATCGTTCCGGTGGAGGACGAAGAAATTTCAAAAGAACTGGAAAAGAATTTTAAGAAGAACGGCATTGACGTGATGGTGAACAGCGAAGTAACCAAAGTGGATACATCAGGCAATGGTGTAAAAGCTACCATCAAAACACAAGGCGGCGAGCAGGTTTTGGAAGCCGACGTGTTACTGAGCGCCGTGGGCATTCAGCCAAATATTGAAAATATCGGGCTTGAAACGCTTGGCATTAAAACCGACAAAGGCAGAATCGTAACAGACAAATATTATCAAACAAATGTTCCGGGCATTTACGCTATTGGCGATTGCACACCGGGGCAAGCGCTTGCCCACGTAGCCTCTAAAGAGGGCATCATTTGCGTGGAAGCGATTGGTTACGCCGAGAAGAAATACGGCCATCAGCCGGAAATTTTAGACTATGCAAATGTGCCGGGTTGTACCTATTGTACGCCGGAAATCGCGTCGGTGGGTATGACGGAGAAACAAGCTAAAGAAGCTGGTTATGAAGTAAAAGTGGGCAAGTTCCCGCTTAGCGCATCGGGAAAAGCTTCTGCTGCAGGGCACACCGAAGGTTTTGTAAAAGTCATTTTTGATGCGAAATACGGCGAATGGCTGGGCACACACATGATTGGTTATAACGTCACTGAAATAATTGCCGAGACCGTTGTGGCACGCAAACTCGAAACAACGTACCATGAAGTGCTTAATTCCATTCACCCACATCCCACCGTTAGCGAAAGTATTAAGGATGCAATTGAGGTGGCTTATGGTGAAGCAATTCATTTGTAAGGACACAGTTTTCAGTAAGAGGCTTTGAAAACGGAGTTTGTAAACTGTGCAATGGCAGTTTCAAATTCTAAATTGAGAGTACGTAAAATTTTTTCAAGCAAATTCTGTAACTACTGCAAAATGAGACCTTTCCGAAAAATCAACAATAAAAAAGCAGTCCCATGATCGGACTGCTTTTTTATTGTTTGCAGATAAAAGCCCCAGTTCAAATTGTTTGTTGAAAAGTCTATTTTCCAAACTTTTCCTGCCAAGCCAAAATACCTCCTTCTACATTGGTTGTGTCACTAAAACCCATCTGGTCAAGTATCTGGCAGGCCATCATACTGCGTTTACCGCTACGGCAATGAACGATTACTTCCTCGTCTTTCAAGTCTTCAATTTCGTCCAACTGCATGGTTTGAAATTTCCCAAGCGGAATAAGCCGCCCGCCAAGGTTGGCTTCTTCGTATTCGTGCGGTTCGCGACAGTCAATTAAATTGATCTTTTCGCCGCGGTCCATTCTTTCTTTTAATTCTTCGACGGTAATATTTTTCATTGTTGTTGATTTGTTGGTGTGGGATTAACAGGAGGTTTTGTGTTCAACGAATCGGTCACTGGCTTTTCTATCTGTAAAAATAAATCAACCATTTGTCCAGGACGAATGCTTAAACGTTTTCCGTCTTCGGTCTTTGGAGATGGCCTTTGTTCATAAACGAAAGCATTTTCCTTATCGGTCACATCGGGTTTAAAAACAGGTGCGCCCAGAATCAAACCCTGCGCATCCAACAATGCCTTTGCTTCGCTAAATGTTCGGCCCACCAGCTCCGGAACGGGAATAAACTCATCGCTGACGCCGAGGCCGAGAACAAGGTCAATTGTGCTTCCCATTTTAATTTTCGTACCCTCCGAAATTGGATTGCCGTGAAAAGAAACTTCGAGTACCGTGTTCTTCGCAAAATCGGGGCGAAAGGTTGTGTCGCCAATTTTCAATCCAAGATTTTTCAGGGTGAGTTCGGCATTTTTGTAACTGTATCCTTTCAGATTGGGCATTTCCACGTCTGGCGCAACGTAACGGTTAATGGTTACGTAAACCGTGCGATTGATTTTAACCACCTCGTCCGCTTCGGGTATTTGTTTTAGGATTTGTCCGGGCGGCAAGGAATCGTAATAAACAGAGTCCTGGATGATCAAGTCAAAAGATTTCTTATCGAGAATGGATTGAGCATCCTTCAAGCTTTTCCCTGTAACGGCCGGTACGGTATTGCTTTCGCCGTGTTTAGTGATCCAGTTCAAGGAAAGCACAAATAAAAACAAAATCAGAAAGACAATGCCCAGCGCTAAAAGGATATGGAGCCAAAAGGGTTTGTTATGCAAAAATTTAAACATGCGGGATGGCTGTGTTTGTAGGCTGCAAGATAACGAGGATGAGATTAAGGCGACTACTGAGGTGAACGTTGGGAGTGAAAGCTCACTGACTCATTTCTGTTTGAACGTTGTCATTTCTTAATCTCTGCGTTTCAACGCTTCCTCCACCAACTTGGTATAAAAATCAGTCAGATTCCAGCCCTTCGCTCTCACTTGTTGCGGTACCACGCTGGCATCACTCTGTCCAGGGATGGTGTTTATTTCCAGCATAAAAGCTTTGTTTTCCTTTTCGTTGTAAATGAAATCTATCCTTACCACGCCGCTGCAATTAAACACCGTATAAATTTTTGCAGCGGTTTTTTCCAATACCTCCTTCCACTCATCGTTAATGTCTGCGGGAGTTGTTTCAGAAGATTTGCCCCCGTACTTTGCTTCAAAGTCAAAAAACTCATTGTGTGCCACTACTTCGGTTATGGGCAGAACCTGTACGGCTCCTTTAGACCTGAATACACCCACAGTAAACTCTCTTCCTTGAATCATTTCCTCAACCAAAACCTGGTTATCTTCTTTAAAAGCTTTTTCAATGGCTGCGCCCAATTCTTCCGAAGCCTTGTTCACTTTTGACATACCAATACTAGAGCCGCCATTATTTGGCTTCACGAAAACCGGGTATTTCAGACGCAAAGCCTCGTCCGGGTTACTAAACTGCCCTTTGATAAATAAAATTGATTGAGCTACAGGAATACCCGCCGCAGCCGCCACAGCGGTTGTGTACCTTTTGTTAAAGGTGAGAGCCGACGTAGCTGCGATGCACGATGTATAGGGAAGGCTAAGCATATCGAAATATCCCTGCAGTTTTCCGTCTTCGCCAGGAGTTCCGTGCATTCCGATAAACACAGCATCAAAATTGACTTTCTGCCCTTTTGCAACGATCGAAAAATCGTTTTTGTCCACAGCCGTCTTGTTGCCCCCTTCGTCTTCGTAAAACCAGCCAGCAGGTGTTACATCAATTGTGTAAACATCGTAACGTTCTTTGTCCAAATGATTGTAAATGGTTTTGGCTGAGCGGTAAGAGATGACGGCTTCACCAGAATAGCCGCCGGTAACAAGGGCAATTTTTTTCTTCATGGCGGCAAAACTATGTAATAGCATTCTATTAATTTTTGTTGACTTATCTTTAGCCGGTTTCGTTGGTTGTTGAAGGTTTTGACACGGTCTGGTTTTTTTGTAAAACAAAGGCAAATAGACGCTTAAAAGCGACCGATTTACACAACCAAATGGTGTTTATTTCGTCTTATTTATGTATCAGAAAATTTGGAGATTACCGTATGCGAAAAGGAATAACCGAGAGCAGTTCTACCACTCCGCTTACCCTGCAAATGCTTCGTAAAATTGAAAACGACGGTTACAAATACGTCCAGGTAAAGGGCCTTACGTTTGACAAACATTACGATTACGTAGAGCCGCATTTTTTGGTGTTGGTTCCCATGAAGGAATTGCCCACCGCACAGGAACACAAAGACGTTTACGAACCTGTACCGAGCACGCTTTTACAGAAATGGGCCACGGAAAGCGACGATGCACTCGAGATCGTCATTTCAACGAAACAGTTGAGTTAGCGAAACTCTTCAAAAACTGTAAAACTCTTCTTGCAGCGCAAAAGATTTATGCTTTTGCGCTGCTATTTTAATCCCTTTCCTCCATCGCGCTTCGCTCCGTTTTTTCAAAGCCAAACTCCTTAGCTTTGCTTTCTTAAAAAGGCAATTATGATCAGACACGCATCGGCCGTTTGGAACGGCTCCGGAAAGGAAGGAAAAGGCACGGTAAGCTCACAAAGCGGTGTGCTCAATCAAACGCAATATTCGTATAACAGTCGTTTTGCCGAAGGAACAGGCACAAATCCCGAAGAATTGGTAGCTGCCGCACATGCCGGTTGTTTCACTATGAAGTTGAGTTTTGTGTTGGGCGAAGCTGGTTTTACCCCTGAAAGTTTGGAAACAAAATGCGAGATTAGTTTTGAAAATGGCGCTATCACCAAGTCACACCTAACAGTAAACGGGAAAGTGCCCGGCATCAGCAAAGAAAAATTTGACGAATGCGTAAAAAGCGCGGAGGTAAATTGCCCGATCTCAAAATTACTTAACGCAGCCATTTCATCGGAAGCAACGCTGGCTTAATCAGACGAAAACTTATCAGAGCATTCCGCAGAAACGGAATGCTTTTTTATTTGCCTTTTGTAGATGAAAACGGTCCGTTCACAAGGCAACAAAAACCTTTAACACCTTCTTGGTTGAGAGTACTGTTTTTGTTGCTAATTTCCTTTGGTGAAAAAAATCCTGCTCCTTTTTCTCTCTCTTTATACACTTGTAGCGGAGGCACAGGACGTAAGCGGTTTTTGGAAAGGAGAACTCACCTTTGTGGGCGGTTGCTTTGCCCGTAACAATATTGAACTTCAATTAAAGGTGGTTGGCGACGGTGTTTACGGAAGCTCCTATCATTATCTCGACGTAAACAATTACATCCGCAAAGACGCCAGCGGCTATTTTGATGCAAAAAACCGGAAGCTGGTAGTGCAGGAAGGCGCAGTCACGGAGCAAAAACTTGTTGACCGATGTAGCATCTGCATTAAGAAATTTCAATTCTTGTACAGGAAAGATGCAGACAAAGAGTTTTTAGACGGCTTTTGGACGGGAAAGCTCCAAGGAACGAACATAGATTGCGGAACCGGCGGAACAATAACCTTATCGAGGGCAACGACTCCCACTTTTGCCGAAGAAAAAATTCCAGAAGTGAAGGTTGATACAGGCGAGTTGAAATTGCGTTTTTATGACAACGCAACCATTGACGGCGATTCGATTACAGTTTTGGTTAACAGGCAGGTCGTGCTCTCGCACCACCGTCTTACCGAAGTGCCCGGTGAGGTTAAAGTGCGCATCAGCCTTGAGCAGCCGATGGTAGAAGTAGAAATGATTGCTGAGAACGAAGGCTCGATACCACCCAATACTGCTTTCCTGGAAGTTATTGCCGGCAATGTCTATCACCGGCTCTTTATGGTTTCTACAAAAAATAAAAGCGCTAAAGTGCGCTTTGTATATGATAAAGAAGCGGCAAAGAAGCCGCAAGTGCTTGCTTTTTAAAAAATTACAAACCTCTGTAGCTACCCCCGTTATCGTCGAAACTATAACGCTTAGGCATAATCACGATTTTGGCCGCATTGTTCACTGTCTTTTTTGCCGGAACTACGGCTTTCTTTACAGCGCCAAGATTGTTTTCAATTAAAGCGGCTTTACCTGCGTTGTTGGCGTTAATTGTGACCTGCCAGGGTGTACTATTTGTCATTGTTAAATTTATTTGTAGGTGAGCTATTGATTGACATCATAAAAGTACACCCATTAAGAAGCCTTCTCTAAGCATATTTACTGAGAGATTACTATCCTTAAATCCTTATAAATTTTTTAAAATGCTTGCTGGGAAAGGGTTTCAGCAGAACAGGAAAGCGATAACCAAGCCAAAAAACAAAAGAGAAAAATCTTTTATTGATGAGGTGATGCAACGCCATCAAGGGGGTATATCGAAAAATTTTACGAGCCGCATTTGTTCAAAGAATTTATGCCTTCAATACGCAGCCCTCACAGATTACCATTACTCATTACTAAGCTCTGCGTTTGCTCTGCAGATACTTTTCTTGAACGATAACGGCCATGGGTTTGTGGTAAACTTTGCTTTCCAGCCAGGAGATAACGTCAAGGTAGGCAAAGGCGCGGGTTTCAAAGCGGTTCTTTTCGAGGCCTTTGATGCGTTGTAGAAGATCAGTAAATTCTTTTTGAAGACCCTTTGTAGCCGGATTGAAACGGTTCCGCAAAAAGCGAAAGATTTCTTCGTCCACAACAGTCAGGGTTTCCATCTTCGACATAAAGCGGTAAACCGAGCGGGCCAGGTATTCAATGATGCTGAAATTGCCCAGTTCATAATGCGCCATCAGGTGCAACAGGCGTGCATAGCACTGTAGGTCGTTGCGCAAATCAACCTTCCAGTTTATGATTTTCTGCACATAGTCAATACAGGTTTCGTAATCGCCGCTGCCGAAGTAAAGCGAAGCAATCTTGTAATAAAAAACGAGTACGCGGTGGCGGTCGAGGTACAAAGCGTACTCTTCCAGCTTTTCTTCGATCTGCGGCACCAGCGCAAGACCTTGCTTAAATGTGCCCACCATAAAATGATGGTTGATGCGGGCTGTGTTCAGGTAAACAAAAGTCTGGATGTGATTGTTATCGTTGACATTGGCAACGTCCGACCGGCTAAACTTTTTAAACGCTTCCAACGTGCTTTCAAATTTCTGATAGTGCCGCAAGTCAAACAAAGCATTCAGCAAATTGTGTAGCCCTTTGATGTAATGTCCTGTTTCTACTGGCAGCATGTGCGATTGTTCGTGAAAAAGGTCCACCCATTTTTGCGTGTATTTGTAGTACATCAAAAAGTCCTGGCGAATGAAAGCGTACCAGCAATAGCACTGGCACAAGTAAAGGCTTTCGTAAAAGCCAGGATGTAGGCTAATAACTTTCGGAAAGTGTTGTTTAAAGAAAGTTTTTACGCCTTCTTCGTCTTTCTCGTTGCGGGCATGACCGTTATTGATGTACCAGCTATAAAGCTGCAGCGTAAGGTTAGAAAGATCGGTGATGCGCTTACGTTTTTCCGCCACTTCATCCGCTTCTGCCGAAAGTGTTTCGGCCCTGTTTTGCATGCTGCGGGTAATGTAAAGCGTCTCGATCTTTTTTTCCAGCGAAATGATTTGAATAAGAAAGCTGTCCTGATTGTAATGACGGGCTACTTCCTTTGTCTTTTCCAGAATTTTCAGGCTTTGGAGGTAAAGGCCTTTATTGTAAAGGATTTTAGCAAAATCAAGCTGCTCGTGAAGTTGAATGTCTATGTTCTCGTCGTTGCGAAGAAGACGCAGGCTAACAAGGATTTGTTTGTACAGGTGTGCTTTGATATTCGAAAGCTGTTGCTTCTTAATGGAAGGAATCTTTTTTAAAAGAGTGCCTTCATCATATTCGGCCATCTTATCCAAGGCATCAAAAAGCTGGATCATCTTCAAGTCCTCATTTGACGAATTGCGCTTTACGTACAGCTTAAAACTCCGCTTCTCCCCTTTTTGCAGAGAGCGGATTAATTGAAACAAGCTGTCCACCGATCGGTTAGGCATCGTAACAAAATTATTTTAGAATCCGCCGCAGGCAAGGGTTTCAGCGGTGGCATTCTTGCTTTAGCACTGTATAATAAGCCCAATTTTAATCTTGAACTCCACTGTTGCCTTTTTATCTTCGAATCGGGTTACAAAGAAAAGGATTCAATCCATTATAAATACCTTATTCAAAATAAGTTCATATAGCAAGCAATCGTTAGATCACCCGCTGTTTCCACAGCGGGTTTTTTTGACCACAGATGAAAGGATTTAGAACGGATTTCGCGGATTTTTCCGGCCTGTCTTCAAAACACCGTTTAAGTTTTTATAAAAAAATAAAGCGCTGTATCAACAGCGCTTTCAAAAAACTTTTGCCAAGTCCGGTTGGATATCTTTATTGTCCTCTTCAGGTTCCCACGGCATAAACACCAAAGGTTGAATTTTTCGCCAGCGCCTTTACGATCCAACCCGAAAGCACAGGATAAAAGCCGTCAATCAAGCTCATGGCAATAAGATAAGCGTACGGGCTTTTAATGCCTAGATAACTGTCCATGCTCCATGTACCAAGAATCATTTTCTCCCCCACTTTTACAATGAAACTAAGAAAAGCAAAGAAGATAAATTGTTCCAGCACCGGCCTTTCAAAGGTGCAATAGTAAAGCCAGCAAAGGCAAATGCCAACCCAAACAAAGGAATGCAAAGCATTGTCAAGCCAGGGCAAAAAAGCCATCATGCCTACACGGTAACCAAGGTAATTTCCACCAAACATGAGGAAGGCCCAGAACAAAGACAAAAAAAGAAAAGTCGCTTTATAATTGAGTTCGACGGTGGGTTTGGGATAACGAATGAAGAGAAACAACAAAAAATAAATGAGCACAACAAGTGCGTAATCAAAAAGCGTGTTGTTGGCGCCAAGTATTTCGTTCATAAAAAGAAGTTTAAATGATGGAGTGAGACGAGGAACGTGAACCGTAGCGAACGTCAATGGTAAAGCCTGTGCGGTTTGACGTCTCGCGTTTACACTTTGCTCAAATCCGGTGTAATGACTTTTACGCCGCCGGTTTCTACCGTGTCGGCTACAAATGGCACGGCGTATTCGGCAAAAGTCATTACTGATATTTGCGGGTTCACGCCAATAGCCGTTGGGAAAACCGATGCATCGGAAATAAACAAATTGTCGTAACCGTAAACTTTCAACTGTTCGTCAACGACCCCAATTTTCCGGTTGCGGCTTAAAATATTTCCGCCTTGCGGATGTCCCGTTCCCAGTGTGATGTCGCTGTTGTCTTTAATATCGTAGCGCATCTTCTTCAATTCTTCTTTTGTTGCGTATTCGTAGTAGCCAAAGGTGTTCGGCATCACGCATTCGGCGCCGGCTTCAAGGTAAATTTCTCCGGCCAGTTCAATGCCGTCAATCAGCGTGTCAAAATCCTTTTTCGTAGGCGTGTAACGAATGTCTCTTTTCGTTAAGCCGCCCACTCTTATTTCGGCGTTCGAATCGCTGCCCACCAGTACACCGGTGCAGGCCATGCGGTTGTAGCGGTGCATGTTTTTCCAGTGGTCGCTCCACCAACCTGGCATAATGGTGCTTTGAAACATGGGCGGATTGAACCAGGTTTCAAAAATGAATCCGCGACTGGGAGAAATCTGAAGAAAATGAGAAATCTGCAAACCTTTGTACGCATCAATCACATCGGGAAAAACAGATGAAATGGGTGAACCCACGTTAAACGAAAGCTGTTTGCCCGCACGGCCCGTGGCAATGCCCGAACGTTGCAAAAGCAAACTCGAAGAAAGGGCGCCGGCTGAAACCACAAAAGTTTTTCCCCGCACTTCTATCTTTCTCCCGTTTCTGAATTGCGCAATTAACGAAGTGATTTTTGCGCCTTTTGATTTTAATTTAATCACTTCACAGCCGGCAATGATTTGAAAATTTTCCGCGCCGGCTTTTTCCTGCGCCTGTGGAAGAATGTTGTTCAACATGGAGAGCTTCTTGCCCCATTTACAACCGATGTTGCAATAGCCGCAACCCACGCATTGCTGAATGTTGGCTGCCACTGAATCCACCACGTTCGGCGATTTGTCAAGGCCCATTCGTTCAATTCCCAATTTGAATTTTTTTCCGCCGGGATTTAAGTATTCTTCTCTCGACATTGTGCTCGGCGTATCGTTGATACGGTGCACGCCAATCATCTCGTTCACATTTTTGTTGCATTGAATGTAGCGGGCAAGGTCAAGGCCTGCATCAATGCCGTTAGTATCGTTCCAACGATCAAGAACAGCATGAGGTGTATCAAAACAAACCGCATTGTTTACCACGCTTGAGCCGCCAACCGTGCTTCCCTGGATTACTTGAAAACGAAAATCAGCGGCTTGTTGCAAAGCGCCATCGGCATAAAGCCGCGATACCATGTCAATCTCGTCTTCATTAAATTCTGAAGGATCGGTATGCTCTCCGCGTTCAATTATCAACACTCGCTTGCCTCTTTCCACTAATCCTTTCGCCATGATCGAAGCGCCGGGACCTGAACCAATAATCACCACACCGTCCCAATCAATCACGTCTCCTTTCACGTCTTTTTCATTTTGCACTTGCAAAGGCCGGATGTTCTCGTACGGCAAATCTTTCATTCGCTTTTCCGTATCGGCGCGTTTGGAGAAAGGCTCATAGCCAATGGTTGGATACACACGCGGATCGTTGTAATAACCCATAAAACAAAGCTGTTTGCCCATTCTTATCATGCCTTGCACCAACATGCGAATAAATGGTGGCGCAAACCGAAGTGATACGTCCTGGTAAAAATGCCGCTCCAAAAAAGCTTTGCGGGCATCGGGCCGCATGTATGATGTAGGCGACTTTAAAAACACAAGTGGGTACAATTCAAGGCTTGTTAGCGCCAACTTTGTAACCCATTTGTTGGTGGCTTTAAATGAACTCATGTAACGATCAACACTTAGCGCTGTCTCTTGGGGTGAAATTGCTTTCTCGTCACCTTCGATCAAGACTTCTGCCAGCGCTTTCAATGCGCGAAACTCCATTGGCGAAAAGTATTGAAGGTTGTATCGGGCCTTCTGCGCTTTGTTGTATAATACAATCAGAATGGCGTTCAGGGCTGCGTCGAAAATGGAGGAGTATAAAATCAGTGTACTCATTTTCAGGCTGCTGTTAGCCATTTGAATCGTGTAATTGTTCTTTGCAAAAAGGATGAGAATGATACCAGACAACACAGCAAAACACATTACCACCATGATGGCTTCTACGGCAATAAGATAACGGCGCACATCGCCGGCGGCCACAAAACAAAGCGCCGCAAACAGGCCCATTTTGATGGTAGAATTGTTGGCAAAAGCCGGATCGTTAATGAAGGCATAAGGCTTGAGAAATTCGGGCATTAAACCAATTGGCGGTAGAAGATAAAGCAGCACCCCGCCGAGGTAAATAAAAAACAAAATGCGCAGGTAAGATTTCAGGTTAAGTTCCTGTGAGGTTAGCGCAGCTCCACTTTTGGTTGACATAAGCTTGCATTGAGAAGTGAAGAAATTGTTGATGTTGTTCTTCGGGAACGAATCAATGCATCATAAGGAAGGATGAATTAAATATAGACCATATTTTGGAAAAACATACCCGTAAGTTTTGAACGGACAGCGTGCTGCATCCGCTTAATTTTCTTACAGAAAGAATGAAAAAACGTCATTGGCGCAAAGCTTGCTGCTCTTGATCTTTGCCGCGTCTAAACAAACGGGAAATGACAAAGACCGATATTCAAAACAAGGGAGATATTGAAAACTTTGTAAACGGCTTTTACAACAAGGTGCGCCGCGACGAAATTCTATCGCCGGTGTTTGCGACAAAAATTCCCAATGCAGCCTGGCCCGCGCATCTCCAACGCATGTATGATTTTTGGAATGCCATATTGTTTGCCGAAACCGGTTTTCATGGCAATCCGATGCAAAAGCACCTGGGCTTACCCGTTGATGAAAAGCACTTCGGCCGCTGGCTTCTCCTATTCAACCAAACAATTGACGAATGCTTTAGCGGACCAAAGGCAGAAGAAGCAAAAACACGAGCTGCTTCCATTGCTGGCATTATGAATTTCAAGATTGAAAACTTTCGCAAATCCTGACCGAGCAGGAGGATTTATCAAATTCAACGGAAATTGCTGAGTCCGATAAAAGCGTTTAATGTAGAACCATTGACGGCTCTTACTGTTCAGGCGTTGAACAATTGGTACAGAATTTATTCGTGTATTTAAAACGAAACACTATGGCAGACGACAAAGATTTAAGAGATGGCCGCGACCGCGGACGTGTAGCTGGCAATGAAGAGTATGAATTGAACTACTTGGCTCAGAAGCTAAACGTATCTGTAGACGAGGTGAGACAGGCCGTTGAAAAAGTGGGCAATAGCCGTGAAAAAGTTGAGGAATACCTGCGTAACGGCGGACGCTAATCAAAATACCCCCGCAAACGGGGGTATTTTTCGACCGTGTTTCCACATTTGTAAAAAAGAATTTTATAGGCACAATAACTGCATGACTAACCTAAACAACACAACCATGAAACCAGAAGAAATCAAAAATATGCAACCCAATACGGAAGACAACCGTACGGGCGAATACACCGAAAGCAATGACCGGCTAACGTTTATGAACAACGAAGAAAACCTTATGAAGAAGCTGGAGCAACACGGCTATCGCGAACAGTTTAAAGTACAGAAGGACCGGTTGGTAAGTTTAACCACGGGCAAAAAGTACAAATCTGCGGATGTGAAGGCCGTAAACTTCTACCGCTTTGAAGGCATTTCCGATCCGGATGACATGAGCATCCTTTATGCCATTGAAACCTGCGACGGCGCAATGGGAACGCTCAACGATGCCTACGGCCACTACTCCGATGAGGACACCGGCGCTTTCATGAAGCAGGTGGAAATTGAAAAAAAGCTGCACGGCATGAACGGTTAAGCAAACCGCAAAAAATCATTGCATTTTGAAAAGAAGAAAAAGGAAAACCATTGGCGGCGGTTTTCCTTTTTTAATTGTTTTGTTTCAATGGCAAGATGACGTAAAAGCTTGCACCCTTTTCCTTTTCGCCTTCGGCAAAAATTACCCCGTGCCTTGGTCCTGCTCCATTACTTGCTTTAGCATAGGCTCATTGTCACGCCAAATGTCCTTCCACACTACCGAGGCCGGTTTGCCAAGTGCCCAAGGATGCTTGCCCCCGACAATGGCTTTATATGGATCGTTGTAAAACTTGATGAGTTCTCTTCCCCAGCCAATCCAAATAGGCTGTCGCGATGTAAGCATAATGCGGATGCATTTGCGCAGGCTGTGCGGCCAGATTTCGACATAGCCAAGCGTGGTTTTGCTCCAGTCAAATTCGCGGATGATCTGTCCCATTTAGCCGCCGCCGGATAAAAACTCAGGGATTGATATTGTTTTCTCCCGTCTGTTTGTTTTCGTGGTTCCGTTAGTTTTACAAGAAGCTTATTAACGGTATGGTTGCGATTATTCTCGCCCTCTTATCATAACAATGCGAACGACAGAATGGTTTTTGGCTTCTTGCAAACGCAGTTTTTTCTTGGCTTGTTTTGATGAAAAGGAGACAGAACCACAAATCTAAAGACCATGGACATTCAAAAGTCTTGCGCAAAAAATGCTCAGCCTTTCTATCACGAATCATTCCGATGGCATCAGCGGCCAATCCTTGTTCGGAACATAGGCTTCTTTCAGCAATGCTTCTATCTGCTTTACAACGCCGGGATGTTGTGCGGCAACGTTGGTCTTTTCCTGCGGGTCGGTCTTCAGGTTGTACAATTCTATGGGCGGCGAAGCCGTTTTGCTTACGTTCAATTTCACACCTTTCCACTCGCCCATCCGAACGGCTTGTTTGCCACCCGCTTCGTGCAGTTCCCAATAAAAGTAACCGTGAAGTTTTTGCTTCTCTCCCTTCAACGCAGGCATGATCGAAATGCCGTCAATATTTTTTGCCGGAGCTGCTCCGGCCTCTTGTAAAAACGTTGGAAACAAATCCCACAAAGCTGCGGGTTCAGTATTGATTGTTCCCGCCTTTGTTACGCCTTTTTGATAGGCGATAAAAGGCACGCGAATGCCGCCTTCGTATAAATCCCGTTTGATGCCGCGCAAACCGCCGTTGCTGTTGAAGAAATCAGGATCGCCGCCATTCTCCTTATGCGGTCCGTTATCGCTTGTGAAGATGATGAGCGTATTTTCTTCCTGCTCTTTTTCTTTTACGACATTGGTTATCTCGCCAACGAATTTGTCAAGCCTTGCCACCATTGCCGCAAAAGCCGCATGTGGATGTGCATCGTAGTGATGCTTCTCGCCGTCGTTGCCTTTTGGTGTTGGTACAGCGGCTTCGTTGAACTTTTTCATATAGTAATCATAAACCGCATCGTGTGGCACAATGACATCGGCATGAGGCAAGGTGTAAGGGAGATAAAGAAAAAAAGGTTTGTCGTGCTTTGCCTTGATAAAGTTCATTGCGTGCTCGTGAATTAAATCGGCGGAGTAAGCGGAATCTTTTTTTAGGTTTCCCGAAAGATCAATGCGGTTGTGGTTGTGCCATAGATGATCGGGGTAATAATTGTGCGCAAGCGTTTGACAATTGTAGCCGTAAAACACATCAAAGCCTTTTTTCTGCGGATCACCGGACGATGTAATAAAGCCCAACGACCATTTGCCGAATGCACCGGTTTCGTAACCGGCTTTTTGCAAAAGCATGGAAACAGTGATGACTGAATCGGGAAGGGGGACTTGGCCTTCAGGTTGCAGGGTCTTGTTTCCGCGAATGGCAGTATGGCCTGTGTGCTGGCCGGTCAGGAAACTGCTTCGTGACGGTGCACAGACCGTGGAGCCGGCGTAGAACTGCGTAAACTTCACGCCCATCTTCGCCAGCTTATCAAGATTGGGTGTTTCTATCTTTTGTTGTCCGTACGGGCCAATATCGCCGTACCCCAAATCATCGGCAAGAATAAAAATGATGTTGGGTTTCTTCTGCGGCTTCTGTGCCACTGCTTCGTTCGCATAAAGTAGAACGAGAAGACCCCCCCAAATAATAAACTGTTTCATTGATTCGAAATCTTGTTTATTTTAGCTTATACACTTCGCTGCCGGCCAGTAAAAAACAGCCCAGGCCGTAATCTTCAAAATCAGGAACGTTGTTGTAACTCACGGGCTGACCGTCCTTTGGTTCTTTACCGGTGCCTTGAACAAAGCCCAACATTCCGTCGGAATGCACGGCTTCTTTCGCCATCGCCTTCCAAGCTTTTGCAACGATGGGCTTATAAATTTTTTTATTGAGAATTCCGTTGTTTAATCCCCAAGCAAAACCGTAGGTAAACAATGCTGTGCCCGATGTTTCCTTGCCGCCAAAATGCGAAGGGTCGTGAAGGCTTACGTTCCAGAAACCATCTTCACGTTGGACTTTAATTAAGGCAGCACACATGTCTTTAAAGTCCTGGAGGTATTCGTTGTAATGCGCATCGTTCTTTGGCAATTGTTCCAGCGTTCTTGCCAATGCTGTCAACACCCAACCATTGCCGCGGCTCCAATAACAATCTTCGCCGTTAGGTTCTTTGTACGGCGGCACAAAATCTTTGTCGCGCCACCACAGGTGATCTTCCGCGTTGTACAATCCTTTGCCGCCGTGGTTGTATTTGGCGAAAGCGTAGAGGTCGTACATTTTGCGGAAATAAGCCGTGTCGTTGTACACCACACCAAGCCGTACAAACACCGGCATCGCCATTTGAATGGCGTCAATCCAACTCCAGTCGTCTTTCTTTTCGCTGTGCACCGTGTTCTCTATGCAGGCCTTAACGCTTTTGATGCGCTCTTCTTTTTTATCAAGAAGGTAAAGATCAATAAAGGTTTGTCCGCAGCACTGGTCGTCGGCATTGCGGGTAGTGATACCGTTGCGCGGCGTCCAGTTGTGCTTCTCGCCCCACTGCACGGCGTAATCGTAAAACTTTTTTTGCGGATCAATTTTATACAAAGCCATAAGGCCTTCGTAATAAACGGCACGTGTCCAGATGTTGCTTGGCCGTTCGCGGTTAGTAACAATCGGCTTTCCCGCATCGGGCCATTTGTTCATAAAATATTCGTTGGCGAGACGCAGAGGCGTCAGGATTTTTTTCTTTGACGGAAGTTTTTGCGCAACCACGTTTGTGGCAATGCATACGATAAGAAGCAACGAAGAAATAGACTTCATATAGCGTGGTTGAATGGAGAGCTATGTTAGAGCAAAACGATTTGCGCAGCGTCCTGTTGCGTCCTGAAGATTTAATAATGCCCGCGAATGACCGGTTTAATTTTTTCATCGTAAAGTGACCGCAGTTTCCTGTGCGTTTCTGCCTGCAGCGAAGGCAAGCCAGATGCGGCAACGTTGCTCTTTACCTGCTCAACCGAAGACGCACCCGGAATAACCGTTGTAATTTCGGGGTGATCGAGTATCCAGCGCAAAGCCCATTGCGCTGTGCGTTCATCTGGCAATAAAGAAGCAATCTCTTTCGACAACTTCACCCCTTCTCTGAATTCAACTCCGGAAAACGTTTCACCCGTATTGAAGGCTTCACCGTTTGCGTTGTAATTGCGGTGATCGTTTTTGCTGAACGTTGTTTGCTCGTTAAACTTGCCGGTGAGCAAACCGCTGGCCAGCGGCACACGAACAATGATGGCTACACCTTTTTTTTCTGCTTTTGCAAACACTTCGTCCGCCACATGCTGACGAAACAAATTGAAGATGATTTGCAGCGAAGCCAATCCTTCTTGTTCTAAACAAATCAGCGCTTCTTCAATTGTTTCAACGCTGGCACCAAAGTTTTCAATCAAACCTTCTTCTGTTAGTTTTCGCAGGTGATTGAATACATCTCCCTTGCGCATTTCGTCTGTTGGAATGCAATGCAATTGCTCCAAAAACAATTTCGAAGCATCAAGATTTTTTAACGAGTTTTCAACTTGTTGCCGCATCGCATCGTAGCCAAAGTTTTGCGGCCAACCGTTGCTTCCATCATGTCGGCGTCCGAGTTTCGTTGCAACAAAAAGTCTTTTGTCGGTTGTTTTCAAAAAGCGACCAATTACTTTTTCACTAATGCCCATTCCGTAGACATCGGCGGTATCAATAAAATTTCCACCCGCACCTACAAAGGCCTGCAAGATCGCAAAGGCATCGTTATCGTTAATCACGCCCCAATCAGCGCTACCGAGTTGCCATGTTCCCAAACCAATTTCTGATACCTTGTATTTTCCAAAAGAACGGTATTGCATGCGAAATGAAATTTAAAATGAAGAGCGCCAAAGTTCAGGCATGCAAAGCAAATACGGCGCGATTTATTTCACCGCAGGCCAGCCGTTTTCGTCCCAAACAAGTTCTTCGATGCGAAGCTTTGAGCGGCCTTTATCTTTTGCGTCGTAACCGTGAAAGATGAGGTAATTTTTTCCGTTGTCGGTAAACACCGCATTATGCCCTACACCGTTCCAGTCGGCATTGCCTTGCAACAATAAACTGCCGCCGTTGCTGTCCATGCGAACGCCATCTTTGTCAACGTAAGGACCTTGCAGCGTTTTACTTCTTCCGACGTCCATCTTGTAAGTACTCTGTTCGCCTTTGCAGCAATAGTCGAACGAGACGAAGATATAATAATAATCTCCCTTCCTAAAGATGAACGGCGCTTCAATAGCCGCGCTGCCCGCAGAAGAATCCGGCGCGTTGTAAGGCCTCGGTCTTCGTGCAAGCGTGTACCATTGTTGCGGCTCTGCAATCTTCATTTGCCGATCAAGCTTTACCAACTTTATTCCACTCCAAAAAGAACCGAATGTTAACCAAGGGGCGTTCTCTTCGTCAACTATCAGGTTTGGATCAATGGCATTCCACAAATCGCGTCCAGGAACGGATTGCACAACCTTTCCCAAATCAATCCATTTGTAATTCGGTGATAAAGGATGCAAAGTTTTGTTCGTCGCAACACCTATGCACGACGTGTTTTTTCCGAACTGCGAAACTGCATAAAACAAGTAATAGCTGCCGTTATAAAAATGAATATCTGGCGCCCAGATATGGCCCTTAAAACCGGGCACCGCATCTACTGCCCATTGCGGTGGGTTTGCAAAAACAGGCGTTTCTTTTTTCCATTGTTTAAAATCTTTTGAAGACCAAACAGAAACGCCGTTGCCAGTGCAAAAGATATAGTAAACGCTGTCTTGTTTGATGATAACAGGATCGTGAACGGGTGTTTTTATTGCAGGCAGAATCGTGCCGACCGCAATTTGCTGGCAATAACTTTTTATGAAAGCGAACGAAAGCAAAAAGGAAAAAATGAATCGCATGTTCGTGAATTAAGGCATTCGTTCTAATCCTTCAAACTTTACTTTCCACTTTCCATCTTTCGGAATACCGGGAAGTTTTTTGCTGCCGTCGTAACCGGCTACCATCATTACGACCGCCGTGAGTATTCCACCGTTACCGGGCATGTAAAGCCGCAAACGTTCGTCCTGGTAATTATGACCGTTGATTAAATACGTATTGGTTTGAATGGGCATCAGAAAGGCTTCAATTGCTTTTTCGGGCAAACCTAATCGTGTTGCCGTCATGGCTGTCATCGGAAAATCCCAGCCCCAGGTATCTTTCCATGTCCAGTTTTTCCAAATCCAATCAAACGTGTTTTGCATGATTGCTTTATCTACTTGCCCGGTTGACGGCATAACGCCAAACGCCGCAAGAACGGATGGATGATCGGTGCGGTATTCGGAGTTAGTGTAAGAATCCGTTGCGCTTTCTGCAAACAAATATTTTTTTTCTTGCACGGGCAAGGTTGAAAGTTTACCAATCACATCATCCCATTTTTTATTGCGCGGTAAACGCAAGCGTTCGCGCCATTGCTGCGCAACGTTCAAAGCCCATTTCCAATAAACCAATTCATATGTTGGATTGAATGTTTCTTCGGGCTTAAAACGTTCCTGCGCCGGTATTAATCCTTTGCCCAGAACATATCGCTTTGTAAGTGAATTATAATGCGCAAACGACGCCATGAAATCCGCCGTCGCAAATACAAGGTCTTTGTATTTGTTCAGCGTTTTTTCATCCTTGTAATGACGATAAACTTCTTCTGCAAAATAGATGCAATGCGGTTGTTGCCAGATGAGCATTGCGCCTACAGACGAGGGCGCTTCGTCACCGTAGTTGTCAGTCATCTTTTGCCAACGAACGCCGTTAAAGCCTTGCCGCTGCGCAATAGCTTTTCCTTTGTTGAAAACCGAAGCATACCAACTCAATAATTTTTCCGTGTATTCAACGCGTCCCCACAAAGCCCAATGCGCTGCGTGCCACCAGGTCATTTCAAGGTGCGGTTTGCCAAACCAACTGTTGTAAGTAAGTCCCGTTTCCTGCGGCGGAAAGATGCCCGCTTCCTGTACTTTCATCAGGTATTGCGAAAGCACAATACGCCGCTCAATTTCAAAGGCTCTTTTGTCGGTGCTGCCCGAAAAATCTATCGCACCGCCGCTTTGCCAGAAATCTTTCCAACCTTCTTGGCTGCTGCTTTGCGTTTCGGCATAATCGGGTAATGAACGAAAGTCTTTTACAGCGGTAAACTTGGCTGAAAACGAAAAGTTGTTGCTCTTGGTAGAAGGCGTGATTATAAAATAATGCGGTTCTTTTTCGTTGATCGAAGCGCCCTGGTCCCATTTCAGGCCGACGTAATATTTTGTTGTGTCGAGTTGATGGCGCAGCACGGCCCCTTCATCGTGACTGAGCAACATTGTTGACTGATGCTTGTTTGCGGCCGAATAATTGGTTCCTTCATCAGACCAAGCACCGGTTGGATAAGGAAAGAGAAATTTAATTTTCAATCGCTTCTCCAACAACAAAGGAGACTGCACCCGAACACCGATTACATCTTCGCTGTTATGACAATAAGTGGTTGCATTAACAGGCACACCTTCGATGGTGAAATGAGATTTAATTTCGCCTGTCCACAGATCCAACTCCTGATGTATGTTCTTCACATCATCAATGCTTGCGTGCGAACCGTCTTTTTTGAAAATTTCAAATCCAAGATTGCCCAATTGCAAGCGATGCGGGTTTTGCCGAAACCAATCCGCTGCTTTTTTTGCATGCTCGGGTTCTTTTACCTGAACGGAATAAGTTACTTCTCTTCCGTATTGATGATAAACCCGCAGCGCTTCTTCGCGTTTGTAACCGGCGGTGTCAATGAAGCTGTGCCAGCCCCACACCGACTCTGTTCCCAACGGAATGCCCTTTTGATAAGCAATCGGAAAACTTTGCAAACCCGTTGCGTCAACGGTAAATGCAAACGTTCCGTTGCCAACGGTAAGCGAAGACAAGGAGTCGGCTTTTGTTACTACAACATTGTGACGCTGCACCAAAGTCTTGCGGTTAATTTTTTGCGCAAGCGATGGAGACGAAACGAAGAGAAAAAGAGAAAAAGCAATGGGGTAAAATTTGAAACGTGCAATCATTACCGGCAAGTTACTTCATGTACCTCTTCAATCCTTCGGGCTTGATTTCTTTCAATTGCTCCGCTACAATTTCTGCGTTCAGTTTTGCACCGTCAATGTTTGTATGCGTATGATCACCGGGGAAAAAAGGCTTCACAGCATCGGCGCCCATAGCCTCGTATTTTGCAGCAACAAGGTTGTTCAGGTCAATAAAATAAGCGCCTTCCTGTTCGGCAACTTGCTTTGCCCAACCCGCATAACTTTCAGCCGAACGGGTGACTTTACCTTCTTTCCAATCGTTGCGTGGAATGGGTGAACAAACAATCGCAATGGCGCCTTTCGCTTTTGCGTCGCGAATGTATTGCCGCATATAATGGCCATAAGTATAGACTACTTCCTGCTTCTTCATAATCGGATTGTAAACCTCTTTCGATTCTTCACCAATGCCTTTGATAGTTCCTCTTGCCCTTGCCGTATCATCAAGTGGGCCGCTGTCATTATGGCCAAACTGCATAATGACGTAATCGCCTTTCTTCAGTTTCGATAAAACTTTTTCCCAACGTCCTTCAGTGATGAAAGTTCGGCTGCTTCGTCCGCCTAATGCATCGTTCTCTATCTTAATTTTTGCCGTGTCGAAATACGGTGCAATAAAATCGCCCCAACCCCAAAGGCTTCCTTTGCCCGTACCGTCGCCGTTTTTTACTGTCGAATCACCAACGATGTAAAAGACCGGTTTTCCCTTTTGCAAAAACGCGAAAGAGCAAAGGGCCGCTACAACTAAAATTGCCGCAAGAATTTTTCGAGAAAGCATAACAATGAGTTTATTGTTTAAGCAAGTATTTATTCAATGGATTCTTTTTGTCAGCTTTGATGCCGTCCACAATTGAAGCCGCGTTTACTTCTGCACCTTCATGATTGGTATGCGTATGATCGCCGGGAAAAAATGTTTTTACTTTTTCAGGTCCCCAGGCATCGTATTTATCAGCGGTGATGGCGTTGAGGTCAATGAACAACACACCTTCTGCATCGGCGATTTCTTTTGCCCACTTTCCGTAATCCTTATCCGCACGCAAAACTTTTCCTTCCCTGAATTCGTTTCGCGGAATCATCGAAAGTACAATCGGTGTCGCGCCTTTTGCTTTTGCATCGCGAATGAATTTGCGAATGTACCATCCATAACTATGAACGGTTTCAATACTGCCGTTAGGCCAAGTGAGTTGAACCGAATCTTCGCCTGTGCCTTTTAACACACCGCGATAACCGGCTCGTGATGTATCGGGTTTTGAACCTTCGTTGTGGCCAAACTGCATCATTACGAAATCACCTTTTTTCAACGTTGATAAAACTCTGTCCCACCGACCTTCTTTGATAAAGGTTCTTGTGCTGCGACCGGCCATGGCTTGGTTGAAGATGGAAATTTTTGTGCTGTCGAAAAATTCGGGAAGTAAAGAGCCCCAGCCCCATTGTACTTTGTCGCTGTTGTGCACCGTCGAATCGCCGATGAGGTAAAGCGTCGGCTTGTCTTTAGGCAGTAGAACAAATGCGGAACAAAGAATGAGAATAGAAGCAAAAATGAAAACGGCTTTTTTATTCATGTCAGTTGACTGTTTGAATTTTTTTTATTGTACTTAGCACTTGAAATTCTATTGAACACCTGTTGCGTCGCACACTTCAACGCCTTGTTCGTTATTGAAAAATATTTTTACGCAACGGCGACGAAACAACTCGATCGAAATACAAACTCTTGCCGTTATTCATTACTTCAGCGCCGTTTCCACTTTCTTTTTCGGCTGCACCAATACAATATTTGGCTTCGGCGGATTGCTCATGCCTTCGCCAAAATAAAAGCTCGTGTGCGGCGGTTGGTTGTAAGCCACGTTCTGCCACGCAATGCTCAAACGGTACTGCGGGTCGTGCATCAGCGTGTAAAACTTTTTATCCGTTGGAATTGACGTGGTAAAAATGCGCAGCTCATTGTTATCGGCCGTGCGGTAAATTACTTCTTCACGCCAGTCGCCCCATATATCCGCGGATAAAACCGGATTTGATTTTGTACCGTTGTTCTTTACACAATTGTAATCGCCTGCGCTTAGCAAACGAGAAGTTTTGTTATTCTCGTAATCCCATTTCATGATGTTCGTTCCATCAAGCAGTTCGGCTAATACGTCACCATCCCAAAAAATGCCCATGTTGCACGAAGTCGGTGACTGTGCATTAATAAGATTTCCCTTGCAATCATACAAACCAGTTATACCCGCACCAAAAGACCAGCACTCATAACCCGGATAACGAGGATCTATGTCGAGGGCGAGTGCACGGCCTGGACCTTCCCCGTCTGCCCCGGCTTTCACCGATGCTTTTTTCCAAAGTACTTCACCGGTTCTTGCGTCAAACATGTGCGATCCGGCGTCGTCAAACCTTTCCTGAATGCCGAAGACTTCCAGGCCAGTACGTGAAGGGTCAAGGTCGGTTACGTGTTGCGCATCGCCGTGACCAAAGCCGGTTGAATAAAGTCCTTTGCCGTTATCATCAATGCACATGGCACCGTAAACAATTTCGTCCTTACCGTCGCCATCAACATCCGCAACGGTGAGGTTATGATTGCCTTGCCCGCGAAAGGGTTTGTTCTCAGGATGTGCAGGATCGTCGCTGTCAAAAGTCCATTGGCGTTGGAGTTTGCCGTTCTTAAAATTCCATGCGGTAATAAACGTGCGAGTGTAATAACCGCGGCTCATAATTAAGCTTGGTGTCTTGCCGTCTAAATATGCGATGGCCGCCAGGAAACGGTCCATGCGGTTGCCGTAACCATCACCCCATTCCGCTTTTAATTCATCGGGTGTTGGGTTCAACTTTGCGTGACGCGGCGGAACAAAATCGGTTGTGTACAAAGCTTTGCCGCCGAGACCATCAAACACGGTTAAATATTCAGGGCCTGATAAAATGTATCCGCGATCGTTGCGCCAGTCTTTAGTTGAATCGCCAATCACATTGCCCTTGCCATCAATTGAACCGTCTGCAGTTTTCATAGCTACCTCTGCTCTACCATCACCGTCAAGATCATAAACCATAAACTGTGTGTAATGTGCACCCTCGCGAATATTCTTTCCAAGGTTGATTGTCCAAAGCAAAGTACCGTCAAGTTTATAAGCTTGAATGATGGGCGGATCGGTAAAGCCAGCCTGCGAATTGTCATGACCGCGGCCAGCCTGGTGTAAGATGATTTCGTATTGACCATCACCGTCCAAATCACCAACCGACGCATCGTTCGGCGCATAACCTTTCGGCGTTTGCAGCGCAATAGAAAAGTAAGGTGTACTTCCCGCCTTCAGTGCAAACGGCTTGCTTGATGAACCTTCTTTGCCGCCTGCATTTGTTTTGACAAAGTAGCTTGCCGTTGATGTTGTGTCAACGTTGTTGTCTAAAAAGTTTGTCGTTTTGCTAATGGGTTCTTTGTTCAGCTTTTCAGTTTTGCCGTTAACGGTGCGATAAAGGTTAAACGTTAAGTCAGCAGGTTCGGTGCCAAGCAAACGCCAGCTTACAAACGCTTTGCCTTCGCCGTTTCGCACCGCTACAACGCCTCTGTCCAAGGCTTCCATTTGCCGTTGTGCGGAAGCGTGAATGACAGCAAACAAAACAAAGAACGATAGAAAGTATTTAATTGTATTCATCTTTTGATTGATGATGGTTGTTTTGATTTTTATTTCTGCTCAGCGAAAACCTGAAACTTGTTTTGTTGCGTAATGTTTGGAACGATGAAGTGAGTGACACAACGAACGGTGATAGTAGCAATGCTGCCGGTTACAAAACATTTTATTTCTTTTCGCTTGTTGCATCTATTGTCACACTCGCACCTTTTAAATTTTCTCCTTCAGCCGAAACGGTAATCTTGCCCGTGTTTGTTTTTGCTTTAATTATGGCCACACATTTGCCTTTGTAAGACCAACGACTCGTTGTCTGGTAAGGTTCACCGCTCGCATTGTCGCCGTTGTCAACTGCAGCAATTACTCCAGGCCCACTGATAAAAAAATTAATCTTCGTGTCAGCTTGCGATACAAGATGGTCTTGATCATCGGTGACACTGGCGGTTACGTAAACTACGTCGTCCCAACTGTTTTGCAACGATGCCTTGTCGGCTTTTAAAACAATCTTTGAGCCTTTGCCGGCTGTTTTCAATTCTTGTTGCGCAACTTCTTTACCGTCGTTGCGACCAACTGCTTTCAATGTTCCTTTTTCAAACGGAATCGTCCATGTTCTTGGCGATGCGTCGTCGGCTGTGCGACCTTTCGTGCCCACCGATTTGCCGTTGACAAACAATTCTACTTCGTCGCAATTGCTAAACACCTGCAGGTCGGCGGTTGTGTAAATGTCCGGATCGTCAGGCGTCCAATCGGGGTTCCAGGTAACGCCGTTCGCATTCGTTTCTTTGCGGGTAACGTAAACCATTGGTTCATCATTCCACCAACTTTGCCGTTGATAACCGGCCAGTTTTTCTTCGCCGGTTTTGTCAAACAAACCCGCGCCGTTTGCAATGCGCGGCCAGTCGGCTTCGCCCAGATAATCATAACCGGTCCAAAGAAATTGTCCACTCATGTAAGGTTTGTCTCGCAAGGCAAGCCACATGCTGATGACGTGTGTGTTTTCGGTACCGATTACTTTCCAATTGGGATGCTTTTCGTGTGCGGCAATGAGTTCGTTCTCGCGGTAATTCTGTCCCACAACGTCCATCATTGCGGCAAATCCGTTTTCGTAAACTTTTGAAAGTCCAGGCCGGAAAAGTGCCATCGTCACGGGCCGTGTTGGATCGAGCGAATGAATCAGATCCTGCTGCATTTTGTATTTATGAAAGCCGGATGAGTCGTTGAGGTTGTCGTGAATTTCGTTGCCGATACTGTAGATAACGATGGAGGGATGGTTGCGGTCACGCATCACAATGTCACGGGTGTCTCTCTCCCACCAATCGCTGAAATAAAGATTGTAGCCTTTTTCGGCATTGGGCTTTGCAGCGTTCCAGGTATCGAAGGTTTCGTCCATTACCAGAAAGCCAAGCTTGTCGCAGAGATCGAGAAATTCCGGCGCTGGTTCGTTGTGCGACGTGCGAATGCCGTTCACGCCAATGTCTTTTAATGATTGCAAACGTTTTGCCCAAACACGCAAAGGCACGGCCGCACCAAACGCGCCGCCGTCGTGGTGCAAACAAACGCCTTTGATTTTGATGTTTTTCCCGTTAAGCCAAAAGCCGGTTGCTGCTTCAAAATGCGCATCGCGAATGCCGAAAGAAGTTGTGTATTCGTCAACCGGTTGTTTGTTGATTACAACAGTTGTTACTGCTTTGTAGAGTTGCGGAACGTCAATGTTCCAAAGCGCAGGATTTTTTAGCGTTGCGCTTTGCGTGAAGGTTTGACTTTTTCCCGCATCCAGCTTTCCGTTGCTTTGAACGATGCCCGCTTCTTTTCCGCCAGGTGTAAGAAAACGTGTGCGCAATACAAAGCTTTGCGATGAAGAGCCGTTGTTTGTTACCGTTGTTTGTGACTGAACATCTGCGCTTTGCGCTGATACGTTTGAAGAAGACACAAAGCTTCCCGCTTCATCAACGTGAACCGGACTTACGCTAACTAATCTAACATGGCGATAAATGCCCGCGCCGGTGTACCAACGCGAAGCCGGTTGAATTGTGTTATCGGCTCGAACGGCCAGGACATTTTTTTCGGCACCGAATTTTAAGTAAGGCGATAGTTCGTAATGAAGACTGATGTAACCACTCGGACGTTTAGCCAAATGATGACCGTTGATCCATACATCGCTGTTCGCCATGATGCCGTCGAATTCAACAAAAAACTTTTTAATGGCATCGCTGCTTGGTAGCGAAAAAGTTTTGCGGTACCAGCCAACGCCAGCGGGCAGATAAGCACCGCCGCGGCTTGTCGGGTTAGCACGGTCGTAAGGGCCTTCTATGCTCCAGTCGTGCGGCACGTTCAACGAACGCCACGACGCATCGCTGAACGAAATGGCTTCTGCGCCGCTTGCATCCCCTTTGTAAAATTTCCAGTCGTTGTCAAATGAAGTAATGGTTCTTCCATTCTGCGCAAAAACAGAAAAATTGAAAAGGAACAAAAAAGTTAGAAGCGTTGTTCGGCAATTGTTATACATGTTTTAGAGGCTTACGCCGTTTGAATTTTTAACGCTTACCGTGCTTTTATCGGTTGTGTTGATCGAGACGTTTTTCCACGTCCAGCCTTGCGCATAACTGACTTCACCAGCATTGGCTGCGTTGATGTTTACGTTTTCAAAATTGAAATTTTGGAGAAGAGATTTATCCAATCCTGCACCGCTGATGGCTTTCTTTGCATACTTCACTTTTACGTTTGAAACATAAATGTCTTTGAAATGCGGGATGCCTTTTTCTTCGGGTTCAACTTTTGTCAGCATCACTTTCCAATGCTTTGGCAATGTTTCCCAGGTATAGCCGTCCGGAAGTTTTGAATAACTGTACGAAGGATTCCAGTTCATCGTGTACATGAAGGCATTGCCCACGCTGTCCATCGTGATGTTTTGAAAGTGAATGTCTTCAATTGTTCCGCCGCGTGTTGTGGCAGACTTGATGTGAAAGCCGTTGCCCGTGCCTTTGGCCGTTAAATCAGTTGCCAGCACGTGACGGATGCCGCCCGATGTTTCGCTGCCAAGTGTCAACAAGCCGCCGCCTTTTCTTGCCGTGCACTTTCGAATGACAACGTATTCCGTTGGCTTGTTCACCCGAAGTCCGTCAGCGTCCCTGCCGGCTTTTAAACAGAAATCATCGTCGTTGCAGTCAATGTCGCAATTCTCTACCAAAACCCATGTTGAAGAATCAATGTCAATGCCGTCGGTGCTCGGGCCTTTGCCGTCTTCGTTGTTGCGAACCGTTACTCCATCAACGGTTAAGTAATCGGAATAAAGAAGTTGAATTGTCCAGAAACCTGCGTTGGAAAACGTCAAGCCTTTTAACGTTACATCAGAAGATGATTGCACCAAAAATGTGCGAACACGTTTTGCATCATAATCCACAATCCAGCGCAAGCCTTTTGCATCGTATTCCTTGCGCATCGCCCAATATTTATCCCAACAAAATTTTCCCTGTGCGTTTACTTTTCCGTCACCACTCACCATTACGTTTTTCTGATCAATGATGTTGATGAGAGCCGCGGGCCAGCGCATTTCAATGCCAGCGATGCGGGTATCAATTTCAGGATAATCGTCAAAGCTTTGACTGCCTTTGATCAACACGCCTTTGTCAATTTTAAGATGAACGCCGCCCTTTAAAAAGATCGAACCGGTCAAGTAAATTCCGGGTTTGAAAGCAACAATTCCTCCGCCGTCTTTGGCACATTTGTCTATGGCTTGCTGAATGATCTTCGTTACCACTTTGGCGGTGTCGTTCGTTGCGCCGAAATCATTCACCCAATAAACTTTTTTCGAAGCAGGGGTTTTTCGTGCGCCAACGTTTTTCGTCCATGACAGATCCGTTTGTGCGTCGGCAAATCCGACTGCAAACAGCGCAAGAAAAACGAAAAGAATTTTTTTCATGGTATCAGTTGAGTCCTTGTGTAGTGAGCTTCCAATTGTCGGTACGGAAGGGCGAAGCGGGCAAACCAGCGCCGTTATATAAATTTGGATGCGGTACGTTCTTCCATGCAAAGCGAACCGCTTTCGGTGCTTTCACGGCAGTGCTCCAAACAACAACCGTATTGCCCTGAATCTTTGCATTTGCCGGAACAAAGTTTTGATCATCGCCGGCGATGGTGAATTCCTTCAACTCGCCTTCGTCTTTCGTCATCAAGCCTTTGTCGTAGTCAAAGGAAATACGAATCTTATCGCCTTCAATCTTCGCCGATTTATACAAAGGTCCAGACACAACAAGGCCTTTTTTTCCGTACTCGTTTTGCAAAGCCCAAAGGGATAACCTTTTTCCAACCAGTTCTTTGTTGCGCGGATGAATGTCAAGCGAATCGCCGTTGTCCATAGTTACGGCCATTCCCGTGTTTGGCGTACTACGATACACATAAAGTTGTGCATCCCTGATTTCAGGATTCTGGCTGCGGTGCGGCGAGATCTGAACAAAATAAAAAGGCAGTTTGGGAGCGTCCCAATCGTCTCTCCAATTTTTAATCAGGGCCGGGAACAACTTGCGGTATTGATAGGCTCTGTCTGCGTTTGATTCGCCCTGGTACCAAATCACACCTCGAACCGTATAAGGTTCAATCGGCACAACCATACCGTTATATAATTTAGCCGGTGATTGATTGCTGTTTGCACCCATCGGTCCGCGTGGCTGTGCGCCTTTTGTTTTGCTCGTGTCTTCTTTCCATTTGGCAAGTGCCGCTTTGTATTTTTCGTTCGCCTGCGGAAAGTCATCCATTGCTTTCTGATAACGCAAAACAATTTCATTTAAATCCGCATCGCTTTGCAAAACTTCTTTTTTTGTCCAGGCTTCTGCTGGCGTACCGCCCCAGGTTGAATTAATAATACCGACAGGATAACCCGTCGCTTTATTAATCTCTTTTGCAAAAAAATACGCAACTGCTGAAAAGGTGTCAATGGTTTGTGCGCTGCAAATCTTCCAGTCGCCTTTAAAATCATTTTGTGGGTTATCGGCTACTTTGTTTGGCACGTCAATCAGCCGGATGTCGGGATGCTCAGCGCCCTTCATTACTTCGTCGTGATTGATAACGCCGGTGTAAGAAGGATTGGGTTTTTTGCCGATAAAAAATTCCATGTTTGACTGGCCCGACGAAAGCCAAACCTCGCCCAGTAAAATATTCTCAACGTCAATCGTATTCGATGCTTTGAAGGTGAGCTTGTACGGGCCGCCAGCTTTGGTAGTAGTTACATAGGTCAACCATTTACCGGAAGCATCGGCGGTAACGGTTGTGGCGCGGCGGTTCCAACTATTGGTAATAGTCACTTGCTCGCCCGGTTGCGCCCAACCCCACAACGCTACTTTGGCGTTTTGCTGCAACACCATGTTGTTGCTGATGATGGCCGGAAGCTTTACCTGTGCGTGAAGAAAACCAAAAGCGAAGAGCGAAAGGCAAGAAGCAAATTTTTGAATGAGATTCATAGCAAACAATCAATGAAAGCGGAAATTAGAAAGACGTTGCCGCTTACCGTCCTGTTGCGTCCTGAAAATAGAAAGCATTGAACTTCCTTCGCTACTTTAGGCAAAATCTTTTAACCTCGCTTAACTTTCGCTGTATGAAAATCATTGCCTGCTTCCTGTTTTCTTTTCTTCTTCAACATACTTTAATGGCACAGGAAATAACGCTTCCGCTTTGGCCCGCGGGCAAGGTCCCCAATTATCAAAAAACCGACGAAACAGAAAAACGCGACACAACCGAAACCATTCACATCAGCCGCGTGCAAACGCCGGACATGACCGTGTTTCTTCCTTCAAAACGGAACGCAACAGGCCAGGCAGTGATTATTTGTCCCGGTGGTGGATACGTTACGCTGTCGTACAGTTGGGAAGGCACTGACGTAGCCAAACTCCTAAACGCAAAAGGCATCATCGCCATTGTTTTAAAATACCGTTTGCCCAATTCGAAAAGCAACATCACGCCGCATCTTTCGCCGCTGATGGATGCCAAACGGGCCATCCGGATGGTTAGAGCCAACGCTGCCAAATGGGGCATTAATAAGGCACGAGTTGGCATCATGGGTTTTTCGGCTGGTGGCCATTTGGCATCAACACTTGAAACGCATTTTGACGAAGGCAATGCCGGCTCAGCGGACAGCATCGAACAACAAAGTTCGCGGCCCGATTTTGCGGTACTTGCCTACCCGGTTATTTCGATGAGCAAGCCAATCATGCACGCCGGTTCGCGCAACAATTTAATCGGCACCAACGCCGACAGCAGTCTTGCCAAATATTATTCCAGCGAACTGCAGGTAACAAAGCAAACGCCTCCCACTTTTTTGGTTCACGCAACGGATGATAAAACCGTTCCTGTGGAAAACAGTTTGCTGATGTACCAGGCCTTAAAGGACAATGGCGTGCCCGTTGAAATGCACATTTATCCCACGGGCGGACACGGGTTTGGACTGGCACTTGGCAAATACTACTTGGAAACCTGGACGGACCGGTTGGTGGATTGGCTGCGCGGGTTGAAATGATTTTTGTCACCGGCTTTAATGCTACTATTGAGCTTCTGTTGCGGCGCACACTTGTACGTTCGGTGAATCTATTCGACTAAAGCTCTTGTTCAATTTTTCATTGAGAATTAATTTACTTTGGAACAAGAAAGTGCGTCAATATAACTGTTGTACATCATACTATTCGACCTTTCAGCTAAATCATTCCCTTAGAATAACTATTGATTTCGTACTGAATCCTGATACTTTCAAAGAATTAAGAAAACTTGGTTTTGCAGTTCACCAAAATTTAAAAAATAGACATGGAATTCCAAAACTTGCTCAACTCAGGCATCGAAAAAATGAAACGTTTATTTCAAACGTTCCCTGAGTTATTCATCTTTATGTTTGTTTCCATTGGAGTATTACTTGCAGCTTTGAACATAACAATTGGAAACTCTCAAGACGTGGTTCAAATTTCGAAACATTACAACGATGCGGACAAAAAAATGAATGACAGAATAAATGCAAGCACCAAAATAGACTCAATCAATTTATGCAAAAATTTAAAGACTGTTCATGCTTATATCGGCGACCTAAAGCA
>Ga0308175_100000170_pt1 | contig 51336 bp, 47 predicted proteins | sample PhyCR1_3_FD_203893 | JGI IMG/M metagenome (GOLD analysis project Ga0308175, IMG submission 203893) | Soil microbial communities from UC Gill Tract Community Farm, Albany, California, United States - DLSLS.C.R1 | ecosystem: Environmental > Terrestrial > Soil > Agricultural land | place: USA...
CAGGATGTCCCGCGCCTGTGCGTTCTTCAAGTCGAGGACCAAGGAGCGGCGACCTCTCAGCAGGATGCGGGCAAGTTGAAGTCGGCACCACCGGTCATCCGGTCGACCCGAATCACCTCCGCGCCGAGGTCGGCGAACAACATGCCCGCGAAGGGATTAGGCCCGATGCCGCCGATCTCCAGGACTCGAACACCGCTCAGCGGACCGGGCATCATTCCACCTTCCTCGGCCGCGCGGCCACGCGGCCACGATCGATTCGCCGTCCTCACCGTCGCAGTCGTGAAGTGCCGAAACCGGCATGCTTCACGCAGCTCGGATCCCTCGATGACGAGGAGCCGGACGAACATCCAGGGGCCTTCGACGCGCTCGACCATCGTGGTCCTGTGGATCGAAATCAGCCATCCTCACAGCACCTCGATGAGGGTGGCGTTGGCCATGCCGGCGCCCTCGCACATCGTCTGCAGGCCATACCGGCCCCCCGACCTCTCGAGGTGATTGATGAGCGTGGTCATCAAGCGCGTCCCGGAAGCGCCGAGGGCATGTCCCAGGGCGATCGCCCCGCCTCGCGGATTCAGTTTCGCCGGGTCAGCGTCGAACTCGGTCTGCCAGGCCATCGGCACCGAAGCAAACGCCTCGTTGACTTCGTACACATCGATGTCGTCCAGGGACAGCTTCGAACGTTCGAGGATCTTGGTGGTGGCGGCGATGGGCCCGGTGAGCATGATCTCAGGGTCAGAGCCGACCACGGCGAAGCTGTGCAGTCGCGCCCGCGGCGTGAGACCCAGTTGGGTCGCCCGTTCCTCACTCATGATGAGGGCTGCAGAAGCCCCGTCGGTGAGTGGGGAGGAGTTACCGGGTGTGATCGCCCAGTTGATCTCCGGGTACCGCGCGGAGAACTCGTCGTTCTCGAATGCGGCCGACAAGCCTGCGAGGCCCTCCGCGGTGGTGGACGGGCGAACCGTCTCATCGGTGACATGCGTACCCCCGTCGGGTAGCGCGACCGGCACGATCTCATCCTCGAACACCCCGGACAAAACCGCCTCGGCCGCGCGCGCATGCGACCGCGCGGCGAACTCGTCCAGCTGCTCGCGGTCGAACTTCCAGCGCGCGGCGATCAGCTCGGCCCCGATGCCCTGGGGAGGCAAGCTCGGGAACCGTGCCGCCAGCGGGCCGTGCGGGTCACCGCCGACCGGCGCGGAACCCATCGGCACTCGACTCATGGACTCGACGCCACATGCGACGACCGCGTCGTAGGCGCCCGCGATGACACCTTGGGCGGCGAAGTGCACTGCCTGCTGACTCGAGCCACACTGCCGATCCAGGGTCGTCCCTGGAACGGAGACTGGAAAGCCGGCCCTGAGTAGCGCAGTGCGCCCGATGTTGAGCGCCTGGTCCCCGACCTGACCCACGCACCCGGCGATGACGTCGTCGATGATGCCCGGATCGACCTTAGTGCGCTCGACGAGCGCGGTGAGGACCGTCGAGAGCAAGTCCACGGGATGCACCGCCGACAGTGCACCGCCGGGCTTCCCCTTGCCGGATCCAGTACGCACGATGTCGACGATGACGGCGTTGGTCACGCGCATTCCCTTCATTGCTGGTTAGCTCCACGATGTGCGAACTCGGGCTTTCGCTTCTCCAGGAAGGCCGCGACTCCCTCGCGGCCGTCATCGCTGTCGGCGTTGGCACGGATCCCGAGGGCCTCGCCTCGAAGCGCTACCTCGACCTCGGTGCTGACGTTCTCCCTGATCAGTCGCTTGGTGTCGGCCTGTGCCTGGAACGGCAACGCAAGCAGTTTCTCCACGATCTCCTTGACCTCGCCCGCCAGGCGATGGTCGGCGACGACCGCGGTGACCAGCCCAGCACCGTGGGCCTCCTGCGCACTGAGCGAGTCACCAAGCAGGGCGAGGCGGAGGGTGCGGTGGAGACCGAGCGTGCGGGTCAGCAGTGTGCTGCCGCCGTCGACGCTGAGCCCGACCTTGTTGTGGCCAAGGCTGAATCGGACGGTTTCGGCGGCGAGGACGAGGTCGCCAGCGGCCGCGAGCGGAAAGCCCGCACCGGCGGCATGACCCTGAACCGAGGTAACGACGATGGCGTCAGACCGCTGCAACTCGCTGACCACCCGATGCAGGGCATCGGCCAGATCGTCGATGTACGCGGCCATGTCGACTGCCGCCTCGAATGCGGCCAGGTTGCCCCCGACCGAGAAGAAGCGTCCCTCGGCGTCGAGCAGGATGACCCGCGCGCCGTCCCGGGTGGCCGACCGGACGGCCGCGAACAGGTCGGAGACCAGTTCGGGTGCGACTGCGTTGCCGTGCTCGGCATCCGTGAGCGTGATGTGAGCCAAGCCGTCGGCGTACGCGTAGCGGACCCGTGCCATCTCATCCTCCCTCGAAGGGTCCCGGCATCTCGTCGACCCCACGTGCTTGCCCGTCCGGCGATCATGATCCGTGTGGTCGCGTCCCGCTGGACGAGGCGACCACTACCGATATCATACTATCAGTTATCTGATTCGAGGCACCGTGGATTGCTTGGACATATGCGACCTGGCTGACGGCGCGGCCAGACTTTCCGGCGCGCCTAACCAGCCGGCCCTCGTCGTCGTGGATCTCTCCAGGGCCCACTGGTCCGGACCCGCGCCCGCCGCAGCGGCCGCCGAGCTCGGTGAGCGTTCGGTCGTGACGGTCGGCTGGTCGTCCACCCCCCTGCCGCCGGTCTCGCGGCGACTGCTCGAGGCACTCACGGTCACCATCGCGCCTGGAGGTCCCGGCATCACTTGGGTCGACTCCGCCGATGCCGTGGAGGACGTCGCGGCCACCGTGGCGGCCGCCCCAGGCGCCGCACTGACGCTCGCGGCATTGCTCCCCGCAACCGCCCGCGCAGACGTGTACGACGGCCTGCAGCTGGAATCTCTCGCATACTCGACGCTCCTGGCGGGTCCCGAGTTCGCCGCGTGGCGGGCACGAACCCCCATCCGGCCGATCCCCGAGTGCAACGAGCCCGTCCTGCTCGACCGCTCCGGCGACGTACTCACGCTCACGCTGAACCGGCCCGAACGTCACAACGCCTTCGGCCGGACTGTCCGAGACGGCCTCATCGACGCGTTGGAGGTCGCTCGCCTCGACCCCACGATCGAGTCGGTTCTCGTGCGAGGCGCGGGCCGGTCCTTCTGCTCAGGCGGTGACCTCGACGAGTTCGGCACCGCCGCCGACCCGGTCGCGGCGCATGCGGTTCGGCTGGCGCGCTCCGCCGGTTGGGCGGTCCACCGGCTCCGTGAGCGCGTCACCACACAGGTGCACGGCGCCTGCATCGGTGCCGGCATCGAGATTCCCGCTTTCGCCGGCCGGATCGAGGCCACCTCCGACGCGTGGTTCCAGCTTCCCGAGCTCGGTATGGGGCTGGTGCCCGGGGCTGGCGGCACCGTGTCGATCACCAGACGGATCGGTCATTGGCGGACGGCCTACCTCGCCCTGACCGGCGCACGGCTGGACGCCCCGACCGCCCTGGCCTGGGGGCTCATCGATGCCGTCGCATGAGCGCAGCCCGGAAGAACTCAGGGACTGGGGAGGGTCGGGGGCGGCCTGGCTGACCGGACGCCCCGACGGGCCACCACTCGGCCCGCCCGGTCGGGCCGCGACGTTCGTCCGTGAGGCGCTCGCAACGCTCGGGCTCGAGATCCCTGGGCTCCTCGGCGAAAGGGCCGCCTACGCCGCACTCGGCCGCAATGCACCGTGGTCATGTGGCGGCGCGTTCCGGATCCTGCCGACGCGAGACGGCTGGCTGGGCGTCTCACTGGCTCGGCCCAGCGATCTCGAGCTCGTCCCGGCCCTAGTCGAGAGCCGGACGATCGCGGAGCCGTGGGAGGCCGTCGGTGCCTGGGCTGAGGTAGCGACCGGTGCTGAGGCCGCGGCCCGGCTGCGACTACTCGGGATCCCCGGTGGCGTCGTTCCGGACGTGCCCCCCAGCGACAGGTCCGGAGTCAAGGTGATCGCCACCGGCAGCCGCCAAGTGACCGAGGATCCCCTCGTCGTCGATCTCACGAGCATGTGGGCCGGCCCGTTGTGCGCCCATCTGCTGGGGCTCGGCGGGGCGCGCATCGTGAAGGTCGAGGCCACGGCGCGGCCCGACGGCGCCCGCTCGGGCGCCCCCGCGTTCTTCGAGCTGCTCCACCGGGGGCACGCCCACGTCGACCTCGACTTCCACGCTGACATTGCTCCCCTCCGCGAGCTCATCGCCTCGGCCGACCTGGTCCTGGAGGCCTCGCGCCCCCGTGCGCTGCGTCAGTTGGGCATCCTCGCCGAGGAGGCCGTCGGGGAGGGGACGTCCTGGCTGTCCATCACCGCCCATGGACGGCACTCCGATGCGGTCGGCTTCGGCGACGACGTGGCCGCTTCTGCGGGTCTGGTCGTCCGTCCTGACAGCGGCGAGCCCATACCGGCCGGCGATGCGCTCGCCGATCCCCTCACCGGCGTCGCCGCCGCGCTGGCCGCGCGGGATGCGCTCTCCTCGGAGGAGGCCAGACTGATCGACGTGTCGATGCTCCACGTGGTCGCGGAGACCCTGGAGGACGCCGACCTCTGCGCGCCGCCCGCGGTGGCGGTCCGTGGAGCTGACGGTCGCTGGTGGTTCGACACCGGCGACGAAGGCGTGCGTCTCATGCCTGTCGAGCCCCCGGCGCCTCGAGGCCGATCGTGAACACGTTGCTGCGCCGCGTCGTGGTCGACGGTCGGCTCGCCGACGTACGGGTCACGGGCGGCGCCGTCGCAGAGGTCGCCCAGCCCGGACTCCGGCGGCTTCCGGACGAGGAGGAGGTCGATGGAGGCAGTGGCGCCCTCCTGCCGGGCCTTCACGACCACCACCTGCACGTGCTTGCGCTCGCGGCGGCGCGCGCCTCGGTGGACTGCGGTGCCGGCCTGGCGGCGTTGCGAACAAATCCGGGAACCGGCTGGATTCGCGGGACGAACTACCACGAACAGACCGACGGCGAGGTGGACCGACATCTCCTGGACCGGTTCGTCGCCGACCGTCCGGTGCGTGTCCAGCACCGCAGCGGCGCCCTGTGGATGCTCAACAGCGAGGCTGTCCGGCGTGTCTGCGCCGTCCTGGATGACTCCGCCGATGTCGAACGCGACGGGCACGGAGAACCGACCGGCCGGCTGTGGCGGTACGACACTCGGCTGCGGCCCGCCTTGCCCGCCCAGGGACTGGGCCTTGCCGAACTCGGTCGCGAGCTAGCCGGCTACGGCCTCACCGGTCTCACCGACGCCACCCCTGACCTCGACGACGCCGCCCTCGCGCTCCTCACTGCCCTTCCCCAGCATGTCACTGCCCTCGGCGTCCCGAGCGGCACGGACGGCGCCCGACTCCCGAGCGGTCTCGTCCGCGGTCCACAGAAGCTCCTGCTCCGCGACCACGATCTGCCGCCGTTCGACGACCTCGTGCAGACGCTCGCCGCGAGCCACGCCGAGGACCGGCCGGTCGCCGTGCACTGCGTCACCCGGGAGTCCCTCGTGTTGACCCTGGCCGCATTGGAGCAGGTGGGGCCCCTCTCCGGCGACCGGATCGAGCACGCTGCGGTCGCGCCACCCGAACTGGTCGCCTGGTTGGCCCGCCTCGGCGTCGCCGTGGTCACGCAGCCCGACTTCCTGCGTGCCCGTCGGACGGCATATCGGCGCGACGTTGCACCTGAGGATCTAGCCCATCTCTATCCGCATGCGCGGCTGCTGGCGGCCGGAGTGCCCACGGCGGCCAGCAGCGACGCGCCGTACGGCGATGTCGACCCGTGGCGTGTGGTCGCGACGGCATGCGACCGGCCGATCGGCCCGGATGAGAACGTCACGGCTCGACAGGCCCTCGACGGCTACCTGAGCGACACGCTCAGCCCTGGCGGTCCCCCGCGCCGGATCCGGCCGGGCGTCGCCGCTGACCTCGTCCTGCTACATGCGCCACTCGACGAGGTGCTCCGCGCGCCGGATGCAGGGGCGGTCCGGGCTACCTGGATCGCCGGCGAGCGGCCGGCCTGAGGTCGATGACTTCGAGAAGAGGTTCAGACCCGTTCCGTGCCGAACTGCGAGACCACGGTGCGCCGGACGAGCTTGCCGGTCTCGGTGCGCGGCAGCTCCGCCCAGAAGCAGACCTCGTCGGGCGTCTTGCTGGAGCGGAGCGTGCCGCGAACGAAGTCGCGGAGCTCCTCGGAGGTCGCCTTGTGGCCCTCACGCAGCACGACCACCGCGACGATGCGCTGACCCCACTCTTCGTCGGGCACGCCGACGACCGCGACGTCGGAGATCGCGGGATGCCGGTGCAGCACGCTCTCGATCTCGGCGGGCGCGATGTTCTCTGCACCTCGGATGATGGTGTCGTCGCGCCGTCCGCCGATGTAGAGGTAGTCGTCCTCATCGAGGAAGCCTTCGTCACGGGTGTCGAAGAAGCCGCACTCGTCGACGAGTCGTCCGACGCCGGCGTACTCCGCCGACACCTGCTCACCTCGGATGCAGATCCGACCGCGCTCCCCCGGTGCGAGCACGCGGTTGTCCTGGTCGCGGATCTCGATCTCGACCCCCGGCACCGGCCGACCGACCGAGGAGAGGCGGACACGGACGTACGGGTCGTCTGACTGGAAGGCCCGGCGGTGGTCGTCGGGCGTCAGGACTGCGACTGTCGAGCTGGTCTCGGTCAGACCGTAGGCGTTGACGAAGTCGAGGTCTGGCCACATGGCGAGGGCTCGTCGGATCACCGAGGATGGCATCGGGGCGCCGCCATAGGCCAGGCTGCGCAGGCTCGGCACCGACTTGTCGCCCGGACCGTCGACAATCCGGGCGAGCATCGTTGGTACGACGAGCGCATTGGTAACGCCCTCGGTCCGGATCATCGTGAGCCACTCGGAGGGCGCGAAGCGTTCGAGCACGATCGCACGGCGTCCCGCGAACAGGTTGGTGATCACGTTCGCAACGGCGGCAATGTGGTAGGGCGGCACGCTGACGAGCGCGGCGTCGTCAGCCCCAGCGGAACCGAATTCCACGGTTCCGAAGACGTACGACGTCAGGTTGCTGTGCCGCAGCAGCACGCCCTTGGGAGCCGAGGTTGTGCCCGAGGTGTAGATGACGACCGCGGGCTCCGCGCTCTGCTCGGAGTCCGAGTCGACCTCGGTGCCCCGTGTCGTCTCCGCGAGCCAGGCCTCTGGTGTGAGCGGGCGGATCAGGTGCTTCTCGAGGAACGTGTGTGCGGCCGGGTCGGCGATCGCCAGCGCGCCGGCATGATTGGACAACAGTCCATCCAGCTGCTCGGAGCCGAGACGGAAGTTCAGGGGGACGAGCGGTACGCCGGCGTACGCGGCCGCGAACATCGCGACCGGGAACGCGGGACCGTTGACCGCGAGATACACCACGGCCTCGGCGCCCGCGTCTCTCACCATGGCGGCACCGCGAAGTGCCGCCCCTCGCAGCGCCGATGCCGTCAGACCGTCGGTGCGGCGCCCGACCACCACCCGGTCCCCGAAGCCGTCGGCAGCCATGTCCAGCAGCATGGTGATGTTCATTCAGGTGCCCGTTCCTTCACAGCGACTCCCTGTCCGTGTCGCAGCATAGCGAATTTTATGGCCATCTAGTCATATCAGTTATCTTTTTGCCTTTGAGGGCATCAGAGGCACCCGGGAACGAACAGAGGCCGGGGCGGCCGACAAACCCGGCCGCCCCGACATCGTTCGCTCGGCGTCCGCCGAGCCGAGCGTGAACGCGTGTGACTAGGACACGTTCTCCCCACATGCCGGGCTCGCGTCCGGATCGGTGGAGAACCCGGTGCCGCTGAACTTGAGCATGTAGGTGCAGTTGCCCTGGTCGAGGCCGCCGCCGACCTTCTTGATGTCCGCGAAGTTGGTCGGAGTCGAGAGGCCACTGTCCCAGGTGCTGGCCCTCAGCTTGCTGATGAAGGCCTTCTGCGAGACGTCAGTCCCCGCTTGCTTCAGGCCGGAGATCAGCAGGTCGGCAACGTCCCAGCCGTAGTACTGGGCGAAGCCGGGGATGCCTTGGACGTTGGCGTACTTTGCGAAGGCCTCCGACATGGCCTTGGTCGCGTCGGTCTTCAGCTCGAGAGGAGCGTCCTTCGTCGCGAAGTACATCCCGGTCGAGGCCGCAGCGGTCGCCGCGTCGTCGATGGTCTGCTGACCGTAACCGGTGAACGCGAGGATCGCCTTCGGCGTCACTCCCGCCTGCTTGAGGGCGGTCGCGATGGCAAGGTTCGTGCTCGCGACGGCGTAGAGGACGATGCCGTCGGCGCCGCTGGACTTGATCTTCTGCACGAGAGGACCGACGTCCGTGCTGCCGAGCGGGAGGGAGTTGTCCACAGTGCCCTGCAGGCCGATCGACTTCGCTCCGGTGATCGCCGCGGTGGCGGATGCCGTGGCCGATGGACTGTCTCCGTAGCCGACCGAGTAGAGGTTGGTGACCCCCTTGGCCTTCATGAACTTCCCGACGGTGGTCGCGGGAACGGTGGTGTCGCCGTAGCCGTCCACGGCGAAGACATTCGGAGCGCTCCCGTCATGCCAGTACTGACCACCGTCGAAGGTCACCCCGGCGACCGGCACGCCCGCCTTGGTCGTGGCCTGGACACCGCCGGCGAAGTACGGGCTCACCTCGCCGATCGCGAACACCTTGTCCTGCTGGATCAGCTTCTGGGCGGCGGCGGCCGATCCCGGGCCCGTGGAGGCGTCGTCGGCTGTCACGTACTCCAGCTTGTGGCCGCCAACCCCGCCGCGGGAGTTCTCCAGCCCGATGCGCGCCTTGAATCCCTCTTCGGCGGCGGCGAAGGTCGACGAGGCGACGCCGGTCTTCGCCGTGATGAACCCGAGCTTGATCGCGCTGCCGGCGGAGACGCTCTGCGAGCCTCCGGCCGACGCCGCGCCCGTTGCGTTGTTCGACGAGCCGCAGGCACTGAGGACGGCGGCCGTGGCAACGACGGCCGCGATGGCGGCGGTGGTACGTCTGCTCATGGGTGGGTGGTCCTTCCTTGTGGTGTGCATCACTGACGACGCGACTCACAAGGTAATTCATTTAGATGAATGTGCCAAGACCCTTCATCACAATGAGTGACCTGTTTGTCTTCCGGACAGGGCGCCGCGAAGCGCCGGCAGTGCCTAGACGAGGCTGGAGATCAGCCTCAGGCCAGCCCGCGCGTACTCGTGCTGTCGCCGCCGGCTCACGAGGTAGGACGGCGCCGCGAGGAACGCCAGGTCGCTCGGCAGTCCACCCGCTCGACTTGCGAGCTGCTTCCGGCCGTCCTCGACGGTCCCGGCGACAGCCACCGCCTGCAGCATGTCGTCGCTGACGGCTGCCGCCATCGCCCCGGGGTCCTTGCCCGCGAACGCCTCCCGGATGTCCGCGACCGCCCGCTGCCATCCATGGAACTCCACGAACGGGTCGTAGGTCTTGACCGTCAGATAGAAGGCGATCATGCGTCGCGCGTCCAGGATCGCGCGCTCGGGGTCCTCGTCGTTGAGCGAGGTGATCACCCACCCGGTCTCGCGCCACGGCCCCCGTTCCCGGGAGCTGCGCGAGTGGCCCGTCGCGACCGCGGGCCTGACGACCTCGTCCCACCAGCGGGAGGTGAACAGCCCGTGACCGATGATCCCATCGGCGACCTCGCCGGCGGCCGTGGCCATGCCGGCGTTGAAGCCGGCGAGCATCAGCGGGATCTCGAGGCGACCGAGCACAGGGGCGCCGATGTCGGCCCGGATGTCGTAGTAGTCACCCTCGAACCGGACGGTCTGACCGTTCTCCGCTTCGAGGAACGCGCGCACGGCGCTCAGGAGCTCCTTGATCCGCCCGACTGGCCGATCCGGCGGCACCGAGAACCAGTCGCGGTTGATGCGGTGCGCTCCGCTGCCGAAGCCGAGAAAGACCCGCCCGGGAGCCGTGCGGTGGATCTGCCGGGCCGCCGTGGCGTGGGCGTACGGCGTACGCGCGAAGGCATACGCGATCGCGGTGCCGACCTCGGCGTCACGGGACTCCCGGGCCATCTCTGCCAGGTTCAGGTAGGCGTCGTGGTCCGCGAAGTCACCTGTGCAGAAGCCGGTCGCGCCCGCGTCCTCTGCCTCCGCGGCCAACTCGCCATCGGTCCAGTTCAGGCCGAATCTCATCTGCATCACACCCGACTCTCTGCCGCCGCGACGGCCTCCAGGTTGGCTCGGCGCGTACCGAACGCGTCGGCATGCGCGAGGTGCCGACGGGCGTAGAGGTGCGGGTCTGCCTCCGCCGTGAACCCCATGCCGCCGTGGTTCTGGATGTCGTCGGCGGCGTTGAGGCGCGCGGCGTCGCGGGCCACGACCAGTGCGGCAGCCGCGTGAAACTCCGCGTCGGCCCGCCCCTCGTCCTCGACCAGTGCGGCGTACACAGTCTGGAAGAAGGCGACCTCGGCGCGCACGGCCATCTCCGCGCAGCGGTGCTTCACCGCCTGGAATGCGCCGATCGGCTTGCCGAACTGCTCTCGCACCTTGACGTAGTGTGCCGAGTCGGCCAGCGAGGCCTCGGCCATGCCGCAGAAGATGCCAGCCTGCAGCAGTGTCCCGAGCCGTGTCAGCTTCGGATCGTCGACAACCAGGCTCGCGGCGACGTCGATCTCGGCGATCGTGACCGGAGTCGTCGGGTCGATCGCGTTCACGGCCACGATCTCGATCCCGTCCACGGGGACCAGGGCAGCGCGGTCGGCGGCGAGCACCAGGATGTGCCGGGCGGTCTCGAGATCGTAGATCCGGAAGGTCCCGTCGACGCGCGTACCGACCTCCGGCTCGGTTCCTGGCTGAGGGAAGGCGACCGCAGCGCGGACGCTGCCCTCGACCAGGGCTTCGCAGATCGCGGCGTTCGACACGGCGGCAGCGGCCTGGGCGGCCAGCACGGTGCCGACGAGAGGACCGAGACCGAGGTGTCGGCCGACCTCGCGAAATGCGGCGACCTGGTCGGCGGCGCCGAGTCCGGCGCCACCATCGTGCTCGGCGACACCCAGGGCGAACACGCCCATCTCGGCGAGCCCGGCCCAGTACTCGTCCGTCGCCAAGGGGTCGATTGTCTCACCGGGACGGTCAGCCGTATGCAGGATCTCGCGCGGCAGGGCCGAGGCGAGGTACCGCGAGAGCGCGGCGACCATGTCCTCCTGCTCACGAGTGAAGAGCATGTCCATCTGTGTGCCTACCTGTCCTTGGGGAGCCCGAGCATGCGCTCACCGATGATGTTCCGCTGGATGTCCTTCGTGCCTGCTGCGATCGAGGCACGGAAGGCGTTGAGCTGACCGTGCGCCCACGGCGAGAACCGCTCCGAGCTGATGCTCGTCGCACCGAGCGCCTCGACGCCGACGGCGTGGGTACGCTGCAGCAGCTGTGAGAAGTAGTACCTGACGATCGATCCCTCGACGCCCGGCTGCCCGTTCCGCGCGATCCTGGAAACCGTGGCGTAGTTCAACGCGCGGAGTGCGGCCACCTCGGCACGGAGCTCAGCCAGCTGGACGCGGATCGCATCGTCGTCGTACGCCCGCCCTTTGCCGAACGGCGCCGGCGCGTGCTTGGTCTGATCGACGAGCTCCTCGACGAGGTTCGCCAGTTCGACGATGTCCGCCATGAAGGCCGTCCCCCGCTCGAAGGAGAGGGTCGACATCGCGACCGACCAGCCGCTGTTGAGATCCCCGACGATGTTGGCGAGCGGGATCCGGACGTCCGTGTAGAAGACCTCGCAGAACTCCTCCTCGCCGGCGATGTTGCGGATCGGCCGGATCTCGATGCCCGGTAGAGACATGTCGCAGATGACCCAGGTGATGCCCTGATGCTTGGGCGCCGCCGGATCGGTCCGGACCAGCAACTCCTGCCGGTCGGCGACGTTGGCATAGCTCGTCCAGATCTTCTGACCATTGACGACCAGGTGGTCACCGTCGATTTCGGCGCGGGTCCTCAGACTCGCCAGGTCGCTGCCGCTGCCGGGCTCACTGAACCCCTGGCACCAGATCTCGTCTCCACGCAGGATCTTCGGGATGTGCGCCGACTGCTGCTCGTGGGTGCCGCGCGCCATGAGAGTGGGTCCGGCATGGCTCATGCCGACGAAGTTGACGCCGAGCTTGGGGGCGCGGGCTCGCGCGTAGGCCTCGTACCAGAGCAATTGCTGGAGCATCGAGAGGTCCCGCCCTCCCCACTCGGCCGGCCAGGAGATCCCGGCCCAGCCCGCTTCGAACTGTGTCCTCTGCCAGGCGACGTCGAAGTCTCGTGCGCCGGGCCAGCCGCTCGGCCGCTCCTCCTTCGGGCGGTTCTCCTCGAGCCAGGTTCGCACCTCTTCCTGGAACGCGATGTCCTCAGGGGAGAACTTCAGATCCATGTCACTCCTTCAGCCGTGAGCCACTAGCGCCCATCTGGACAAATCATATTACTCAATCGTTCGGCCGCGACAGGGTCGGCGAGGGAATCGCTCTCGTGACAATATCGCTAGATGATTATACGGTTGATCCATGGGACTGGATGCCGCTGCCATGCGAGTGGACGACGGATCCGTTACCGGGGTGGCGGGCGTGCTCGGGCTCGAGCGAGTCGGCGACAGGACCTTCTCGGCAGCTGCGCGCACCCACGCACCTCGGCGCAAGTTCGGCGGCGAGACGATGGGCCAAGCGACGATGGCTGCGGCAGCGACTGCCGAGCCCGCGCGCTCGATCAGCTCCGTCCACACCACGTTCCTACGGCCGGCGAGCTCCTCGGCGACGACCAGTTACGCCGTCTCCGACCTGCGCGACGGGTCGACGATGACGACGCGGCGGGTTGAGGCGTGGCAGGGCGACAAGCGGGTGGCTGAGAGCGTCGTCTCCTTCCACAGCAGCGAGGACGGACTGGCACATCGCGACTCCTTCGAGCCGACACCACCGGTCGGGGACGTCCCGCCTGCGGTCCACCAGCTCGCCGCAGACACCGACGCGCTGGCGTGGTACCTCGACCTGGCCCGTCGCGGCGGGGTCGAGATGCGCTTCCCCGGAGGGCCGCTCCGTACGCGCGTCATCGCCGGCGGCACCACGCCGCCCGAGCAGTCGCTCTGGATCCGAAGCGCCGCGTGCTTCGACGGCGCCGACGACTCTCCGCATCGACACCAGGCGGCCCTTCTCTACGTCAGCGACTACCTGATGCTGGCGCTGGCCGGGATGCACCACGGCGTCTTGCAGCAGCCCGACACGCTGGTCGCCACGCTCAGCCACACGGTGTGGTTCCACGCTCCGGCCCGCGCAGACGAGTGGGTGCTGCATCGGCAGCACACACCCTGGGCGGGTCTCGGGCGGGCCCTCAGCGAGGGGTCGCTGTACACCGCGGACGGCACGCTGATCGCCACCACGGTGCAGGAGGGCATCATTCGCCGGAAGGCCCAGCCGGCTTAGGGGCTGTCTCCCCCAACGGGCCACCCGAAGACCATCGCATCCATGAGCCGCATCGAAGCGGACACCCGAAGGAAGGAACCACATGCAACTCGCGGGGAACTCTGCGTTCATCGCCGGCGGAGGCGGCGGCTTCGGCGCCGCGACCGCCCGGCGCCTCCACGCGGCCGGCGCCAAGGTCGTCATCGGCGACCTCGACGAGGAGAAGGGCACTGCGGTCGCGGAGGACCTCGGCCACGGCGCGGTCTACGTCAGGACCGACGTCACTGATGAGGGCGACGTGCGCACCGCGCTCGCGGCCGCTGCGGAGCTCGGCCCTCTCCGGGTCACCGTCGCAGCGCACGGAGGCCCGGGCGGGTTGCGTGTGCTCGACAAGGCGGGCGTGGCCCAGGATCAGCTCGCGTTCACCCGCGTCATCGACATCTTCCTTTCGGCGACCTTCAACATCGCGCGCCTCGGCGCCGAGGCAATCGCCAAGTCGGAGCCGCTCACCGACGGTGAGCGCGGCGTCATCATCAACACCGCGTCCATCGCGGCGTTCGAGGGAACGATCGGCCAGGCGGCGTACGGCGCCGCGAAGGCGGGCATCGTGGGGATGACGCTCCCGCTGGCGCGTGATCTCTCCCCGCTGGGCATCCGCGTCGTGACAATCGCGCCGGGCACGTTCCTGACTCCGGCCTTCAAGGACGCCGACCCCGAGCAGCTCGACGCGCTGTGGGGTGGCGCGGTGCCGTTCCCGAAGCGGATGGGTCGCCCGCCCGAGTACGCGCAGCTCGCCCAGCAGATCTGCGAGAATTCCTACCTGAACGGTGAGTCCATTCGCCTCGACGGGGCCCTGCGCTTCGGCCCGAAGGGCGCCAAGTAGCGCCTCCTCCGACCGCCCTCCGGGAGGGCGGTGGGGCGGGGGTCGCGAGGTGGGCCCCGTCAGCGGAGCCGGGGCTCGGGCTTGGTGTAGGTCGACCGGTCGATGGTTCGGATGCCGTCCGGGCTGCCGATGGTGGCGTACGCAAGGCCGCGCTCGAGCGCTGCCGAGCGGCCGACGTCGAGGGACTCCCAGATCGCCCGAACCGTCCCCTGGACCGCCGAGGTCGGCTTCGCGGCGATCGTCGCGGCGATCTCGTGGGCGCGCGTGCGGAGGTCCTCGGCCGGCACCACCTCGGTGACCAGGCCGATCTGCAACGCCGTCGCGGCGGTGACCCGCTCGTCGAGACCCATGAGCGCGATCCGCAACGCCTGGCCGACACCGACACGATGGACGAGACCGATCGGCTCGAGCGCAGCCACCATGCCGTAGCTGACGTGTGGGTCGAAGAACGTGGCTGTCTCCGAGCAGATGACGATGTCACTCTCGGTGATCCAGTAGAAAGCGCCGCCGGCCGCCATGCCCTGGACCGCGCAGATCACTGGCTTCCACACCCTGTTGGACTTCGGTCCGAGCATCTCGCCCGGGTCACGCTTCGCCCAGATGTTGTCCGGGTGCTCGATCCCCTGCTTGACGTCGATGCCCGTGCTGAAGGCCCGCTCGCCTGCGGCCTGCAGCACCACCGCGCGCGTCGCCTCGTCGTCGTTCAGGTCGGCCCAAACCGCCTGGAACTCCTCGCGCATCTGCTGGTTGAACGAGTTCAGCGCCTCGGGACGGTTGAGGGTGATTGTCGCGACCCCGTCATCAGTCCGCTCGACCACGATCGTCTGGTACTCCACCTGCTCCTACTTTCCTCTGCCTACGTATCTGTTCCGACGCCGGGCGGCGTCAGGTCACGGCCCCAGCGACCTTCAACCCGATGATCCGGTCCTCGTCGAACCCGAGCTCTCGGAGCACCTCGTCGGTGTGCTCCGCGAACTGCGGCCCGCGGGTGAGCTCGTACGGCTTCTCGTCGAACTGGATCGGTGTGGTCACCAGCTCCTCCTTGTGCCCGTCGATGTCGGTGACCGTCGCGATCAGGCCGTTGGCGCGGATCGAGGGATCGTTCGCGACCTCCCAGCTGTTCTGCACCACCGACCACGCCCCGCTGAGCCTCGCGAACACGTCGAGCCACTCCGCCAACGGCCGCGACCCGATGGCCTGTGCGACCAGATTCGAGCCGTCCGCCGCGTTCTCGACGATCTTCTCGGCACTCACGAACCGCTCGTCCGCGATCAGCTCCGGGTGGCCGACCAGCTCCCAGAACTCTGCCCAGTACCGGCCCGGCTGCAGCATCGAGAGCATCAGCCAGCGGTTGTCGGAGGTCTTGTAGTTGCCCACCAACGGGTTCCGGCCGAGTGCTCGGTTCTCGACGTACGACCTCGGCAGCGGCCCGCCGTTGAGCATCGCGAGGTTCACGGCCATCTGGGTGGCCCACGCGCCGACGCCGATCAGGGAGAGATCGACGACCGACGGCTCGCCGGTTCGCTCCCGGGCGAACAGGGCGGCCGCGATGCCGCCGACGAGGGTGAGGCCACCGATCGAGTCGCCGTACGCCGCCGAAGGTTGCCCGACCAAGAACTCGGAGGACGACGGCGTGGACCCGTCCGCGACCCCGCCCCGCGCCAGGAAGGTGGTGATGTCGTAGCCGGGCTTGGTCGCCTCGGGTCCTTTGGTGCCGAACCCGCTGCCGCGGGCATAGATGATGTCCGGGTTGATCGCTCGCACCTGGTCGACCTCGATCCCCAGCCTCGCTCGCGCGCCCGGCAGGTAGTTGGTCAGCAGGACGTCGCTGCGCCGGATCAGCTCACGGAGGACCTCCTGCGAGTCGGGGTTGTCAAGCGCCAGGCCGACACTGCGTTTTCCTCGATTGGGTCCCTCGACGCTCGGTGCGAAGTTGCGGCCGTGCTGGAATGCCTCGACGCCCATGACGTGCGTGAGGCCGCGCTGAGCATCGCCGCGTACGGCGTGCTCCACCTTGACCACCTCGGCCCCCCAGTCCGCGAGCACGGCACCCGCCGTCGGGACGAAGGCATACTGGGCGATCTCCAGGACCCGGACGCCCTCCATCGGTCGATGCATCTGTGTGCTCCCTCATCGTCGTTCGATCGTTCGTGATCCAGTGACCGCAGTCGGCCGGTGGCCGCTCAGTCGACCCGAAGCAGCAGGGCCCCGGACGGTACGCCGGCGCCGGCCGACACTGCGGCCACCCGAGCGTCCGGCACCTGTCGTCCCGCCGCCTCGCCTCGTAGCTGCAGCATCGCCTCTCGCAGGAAGCCGTAGCCGTGGAGGCGGCCGGCGGACAGCTGGCCGCCGTGCGTGTTGAGCGGCAGCGTGCCGTCCAGGGCGATGCCGCGCCCGCCGTCGATGAAGTCGGTGGCCTCGCCCGGCTTACAGAAGCCCAGACCCTCGAGCCAGGAGAGCGCCAAGAAGGTGAAGCCGTCGTAGAGCTCGGCCACGTCCACATCATCCGGCGTCAGCTCGGTGCGGGTCCACAGGTGTCTGGCCGGTCCCTGCGTCTGCGGTGCGTGCGACAGCGTGCTCTGGTCCCAGCTGAGTCGCTCACTGACCTGGGTGCCGACCGCCTCGACCCGCACGGGGCGGCTTCGCAGGTCGGCGGCGGTTTCTGCCGCCGAGACCACGAAGGCAACCGCACCGTCAACCGGCACGTCACAGTCGTAGAGACCGAACGGCGTCGTGATCATTCGCGCGTCGAAGTAGTCATCGATCGTGATCGGGTCGCGATACACCGCCTCGGGGTTCCGTGCCGCGTTGGCCCGGGCGTTGACGGCGATCCAGCCCAGCGCATCGCGTCCGACACCGTAACGGTGCTGGTAGTGCGAGGCCACGCACCCGAGCCAGTGGGCGGCCGACATCGCCCCGAACGGGGCGCGAAACTCCATCATCCCCATGAACGGACCGACCGGGTCGTGCCACCTGCCGGTGCGGACCAGGTGGGCGTGAGATGACTGCCAGAGGGTGCGGAAGCAGAGGACGTGGCGGCACAGCCCGCTCGAGACCGCCATCATCGCGGTCATGACCGACCCCAGCTGGCCGGCCGCGTCGGAGGCGCCGTTGACCCACGTCGGCTGGAGCTGGAGAGCTTCGGTCAGAGCCATCACCCCGCCCTCCCCCGTACCACCGCCGGTCTGGGTGGAGGACAGTCCGGGGAACGTGGAGAGGCCGTCGATGTCCTCGACGGTGAGTCCGGCGTCCTCGACAGCCGCAAGGCACGCCTCCACCGTCAGCGACAGCGGGTCGACCATCAATCGCCGACCGACCCTCGATTGACCGGTGCCGCTGAGCACCACGTCGTCCTCGAACTTCCGGGTCGGCCGCGGCGCCGCCGTCGCCGGAGCGGCGGTTCCCCACGCCGGGTCGACAGGCGTGGCCTCACGCTCGGGATCCGGTTCGAACAGCGGCAGGTAGACGTCATCTGACGCCTGCTCGAAGACGACCCGCACGGGCATCCCGACACGGACGTCCTCGGGTGGGCAGTTGACGATGTTCGTGGTCAGCCGGGCGGCCCGGTCCTCCTCGAGTGCGACGATGGCGACGACGTACGGAACGGGGAGCGCCGGGTGCCACTGCTGGTGGTTGACGCTGAAGCCGACGACGACGGCACGACCCGATATCGGCGCCATCTCCATTGCGGCGCTCCGGCAGACCCGGCATCGAGGCAGCGGAGGGTGCGTCAGCGCACTGCACTCCGCACAGCGATGGACGCGCAGCACCCCGTCGGCACCCGACCGCCAGAACTCCTGACTGGCCAGCGACGGCTGCGGCACCGGCCGCTGAGCGGAGAGCTCCACGGTGACCTTCCTTCCAGCTGCTCGCGGCGTACGCCTGCCCACCACCGCGAATCGGATAACTGATATACAGGTTATGCGGAAGTTGTTCCGGAGTGAAGCCAACATCGGGAGGATGTCGTGCCCATCAGCGTCCCACCACTGGGGAGCACCCCTCTGCCACCCGGCACGTTCGACGGTTCGGTCGCGCTGGTCACCGGGGGCGGCACCGGAATCGGAAAGGCCATCGCGACCGAGCTCGGCCGGCTGGGCGCAGCCGTCGCGATCGCCAGCCGCAACCCGGAGCATCGGGAGGCCGGCGTACGCGCCGTCGAGGAGGCGGGCGGGAAGGCGCTCGGAGTCGCACTCGACGTCCGCGAGCCCGGGGCCGTCGCCGAGTGCTTCGACCTCATCGAGCAACAGCTCGGCGAGATCGACATCCTGGTCAACAACGCGGCCGGGAACTTCCCGGCGCTGGCCCGCGAGCTGTCGCCGAACGGCTGGCGCGCCGTCACCTCGATCGTGCTGGATGGCACCTTCTACTGTTCCACCGAGTTCGCGCGTCGGCTTGTCGCCGCCAAGCACGCGGGGTCGATCGTCAACATCGCCGCGACCTACGCCTGGACGGGGGGCCCGGGGACTGCGGCATCGGCTGCGGCCAAGGCGGGCGTCGTCAATCTGACCCAATCGCTGGCAATCGAGTGGGCGCCGTGGAACATCCGGGTCAACGCCATCGCACCCGGCCTGTTTCCGCACGACGATCACGTCGCAGCGATGCGCAGCGCGCGTCCGAAGGGGTACTCCGCGGAGGGCGACCACATCCCGGCCGGTCGCACCGGCGAGGTGCGCGAACTCGGTTGGGCGACTGCCCTGCTCTGCAGTCCCTACATGTCCTACGTCACCGGTCACACCCTCGTCGTCGACGGCGGCAACTGGCTCCGGCGCGGGTTACGAATGCCGGAGTTCGTGAGCGTGGAGGAGCAGCTGTCCGAGATGAAGGCGCGCCAGCAATGACCGAGGCCGGCCTCGTCCTGGTGCGCGTCGTCGACCGGGTCGCCGTGCTGTCCTACAACCGGCCCGAGCGACACAATGCCCGCAACGACGCCATGACGCTCGCGTGGGAGCACGCGCTCGACCGCGCGCTGGCCGATCCCGCGATCGGAGCAATCGTGCTCCGCGGCGAAGGACCGTCGTTCTCCTCCGGCCGAGACGTCCGCGAGCTGGGCGCGCGGAATGCCGGTGAGAGCGACGAGGCGTTCGTCGCCCGCGCCCAAGAGCGACAGCTCAAGATCGTGTCCAGCCCGAAGCCGGTGATAGCCGCGTTGAAGGGGTACGTCCTCGGCGGTGCGCTCGAGACCGCTCTCGCCTGCGACCTCCGCGTCGCCGACACCTCCGCGCAACTCGGATTCCCCGAGATCGGCCACGGACTCATCACCGACACCGGCGGTCTCCCCCTGGTCACCCGCGTGGCCGGGCCGTCCCGAGCCAAGTACTTGGTGATGACGGGACGGAGGATCGATGCCGAGCGGGCCTTGGCCTGGGGTTTGGTGGACGAGGTCGTGGCACCCGAGTCCCTCGACGAGCACGCCCTGGAGCTCGCCCAGGTCATCGCCGCAGCCAGTCCCGCTGCGGTCGCGCACGCCAAGAGGATCGCTGACGCGTCCGCCACTCTGGACGTCCTGTCGGCGATGCGCCAGGAGCTGGTCGCCCAGGTAGACCTTTTTGCCGCCCGACGACGGATGACATCGTGACGAGGGATGAAGCCGGCTCCGAGGAGCTCGGAGACCTCCACATCGCCGGAACCCGGCTTCGCTACGCCCTCTGCGGTACGCCAGCAGCCAGCGACACCACGGTGGTCCTCGTCCACGGGGCCGGGGCCCATCGGCGCTGGTGGACGCTCGTCACGCCGCTACTGGCCGACGACTATCGGATGATCGCCTTCGACCTCAGCGGCCACGGCGACAGCGAGTGGCGGTCGTCCTACGGTCCGGGCGTGTTCGCCCGGGAGGTTCTGGCGGCCGCCGACCTCGTCGACGGACCGGTCATCCTTCTGGGCCATTCGATGGGCGGGCGCGCCTGCGTGGTGGCGGCCTCGCAGGCCCCCGAGAAGGTGACCGGCTTGGTCATGCTCGACACGTTGTTCCCGGCCCCAGGGACGCGTCCGGAGCGTGACGACGAGGCTCGCCGGATCAAGAGCTACGACCACGAGCAGACTGCACGGAGTCGGTTCCGGCTCGTCCCGCCGCAGCCTCGGCCCACTGCGGAGGCCCTCGGCGACCTGGTCGACTACGCGCTCACGGTCCGGAACGGGCGCTGGTGCTGGAAGTTCGACCCGATGGCGCTGTGGCGATTCGACGACGACGTGGTCGAGGCGGCGCTCCAGGGAGTCACATGCCCGGTGACCTACCTCTACGGCGGACAAAGTCGCATCCGCAGCGCGGCAACCGCCACGCGGATCTCCGAACTGCTTCCGTCGGCTGAAGTGACCGATATCCCCGATGGGTTCCACCACCTCCCGCTCGACTCACCCCACGAGGTGGCCGCGGCCGTGCGGCGTACGGCGCTCCGAGCGGATCGGTCGAGGGCCGCGGGCGCATCCTGATCTCAGTCGCACAAGGACCTTGACCCTTGACTTGTCGGGCTGCTGTCGGCGGGCACGGCGTCGGGGAAATCGCCGGGGCGCAGGGTGGCGTCGCAGTGCACGCTAGATGCCTTGACCGGTCATCGAAACGGACCGGCCGGCAACCGCTCGCGGATGCCGGCCGGTGGTGTCACACCGGGATGGTGCCCGTGTGGACCCTTGCTCTCCGCAGGCCGTCCTCCTGGGAGTCAGCTTCGACCCGCCAGTTGCCGCAGGAGCAGAAGGCGTAATAGCCGCTGCCGTCCTCGTGCGGCAAGATCGCCTGGCCGTCGCAGTAGCCACCCGAGTTGGCGATGGAGGTGATGAACTCCAGCGGCTTCTCGTGGAGAGCGTTCTCTTCGTCGTGATCGCTCATGATGCCTCCTCCTCGATCAGACCGCGTCCGCCGGGATCGGCGGCACCTGCGGGAACAGCTCGTAGAACGTGCCCTGCGTGATCCGGTGGACGGTCTCGGGCTTGGCGCCGTCGAAGATCTGCTTCAGGGTGTCCTGCGTGTGGCCGAACGTACCCTCCATGTGCGGGTAGTCCGAGCCGAACATGACGTTCTGGTAGCCCATCGCCTCGAGGGTCGCGACGGCAGTCTCGTCGTGCTGGAAGGAGGCGTAGACCTGAGTCATGAGGATCTCCTTCGGGTCGCGGGAGAGCTTCGGCCGCGCCATCTTGTAGTGCTGGCGGTAGCCCTCCAGCAGCCGGTCGCCGAGGAACGGGATCCAGGTCGCGCCGCCCTCGGAGATCAGCACCTTGAGGTTCGGGTGACGGTCCAGCGCACCGGAGGCGACCATCTTCATGGCGGCCCGCTGGCCGGAGAAGGTGGTCTCGGTGTAGTTGAGGACAGCGCCACCAGGACCGTGGAAGACGATCCCCGCTCCGGCGGCGGTCATGTCGACTGGATCCGTTCCGACGTGGAAGGAGATCACCATGTTGGCGGCCTCGGCGGCGGCCCAGAGCGGCTCCCACTCATTCTTGTTCCAGTCCGGCGCCTTCGGGTGCGGCGTGGTCGGCAGGAAGATGGTGGTGAAGCCCTGCTCGGCCGCCCACTCCAGCTCCGCAACGGCGTCCTCGACGATGAGGGTGGGGACTTGGGCGGTCACTACGTAGCGCGGCGAGACCGAGACGATCTCCTCCAGGGCCCACTCGTTGGACGCGCGCATCGCGGCCTTGAGCAGCTCCGGGGTCCGGAAGGTGGAGGCCCACATGCCGAGCGAGGGGAAGATGACCTCTCCCCAGATGCCTTCATGGTCGAGGTCGCCGAGCCGCGCCTTCGCGTCACGCACACCGACCGCCCGGTACGAGTCCTCCTTGAAGTCGGCCAGCGCCGAGGTCGGCAGCTTGCGACGGAACGACTGTCCGTCGACGTGCACCGTCTCCCACTCCCCGTCCGGATCCTTCTCGCTGCGCGGGGTCAGCTCGGCAAGGCGCTTGGGCAGCCGGGCCCGCCACAGGTCGTCGGGCTCCAGAAAGTGGGAGTCACCGGAATTCGTCCAGATCTTACTCATCATCCGCCTCCGTGAGGATCTCGCCGACCGCAGCCGACACAGTTTCTAACAATGTCTTCTTAGTTACCGACGTTCCTATCACGCGAGACTGACGTATGCCAAGACCTTTCTAAGCCTTTCCCATTAGATCGTGTAGGATGTCGTCATGAAGCAGGGATCCAGCGCCGCACAGGACGAATCCCGGACTCGAAGATCACACGCCGGAGGCGATGCCACTCGGGCCCGCCTCCTCGAGGCCGCTGAGTGGCTGATGGCCGAGAGGGGCGTCAACGGCGTGACCCTGAGCGAGATCCACACCAAGGCCGGGCAGTCGAATGCGTCAGCGATCACCTACCACTTCGGCTCCAAGGACGGCCTGCTGCGCGCCTTGGTGCTCGATCGACAGACGAGGATCGACGCAGAGCGCGCCAGGATGATCGACGACCTCGTTCGCACCGGCACGGAACGCGATCCGCGATCGGTGGTCTGGGTCGTGGTGCGTCCACTGGCCAACACGGTGCGGGCGGGCAGTCGCTACGCCGCGTTCCTCGCCCGATTCTCCGAGGATCCCGAGGTCCGTACCCGCTACTGGCCAGCTCAGGGTGGCCCGGCGTGGGGCAGCGACGAGCTCCAAGGGCTGATCCAGGCGTCGATCTCGGATCTCCCTGAGCGAGTACAACGAAGTCGCTCGTTCCAGATGACGAACAGCGTGCTCAACCTTCTTGGTGAGCATGCCCGGACGGGACGCAACTTGAGCGAGGTCCGGCTGCTGAGCTACGTCGACGGGTGGGTCGGGATGCTCACGGCACCGGTCTCCACCGACGTCGCCGGTCTGTTGCCGGAGTAGCAAGCAGGAGCGGCCAGCTGGTGCCGGAGGATCTCCGGCGGACGTCAGTGGACCTCGAGGACGACCGCGCCGCCCATGCCGCCACCGGCGCACATGGCGGCGAGGCCGATTCCCCCGCCGCGCCGGTGCAGCTCATGGGTCAGCGTGGTGAGCATTCGCGCTCCCGAGGCAGCCACCGGGTGACCGATGCTGCATCCGCTGCCGTAGATGTTGACCTTCCCCTCGTCGAGGCCGAGGAGTCGGCACGATGCCAGCGGCACCGTCGCGAACGCCTCGTTGATCTCGAAGAGGTCGATGTCGGCGGCGTCGAGGCCGGCGCGCTTGAGCACCACCCGGACCACCTCGGTGGCCCCGATCCCCATCCGGTGCGGCTCGATCCCGATGGCAGCCCACGCGCGGACGGTCGCCAACGGCGTGAGCCCGCGTTCGGCGGCGAGGTCGTCGCTGACCAGCGTGAGCGCGGAGGCCCCGTCGTTGACCCCGCTCGCACTTCCTGCGGTGATCCCGAATTCCGCGATCTCAGGGTGCAGGGGCTTGAGGGAGGCCAGCTTCTCAGCCGAGGTGGTGCGCTTCGGGTGCTCGTCGACGCTGAACTCGGTCTCGAGGCCATCCTCGCCGAGCACTGGCACGGGCACGATCTCCTCGATGAACTTCCCCGCGTCGATCGCCGCGATCGCGCGCCGGTGGGACCGCAGCGCCCACGCGTCCACCTCCTCGCGGGTCAGGCCGACCTCCTGCATGGTGTTCCAACCGACTGTGATCGTCACGTCGTCGGTGTAGCCGTCGTAGTACGGAAACGTCGGCGGCATCCCCTCGGTGTAGGACCTGTCCGGGAGCTCCCGCCACGTCAGGGAGGGCCGTGTGGAAGTCGACTGGACGCCCCCGGCAATGATGGCGCGATCCATGCCGGATCGGATCGAGCCGGCCGCATTGGCGACGGCGGTCAGTCCCGATGCGCAGTGCCGGTTGACGGCCTGGCCCGGGACGTGGGTCATCCCGGCAGCCACGGCCGCGTACCGGGCGAGCACGCCGCCGCCGTACAACGACTCGGCCAGCACGACGTCGTCGACGTCACCCGCGGCGAGACCCGAGCGCTGCAGCGATGCCTGGAGGACGAGGGTCGCGAGCCGCTCGGCCGAGACATCCTTGAGCGTGCCCTTGACTGCGGTTGCGACCGGCGTACGCACCGCCGAGACGACTACTGCTTCCGTCATGCTGTCGGTTCCTCTCCCCTGCGGCGTCTCCGCCGTCCTATCAGGTTATTCATCTTACTGTAACGCGGAAGCAATGGCGGGCACCTCGGCGAGCGCGCGGATTGCGTCGTTCAGATGGGTACAGCCGGCAGTGCCCGGGAGCCGGGCCAGCACCTCCGCACGCAGGTCCCTCAACGGCAAGCCCACCAGCTCGTCGACACTGCGAGACGCAAGCGGGCACTCATGGAAGGGCAGCACCCTGGGCTCCGCCGACAGTCGCGTGACGAGCCCACTGTCGAGGTCGGCCTCGCAGGTCAGTCGGTACTCGTGGACGGCGACACGCCCGCCGGTGGGTTCGGTGGAGCTGTCCTGGAACATGGAGTCGATGAGGATCCGGCGGCCGTCGGTCCAGACGTCGATCCGACGTGACCGCCGCATCGAGAGCTCGGTGATCGTCTCGAGCTCGTGCCAGCTCCAGGGATCGTCGTCGACATCGACCTCCTGCACCGGCTCGGTGTGACGATCCCAGCTCGGCGAGCCGTCCGGCATGAGGGCGCCGGATCCGGGCATGAACCCGACACACACTCCCGTCATGACCCGGGTGGGCGGCTTGCTGATGACCTCGAGCCTCTTGCGTGGGAACCACCGCGAGTAGGCAAAACCCGCTATCAGGCTGGCAGCGGCGATGTCATCGAGGAGCAGGTAGAGGCCGGTTCCAGCCTCTGCCTCGTCCTTCATGGCATCGGCGAGCCGACCCCGGGAGTTTCCGCCACCCCGCACGCCCACGAGGGCATCGGTGCCGGAGCGGCTCGGATCGGTCTCCAGCCATTGGATCGTGCGGGTGGAATGCTCGATCCCTGCCGCGAGACGGGCGGCGTACAGCACCTCTGGAGCGGAGTCGATGAGCGGCGTCCGTAGATCGCGCGCGTGTCCGTCGAGACGGAGCTGAGTCCCCGGCCCGTCGGGCCACCGCATGTCGATGGTCGTGGTCCGTCGGACCGAGCCCGGGCGTCGGCGCGGGGCCGACCCGAGCGGACCCTTCGCCGCCAGCTCCCGAGGTACTGAGACTGCCATGAACCCTCCTCTGCCCGCCTCGTCCGCGTCGAGGCGAGGCCTGATCGCGCTGACCAAGGTCGCGTTCCTCAGCGTGAGTTGTGAATCATCCTCTCCGCGAACTCCTGGAACTCCTCGCTCGCCAACAGGCCTCCCTGGACGGCACCCATGGCGGCCAGCTCGGTCTCGAAGGCCGGCAGGCCGGCGCGGCGGAGCGAGGCCTTGCTGCTGTGCACGGCCGCCTTGTTGAGTTCTGCGAATCGGTCCGCAACGGCTCCGGCCTCCGCGAGCAGGTCTTCGCCCGGGACCACGCTGTTCACCAGCCCCCAGGACAGCGCCGTCGCGGCGTCGACCGTACGCCCGAGAAGGACCAGCTCTGCCGCCCGGGTGGCGCCCACGGCTCGCGTCAACAGATGGGCGCCCCCCATCCCGGGAACGAGGCCGACATTGATCCACGAGCTGGCGAAGCGCGCCCCGCTGGCGGCGACTCGCAGGTCGCAGGCGAGCGCGAGATCAAGCCCCGCACCCATGGCCGGTCCGTTCACCGCCGCAATCACGGGAAAGCTCACGCTGCCCAGCAGAGCCACCATCCGGTGGAACCGGCTGTAGATGGCATCGGTTGCCGAGCGGGCCCCTGCGGCGGCAAGCCCGGCAAGGCTCGGCAGGTCACCGCCTGCGCAGAAGGCGGTCCCCGCACCGGTGAGGACGGCCGCCCGCACCGTGCCGCGGACGTCGGCCTCGGCCAGCGCGTCGCCGATGGCTTCCACCAGCTCCACGGTCAGTGCGTTGCGCCGCTCGGGCCGGGCGAGCGTCAGCCACAAGGTCGTCTCCCGCTGCTCGACGGCGAGTCCTGCTCCATCCGACATACGTGCTCCTTCGGGTCCGGCGACTCATCGCCTCACGCAGACTGCGGGTTCGGCTGACGCCCAATATCTAACTAATAGCATGTATTCCGCGTGTAGCGGCGAGCACCGTCGCCGGACGCCCGTCGGGTTGCACTGGGGCGAGCCATGGCGCGGTGCCGGAACTCAAGCACCGGTCGGGGGGTGAGCACCGCCTACGAGCGGGTCATCGACCACATCGCAGCGGGTGACGCCGGGCACGCCGAGCGGACGTGGCGACGCCACATAGGGGCCGCAGTGACGCACCTCGTCAACGACGCTGTTGCCAACAAGTCCGTCGTTGATCTCTTCGCCTCATCGGTGCTCGACCGGCCGCGCCGCCCAAGTGCCCTGCAGCTCAGGCCCGAAGTTCCTCGACGATGCGTTCGGCAGTCGTGATCGTAGAGAGGACAGGCAGCATCGTCTTCAACGCGAACTCGTGCGACTCCTCGGTCGCCCCACTGACGCAGTCGGCCGGAATGACCACCGAGAAGCCGCGGTTGACTGCCTCCATCGTCGTACCAGGGATCGCCACGTTCAGGGACACCCCCGTCAGGATGATCGACGTCACGCCCATGCCGTGGAGCACCGCCTCTAGATCGGTCCCATAGAAGGCGGTCAGCCCGACCCGACGGTGCAGCACGATGTCGTGGGGGTCGACCGTGATGCCGTCGTGCACCTGCGTGCTCGGGTGGCCGTCGACCAGCGGGCGCTTGCGAATGCTGCCCGTCAGGGGTGCGTTCACGACCCAGCCCCGCCAGTCCGGATAGGGCTCGATCAGGCTGTGCACCACCTGCACGCCCCGGCTGCGGAGAGTCGTGGCGAGCGTCTGGATGTTGCCGATCGTGCCGCGCTTGACCACCTGACCAGAGAGCAGGTCGTTCGTGGAGTACCCCGGGTCGGTCATTCCCTTCTGGCACTCGCTGATGATGAGCGCTGTCTTCTCAGGAGAGGCCAGGCCGGTCAGAGACATCGGGACTTCCTTTACGGTGCGGTGAGGGATGGGAGTTCGTCAGGCGCCCGCCCCGGAACGACGGAGTTCTTGGTGACGCTCCATCATCTTGGCCGCCTGCTCTGCCAGGTCGGTCGGCACCTCGGGCAGATGGACGGCACCGTGCTCGCGGCTGGGCAGGGCCACCGTCGCGGTCGCGGGGCAGGTGTTCTCACCCCGCTGACTCACGCCACGCAGCTCCAGATCCACCACCGGCTGTCCGGCCTCGATCCGCTTCCCGGTGACCGTTCCGGTCATCAGGTGGTGGTCACCCATGTAGTTGAACTTGCGGATCTCGCTGGACTGTCGCACCACCCACGCGTCATCACCCATCCAGTCAGTGACCAGGTGGGAGAGCCAGCAGTCGCGCATCACGCCGTAGTCATAGGCCATCGGCGTACCGATCTCCTGCGCCCAAGCACTGTCCCAGTGGACGCGCTGGGACACGTCCGGAATGCCTTGGGCATTGTTGATGTAGAAGGGCGCGATCCGTTGCCGGTTCTGGTGGGCGAGCCGGCTGGTGGTTGGCGCGAACGGCGTGAAGCCGTAGCCGCCCGCGTGGAAGACGATGATGTCGGTGGTGGTGATGGGCCCCTTGGCGATCGGACCGAGGGCGTCGCCCACGCTGACATCCTCGAACCATCGCGGCTCGGCTCCGCGGCGCCTCTCACCGGCGTATACCTCGTCAATGCGAGCGATGTCCTCGTCGCTGTATGAGGCCGGCTCGACGACGTACTTCCCCTTCGCCTTGGCGGCCTTGCGCTCGGCATGGATCAAGATGACCCGGGCGACCGAGACCACCTCGGCGTCCTGGTTCATCCGGACGTGCTTGCGCGTGATGATGACGGTCTTCCCCGCGAACTCCGAGCTCTTCTCCTCCACGGACTCGAAGCCCTGGAAGGTGTAGAGCGTGTCATTCGGCAGGATCGGCCGGTAGAGCTCCCAGTCGGTCCCGGAGACGAAGTTGTGGACCCCTCGGAACGAGGGCCGGCGGAGCTCCGGCGGGCGGGAGTCGCCAAGCAGCGTCTTGTTGACGGCGATCCCGATCAGCGGCGGGGCAACCTGCGACTTCCAGACCGTATTCGCACCATACTCGTCGTCGGTGTAGAGAGGGTTGTCGTCGCCGTAGCCTCGCGCGAAGTTCCGGATGGCGTCGGCGTGGGCCGAGGTGTAGAGCTCCGAGTTCCTCTCGGCGAACAGGTGCCCGCACAGCTTCCGCGCCTGCTCGATGTCCTCGGTCCTGATACCCGCGCCGCTTGCGTCGTCCGCCATGACACTCCTCATCAGATAACCTATCAAACTATTTATAACCCGACGCGCCAGCCTTCAGCAACCCGAATCATCTAACTCGGTAATCTACATGACGGTTCGAGCAGGTACCGTCACCGCATGACCGATTCCGAACCCACGACGTCCGCAACCGTCCACGTGGCGGGCGCCGGTCTCGACGTGGCCGACCTGAGCCAGCGCACCCTCGAAGACGCCGGCTCCCCCTGGGTCACGATGACCGATCAACTGCGGATCTTCCTCGACAGCGTCGCCGAGCTGCGCCTGACGGACGACCCGGCCGACAGCGGCACCCTCGCGGGGCTGACGCAGAGCCTGCGGGAGTGGAACGAGCACCTCGCCCCGCTGGCCGGCACCGAGGCCGATCGGACCTTCGGCAGGCTTGACGCACATGGCCGCGCGCAGACCATGACACCGCGCCTGGTCCTCGACCATGTCGACACCCGGAGCGCGAGTGGCACCGTCCGCTTCGGGCCGTACTACCTCGGCGGCAATGGCGCCGTCCACGGGGGCGCCATCCCGCTGATGTTCGACGAGATTCTCGGCCGCCTCTCCAATACCGGCGGGCGCGCGGTCGGCCGGACCGCCTACCTGAAGACCGACTACCGATCGATCACGCCGATCGGCGCCGACCTGCAGGTTCGGGCCTGGTTCGTCTCCGAAGAGGGCCGCAAGCGGCTGCTCCGCGCAGATCTCCGGCACGGCGGCGTACTCTGCGCCGAGGCAGAGGGCCTGTTCGTCGCGCTCCGCCCCGGTCAGCCCTGAGCCCAACAGCCATCTGGGTCTATCAGTAAACTGATCGTGCTAATCTATGTCGCAAGGCGACGGGGGCGGACGAGAGGGTGGTCATGGTGGTGAGCGGCGAAGTGCTCGTGGAACGAGCCGACGGCATCCAGATCATCACTATCAACCGTCCCTACGCCAAGAACGCGCTCGATGGTGCCGCCGCGCACTGCATCGCTGCCGCCGTCGATGAGCTCGACGCCGACCCCGAGCTGCGGGTCGGCGTGATCACCGGCGCCGGCGGCTCGTTCTGCGCAGGGATGGACCTCAAGGCGTTCGCGGCTGGCGGCGAGAGCCCTGGCCTTCCGGGGCGTGGCTTCGGAGGAATCACGCAGCAGCGTCCGCGAAAGCCGCTCATCGCCGCTGTCGAGGGTTGGGCGCTCGCGGGCGGTTTCGAGCTGATGCTCGCCTGCGACCTGGCCGTCGCCTCAGAGAAGGCACGGTTCGGTGTTCCCGAGGTCAAGCGCGGCCTGGTCGCGGCCGCCGGTGGCGCTTTCACGCTGCCGCAGCGCATCCCCCAGGCTGCCGCAATGGAGATGCTCCTCACCGGTGAGCCCATCGACGCCCATCGAGCCAGCGAACTCGGCCTCCTCAACCGGGTCACGCCGGAGGGCGAGAGCCTCGAGGGAGCACTCAGGCTGGCCCGGGCGATCTCGGCCAACGGCCCCCTCGCTGTGGCCATGACGAAACGTATCGCCCTGGAGGGGCGAGACTGGACGTTCGAGGAAGGGATGGAGAAGTCGGTCTCGATGACCCGCGAGGTGTCCGCGTCCGACGATGCCCGCGAAGGGGCTCGTGCCTTCGCGGAGAAGCGCAAGCCGGTCTGGACAGGGCGCTGAACCGCCCCCGCGGCCGACGACAAGCAGGAGGACCAAATGGAACTGAAGGTTGGCCAGGCGCTCATCAGCGCCGTCGACGAGACCAGCGTGATCGTGACGAAGGCTCCCGCCGGGGAGGCCGTGCTGACGTGTGGCGGTCTGGAGATGTACCCGAAGGGCGGCCAAGCGCATCAGGGTGAGGCGGATCCCGCACAGCTTGACGGGTCGCTGCTCGGGAAGCGGTACGTCGACGAGGCCGGCACCACCGAGGTGCTCTGCACCAAGGGCGGCAAGGGCACCCTTGCTCTGAACGGGTCTCCGCTGGCCATCCAGGCCGCGAAGCCACTGCCGGCGTCGGACTGAGGGAAGGGCACGTGCGCCTGACGACCCTTCTCGAGATGGCCTGTGAGGGGTTCGGCGACCGGGAGCTGGTCGGCCGCTCCGGGGCGGCGTTCACACCGACCGACCTCCGCGCCCGTGCCGAATCCGGGGCTGCCCGACTGCAAGGAACGGGTGCCGATGCGCTGCTGTACCTCGCCGTCAACGGGCCAGCGTTCCCGGTCGCCATGTTCGCCGCCGCTCGCGCCGGCGTACCGCTCGTGCCTGTGAACTATCGGCTCGGCAAGGAACAACTGCAGCAGCTGCTGGCCAACCACCCGCACGCTCTCGGGATCGCCGATGAGGCCAACCGGTGCATGCTGGAGGACGCCGGCATCTCGACCATGACCCCGGAGCGCTGGCTCGACGCAACCGCCACTGCGGCCGGCGAGTTGTCCCCGGAGCCGTTCGATCCGGGCGCCACCGCGATCATCATCTACACCTCCGGCACCACCTCTGCCCCCAAGGGCGTGCTGCTGCGCCACACCAATCTTGTGTCCTACGTGGTGGGCTCGGTGGAGTTCGCCGGTGCCACCGACGAAGACGCCGCGCTGGTCAGCGTGCCGCCTTACCACATCGCCGCGGTCGCGAACGTGATTTCCAACCTGTACGCCGGCCGGCGCACCGTGGTTCTGGAGCAGTTCCGCCCGGAGGAGTGGCTTGACATCGCCCGCACCGAACGGGTCACCAACGCGTTGGTGGTCCCCACGATGCTCTCGCGCATCATCGACAGCGACGCGGACAAGTCCGTGCCCGACCTGCGCACGCTCGCCTACGGCGGCGCGCCGATGCCGGTCAAGCTCATCCAGCGCGCGCTCCACACCTGGCCGGGGGTCGGGTTCGTCAACGCCTACGGGCTGACCGAGACCAGTTCGACGATCGCGGTCCTCGGCCCCGAGGATCACCGCGAGGCACTGGCCTCCGGGGACCCCGCCGTCCAAGCCCGCCTCGCCTCGGTCGGCAAGGTGCTGCCCTCGGTGGAGGTCGAGATCCGCGACGCGGACGACAACGTGGTGCCAGCCGGGATTCGAGGCCGCATCCACGTGCGAGGCGAGCAGGTCTCGGCCGAGTACGCCGGCATCGGCCGGATGGTCGATGCCGACGGTTTCTTCGACACCCGCGACGAGGGCCACCTCGACAGGGCCGGATACCTCTTCATCGGCGGTCGGACGGACGACACGATCATCCGGGGCGCGGAGAACATCGCGCCGGCGGAGATCGAGGACGTCCTGATGCGCCACCCGGCCGTTGCCGATGCCGCCGTCGTCGGTGTCCCCGACGAAGACTGGGGCCAGCGCATCGAGGCGGCCGTGGTTCTGCGGCCGGGCTCCCAGGCCGAGACCGACGACCTGCGGCAGTTCGTCCAGGCGGCACTGCGCTCCAGCAAGACCCCCGCGCACATCTGGTTCGTCCCGGAGCTGCCGCGCACTGAGACCGGCAAGCTGATCCGTCGCACCGTGCAGTCCGAGGTGCTCTCCATGTCGGTGGGACCGTCCGCGTAACAGCGGTTCACGGAGGCGAGCGCCGCCGCGATCGCTCGGTCGCGGCGGCGCTGGAGCGTGTCCTGCCGGCGTCTTGAAGTCGTCAGTCGTCGAACACGATGATGCCGCGGATGTTCTTCCCGGAGAGCATGTCGTCGAAGCCCTGATTCACCTCGTCCAAGCGGTAGCGGTTGGTCACCAGGTCGTTCAGGGGGATCTTGCCCTTCATCGCCAGGTCCAACAGCATCGGCACGTGCACGTGCGGGACGCAGTCGCCGAAGAGGGTGCCGATGAGCCGCTTCTGAAACAGCGTGAGGGCGCTCCCCGAGAGCTGGATCGACACCTCGGCGAAGTCGTCGGTCACTCCGGTCAGCACGATCGCACCGCCCTTGCGGGTCAAGTTGAACGCGGCGCCGACCAGATCGGCGTGCACCTCACCGGCCGTGAGCACCGTGACGTCCATGCCGACGCCGTACGTGCGCGACCACAAATCCTCATGCGCCTCCTCTGCGGTGGCGTAGGCGAGGTCGGCGCCCCACAACAGGGCCTGCTTCCGCTTCCACTCCACCGGCTCGACGACCGCCACGATTCCAGCGTTGGCCGCGACGGCCGCGAGGACGGCGTTCGAGCCGATACCACCGACGCCGTAGATCGCCACGGTGTCGCCGGCCTTGACCTTGCCTGCGTTGATCACCGATCCCCACCCGGTCGCGACGCCGCAGGTCACCAGCGAGGCCCACTCCCAAGGGATCGATTCGTCGATCTTGACCAGCGAGTGCTCAGCCACGACATTGCGCTCAGCGAAGGTGCCGACCCCGCCGGTGCTGGAGTAGTCCTCACCGTCGCGGTGGAATCGGAAGCCGCCAGCGAAGAGCTCCCCGGTGTGCATCAGCGCACCGGCGTCGCACAGGTTGCCCATTCCGCGCCGGCACCACTGGCACTTGCCGCACGACGGGATCCATGAAAGGGCGACATGGTCGCCGGGCTTGACCGAAGTGACACCGGCACCGATGCGCTCTACGACACCGGCGCCCTCGTGACCGCCGACAAGCGGGAAGCGACCCCCACCGGCGACCTTGACGTGCTTGTCCGAGTGGCATAGTCCGGCCACCTTCATCTTGACCACGACCTCAAAGTCCTTGGGCTCGTCGAGATCCATCTCGACGACCTGCCAGTCGGTCTGTGGGGCCGTGAGCACTGCTGCTCGAGTCTTCATTGATACCTCTCATGGTCGATTGCTGTGACCTGGGTTACGCTATGGTCGGTTCACCATACAGGTAGCTGATATGACTTAACGTTCGGAAGGTCGAGGGAAGCATCATGACGATCGCGACGCCAGAGGCACGTCTGCGTTACGGCGACAAGGTTCTCGAGGCGGGCAGCGGCGGGTTCTTCGAGCACCGTCACCCGTTCACGGGCGAGGTACAGGCGCGGATCCCGCTTGCCGGGTCTGCCGAGGTCCACGAGGCCGTCGAGCTGGCTGATGCGGTGGCCGAGGAGTGGCGGCGCTGGAAGCCGGAGGACCGGCGCAATGTGCTCCTCAAGCTCGCCGACCTGCTCATGGAGCACCAGCAGGAGTTCGCGGAGCTCGCGGCCCTCGACGGCGGCACGCCGATGACCTACGGCCTCGGTGGTGTCGTCAACGCGGCCAACTGGGTCCGCTACTACGCGGGCTGGTGCGACAAACTGTCCGGCGAGCTGCTCTCGACCTTCGACACCCGCGGCTCCTTCGCCTACACCGCCCCGGAGCCGTACGGCGTGATCGGGATCATCATCACCTGGAATGGCCCACTGATCTCGCTCGGCATGAAGGTGGCCCCGGCCCTGGCGGCGGGCAACTGTGTGGTGGTCAAGCCGTCGGAGTTCACGCCGTTCGCACCGGACCTGTTCGCCCGTCTGGTTCGTGAGGCCGGCATTCCGGACGGGGTGTGCAGCATCCTGTCGGGAAGCATCGAGGCCGGGGAGGCACTGGTCGCCCACCCCAAGGTCAAGAAGGTCTCCTTCACCGGCGGTCCGGTCGCCGCCCGCGCGATCCTGCGGTCGTGCGCGGAAAGTCTCAAGCCCGCCGTGCTGGAGCTCGGTGGAAAGTCGGCCAGCCTGGTCTTCCCGGACTGCGGCGACCTCGACACGATGGCCGCTCGGGCGCTGCGCTGGAGCGTCGGCGTGTTCGCCGGGCAGGGCTGCGCGCTCCCGACCCGGCTCCTGGTGCACGAGGACATCTACGACGAGCTCCTGGACAAGATTGTCGACAAGGCGAGGGCCTACAAGGTCGGCGACCCGTTCGACCCGGACGTCACCGTCGGTCCGCTGATCAACGCCGCGGCCGTGGAGAGGGTCTGCGGGATGCTCGACCAGGCTCGCGCCGACGGCGCCGGCCGGTTCGTGCTCGGCGGCGGCCGACCTTCCGGCGACCTGGCCGAGAAGAACTTCGTGGAGCCAACCGTCATCGCCGAGGCCGACCCCACGCACGAGATCGCGCAGGTCGAGATCTTCGGCCCGGTCCTGCTGGTGATGAAGTTCTCCAGCGAGGACGAGGCCGTCGAACTGGCCAACGCCACGCCGTACGGCCTGGGCGCCTTCATCAACTCCAACGACATCACCCGCGTCCACCGGGTGGCGGAGCGTCTCAACGCGGGCGGCGTCTACGTCAACGGCGCCCAGCCGAACCTCCCTCACACCCCTTTCGGCGGCCTGGGCCTCAGCGGCTACGGCAAGGAGGGCGGCCGAGCCGGGATCGAGGAGTTCGTCCACTACAAGACCGTCAACATCGTCGAGAGCGTCTAGGAGGACGACGACATGACTGCGACACAGAGCGAGGGCCGCCGAGCGGACATCCCGGCCAGCCTGGTCTACGACTACAACATCTACTGGGACGAGCGACTCTCGCCCGACCCGCACAAGTTCTGGCTGCAGATGCGGGCCGAGGCGCCCGACGTCTTCTGGACCGACCTGAACGGCGGGCACTGGGTCGCGATCGGCGCCGATGCGATCACCAAGATCCTGCGCACCCCGGCGGTCTTCTCCAACTCGATGCAGCTGATCCCCAAGCAGGCCAACATGCCGCGGATGATCCCCGAGTCGCTGGACCCGCCTGAGCACCTGCTCTACCGCCGACTGCTGATGACCTACTTCGAGCCCAAGGCCCTCGAGTACCTGCGCGAGAAGGCCGTCGAGATGGCCGACGCACTCATCGCCGACTTCAGGGACAAGGGCGAGGTCGACTTCGTCAAGGAGCTGGCGCGCCCGATGCCCGTGAAGGTCTTCATGGGTCTGGCCGGGATGCCGCTGGACCGCTACGACGAGTTCATCGAGATCATCGACGCCTTCTTCGCCGAGCGCACCCCGGACACCTCCGCCGCCATCATCCGGGTCATGAACGAGGTCATCGAGAGCAAGCGCATCCACGATGACGGCAGCGTCATGGCCCGCCTGGTCCGTGCCGACTTCGAGGGTCGCAAGCTCGACACAGAGGAGCTGCAGTCGATCGGCTACCTCCTGTTCATGGCCGGGCTGGACACCGTCACCAACGCGATGACCTTCGGGGTTCGCCACTTGGCCCTCAACCCCGGCGACCAGACCGAGCTGCGCAACACTCCCGAGCTGATTCCCAGAGCGATGGACGAGCTGCTGCGGACCTACACCTTCACGGCTGTGCCCCGACTTGTCACCCAGGACGTCGAGCTCGGCGGTGCTCAGCTCAAGGCCGACGACATGATCATGACGATGCTCCCGTTCGTCGGACGCGACGCCACGCTGAACGAGGACCCGGACACCGTCGACTTCCACCGAACGAAGATGAACCACTTCGCCTTCGGCAGCGGCGGCCACACCTGCCTCGGTCGCCACCTGGCGAAGCTAGAGCTCCAGGCGATGTACGAGCGGCTCCTCCTCCAGCTTCCGCAGTTCGAGCTCGACACCTCCAAGCCGGTGGGCCCGACCCGCGGCGGGACGGTGACCGAGATCCCGCAGCTCTGGCTCAAGTGGCAGACCCCGTGACGGACCCGATGACCGATCCCGTCACCGGGGACGTCCTCATCGTCGGAGCCGGCCAGGCGGCTGCGCAGATCGCCAGCAGCCTGGTCTCCGGAGGCTTCACGGGCCGCCTCCGGATCATCGGGGACGAGCCGGTGGCGCCGTACCAACGCCCGCCGCTGTCCAAGGACTACCTCAAGGGCAAACTCCCCCTGGAGCGGCTGTGGTTCCGGGCCGCGGAGTGGTACGCCGAGCACGGGATCGAGTTGATCACCGGGGACCACGTGGTCGCCCTCGACCGCGAGGACAAGAAGGTCACGACCGTCGCCGGCCACACCTATCAGTACGACGTCGCCGTGCTGGCCACCGGCGCCCGGGCGCGTCCCCTCGACGTGCCCGGCGCCGACCTGCCCGGCGTGCACCAGATCCGCACCCTCGCGGACGTCGCAGAGCTGGCACTGACCCTGGAGACCACGCGGCGGCTCGTCGTCGCGGGAGCCGGCTTCATCGGCCTGGAGATGGCCGCCGTCGCGCGGGGCCTCGGCATTGAGGTTGTCGTCCTGGAGGCCGCCAGCCGATGCCTGAGCCGCGCCATCAGCCCGCAGACGGCCGCCGCGCTCACTGAGCTCCACGAGGCCAACGGCGTCGAGCTCCGGTTCGGGACCAAGATCATCGGCCTCTCGGGCACTGACCGGGTCACCGGCGTGCGCCAGGACGACGACGGAGAGCCCGCGTGCGACGCGGTCGTGGTGGGGATCGGCGCCCTCCCGAATGACGAGCTGGCACGCAACGCCGGTCTCGAGTGCGACGGCGGCATCGTGGTCGACACAGACGGCCGTACCGCCGATCCCTCGGTCTTCGCCGCAGGTGACTGCACCAACCGGCCGCTGGACACCTCGCGCGGACGCGGGCGTCTGGAGAGCGTCCACAACGCCGTCGAGCAGGGCAAGCTGGTCACCGCGGTCATCCTCGGTCAGTGCCGGCCACGCCAGGACGTGCCGTGGTTCTGGTCCGACCAGTACGAGGCGAAGCTGCAGATCGTCGGCGTGCTCGACGACCCCGACGAGTCGGTGACGCGGCATGATCCGGCGACCGGCGAGTACGCCGCCTTCCACCTCAAGAAGGGCGTGCTCCAGGCCGTCGAGGCCGTGAACTCGCCGAGGTCGTTCATGGCCGGAAAACGCCTCATCGCCACCGGGGCCGTACTGGATGCGGCCCAGCTCGCCGACCCCGGCTTCGACCTCAAACAACTACTACGCGCTGGCTGACCCGCGCGACGAAAGGAGATGCCGGTCCGATGGTCAACCTGATATTCCGCAGCATCGACGGCTCCGAACAGAAGGTCGAGGCCCAGCCCGGCGAGTCGGTCATGGAGGTCGCCAAGCGTCACGACATCGAGGAGATCGTGGCCGAGTGCGGCGGCGGCTGCGCCTGCGCCACCTGTCACGTGTTCTTCGAGGCCGAGGGCTTCGCGGTGGTCGGCCCACCCTCCGACATCGAGTCCTCCATGCTCGACTTCGCCGCCGACCCACACGAGAACTCCCGGCTCTCGTGCCAGATCCAGGTCGAGGACCACCTCGACGGCGTCCTCATCCTCCTGCCGGAAACCCAGCAGTAGTCCACCCATCTGACGGAAGAGCACAACCATGCATGCTTCGAAGGTCGCCTTCATCACCGGCGTGGCCCGCGGTCAGGGCCGCGCCCACGCCCTCAAGCTCGCCACCCAGGGAATCGGCATCATCGGTGTCGACATCTGCGCCGACATCGACTCGATGGACTACCCGAACGCCAGTCCCGAGGATCTCCAGGAGACGATCGAGCTCGTCGAGAAGGAGGGCGGCGAGATCGTCGCCCGGCCCGCCGACGTACGCGACCCCGAGGCGCTGGACGCCGCCGTCGAGGCGGGCCTGGACCGGTTCGGCCGGATCGACATCCTCGTCGCCAACGCCGGCATTACGCGTCTCTCCGCCGGCGGCGACCGGCGGTCGATCTGGCGTGACATCATCGATGTGAACCTCACCGGCGTCTGGAACACCGTCGAAGCGGTCCTCCCGGCGATTCGGGCCGGCTCGCGCGGTGGGTCGATCGTATTCACCAGCTCCTCCGCCGGCCTGAAGGGCACCGGGAGCGACAAGGCCGGCGCCCAGGCCTACACCGCCGCCAAGCGCGGCATGGTCGGGCTGATGCAGAACCTCGCGCTCGAGTACGCGCCGGAGTCGATCCGGGTCAACACCATCCACCCGACCGGCGTCATCTCCGGCATGACGCAGAACGAGGCCATGGACAAGCTCCACGCCGCCGCCGCGGCCGGCGAGAAGACCACCATCGGGGCCATGCAGAACGCGTTGCCCATCTCGATCCTCGATGCCGAGGACATCGCCAACGCGGTGGCCTGGCTCGTCTCGGACGAGGCCTACTACGTCACCGGGATCTCGATGCCGCTCGACGCCGGCTTCACGGTCCGCTGAATTCGGAAGGAACTTCGAACAATGACCACTGTCACCATCTCCGATGAGATCTTCGAGCGACACCGCGTCGCAGCCAAGTCGCTGCCCAAGGGCCGGCTCATCATCGACGGCAAGGACTTCGAGACGGCCTCAGGGGGCGTCTACGAGCACAAGGACCCCTCGACCGGCGAGGTGATCGCCAGCGTGCCCATGGCCGGCGCCATGGAGGCCGAGCTCGCCGCGGACGCGGCCGCCGCCGCCCTCGTCGGCTGGAAAGCCACGCCGGCGAGGGAGCGGGCTCGGCTCCTTTTCCGGCTCGCCGACCTGATCGAGGCCGACAGGGAGAACCTCGGCGTGATCGACGCGCTGGAGATCGGCACTCCTGCCGTCTTCACGATCGCGCACAAGGCCGGTAACGCCGCTGGGTGGTTCCGGCACTACGCCGGCTACGCCGACAAGATCACCGGCACGGTCTACCAGAGCGAGGAGGCCGACGGCAGCCTGACCTACTCCGTGCCGGAGCCGGTCGGCGTCGTCGCCGCCATCGCCGGCTGGAACTTCACCTTCCTCTCGATCGCCTGGAAACTGGCACCGGCGCTTGCTGCCGGATGCACGGTGGTGATCAAGGCGACGGAGTTCACCTCGTGGTCGGTCATCCGCTTCATGGAACTGGTCGCCGAGGCCGGCTTCCCCCCGGGCGTGGTGAACTTCGTCAACGGGCAGAAGGAGCCCGCCCAGGCTCTCATCACCCATCCGGCCATCGCGAAGGTCAGCTTCACCGGTGGACCGTCGACCGCCCGCAGCATCGTCGCGACACTCGCGGAGAGCCTCACCCCTGCCGTGCTCGAGCTCGGTGGCAAGTCCGCCTACCTGGTGTTCGCCGATGCCGACCTCGATGCCGCGGTCCAGAGCGCGATCGGATTCGCCTGCGGGAACACCGGCCAGGTGTGCGCCGCGCCGTCCCGCGTGTTGGTCGAGGACTCGATCTACGACGAGTTCCTCGCCCGCGCCAAGGGGTTCATCGAGCACCTCAAGATTGGCGACCCGCTGGACCACGACACCTACATGGGGCCACTGGGTCACGCGGCCCACTTCGAGAAGGTGCTCGGCGACGTAGACCGGGCCCGTCAGGACCAGGCCGGTGTCCTCGAATGGGGCGGCGACCTCGTGGAGGGCAATCCGGGCTACTTCGTGCAGCCGGCGATCTTCGGTGACGTCGACCCGGCCAGCCGGCTGGCGACCGAGGAGGTCTTCGGCCCGGTCGTCTCGGTCTTCCGATTCAAGACCGAGGAGGAGGCGGTCGAGCTGGCCAACTCGCTGCCCTACGGCCTGAGCGCCTACGCCTGGACCAACGATGTCAAGCGTTCGATCCGCCTGGGCAACAGGCTGCGAGCCGGCGCGGTCAACATCAACAAGATCCAGGAGCCGGACCCGGCGGTCGCCTTCGGCGGCGTCGGCATCTCCGGATACGGCAAGGAGGGCGGTCGCGTCGGCCTGGACGAGTTCGTCCACTACAAGGCCGTCTCCATCGCTCGGTAGCCGCAACGCCTCCAGCTCTACATGCAACAAGGGCGCCGCCACGGAGATCCGTGGCGGCGCCCTTGCTGTCTGAGCTCCGGGCCCGCTCGATCCGGCAAGCCGCCGTCGGTACAGGGGAGCGCAGACACTCCGAGCCCCGCACATCGCCGGACGGGATCACACTCGTGGCGTTTCCCGAGCCGACGGCCGAACCGTTCCGGCCGCTCGATCGACGTCGCTGCGCGCTCGCCGGGTCGGTCAGGGCAGACCGCCGTCGACGCGAACCAACGCGCCCGAGGTGTACGACGACGCGGGGCTGGCCAGGTAGAGCGCTGTCGTCACGACCTCCTCGGGGCGTCCGGGCCGACCCAGTGCGCTCGGCTGGTGCTCCCGCTTCTCGGGCGCCCAGTGCGTCGAGACGTCCGTGAGGAAGGGCCCTGCCGACAAAGTGTTGACGCGCACCCGCGGACCGAATTCCTTGGCGAAGGCCTCGGTCAGCACATTGAGACCTGCTTTCGAGGCGGCGTAGGGCGCAATGTGGGGCGCTGGACGCAACGCCCCGGTGGAGGACACGTTGATGATCACTCCGCTGCCGGCGTCGTACATCCGCTGGCCCACGGTGGCGGCCAAGCGGAACGGACCCTTGAAGTTGACGCCGACCACCTTGTCGAACAGCGCCTCGGACGTCTCCGCGGATGACGGTGCCAGCGGGGACATTCCCGCGTTGTTGACCAGGATGTCGATACGCCCCCACCGGTCGTAGACCTCGGTCACCGCGGCATCGATGGAGTCCCAGTCCCCCACGTGACAGGCCAGCGGCAGCGCCCGACGGCCCAGTGCCTCGATCTCGTGGGCGACCTCCTCGCATGCGTCCAGCTTGCGGGAGACCACCACCACGTCGGCCCCGCAGGCGGCGTACGCGAGTGCGATCTCGCGCCCCAGGCCCCGGCTGCCGCCGGTCACGAAGGCGATCTTGCCCTCGAGCGAGAACAGGTCCTCGAGGATGCTCACTGTCCGTGCTCCTTCAGGATCACCGCATGCCGCTCGCGCGCTGCTTCGATCTTCGGGGGCAGGTGGTAGGTCGGGAAGAGCCCGGGCGCGGCCTGATAGCCGCGCAGCGTCTGCTTCGCGACGGTGACCTTGTGGACCTCGGTCGGACCGTCGGCCAGCTCGAGATTCGGCACGGCCGCCCACCAAGCCGCGAGTGGGGTCTCATGTGTGGTGCCCAGGGACCCGTGCAGGTGCAGAGCGCGGTAGATGATGTCGTGCTGGACCTGAGAGATGCCGACCTTGCACATGGCAATGCCGGCGCGAGCCGCGCCGAGCGGTTGGGTGTCTATCGTCCAGGCGGTGTGGAGCACGAGTAGCCGGAACTGCTGCAGCTGGATGGCGGAGTCGGCGATGAAGCCCTGCACGAACTGATGGTCTGAGAGCCGCTTTCCTTGGGTACGCCGTGACAGCGCCCGCTCGCACATCATGTCGAGGGCGCGCTGGCACTTGCCCACCACTCGCATCGCGTGGTGGACCCGCCCGCCTCCGAGCCTCGCCTGGGCGACCTTGAATCCCTCGCCACGGCCGCCGAGCATGTGGTCGGCCGGAACACGCACGCTGTCGTAGTGGATGTAGGCGTGCGTACCCTCGTCGAGCTCGTCACGCTCGCCAACCGATGAGACGTTCCGCAAGATGTCGACACCTGAGGTCTGTGCCGGAACGATGAACATGGACATCCTCTCGGCCGGCGGCGCGTCGGGATCGGTCACCGCCATCACGATCAGGAACGAGGCGAAGCGGGCATTCGAGCTGAACCACTTCTCGCCCTCGATCACCCACTCGTCACCGTCCGGATACGCGCGGCACTCGAACTCCTTCGGGTCGGCGCCCGCCTGCGGCTCGGTCATCGAGAAGGTCGAGACGATCTCGCCGTCCAGGAGCGGCTGGAGGTACGCCGCCTTCTGCTGCTCGGTGCCGAACATCGCGAGGATCTCCGCGTTGCCGGTGTCCGGCGCGGCGGTGCCGAACACCGTCGGCGCCCACATCGAGCGCCCGATCTGCTCGTTCATCAACCCGAGCTTCACCTGGCCATAGCCCAGGCCCCCCAACTCCGGACCGAGGTGGCACGCCCACAGCTGCCGGCGCCTCACCTCCTCCCGGAGCGGAGCGAGGATGGCGCGCGAGGCGGAGTTGTCGACGTCGTACGGATCACCGGGGCGCGGGAAGAGCAGGTCCAGCGGCTCCACCTCGTCGCGGATGAACGCCGCCATCCAGTCGAGCTTGTCCTGGAACTCGGGCTCGGTCGAGAAGTCCCACACTTCGTTGCCTCCTTTGACGCGAACAATTAATCTTACTGTTATAACTGATTAATCGGTCGGCCGCGAGAGGTGGACGTGAACAAGGGTCAGATGTCGGACGCAGCCCTGAACGAGGTCCGCGGTCGGGTCCAGAAGGGCGTGGCGGCAACGTACGACGGCGGCAGGCTGACGAGCCTGGAGCCGCTGACAGGTGGCGCGTCCAGCCTCACCTACGTCGCCGATGTGGAGCACGGTGGCGGTAGGGAGAAGATCGTCGTCAAGGTCGCCCCACCCGGGCTGGCTCCCGTACGCAATCGCGACGTCCTGCGCCAGGCACGGGTGCAGCGCGCGCTCAACAGCAGCGGACGTTGGCTGACACCACCGGTGCAGTTCGAGGATGCCGGCGACCCGCCCGAGGCGCCGCCGTTCATGGCGATGCAGCTCTTGCCTGGGCGCTGCGTGGAACCCGCCCTGACCGTCGCCGAGGCCCGGCCCACGGCGGCCCAGACACACGCGCGATTCCTGGACGCCGCTCGCATGCTGGCCCGGATCCACGCCGTGGTCCCGGCCGAGGTCGGCTTGGCCGAGGAGCCGGTGATGACGCTGGAAGCCGAGATCGCGCGCTGGGTCCGCGCCTTCGAGACGGTGCCTCCCGAGCTGCAGGGTGACTTCCGCACGGGTGAGGCAGCCCTCCTGCGGACCGTTCCCGGGCAGCTCCCGCCGGTGATCAACCACGGCGACTACCGGCTCGGCAACACGCTCTGCGAAGGCGCGTCGGTGGTTGCGGTCATCGACTGGGAGATCTGGTCGGTGGGCGACCCGCGGGTGGACGTCACTTGGCTGACATTCTTCACTGATGAGGCGGCCCACCCGGCCTCCGAGCCGTGCGGCCCAGCCGGCTCACCGAGTCGGGCGGAGCTGGTCGCCGCCTACGAGGCCGTGCACGGAACGCCATTGCCCGACATGGTGTGGTTCGACGCGCTGACCAAGTACAAGGAAGCGGCCGCCACCGCCCTGCTCCTCAAGCGGGCGCTCAAGGCGGGACGGGAGCTGAACTCCCGCAATCAGAAGATGCTTCCGGCCGTGCCGAATCTGGTGCGCGAAGCAATCGACCTGGTGTCGTGATCGCATGGCCGACCTCGACGCGGTGCTGGAGCTGATCGACGACCTGCTTGAGCAAGGTGTCGACATCGATGCCCTCCTGACCCGCGTCGCCGCCGCACTGGAAGCGCCGATCGGCGTCGAGGTCGCCACCGGTCCCCATCACTCAGCTCGGCCCGACGGCAGCCACGGCGCCGAGCCGGCTCCGCCCGGCGCGGCCGTTCGTGTCCTCCCGGACGGCGCCCGGGTATGGATCGCCGACCTCACTCAGGACTCTGCCGCTGCCAACCGGTTGCTCCGGCGCCTCAGCGTCGCCGCCAGGCTGACACTCCTGCTGTCGAGCACCGGCGTGCCAACTAGTGCCCTCCGCACCGCGGCGGACGCCACGGCCGAGCACACCATCCGGGAGCAGGCTCTGCGCCACCTCGGCATGAGCACGACCACCCAGGTCACCACCTTCGCAGTGTTCGGCGAAACCGTGGCGACCGCCGCTCTGGTCGAGCGACTGCGCCATCGCTCCCCCGCCGTCCTGCAGGAGTCGATCGGCCGGATCACCCTGGTCGTGGCGAAGGATCTAGGTGTGCCCCACGCACTCGCTGTCCCTGTCGGCCTGCGAGTCGCTTTCGCGGGGCCGAGCCCGGCAGTCGCCTTGCCGGAGGCATGGCGCCAGGCGGCGCTGGCGTTGCGGTTCACCCTCCCCAGCCGTCGCGAGAGCAGCAACTACCTGATGGCCGAGGCCGTGCTGGTGGACTCCGACGCGGTCGGCGGCTATCTACAGTTGGCCGAGGTGCTGACACCCGCGCTGATCAGCGAGGTCCGCGACGTTCGCCGACTCGACGACCTGATGCAGGAACAGGGCGCAGACCTGCTCGACTGCCTCGAGGTCGTCGCCGTCACCGACTCCATCCGTAAGGCCGCGGGACTGCTCCACCTCCATCACAACTCGGTCGCCCACCGGGTGAAGCGCGCGGAGCGACAGCTCGGGTTCAGCTGCCTCGAGCCCTACGGCCGCACTCGACTGTTCCTCGCGCTGACCCTGCGCCGCCTGCGGGAGTCCCAGCGTCTATTCGGTTCGGAGCCAGATGGCGCGCCACCACAGCCAAATGACTCGTGACTGGCGTCACATCTCAGGCGATGCTCACCATCAGCGGCAAAGGCAGCGCCGGACCAACGCACGGAGGACTTCCCAGATGACGACCACACCGCGTTACGACGCCATCGTGATCGGCGCCGGGTTCGCCGGCATGTATCAGCTCCACCGACTGCGAGACGAGCTCGGCATGTCGGTCAAGGTCTTCGAGCGGGGGGACGGCGTCGGGGGGACCTGGTACTGGAATCGCTATCCCGGCGCCCGGTGCGACGTCGAGTCGCTGTTCTACTGCTACTCCTTCTCCGAGGAGCTGCAGCAGGAATGGGAGTGGACCGAGCGATACCCGTCGCAGCCGGAGATTCTTCGCTACGCCGACCACGTGGCCGACAAGTTCGACCTCCGGAAGGACATCGAGTTCGACACCTCGGTGCGTAGCGCGGTCTTCGACGCGGGTAGCGAGACCTGGACGGTGACGCTCGACGACGGCAACCAAGCCACCGCAGCCTTCCTCATCACGGCCGTGGGCTGCCTGTCGGCCTCGCAGATCCCCGTCTTCCCCGGCCTGGAGAGCTTCACCGGCTCGAAGTACCACACCGGACGATGGCCGCACGAGGACATCGACTTCACCGACCAGCGCGTAGCCGTCATCGGGACCGGCTCATCCGGCGTCCAAGTGATCCCGAAGCTCGCCGAGCAGGCCGCCCGTGTGACGGTGTTCCAACGGACGCCGAACTTCTCCGTCCCCGCCCACAACGGCCCGCTGTCCGCCGACGACCAACGCAAGGTCAAGGCCGACTACGCCGAACTTCGCGCCAACGCCCGGCTCTCGCCGTCGGGAAGTCTCTTCGACCCCCCGGCCGGCAACGCCCTGGAGCTGGACGAGGACCAACAGGCCGCAGCACTGGAGAAGAGCTGGGCCCACGGCGGCCCCGGGTTCATGAGCACCTTCACGGACACCATGGTCGACGAGTCCGCGAACCAGGTCTCGGCCGACTACGTCCGCGCGCGCATCCGGTCGATCGTGCAGGACGAGCAGGTCGCCGACCTGCTGTCCCCGACCAACTACCCGATCGGCTCCAAGCGCATCTGCGTCGACACCGACTACTACGCGACCTACAACCGAGACAACGTCAGCCTGGTCGGCATCGCCGAAACCCCCATCGACGAGATCACCGCCACCGGGGTGCGCGTCGGCGACACGACGTACGACGTCGACGCCATCGTCTTCGCCACCGGATATGACGCCATCACTGGCCCGCTCAACTCCATCGACATCCGGGGGCTCGACGGCATCGCGCTGCGCGAGGAGTGGGCACACGGGCCGCGGACCTACCTCGGCATCGCCTCGGCCGGCTTCCCCAACCTGTTCATGATCACCGGACCCGGCAGTCCTTCGGTGCTCGGCAACGTGATCGTTGCGATCGAGCAGCACGTGGACTGGGTTACCGACCTCATCGCTCATGCCCGAGCCGCCGGCGTTGGCTCCGTGGCGGCCGAGCGGGACGCCCAGGACGCGTGGGTGGAACACGTCAACCAGGTGGCGTCCTACACGCTCTTCCCGCGGGCTGCGTCGTGGTACGTCGGCGCCAACATTCCCGGTAAGCCACGAGTGTTCATCCCCTACCTCGGTGGCTACGGCGCCTACCGAGAGCTCTGCGACTCCGTCGCCGCCGACGGCTACCGCGGCTTCGCCCTGACCTCCGCTGGCGCGCTCCAGCCGGTTTGATCCACGAGGAAGAGAGACAGCCATGACCGAGACCAGTCGCCACCTTGTCGATCCCGAGATCGCGCCGCTCCTGGAGGTCTTCCCTCCGCTGAACCTCAGCGCCGAGATCCTGCCGCTCCTGCGTCAGGGCCAGGCCGCGCCGATCCCGGACACACCCGACCCCGAGGAGCTCTTTCCCGGCGTCGTCGTCTCCGAGGAGCGCGCCCCCGGCGAGGACGGCGACCCCGAGGTGCGCGTCCTCCTCTACCGGCCCCGGAAGCAGGCCGACGCGGCCCCTGGGCTGGTCTGGATGCACGGGGGTGGCTACGTGATGGGCCAAGCCGAGGCCGACGACCTGCTGTGCCGACGCATCGCCGATGAGACCGGTGCCGTGATCGCCTCGGTCGACTACCGCTTGGCCCCCGAGACCCCTGCGCCCGGCCCTCTCCACGACTGCTACGCCGTGCTGCGGTGGCTGCACGGAAGTGCAGACACTCACGGCCTCGACCCAGCCCGAATCGCCATCGGCGGAGCCAGCGCGGGTGGTGGACTGGCGGCGGCACTCGCGATCTTGGCGCGCGACCGGGCAGAGCTCGGGGTGAGCTTCCAGGCGCTGGTCTACCCGATGCTGGACGACCGCACGGGCAGCACCACCGAGCCGCATCCGTACGCCGGCGACTTCATCTGGACGCCCAACGACAACGTCTTCGGGTGGAGCTCCCTGCTCGGGGGGAAACCCGGGAGCGCCGACGTCTCGGCCTACAGCGCAGCTGCGCGGGTCGAATCCGTAGCGGGTCTGCCCCCGACGTACCTCAGCGTCGGCGCGCTCGACCTGTTCGCCGAGGAGGACCTCGCCTACGCGACCCGCCTTCTGCGCGCCGGCGTACCGACCGAGTTCCACCTCTACCCCGGCGCGTTCCACGCCTACGACCTCGTCCCGACGGCGACCGTCACACAGTCCCACCTGCGCGACCTGATCGGCGCCCTGCAGCGCCACTGGCGGGCCCGGTGAGCATCGAGGTCACCCCCGGGGCGCGGGACAACGGCTCGCGCTGATCCGCGCCACCGCCCGCCACGCCGGCCTGACCTGGTCGGCTGTCGGGTCGGCCGCGCCTTGGCGTGCGCCGAACGATGCGAGAGCCCCGCAGAGCCGACACGACCAGGCGCTGTGCCTGAAGGCCCCCTACCGGCGCGGCTCACGGGCAACTGATCCAGAACGGAACGGAGCACCTCACGTGGCACGGCTGTTCGAAGACAAGGTCGTCCTCGTCACCGGCGCAGCTCGGGGGCAGGGCAAGAGCCATTGCGTCCGGTTCGCCGAGGAGGGCGCGAGCATCATCGCCGTCGACCTGCTGGAGCAGATCGACACGGTGGGCTATCCGCTGGGCTCCGAGGCCGACCTCGCCGACACGATCGCGAAGGTCGAGGCCCTCGACGCCAGGATCCAGACACACAAGACCGATGTCCGAGCACGCGAACAGCTCCAGGCTGCCGTGGACGCGACGATCGCGGAGTTCGGGCGCCTCGACGTCGTGGTCGCCAACGCGGGCATCCTGCCCATCAAGCAGCCGACGGGGGTGCAGAGCTTCGTCGATGCGCTGGACGTCGACCTGGTCGGCGTACACAACACGGTGGCGGCGAGCCTGCCGCACCTGCGAGCGGGCGCGTCGGTCGTGATCACCGGTTCTACGGCCGGGCTGGTTCCGGGTGCCTTGGAGAACCCCGTCCTGGGTCCTGGCGGCGTCGGCTACGGGATGGCCAAACGCTTCATGGTCGACTACACGGAGACACTCGCGATGCAGCTGGCGCCGAGCTCGATCCGGGTCAACGCGGTGCATCCGTCGAACGCGAACACCGACCTGTTGCACAACACCGAGCTCTATCGGGCATTCCGGCCGGACCTGGAGAACCCCACACGGGACGACGTCCAGGACGCCTTCACTGCGTTCCACGGGCTACCGACGCCTTACCTCGAGCCGCGCGACATCTCCGAGGCAGTGGTTTGGCTGGCCTCGGACCTGGCCCGGTATGTGACGGGGGTGAACCTGCGGGTCGACGCGGGCGCGTTCCTGAGGTCCCCGGCCGGGACGCGGGGGAAGTAGCCGATCACACAGCTCGCCTTCACCACACGAGACCCCCATGCTGATCGACAGCGAGCCCGTCCACGCCGACAGCGGAAAAGGGCCTTCGCGAACAGACCGAACGGTGGCCAGCACCTGCCACCGCAGGGCGTGGTCGGGGGACAGTCGGTCTCCTCGGTGGCGGGGTTGATGCTGCTCACCGAGCAGACGCCGTCCCCCGGCGTCGTCAACGTGGTGACATCGTCCGACGACCTGGTCGGCGACCACCCCACTCGCTATGACGAGGACGTGGAACTGATCACCGCAGCCATGACGGCCCTTCCGTACCGCGATCCCAGGACCTCGAGAACCTGATGGCCCGCTGGTCAGCGGCCGCCAGTACGAGCGGGTGCTCGTCCGGCGACAAGGGCGTTGCAGAGGGCGCGACGCTGCTCGTCGGCGGTGGGCGACCAGCGCCCGCATGACGCGCGGCTCGCTCGTGGAGCCGGCGCCCTCGGTGATGACCGTTTGACGACGACGCCGGACCGAAGATCTCCTCCTGGGCGGGCATCAAGAAGTTGTCCACCTCCACGAAGAGGGTCGCGTCAGCGAGGGCGATCTGAGCCGCGCCTGGCGGCGGGCCCACCGATCCTCCCCGGGTGCGATCGGTCAGCCGACGATCTTGCGCTCCCGCAGATCGGCAATCGTCTCGGCGTCGTAGCCGATCTCGGCCAGGAGCGCATTGGTGTGTTGGCCGATCAGGCAACTGGAGTCAGCCTTGACCGCCGACCTGGAGAACGTCGTGGCGGGAGCCAGCCGGCGGTACTCGTCGAAGACCGGGCTGACGGCCTCGACGCTGAGACCCAGGCCGAAACAGAAGTCCTCCTGCAGGTAGCGATGGGCGACGACGTCCGCACAGGCGACGACGCCGATGCCGAGTGCGGTGAGCTCGTCCTCCCACTCCTGGCGCGCGCGCAGCGCGAAGATCTCGGCGAGCACCTGGCCCAGCTCGGCGTCGTGCTCCGCCCGGGACTCCGCGGTTGCGAACCTGCCGTCAGCGGTGAGATCCACCCAAGGCTTGAGAGCAAGGACGAGCCGCTCCCACTCCTGCTGCTTGGGCGCGGCGAGGAAGACCCAGCCGTCCTTGGAACCGTAGAGCCGGTAGGTCGCCGACAGCCCGAACTGGTCGGCGTCGGGCTCCGGGATCGCCGGGCTGCCCTCATAGGTCTGGTTACGGTCGATCAAGGCAACGGTGGCCGAGGCGAGCATGGTGGTCGTCATGGTCTCGAGCGGCTGACCAAGCTTGCGGGCCAACAAGCCGAGGGACAACGCCGACGCCACGCCGAGCGCAGCGATGCCATCGGCCTGCATGTCCACGTTGGTGCCACCGGTGTGCAGCCCGGGAATGCTCCGCTTTATCTCGTCCAGGGTCTCGGTGCTGCCCGCGGCCGACGGCGCCGACGAGAGCGCCAGGCCCCCGGCCGCGCCTATCGAGGGTGCGTACGCCGGGGCCCCACCCAGCGGCCCGTCGGTGCCGTAACCCGGAGCGTTGAGATAGATCAGGTCCGGATTGATCTTCTTGAGGGAGGCGGCGTCGACCCCGAGCCTCGCGGCCGCGCCCGCACGGAAGCTCTGCAGCACGAGGTCAGCCTTCTTCGCCCACTCGTGGACGACGGCGAGCCCCTCCGGGGTTGAGACGTCGATCGCCAGGCTCTCCTTGCCCTGCAGGGCCTTCGAGCCGCCGGCCTCCGGGAAGGCGACCAGCCTGCGCAGCTCGTCGCCCTCGAGGGACTCGAACTTGACCACGCGCGCACCGAGATCGGTCAGCAGCGTGGCGCCGTAGGGCGCGGCATACATCATGCCGAACTCGAGGATCGTCACTCCGGCCAGCGGTAGCAAGCCGGACGGCGCCGCGGCCGACGCGGCCGCCGCGGCCGGCGACGCCGAGCGCTCAGGAACGGCCGCGGCCTCGCCGAGGCGCGGCGCCGGCCGAAGCTCAGTCAGCGGCTCTCCACCGGCGTGGATCATGGTCGACGGCTGACGCACCGGGCCGATGTCGGGATTGTCGACGACCGCGACCCGACGGTCGTGCACAATCTGGGGGTGCTCGAGCGCCCCCGCAGGCGTCCGATACACCTGAGCGTTGACGTTGGGATTCCGATCGAAGACCTCCTGCCACTCCGCGTAGGTGCGCTGGCGGACCCGGTCGATCATGAGCTCCCAGAGCTCGATGCGGCGGTCCTTGTCCTCGAAGTCGGGAAGCCCTTCCCACTTGGAGTTGGCCAGTTCCTCGGTCAGGCCCAGTTCCTCGATGAAGGCCTTGAACAGACGCGGCTGGGTCTGCCCGAACTGCAGCCACACTCCGTCCTTGGTCGGCGCGATCAGCAGCGCGTAGGCAAGTCTGGCCTGCGGGTTGCCATCCTCGTCCCACGGGCCACCCATGTTGTTGAACGCACCCGGCCAGCGCATGGCGACCAGTTCCTTGAACCAGCCGTAGGTGTCCATCGTGGCGACACCGCGGATCAGATCCGCCTCGACGTGCTGCCCGTAGCCGGAGCTCTCGCGCTCATAGAGAGCGGCGAGTATGCCGTGCACCGCTGTGTGGGCGGCTCCCCAAGAGGCGAACGGCGTGCTGAGGAATGCCGGGCCAGGCCGACGCGTCAGGTCGTTGGCGCTCTGGAAGAAGCCGAACTTGCCCAACACCAGGGCTTCGTACCCGGGGATCTCGGCAAGGGGACCGCGGGAACCGAAGCCGGTGATGGCGGCGGTGACCACTCTCGGGTTCCACGCTGCCAGCGTCTCGGCGGTGATGCCGAACCGCGTCAGCGTGCTCGGCCGCATGGCGGTGACGACGACGTCGGACTGTGCGACGAGTGGGCGCAGCCGCTCGAGCGCGTCCGTGTCGCGCAGGTCGAGCTCCTGGCTCTGCTTCCCGCGCGCGAGGCCCGGCCAGCCGGCAGTGGCTCGCAGCGGATTGCCGCCATGCGGCTCCAGCATCAGCACATGGGCACCGGCGTCAGCCAGGAACTGCGTCGCCATCGCGCCGGGCAGCGTCGCCGTCAGGTCCAGGACCCGCACCCCAGCCAGTGGCCCCCTACCTCGCGCCGCACCGTTCTGCACCACCGTCGATCTCCTTTCGAATCCACCGTCGAGTTCGCCTCGCTCGCCCCTGCGGCGGTCTCGATCGTCAGGCTTTACCTGACTCCGTCACAGGGTAATTCAGCAAATGAATGGCCCGGAGGTGCCCGCGCACGG
>Ga0308175_100000172_pt1 | contig 51148 bp, 39 predicted proteins | sample PhyCR1_3_FD_203893 | JGI IMG/M metagenome (GOLD analysis project Ga0308175, IMG submission 203893) | Soil microbial communities from UC Gill Tract Community Farm, Albany, California, United States - DLSLS.C.R1 | ecosystem: Environmental > Terrestrial > Soil > Agricultural land | place: USA...
CGTTCCATTTGCGTCTAATTTCTTCGAGAACCGAGCATCGGTGAATTATCTGCATTCTCTGGCGATGCCGGACGTTCGAGTCGTTGCCGCCGAATTCTTCGTCACCAACTCTTTCGGAGACAGCCAAGCTGAGCAACAATCTTATACCCAAGTCGGCAGTCGTGGTCTCCGAACGCTTTCTGGCGGGCAACTTGCATTGCAGATGAGCGGTTCGGTTACAACGCAGCTCAACGCCGCACCGCCATTACTGGTTCAGGCTGATCATGCTGTTCGGGACGTTCGGGCTGATTTGGGAAGAGCAGCGCAAGGATACCGTGTTAGCGTGGTACTTCTGCTCGCGGGGCAGGAATACTGTTCGCTCCAAATCGCTCCCAATGATCTGACCTCCCCACTCGTAGACGGCGTAAACCTTCCGGCTCTGAGCAAGTTGTCTTCTCTTAGTATGAACGTTGCTTTGCAGCCGATCGATGGTTATCAGGGCGCCCCGGTTCCGCCGAAGGATCTGACGGTAACCATACGGTTGTAGGAGAGGGCGGCTTCACTCGCGCGGTCTGGCACACACTGTCGAACGCGCGCGATATTTGCCCTTCGCCTCCCCACCGGGTACTGAACTTACTGCCCTCGTTCAAATCGCCCGATTTAAAACACGATTGAGTCGCTTTACGAATGACCCGGGTTCCTGGAGTGGTACACCCTCCATCAACAGCGCCTGGTCAAGCAAGAGCCAAGCTGCGTCCTCTACAACCTTTTCATCCTGATCGGCAGCCAGCTTCCTGACAATTTCATGGTCAGGGTTGATTTCCAGCGTAGGTTTCGATGCCGGAATATCCTTCTGACCCATGGCACGAAGTAACTGCTGCATTTTCATCGACGGCTCTTGTTCATCGGACACGATGCAAGATGGACTATCAGCCAATCGTACAGATGGACGAACGTCTTTGACACGATCGCCTAGTGTGGCCTTCAACTTCTCGAGCAAAGGCTTAAGCTCTTCCGCCTTGTCCGGCTCTGATTCGTCTTTCAAATCCTCACTTGTGGATGACTTATTAACAGACTTAAGGTCAACATCGGAGTACTTGTCGATCTGAGCGAAGACAATCTCATCAAATTCATCGTCCAGGATGAGGACTTCCAGATCTTTCTTTTTGTACATTTCGAGAAGAGGCGATGTGCGGAGCAGCGACTCGCCCCCACCGGTGATGTAGTAGATACTCTTCTGCCCTTCTTTCATCCGCGACTTGACCTCAGCCAAAGAGGTGAGACCTTCGGCCTTCGTTGACTTGAAGCGGATCAGATCTAAAAGCGTCTCTCGATTGGCGTAATCGCTATAGAGCCCTTCCTTCAGTGGCCGGTTGTACTCGGTGATGAACTTCAGGTACTCTTCGCCCTGATTCGCAGCAATGGTCTTCAGTTCAGAGAGAATCTTTTTAACACTTGCCGTGCGGATGGTCGTCAGTACTCGGTTTTGCTGGAGGATTTCGCGGCTGACGTTGAGCGGCAAGTCTTCGCTATCGATGATGCCGCGCACGAACCGAAGGTATTGCGGCAACAGCTCCTTAGCGTCGTCCATAATGAACACGCGTTTGACATAGAGCTTTACTCCCCCCTTGTACTCGGCCTGGTAAAGATCAAGCGGAGCCTTTGATGGAATGAAGAACAGCGTCGTGTACTCCAGGCTGCCCTCCGCCCTCGTATGAAACCAAAACAGAGGGTCTTCCCAGTCGCCGGAGATGGATTTGTAAAGCTCCTTGTAATCTTCTTCCTTGAGTTCGCTCTTCGGCTTACGCCATAGCGCACTCGCAGAGTTGACCTGCTCGGTCGTGCGGTTCTTTACTGACTTTTTCTCTTCCTCGTTCCACTCGCTCTTGTCATAAGTGAGGAATATCGGAAAGGCGATGTGGTTGGAATACTTCTTGACGATCTGCTGCAGGCGCCAGCTGTTCGCATACTGCTTGCCTTCTTCGTTCAGATGGAGCAGCACGGTTGTGCCGGCAACCGTCCGCTCTCCCGGTTCGATCTCGAACCCGGTTTGGCCATCGCTGATCCAGCGCCAGGCTTTCTCCTCACCGGCCTTCCGGGATGTCACCTCGACTTTGTCGGCAACCATAAAGGCGCTGTAGAACCCGACCCCGAACTGTCCAATCAGATTGGAGTCTTTCTTTGCATCTCCGGAGAGCTGATTGAGAAAGTTCTTCGTTCCCGAACGGGCGATTGTGCCCAGATGGGAGACCAGGTCCTCTTCGTTCATCCCGATTCCGGTATCGCTGACCGTCAGCGTCTCATTCTCTTCGTCGAGTTCAAGATCAATGCGCGGATCAAAAGGAAGCGATTTGTACGCTTCGTCCGTCAGTGTTAGGTGCCGGAGTTTGTCCAACGCGTCAGATGAATTTGAGATCAGTTCCCGGAGAAAGATCTCAGGGTGGGAGTAGAGCGAATGGACAATAAGATTTAGAAGTTGGCTGACTTCGGTCTGAAATTCGCGTTTCGACATGGATCTTCTCTCTCAATATAAAAGGCGGCTTCATCTGTTCTGCTCCACATAGCTAAAATCGGGAAGGGCTGAACTTGTTTTGAACCGCCGCCACTTCCTCAAGAACGTAGCCGAAACGGGCCTGGGTACAGCGATCGCGAACTCATCTGGCGTAACTTTGGCAGCCGAAGAAGAACGACAGCGTGATCTGGCGTTTCTCCTGCGTGTTCTTGAACCCTCGCGCGCCCCACAAACGGGCAGGATAAACGCGACGGACCGCACGTGGGAAGATTGGCAGCGGCGCACCGGTGAGTTGCCGCCCCGATTTTCGGAACTGCCTCCCCAGCCGTTTTTACCCAACCTGCTCGCTGGATTAAAGAGTCGCGCGGATTGGAGAAAACGCCGCGAGTTGATCCGGAAAGATGTAGAGCATTTGCTCACGGGGCGCATGCCTCCCGCTCCGGATAATCTGCGGGCAGTCGTTATCGGCGAACGTCACGAGAACACCATTCTGGTGCGCGACGTTCGCCTGGAATTTGGACCTGATCACCGAGGCACGCTTCGTGTACAGCTTCTAATTCCACCCGCGGACCGTCCGCGCCCGGTCTTTCTGACAAATCACAATCGGAAACGTCCCTGGGCGGCCACCGCGGTAGCGCGCGGCTATATTGGCGCTATTTACTTCGCTGCCGATCCAGTTTATGGCCCGGAGGACGATTCCGACAAGTTCATTGAACTCTATCCGGACTACGACTTTTCGTGCCTGGCGCGTTGGGCGTGGGCGGCCAGCCGAGCCGTGGATTATCTGTACACGGTCCCCGAAGTTGATCGAGCTTGCATCGCCATCAGCGGTCATTCCCGGAATGCGAAGCAGGCCGTTATCGCCGGAGCGTTCGATTCACGCATCACGGCCGTCGTCCCCTCGAGCGGAAACACGGGGGAAGGGAATCCGTGGCGCTATACAAGCGACCCGTTTGTGACGGAGAGCATCGAGCAGATCACGACGGTGTTCCCGCATTGGTTTCATCCGCGCCTTCGGTTCTTTGCGGGTCGCGAAGACAAACTGCCCTTCGATCAAACCTCGGTCCTCGCCCTGATTGCGCCGAGGCCTTTGCTGTTGACGTGCTCCTACACTGAAGACCAGGGCAGCGACTTCGGCTTCGAACAGAACTTCCGGGCACTTCGTGAAATATATGGATTCTTGGGCGCAACGGATAAAGTTGGATTGCGACTCCGGGCAGGCCCGCACCCCACGACCGCGGGTGACATCGAAGCTTATCTCGACTTCCTCGATCAAGCCTTCGGGCGAAGCAGCGCCCCCGCAGCAGAGCCGACCTTCGTTTTCGGTTACACATTTGAGAGATGGAACACGAGGGTGGATGCGGCAGCGCAGATGTTTACTGGGGGAGATCCACTCCGATGGGCCCTTGGCCCGGAGCCTCCACAGACACCGTTCCCGACCGTTGGCCCGGGACACGGAATGGTCAGCGCCGGATGGATGGACGGCTTCTACGAGCGTCCGATCCGCAGTCAAACGATGAAGTCGATCGCTGTAGCGTTCGGTGTGGACTTGAAAGCCGACCTGTACTTACCTGTGAGGTCCGACGGCAAACTACCGCTCGTCATATGGCTTCACCCTTTCTCGTACAGCACAGGATATTCAAGATATGCAAAAGCGCCGTTCGAGGAACTGACCCGGCGCGGATATGCGGTTTTGGCGTTTGATCAGATCGGGTTCGGCACCCGCGTGGAACACGCTAAAGAGTTTTACACCCGATATCCGAATTGGTCGTTGATGGGAAAGATGGTGGCGGATACGAGGGCGGCGATTACAGCCGTTTCGGCACTTGACACGGTCGACCCTTCAGCCGTCTACCTGCTCGGTTACGCACTGGGAGGGAAGGTCGCGCTTTGGACGGCGGCGTGTGACCCACGCCCAACCGCAGCAGTGGCGGTCGCCTCCATCACTCCTCTACGGACGTCAAAAAACGTGGAGGGTTTGCGAGCCTATTCTGATTTACATGGATTGCTTCCGCGCCTCGGTTTGTACGCCGGAGACCCCGTCGCTCTTCCTTTTGACTACGACGATGTGCTCAGGAAACTGGTCAGCCGCAAAGCGCTCGTGATTGCCCCCACGCACGACCGGTACACCGATTTGGATGCTTTAAGGGCTTTAGTGGCACGCTGCGCGAATGCCGAATTGCAAACACCGGAAGATTTCAACCGGTTTCCCCGGTCGACTCAAAAGCTTGCATTTGATTGGCTGGACCGGCAAAACAGATAGTCTCTCAACTTCAAAACAGGGTGCTACACTCAGGTGTGCGGACGCGGATTCTAGGGGTGATTCCCGCCCGGTTTGCCTCCTCCCGATTTCCAGGAAAAGCTCTCGCCAATTTAGCCGGTAAGCCGATGGTTCAGCACGTCTGGGAACGTGCCCAGCGAGCGCGCTACTTGGAGGACGTTCTTGTTGCTACCGATGACGACCGGATCGCGCAAGCGGTTCGAGCGTTTGGTGGCCGAGTGCGGATGACGCGTTCCGACCATCCCTCCGGTACCGATCGTCTTGCTGAGGTTGCTTCAGCAGAAAATGCCAGTCTCTTCGTCAACATCCAAGGCGACGAGCCGCTCATCGATCCCGAAGCGATCGATGCGGCAATTTTGTCTGTTCATGGCGATGAAACGGTTTCGATGGGAACTCTGAAAAAGACCATCGTCGATCCCACCGACGTCTTGAACACTAACGTCGTCAAAGTCGTAACGAACCTGCTTAACGACGCCATTTATTTCTCGCGTTGCCCCATCCCATACGAGCGGGACGGACGCAGCAAGATGCCCCTCCACGCCAAGCACATCGGACTCTATGTGTACCGGCGCGACTTTCTTCTGCGCTATCCCGATTTGCCGGTTGGTCCGTTGGAGGAGGCCGAGCGGCTAGAGCAATTGCGAGCACTTGAAAACGGTTACAAGATACGGGTTGTCTCTACCGATTATGAATCGCTAGGCGTGGATACTCCCGAAGATCTTGAGCGCGTCAACGAACTCTTCTCGACCGCAGCAGAGTCGTTGGGGCCGGGTTGGAAGAAAGGATAGGCTGGCTTCGAGAAACTGATGGCAAAGTATATCTTCGTAACGGGCGGGGTCGTTTCTTCATTAGGAAAGGGAGTCGCCGCTGCGTCGCTGGGCTGTCTCCTCGAAAGCCGCGGGCTTCGTGTCACTCTTCAAAAGTTCGATCCCTACCTGAACATCGATCCGGGCACGATGAGCCCGTTTCAGCATGGGGAAGTGTTCGTTACTGATGACGGCGCCGAGACGGATCTCGACTTGGGTCACTATGAGCGATTTACTCATGCTCATCTGACGCAGAGCCATAACCTCACATCCGGCAGGATTTACGAAAACATCATCACGCGTGAACGTCGCGGTGATTACCTGGGCAAAACGGTTCAGGTTATTCCTCATGTAACGAATGAGATCAAAGCTGCGTGCCGCAAGGTGGCGGCTGACGTCGACGTCGCCATTGTTGAGATCGGCGGCACCGTCGGAGACATCGAGTCGCTTCCGTTTATAGAAGCGATCCGGCAAATGCGCCATGAGGAGGGACGCGAGAACACCCTCTTCGTTCATCTGACCTTGGTGCCTTGGATCGCGGCGGCCCAGGAACTCAAAACAAAGCCCACCCAACACAGCGTTAAAGAGCTTCGTGCCATCGGTATACAGCCAGATATCCTGCTGTGCCGGACCGAGCGTGACCTGCCGGACGAGGTTAAGGAAAAAATCGCGCTCTTCTGTGATGTCGATGTGAGCGGGGTCATCACTGCCAAGGACGTTCATTCCGTTTACGAGATTCCGCTCACCTTTGCTGAGCAGCGTTTGGACGAGAGCGTTTTGCGAATGCTGAACATGCAGACCGGCCCGCGCGACATGACGCGCTGGACCCAAATGCTCCAGCGGATGAACCATCCGGTGCGCGACGTGACAATTGGCCTTGTCGGCAAATATGTCGAATACGAAGACTCGTACAAGAGTCTCAAGGAAGCCCTGCTGCACGCTGGAATCGCTCACCAGGCACGCGTCAACATCGAGTGGATTGAGTCTGAACGCATGGTGTGGCCGGATTGCAGGGCACAGCTGAAGCGCTTCGACGGAATCCTGGTGCCGGGCGGATTCGGGAAACGCGGCATCGAAGGTATGCTCAATGCTATTCGATGCGCGCGTGAAGATCACATCCCTTACTTCGGGATTTGCCTCGGCATGCAAACCATGGTGATCGAGTTCGCCCGGAACGCCTGCGGGCTCGCCGATGCTGATTCCACTGAGTTCAATCCTGCCACTCCACATCGCGTCATCTACAAGCTTCGCGAACTGAAAGGCGTCGACGAACTCGGCGGCACGATGCGGTTAGGCGCGTATCCCTGCCATCTTGCTGAAAACAGCCTTGCCATGGAGGCCTATGGCGCGCCTGATATAAGCGAGCGCCATCGCCATCGTTACGAGTTCAATCGAGAGTTTGAAGGTACGCTGATCGAGCATGGCCTGCGCCTCACAGGCCAGACTCCCGACGGAGTTTACGTCGAGATCTGCGAGGTCCCGGATCACCCTTGGTTTTTAGGTTGCCAGTTCCATCCTGAATTTAAGTCGAAGCCGCTCGAACCGCATCCGCTCTTCACGGCTTTCCTCGGGGCTGCGCTCGCCCATAAGGAACGAAAGGCAGCGACGATCGACGAGATCACGACCCCCTTCCGCGAATATTCTCACGCGCAATGAGCCCGGCCGTTACGGTCAGGGCAGGTGCCGCCGAACTCCGATTTGCGAACGACGGGCCCTTCGCCGTGATCGCCGGACCTTGCGTCATCGAAAGTGAAGAGCATGTGCTCAAGATGGCTCACGCGATTCGATCCATTGCGGGTCCGTTCGTGTTTAAGGCCTCTTTTGACAAAGCAAACCGGAGTAGCGTGTCGAGTTACCGTGGCCCGGGACTACTCGAGGGTCTGCGTATACTGGGTCGGGTTCGGGAACTTGGTATTCCGGTTCTCACCGACATTCACGAACCGTCTCAAGCGGCCGTAGCTGCGGACGTGGCCGACATCCTGCAGATTCCAGCTTTTCTTTGCCGCCAAACCGATGTTTTGATCGAGGCTGGGAAGACCGGGCGGGCTGTGAACATCAAGAAGGGACAGTTTCTCGCGCCGGCGGACCTTGCGCTCGCGGCCGAAAAGGTTGCAAGCACCGGAAACCACCAGATCATCCTGACCGAGCGCGGGTCCTCCTTCGGGTATAACAACCTGGTTGTCGATATGCGAGCCCTGCGTATTCTGGCCGGGACGGGGTACCCGGTTGTCTTCGATGCCACCCACAGCGTTCAACTTCCGGGAGCGTCCGGCACGTCCTCCGGGGGGCAGCCCGAGTTCATTGAGACTCTCAGCCGTGCCGCCGTGGCGGTCGGTATTGCAGGCGTTTTCCTCGAAACCCACGACCATCCGGAGGCAGCGCTCTCGGATGCGGCCAATGCGCTACCCTTGCAACAACTTCCGGAGTTGCTCAGGCGTCTCTCTGCCATCGATCGTACGGTCAAGCGGTTCAGAAACTAATAGTTTGAGACAACGCCTGGGCATACTCCCACGTCGTAGAATGTGAAGCGTATGTCGTATAGTATTCGCAATCGTCGCCGTGATCAGCGAGGATTCTCACTCATTGAACTGCTGATCGTGATTGCCATCATTCTTATCATCCTTTCCATCGCGCTGCCGCAGATGAGTAAGTCACGCATGAACGCGCAGGAAATGGCTGCCATCGCAGAGATCGGGACGATCAATAAGCAACAGATCCAATACTATTCGCAATACAATCAATATGCGACCTCGCTCGCTCAGCTTGGTCCACCCGCCACTGCTGGCGCGGCCGAAGGTCCGCAAGCGGCAGGGTTAATTCCGGCAAGTCTGGCAAGTGGCTCCACCGGGGGGTACAACTTTACAATCACCACGACGCCTACCGGCTATGCCGTCACGGCTGTTCCTAAGGCTTTCGGCAGCACCGGTCGCCGAACGTTCTACTCCGACCAAACTGCGGTGATTCGGCAAAATTGGAGCCAGGAACCCGCAACGGAAAAAAGCGACGAGTTGAAATAGCGGTAAACTTGCCGCGAGTACATCCAGCCTGCGCCATCTTCCTTTGTGGGCTGGGCGTGCTGCGAGCATCGGATATTCCGACCGGCGGAGCTCTGGCAGCGTCCCTCCGCACTGTCACTCTCGACCCGGATCGCACGTGCCGCGTTAGAGATTTGCAATTCTCGCGCGGTGATGTGCGGTTCTATCTCACGGAGGGAATCCTCTCGTTCGTGAAACCTCTGGCAGGACGCACCGTTGCTGCTGTTTTCACAACAACTGGTGCGGAAGGCGGTGACGCGGAGGTCTTGGCACTTCCTACGAAGCGGAGCGAACGCGCCTCTCTTCTCTCCTTTGCGAAGACACCGAACCTTGACGAGCACTTCACGTTCGCCATGTTTGTCTTCTCGGATGCAACCGCAGACGAGTTGACCGGCAGAATCGGCGACTTTTCTCAATGCAGAGTGCCTGAGTTCGCGACCGGCATCGAACCCGAATTGGACCGGACAATCGCCCCTGTTCTACGCGATCTTGATTTGCCGCTTGTCGAGTCGCTGGTCAATGCACCGAATCCCGGCACGGGTTTCTTCTACGCTGCAATTGAGGGCCGCACCATCGGCAACTTTAGCGTGCTGTCGGATCCGCGTATTGCGGAATCGACAACCATTGGCTCCGGGACTGGGGGCACCGGTCCGGACGGACGGTTTCAACTGTGGACCGCATTCCGTCCCCGGCAGGCGCCGCCCTGGAAGTCTCCTCCCTCCCGTTTCGGCAGTTATGCCATCGACGCGTCCATAGCGGATGACTTAAGCTTTTCGGCAACCGCCAATTTCGAGTACCTCGTCACCGAGAACAACCTGCGGGCCCTTCAATTTGGTCTTTCGGATCGCCTGCAGGTCGATTCCGCGGAGATCGACGGTTTGCCGGCCGAGGTGTTCCAGCGTAAGGTCGCCCGCCCCTCCGAGGAAGCGAAGCCGAGCGGTGCATTCCTCCTCATTGCTGCCAGATCATTGAAAGCCGGCGCAAACTCTCATGTTGTGGTGAAGTACCACGGCCAACTGATTCGCGAGGCTGCCGAACAAACGTATATCGTTGTCGATCGGAACACCTGGTACCCGTATTTCGGCAACATGATGGCGTCTTTCGATCTACGCTTCCGGTGTCCGGAAGCTCTTACTGTGATCTCGACGGGAGAACTGATCTCGCAAAGCGTTGAGGGGGAGATCCGCTTTGTCCACAGGAAGAGCGCCGGGCCGCAAGCTCTGGCAGGATTCAACGTCGGCCGGTATCAGATGACCTCGCTTGAAAGTCCGCCCTATCATGTGGAGTCATATGCGAATGCCAGCCACCCGGAACAGGCTGAAGGTGTGGCGAGTCAGACGGCCATCATCCTCCAGAACTTCTCGAAACGCTGGGGGCCGCTGCCCTTACAAAGCATTGCCGTTTCCCCCGTGCCCGGATACTTTGGGCAGGGCTTCCCGGGTCTGATCTACCTTTCGGATGTGTCTTACACACCTCAAGGGGAAAGGCCTGCTTACCTGAGAGGCGCCCGCCTGGATGCGTTCTTCTCTTCTATGCTCTTGCCGCACGAGGTAGCCCACCAATGGTGGGGCAATCTCTTGTTCTCCGATGACTACCGGTCTAATTGGATCATTGAAGCCATGGCCAACGACTCGGCGCTTCAGTACCTTTCGGAAACCCACGGTCAGGAAGCGGCGGACGCGGTGCTTGAACAGTACCGCTTGGAATTGTTGTTCCCGCGCGGTGCCGGCACGATCGAGACGGCAGGTCCGGTGGACTTCGGCGTACGGCTGATCGATACGGCCGGGATAGCCATTTGGCACACCATCACCTACGAAAAAGGAAGCTGGATTTTGCACATGCTGCGGGATCGGATCGGGGCGGATGGATTTCTAGCTTTGCAATCGTACCTGCTGAAGACGTACAGAACCGAGCCGATTACGAACGAACAGTTTCGCGAGGCTGCGGCGCGATTCGTTCCGTCCGATCAGCCCGACCGTGATCTGCGGATCTTTTTCGACACATGGGTTTACGGCACAGGGATCCCGCATATGGAATTACAATCGCAAGGGAAGGAGTGGTCCTTCACCGTTTCCCGCGTGGAGGAATCGTTCACGGCGGACCTGCCGCTCTCCTGCAAAGATCGCAGCGGAAAAGCGCAGACCAGATGGGTAAGGGCCGTTGAGGGCGAAAACGCGGTTTCACTCCCCTCCGGCACGACATGCACTCTTCCGAGTCCAAAGCAGTACCTTTACTTGCGTTAGGATCAGTCCCTTTGCCCTCACATATTTTCTTGCGTAAACGAATGGACAGCTGTTCCGTTGCGCTCGCAGCGAAATCAAATGGGAGAGTCCAGGTCGGCATTACGGTAGGTGAGGTTGGATGGCCTCGGAACAACCGCTCAGCACCATGCCCCGCCTATACTTCCGGACACACCTTCAGAACAGGTGTTCCCACGCAAGTATTCCCAGATGCAGGAACAGCGTGCAAAAGCAGGAACAAGGCTCAGCCTCGGGGCCGGAGTAAAAAATCCCCCGTCCAAGAGCCGAAGAGCCTGGACGGGGTGTGTCTAATATCTATCTGCCTATTTGGACTCACCGTAATAGGAAATAGAACAAGAGAGTGTTGTGAATCGTGGCATGGTGGCATTTCAGCCGGCTAAGCGGCTCCCCCGGTTCGGTGTTGTCCTTCCCTGGAGTTTGAAATCCGGATCTGAGACCCGCTGACTTCTTGGGATCCCAGAGATTTGATCGATTCAACGACGATCTCAGAGACCGGCCACTGCACTTTGGTCAGCCCTGTCTCGGATTCGATTCTTCGATCGAACTCTCGATAGCTCAGCTCGCCTTCAAGAGTGGGAACTCTTGAGAAGAGTTGCTGCGAATGGGGCGGCAGCGCCATACAGCACGCAATGGTGTCATTGTGTCTTGTGTCCTTCCACTCTTATTCCGGCTGGCAACGCCGGGCTGTCGCGAGCGAAGACGGGTGATCCCCGTGCCGTTGGCACCTCGCCTAGACTGAGCATCACGTGCAGCGGCCTAGTGGCCCAAGGTCAGGACCATCGAGGCGGGTAAGGTCAAACAAGAACTCTCGGCCGTCGCTCATCAAGTAGAACACTACGAGATTTCGGCTTACGGCACTCTTCACAACATGTCGCGCCAAATCCGACACTTCGAAGTCGCGAAACTATTCACCTACAAGCTTGAGGATCAGGAATCTGCGGACTTCCTGTTGGCCGAAGAAGGTGCCGGTTCCAATCGTGCTCCAACCAGCTAAACGCGCTGCCGGATAACATTGCCACCTGCCGGCTGAAGCAAGCCGTTCGAACACTGTAAGAACGTGAGAGTTCAAGCGTCTTCATGCGCACCAATGACTACGCGCCCAGTTGCTATTGTTGCAGCGGCGGGACCACGTCCCACCAATGGGTGAAAGTAGGTTCCGAAGGCGTGCGCAGTGACTTGAAATAAGCCGCGATATCCCGGATGTCTTGATCCGATAACTCAGGGAAGCTCGGCATGCCTGTCGGCGTCCCCTCTCGCACCACTTCGCGAACATCATCGAAATCAGGTCTATCGTCCCTTAAATTGGGGCACATACCACCACCGGCACGCCCCCCGTGGCAGCCGTAGCAGTTCTCACGAAGAAAGAGCGCCCGCCCGATCACCGGATTGCCGCCTTCTCCATTGTCGTCGCCTCCGCGACCCGGGCCGGAATTCCCCCCATCGTCACTGAAGGCCAAAACCGCGGCAACAAGCAGGAGCCCCGCGCACGATACTGGTCCAAGAATTCTGAACTTGGTTGCCATGCTTTCTCACCTCTCCTTTACGTCATCGACTTTGGTTGTGGACACGGGCACAGTTGAGGCCGAAGCAGCTCTAGTCCTTCCAACGAGGGGAACACCATAGGCCCCGAGGATCTTCTGGATCTCACCAAGTCTGCGATCCAGGACCGCGTCCAATTCCTCCCTAAACTTCTCGTCTCCGCGCCTGACGCCCATGCACATTTCGTAGATAAACCGAAGAGATGCAAGATCCGGGCTGACGGAGACTGGCACAACATTGAGCTGGGCAGGTTCTCTGCTCGCAAAATAACCGCCGAACGGTCCCCAAACGATGGCGACATCGATCTGGCCCGCTGCTACCGCATGGATAATCTTTCCCGGCGGGCTATCGTTCGTAGGCGACAGCGGGAAGCCGATGATGTTGCGGATTATGCCGCGGCGCGTGAGAGCGAGTGCTGCAGGCGAATTGGCCCCGTCATCGCCGAATGCCTGAAGACCAATCCTGATCTTAGTCAGTACCGGGTCATCGAACGAGTGCAGATCCAGGTCTTTGTCCTTCGCGTAAACGAAAACGTAGCTGGAGCTGTAATACGGCTTTGTCGTGAGCACGGGATCATAACCATTGGGAACCCCAACAACAAGGTCGCACTTGCCCGCCCCGAGAGTCTTGCGGATAAACCCACGTCGCTGGGGAAACCATGTGTACTGAACCGATGCATTCAGGTCTCGCGCGATAACCTCAGCGATCTTGTTTTCAAATCCGTTGAGCTGATCGCTTGAATATGGAAGATTATCGGGGTCCGCGCAGACGCGCAGTTCCCGGCGCGCATCCGCGGCTGTTCCAATGGACGCTAATACTACAAGCGTCGCCGTCACTCCGAGCACCTGCCTACGGCTCGGAGTGGGTAGCACCTCCTGGCGGGTCATTGATCCCCGCCCGGCCCTGACCTCCCGTCTCCCGAGCCGCCGATCCGGAACACATGCACAGCACCGCCGGGAGGAGTAAACCTCGGAAGGTCGCTCAGAGCACCCACGGCGCCCAGCGCCGCGTAAGGATCATCGACTGCGAATCTACCAGGAACGATGGCGCCGGCCCAGCCTCCAGGCCCTGAATAGACGGCAACGCGCTGCATGCCGTCCGGCCCGAGGAACGTCATGGGATGGCCGACAATACCCGACTCAAGCTGCACCTGGAACAGGACGTTCCCTGTGACTGCGTCCACGGCCTTGAACCAACGGTCAAGAGTGCCGTAGAAGACCACATTCCCGGCAGTAGCGAGAGCTCCGCTCCAGACGGGGAAGCGCTCCTTGATTCCCCATTTCTTTGTTCCCGTTGCAGCGTCCCAGGCGATGAACTCTCCCCGATTGCCGCCGGGGCCGGCTTTCATAGTAACGCTCGCGCCGACGAACGGCGTTCCCTGAATGTAATTGACCTTCAGTCCTTCGTAGTCCATGCACAGATTATTCGTGGGCACGTAGAAGAGCTGGGTTAAGGGAGAAAACGCCGCCGGCTGCTCATCTTTTCCACCCGGTGCCGCAGGGCAGATGTCGGTCGTTACGATGCCTTCGTGAGTCCGCTTTGCGGGGTTCTCGATGGGCAGGCCGGTAGTCAGATCGATGCTTGAGGCCCAGTTGGTGGCCTCGACGTATTTCTTGGCAACGAGCACCTTTCCGGTGCTGCGGTCGAACGTGTACGCAAAGCCGTTCCGATCAAATCGGACGAGCGTCTTGCCGATTGTGAGATCCGCGAGGATACCTTCATTCACGCCGTCATAGTCCCAAGCATCGTGCGGTGTCATCTGATACGCCCAAAGAGCGTCGCCCGTATCCGGATTGCGGGCGAACTGGGTGGTTGACCATTTGTTGTCACCGGGTCGCATATCGGCATTCCAAACCCCGGGGTTCGCCGTGCCATGGAACAACGTTGTGCCGTCGGAGGAGATCCAGCCCCACACTGTGCCGCCTCCGTGAATCCAGAGGTTGCCTGGCCACGTGCTTGTGCCAAGGTTAGCGCCCTGGTCCTTGGGATAAAACGGCTTGAAATTAGCACCGATCTTCACATCAGTATCCGGCCCCGTGCTCCACGCCCGCCATTTCTCTTTACCGGTATTGAGATCCAGCGCTGCGATAAAACCGCGGACGCCAAGTTCAGCGCCGCTGTTGCCTACAATGACGTTGCTGCCTACAACCACAGGGGCCATCGTCATCGTCTGGCCTATTCTGACGTCTCCGAGGTTAGTCCGCCAGAGCTCCCTTCCAGACAGTGCATCCACAGCGAGGGTCGTGTTGTCGAGAGCATTGAAAATAACTTTGCCATTCGCATAGACGGCTCCGCGGCTGACGATGTCGCAGCAGGCCTTATCTTTCGAGAACAGATCCGGTTTGGGTTCGAACACCCAGCGAGTATGGCCGGGGCGAGTAAGATCGAGAGCGAAGAGCTTGTTAGGAAACGGGCTCACGACATACATGAGGTCGCCGACCACCAGTGGCGCTCCTTCGTGCCCTGCCTCTATACCGGTTTTGAAACTGAACTCCTCTTTGAGCTGGGCCACGTTTGTGGGGTTAATCTGTTTGAGCGAACTGAAGCGGGTCCCTTCGAGGGTCCCGGCTGGCGTCGTCCAGTCAGCGCCTGCACCTTGGGCCCAGGCAATATTACTGGCAATCAAGAACATCGTAGCGGACAGCACAGCAAACGGCAGTTGCCCTTGCGAAGTCCGGTAAGTGCGACGCAGTACATCGCTGGGGCGATGGGCCGCAGTAGGGTTTGGTCTTGACGGCCATGCTGGATGCAGTTGGCCGTGAAAAAGGGGTGGGCGGAGCAATAACAGAGTTGCGAGCATGGACCCTCCTCATGCTGAAGTAGAACCGAGCTGTGCCTATACCGTCGAGTCGCGTTGGCTGTGGCGGGCTGTGGCGCAGCGGGATGTTGTCCTGCGGTTGAAACGCTGAACGGTTTGGAACGTTAGTTAGTTAGGTTAGCTAGTTACTTATTTAGTTAGGCATTCGGACATTCCGAAAACCGCCCGAGTTTGGAATTGCACTGTCTACGTTCTTGTGGTTGGTTAGAGCTGCTGTGACGCCTCTCCGGAACTAGAAATGTCGTAAACAATTTGTAAACGCGTTCGCGTCCGCTCCGCATGTGCTTCCAAACTTTGCGAGAGAATCTCATTAGGGTAATTCGGACGAGAAAGCGCGTACCTGCTGGTCGGAGAGTAAGTCGTTGTCAGGAGTAGAGCGCCGTATCCGCCTAATCCGAGTCATTCAACCAGGTCGGATCGGATCCCAAGGCTCGGATTCCAAGGCTCGGGTTGGCTGCTGCCAGATAGTGATCTTGGCCTCTCAGAAACCCAGAGGCAAAAGTTTACGTCAGATCGTCCGCTGGTACCGTCCGAAATCGGTGGATGCGCGCAACACTGTTCAGAAGGCGGAAGGTGACCTCGAAGACATGCTCAACGATCCTGAGAGCGTGTCCGAAGACGCCGATTCCGTAATCAAACGAGTCGCGGGATACACGGGCTGTTTCTGCCCGGGTCTTCCTCCAGATGAGTCTGCAGCTTCGGAGAGTGTTGACTCTGGACCAATGGCGGCAACTCATCAGGCGCTGGGATGAAATGCAGAGGAAAAGACCGGCGGAGACGCAAGTTCCTCCGGAGTAACGTCCGACGAGCTTAGGCCGTCGCCTCAATCTGACCTGTGACCTGCTCCCATTCCGACATCGCTTTTTCTAATTGCTCGCGCTGCTCCGTTAGCAAGTTCGAGAGCCGAAGAGCTTCATCCGCCCCGACGTAGTTGGACAGCGCCGTCTCCGAATCCCGGATCTGGCTTTCGAATGAAGCGATCCGCTCCTCGAGTGTTCTCGCCTGGTCTTCGAGCTGCTTCAACTTGAGCGGGTTAACTCGCTTGGCCTGGGCCGCCGGCGCGGGCATCGGAATGGGGACAGCCGGTGGTACGCCAATCAGGACGTCGCCGAGAGTCGGCGTTTCTTCGTGCTTCCCAGCCTTGCGCCAGAGATAATCCTGGTAATTGCCCGGGAAAACTCGCACTTCTCCGTCAGCGATCTCAAATACTCGCGTTGCGAGGTTCTCGATGAAGTAGCGATCGTGTGAAACGAACACAATGGTTCCCGTAAACTTCTCGAGCGCTTCGAGCAGAACATCTTTAGCGCGCATGTCCAGGTGGTTCGTAGGTTCGTCCAGCAGCAGGAAGTTCGACGGGTGAAGAAGCATGCGCGCAAGGGCATAACGGTTTCGCTCTCCACCTGAAAGAACACCAATGCGTTTGAACACGTCATCCTCGCTGAACAGAAAACATCCAAGCAGATTGCGCAACTCGGTTTGAGTCGTTCTGGGAGACGCGGCACTCAAATCGTCCAGAATGCGCGAGTTGATATCCAGCTCTTTGTACTGATCCTGAGCGAAATAGTCAGGCTCGACGTTGTGACCCAGAGTGTATTCGCCGCTCGTCAGAGGTTCTGTACCCGCAAGCAGCTTAATCAGGGTCGATTTTCCGGCTCCGTTTACGCCGACAAGCGCAATGCGGTCGCCGCGTTCGATTGTGAAATCCGCGCCGCTGAAAATCAGCTTCGATCCGAAGCTTTTCGATACGTTCTTAAATTGAGCAACTACGCGGCCGCTTGGTTTGGGCTGCGGAAAAGTGAAGTGAATCGTTTTCTCTTCAGGCGGAAGCTCGATCCGTTCGATTTTCTCCAATTCCTTGATTCGACTCTGGACCTGTTTTGCTTTTGTGGCTTGAGCACGGAAGCGGTTGATGAAGGCTTCGAGCTGCTGGATCTTATCCTGCTGATTTTTGTACGCCGATTCGAGTTGAGCGAGCCGCTCCGCTTTTTGCGTCCGGTATTTCTCGTAACCGCCGGTGTAAAAGTGAACCTTTTTGTTCCAGATTTCGACGATTTTCTTGACCGTGACATCAAGAAAATACCGGTCGTGCGAAATCAGAATGTAAGCATTCTCGTAGTTATTGAGATATTCCTCGAGCCAGTCGCGAGCTTCAATGTCGAGGTGATTCGTTGGCTCATCGAGCAGAAGCACATTCGGTTTTTCGAGGAGCAATTTTGCGAGCGCCAGCCGCATTTGCCAACCGCCGGAGAACTCCTCCGTTTGCCGCGTCCAGTCCTCTTTCCGGAAGCCTAACCCTGTCAGAACCGATCCCACCTGCGCTTCGATCGTGTAACCGTCGCGGGCGCGGAATTCGCTGTCAGCCTGCTCGAACCGGTTCGCGACAGCGAGATACTCCTCGCTGGCGGGATCAAGCTCGCTCATCTTTCCGGTCAAGCTCTCCAGCTCGTCTTCGAGCTCTTTAACGCCCGCAAAAACGCTCATCGCTTCGGCGAAGACAGTCCGTCCGCTTACCGAAAGTCCGTCTTGAGGCAGATAGCCGAGACGGATGCCTTTCATCGCGGAGATCGTCCCGTAATCGAGTTGCTCGATATCTGCAATAACTTTCAGCAGAGTAGATTTGCCAGTGCCATTGCCTCCCACCAGACCGGCCCGCTCCTTAGGCGTGATCAGCCAATCCAAGTCTTCAAACAGGAGCTTATGGCCGAAGCGCTTTCCGGCGCCGGTGAGTTGCAGCATCGCTAAGACTATTTTCGCTAAGCGAGAAAAAAGTCGAGGGCGTTTGCGATGTATTGCTTGAGCTCGGTTCGCTTAACAATTGCATCCAGGAACCCATGCTCCAGCAGAAATTCGCTCTGCTGGAAGCCTTCCGGAAGCTTCTGGCGAATTGTTTGCTCAATAACACGTGGCCCTGCGAAACCGATCAATGCTCCCGGTTCTGCGATATTCAGGTCGCCGAGCATCGCGAAACTTGCTGTAACTCCGCCCGTGGTCGGATCCGTGAGCACACTGATGTAAGGAAGCTTGGCTTGGTCCAGCTTCATCAGGGCCGCAGAAAGTTTTGCCAGCTGCATCAGGCTAATAGTGCCTTCCTGCATGCGGGCGCCACCGGAAGCAGACACGATGACCAGGGGCGTTCGGTTAGCGAGGCAACGTTCGATGGACCGAGTGATCTTTTCACCTACGACCGCACCCATGCTGCCGCCGATAAACTTGAGTTCCAGGGCGCAGATTTCAACGGCGCGGCTGTTGAGAAGCCCACTTGCGCAGATCACCGCGTCCGGGAGTTGAGTGGAACTCCGCATATCCGCCAAGCGCTGAACGTAGGATTTCGAATCCACGAAATGCAGCGGGTCAGAGGATTGAAGGCTGGCGTCGTGGGATGTGTAGGCGCCATCGTCAAACAGGAATTTCAGCCGATCCGCAGCGCCAATCCGGAAATGGTGGCCGCACTTGGGGCAGACTTCCTGGCCTTCTTCAACCGCCTTGCGCCAGATAATCTGTCCGCAGGACTCGCATTTCTGCCAAAGGCCTTCCGTTCGAACACTCTTCTCACTCTCTTTAAGCGAGTCTCCTTCAAGGGAGGGTTTCTGTCGTGTGAACCACGCCATTATTTCAGCCCCTAAAGTAACATGCAGAGCAACTTCGAGCGCCAGATTGTAAGCCGGGACAGAAAATGCATCCTAAGGATCAACATTCGAGTAGTACACTTCATGCGAACCGGAAAATGCGCGCCCAGGTCTTACAGTAGACGCCACGTCTTCGGCATTGCAACGGAGCATGAGTATCAATCTTTTTTGAGGGAGTTAGCCGTCGATGAGATCCATTCACAAGCTGTTCGCATTTTTAAGTTCATTTCTATTAGGCGCGAGCGCTCTCGTGGGGCAGGGCGCGGCATCCGGCCCAAAGCCGTCCCCCGACGTACTTCTGTTTACAAACGGCGAAAAGCTTGTAGGCCAACTACAGAGCGCAACCGGGTCAAGCGTGACGTTCAAGAGTGAGATGGCTGGGCTTGTCACGGTGGAATGGAGCAAAGTTCAGGAACTACAAACGTCTGAGAAGTTTGCGATCGTTCCAAAAGGTGTGACGCTCCGTCATGCAGACGATGGGGCAAAGGCAGCGAGAGGAACGCTGACGATGAAGGACAAGCAGATCGAGATTGCGGGCGCTGCCGGTACACCGCAACGGATGCCCGTTGCTGATGTGAGTAACGTGGTCAATGCGACGGCCTTTGACAATGCGTTCCGGCGTCAAAGCTTCTTCAGCAATTGGAAGGGCGGCGCAACCCTGGGCATCTCTTTGACGGAAGCCACGCAAAAGAACCAGACCATTAGTTCGGCCTTGAATCTGGTTCGTTCCACGCCAAGCGAGAATTGGCTCGATCTCCGTAGCCGGACAACGGTGGAGTTTGCCCAGGCATACGGGAAGCTCACCCAGCCCAATGTGCCGTCGGTCAAAACCGACCTCATTCATGCAGGCGTGGAACAGGATCGGTACTTGAATCCGCGCCTGTTTGCTTTTGCGCGCGCGGTTTTCGATCATAGCTTCTCGCAAGGGCTGGATCTCCAGCAACGATACGGAGGCGGGTTGGGCTTTGTCGTTTTGAAAGGTGTAAATGAAGAGCTCGACTTCAAAGCAAGCCTCGACTATATCGACCAGCGATTCCAGATCGCAAGTCTGAATCAGCAGTTATTTGGATCGAGCTTCAGCGAGACATATACGAGAACGTTCACCCATAGCATTCTGTTTAACGAACAGGCGGGAATCACCCCGGCATGGAATAATACCAACGCCTACTCGGCATTCGCCAGCGCTGCGCTTACGTTCCCGGTCTATCACCATTTCGGTCTGACGATCGCAGCACTGGATAACTTCCTGAACAATCCTCCACCCACGTTCAAAAAGAACTCTTTCCAACTCACGGTAGGGGCGACGTATGCGTTCTAAGCAATCCGGAACGGTCCCGCGGCACGGCTCCCGCCCGAGCCCAAAGCAATTGGCAGTTGCGAGGATGCAGGTCAGGCTCATCAGCGCCAACTGCCGCAACTCGAGTTGAGATAACAATGCTCTTGATAACGTGATACCTGCGACGGCGAAGAACCGGCCGAAAGGCATCCGAAACAGATGTGGTGAGTTGTCCAGCTTGCGCAGGGAGAGCAACGCAAGGCACGTGACCGAATAAAAGATCGTGAGTGCCCCGGCGGTCAGTTCGACCGCCCAGATAAAAGAGCCGGTGGCAGCCAGGGCGAACACAACCATGGCGTATAACAGTACCCCAAAGTGTGGCGTCCCGAACCGGGGATGCAGTCTGCCTAAGTACTCCGGTCGATCGCCGTGTTCGGCCAATGCGAGCGGAAATCGAGGTGCATTCAGGAACGCGCCAGACAGCCAACCGAAGGTGGAGACCATGACTGCCGGCGAGACTAGTAGCACACCTTTGGAGCCCAGCAGAGCAGACGCTGTGTCGATTACTCCGTTACTCGACGGAGCAGTCCCGGCAATTTGCACGATGACGAATTGGAAGGAAGTATAGATGGACGCGCAGAGCCCCAGGCCAGTGAGAAGCGCGAACGGAGCGTGCGTTCCGGGTGCTCTACTTCTCCACTCGGCACGAGCGTATCTTCCCAGCCGCTGAATGAATAAAAGAGGAGCAGCAATACCTTCGGCCAAGCGCTCCAAGCGGGCGCGAGTACTTCGGCCGAGGTTGACCTTTTGTGTTGGTGGAAAACGCCCAAGCCGATGACAAGACCTAGAGGGACAAGTTTCGCAAGCGTGAAGATTACGCCCAGGTAAGCCCCTCGTCTGACGCCGACGTAATTCGCCGTCGCAGGCACAAGCACGAGTAAGAAGATTGCGAAGAAGCGAGGCCAGCGGCTGTTCACCGCTGGATAAAACGCCACCGCGTGATTCAGAACAGATTGATCCCTGCCGCGCCGCCACCAGCGATCGCTAGCAGCCAGAACCAGCCCACTTGCAACCCCACGAATCGCCCGAACGTCGTTCGCGCATACAGGTACAAGCCGCCCGCGCGCGAGAAGCGCGATGCGACTTCCGCACTCGGTAGGATGATGATTCCCATCAGAACGGACGCGATTACCATCGCCGCCGGGCTTCTCCTGCCGACCAACCGGATGGGCTCTGAAGGTACGCCGAAGATGGCACTCCCGATAATGGAGTTGACCACGAGCGAAGTCATGGTCCACGGGCCGATGACGCGTTGAGCCTCCATGAGGTTGGCTCAGTGTGTCAGCCCACTCAACTTGCCCTTGCGGAAAAAGATCAGCACCTGTTTTCAGTTCACGCGGCATTGCAGATGGGCCCGGGGCGTCGTTTGACATGATCAAAAGGGGGGAGTCGTACTCCGGACGGAATGCTTATCCTTGCTTCAGCTTCGCCGCGGCGCCATGAACTTTTGCTAGCGGCAGGAATCGACCACGTTATCAATCCCGCTCAGGTCTCTGAGTTGCGGAATCCGGATGAGCCGGCGGAGGACTTTGTAGTCCGATTAGCGGTGGAAAAGGCAACGGCCATTCCAGTGGCTGGCGAGGATGTTGTGCTCGGGGCCGATACGGCAGTCTGCGTTGACGGAGAAATTTTCGGGAAACCGCTGGACCGGGCCGACTCCGAACGGATGATCCGTGCACTTTCTGGACGCACCCATCTGGTCCATACCGGCATTTGCCTTCGTTCCGAGAACCACGCGGCCACTGATATCGCCACCACCCACGTAGAATTCCTGGCGCTCTCCGATTCCGAGGTCGAAGAGTACACTCGGAGCGGGGAAGGGATGGACAAAGCAGGGGCCTACGCTATCCAGGGGCGAGCCTCACGATTCGTGAAGTCTATACGGGGCAGTTATCAGAACGTGGTCGGTTTGCCCGTCTCACTCGTCTATTCATATTTAAGATCACTTCAGACCACGTTATGAAGACCTCGCTGGTAGCCTGGGTGGGTCTTGCGGCGAGCGCGCTGGTACTCTGCGCGCCTCCGGGCAAAAGCGACTGGCACTCGGAAGGTGTAATTTACCTCGCAAATTCCTTGAACGCTCGGCTTCATCCCGTTCCGGTCCAAGCCGTTCACCTGGCAGATGGCTTTTGGAGTGCCCGCCGGCGAGTCACCACGGAGCGAAGCCTTCCGACGCTGCTAGCGCTCCTCGAGGAGCACGGGGCTATCGATAACTTTCGGCGCCTTTCCGGGCGCAAATCCGTCCCCCGGCGGGGCCCTCTTTACACCGATTCCGACGTTTACAAGTGGATTGAGGCCGCTTCCTGGGCCATTGCTTCTAACGAGACCAACGATTCGGATAAGCAAAAATTCCGCACCGAACTCGACGGGCTTATCTCAGACATTGTCGCTGCCCAGGAGCCGAGCGGTTATCTAAATACGTACTACGTCGCCGAGAAGGCGAAGCTGCGCTTCACCGAACTGACACGCTCGCACGAAGACTATTGTCTGGGACACCTGATTCAGGCCGGCCTTGCGTATTATCGCGCGACCGGCAACCGCACACTCCTGGATGCGGGAATCCGATTCGCTGACTATGTCGTTGATAACTTTGGGCCCACCAAGCGCCCCTTCGTCACCGGACACCCGGAACTGGAGATGGCCTTGGTCGAGTTGTACCGCACAACGGGCGAAGCCAAGTATCTCGACTTCACCCGCTACCTGTTCAGCGGTGTCGAACGGGAACGATTGAAGTTGAAAGACGCGGACATCAAGTATATGTTCAGCGGGAAGCCTTTCACCTCCAGAACGGAATTCGAGGGCCATGCGGTTCGTGCCCTTTATGCCGCGGCGGGTGCCGCGGACTATTTCGCGGAGTCCGGCGACCCTGCTTTCAGAAAAACACTGGATTTGCTCTGGACGGACCTTACGACGCGCAAGATGTACATCACAGGGGGAGTCGGGTCTCGATCTGGCGGGGAAGGCTTTGGTGATCCTTATGAACTGCCGAGCGAACAGGCATACGCCGAGACTTGTGCAGCGATCGCCAACGTGATGTGGAACTTTCGCCTGCTCTCCATTACGGGCGATGCCCGGTACACGGACGTCCTCGAACGTGCGCTTTATAACGGTGTAAACTCCGGACTTTCCCTTTCAGGAACCCTCTATTGTTATCGCAACCCATTGGCGTCCAATGGTGAAAAGCTACGGAATCCCTGGTACGACACCACTTGCTGCCCTCCAAACATCGAGCGCCTGTTCGAATCTCTGCCCGGCTATTTTTATGCAACAAGTCGCGATGGCGTCTACGTAAATCTATATGGCGGTTCTGAACTCGATTGGCATCTGGAGGACGGCTCGCCTCTGAAATTGACTCAGACGACAAACTATCCCTGGGCGGGAGAGATCAAATTTACGGTGAACCCGGAGACCTCTGCAGATTTCACATTGAATCTTCGCTGGCCGGCTTGGGCCGCCTCGGCGGAAATTCAGGTAAATGGGGAAGTTATCTCGAATGGAAGTGCTGGCAGAGGCTCGTACATCCCCGTTTCGCGCCGCTGGAAGAAAGGTGATGTGGTTATTTTGAATTTGCCGCTCCAAGCGGTTCCGACCGTGTCGAACCCGCGCGTTAATGACACCTTCGGTCGGGTAGCTGTCTTACGCGGGCCGCTGGTTTACGCAGCCGAACAACTGGACCAGGCAGGGATACCCTTAGCCGATCTGTTCATTCGGCCGAAAAGCCCTAGTACTGCTGAGACTCGCCGCGACCTCCTGGGTGGTATTACTACCCTAAAGTTTCCCGGTGAAGCGACCGAAAAAGCTAGTGTGGACCAGTCACTTTACCAGCCGTTAGCTGCACTTAACTCGCATGCAAGACGCCCTGCGACGGTGACCCTGATTCCCTTTTATGCTGTCGGCAATCGCGAACCTTCTCCCATGGAGGTTTGGATTCCGATTGGTCGGCCGGAACCGCCCCCAACAGCGAATTCGGCAGTTCCAGTTCCTGAGCGGCGCCTCGAAGCGAAGTAGTGAATTACTCCCAAGCGCCGAAAGCATGTAAAATCATGTATATCCCCCCGACGGGTTACCCGTTAAAATTCATGACTAGATCTTGTTCCGGGCATCGCCATACGTTTGTAAGCACGGGTCTGCTTTGCCTCTTTATTTGCACGTTGTTGCAAGGTAATCCAGCACAAGCGGGCCAGGGGCAAAGCTCGGGCGGCGAGCAAAGCCAGACACCCCCGGCTACCGGAAAGGGCCCCGAGGCCAAGCCGCCAACCCCGGCCGCTGGACCAGTGGGTGGAGCTCCGGTCAGTTCCACAGATTACAAAGTCGGCCCCTCCGACATTCTCTCGATTCGCGTCTGGGGCGAGCCGGAGTTTTCCGGCCCGGTAGCTGTACACCAGGACGGGAAGTTCACACTTCCTTTGGTAGGCGACCTGCAAGCAGGTGGAAAAACCCCGGTTGAGATCCAGGAAATCATCGCAGCGGCGCTGAAAAAGATGGTCGTGAAGCCACTCGTCACGGTCACGGTGCAGGAAGTGGGCAGCAAGAAATATTATTTAGTGGGCCAAGTGGCACATGCAGGCGAATATCCGCTTGTTGTTCCCACCACAATACTTGAAGCAATCGACAAGTCGGGTGGACTGACGGATTTTGCAAATACCAAACACATCTACATACTGCGCGGCAATAAGAGGATCCCGTTTAACTACAAAGACGTGCACAAAGGTAAGAACATGGACCAGAACATCCTGTTGGAACCGGGCGATCACGTCTACGTCCCGTAACCAAATCGATTAGGAATTCTATGCTTGACACCGCTTCTGTTCCACGGCGATCTTACGATATCGAGGACTACATCGATATCCTCCGGCGCAACTTGCGCTGGATCTTAGCGCCAGCTTTCGCCGGCCTCGTGATCGCCACCGTCATCGCGTATTCGAAGGAAGACAAATACATTTCGTCCGCCTCTATTCGCGTCGTTCCTCAGCAGATATCCCCCAAAGTCGTAGAGTCGTTGACGACTCAAGACATGGCGGACCGGATTAACGGCATGGCCCAGAGCATTCTGAGCCGGCAGACTCTGACCAGCATCATCAACAACTTCGGGCTGTACAAAGATGAGCTCAAGAAAATGCCCATGGAAGACGTGATCGACAAAATGCGCACTTCCATCCCGATCCGTCCCACTGAGGGTGTCGCTGCGTCAGGCCGCGTTATGCCTGCTATGCAGATCTCTTTTATCTACCCGGATAAGTATGTGGCCCAGAAAGTCTGCGCAGATCTGGTTTCGCGGTTCATCGATGCCAGCAGCCAGGCCACCAACGAAAGTACTCAGGCCGTCCATGTTTTCATTCAGGACGAATTGGCGCAGGCCAAACAGCAGCTGGACGAACTAGACTCGAAGCTCGCAGACTTCCGCACCAAGAATGCCGGCCGCCTGCCGGAAGAGATGCAGATGAACATGCAGCAGATGACGGCGCTCGAAGGGCGGGTCGGTCAAATCAACGAACAGTTGAACCGCAATGCGGAACAGCGCATGCTTCTCGAATCGCAGCTGAGCATGGCAAAGGACCGGCTTTCTGCAGTCAAGAGCCCGCAGATCACGGCTCACAACGACAAGATCAACGAGATGAACCGGCAAATCGAAAATCTCGAGATGAGCATCCTTTCCATGAAGGATCGTTACACGGACGAGCATCCGGACCTGCAATCAGCTCGAGACCGGCTGGCCTTCCTGCAAAAGCAGCGCGATGCAGCTATGAAGGAGAAGGTGACGGCGGACGCTTCTGCCTACGATCCGACCACGGCGACCCCGGAGCGTATGAACGCACAGGATCAAATCACGTCGCTCAATACGCAGATGAAGGCGCTGGCTCTCGAAGCGGCCCAATACCGAAGGGATTTAGCGAGTACAAACGCCGCTATCCGTCAGTTCCAAGTTCGACTGCAGGGAATCCCGGCGGGCGAAAAGGAATATTCGGATCTCCTGCGCGACCGGGATCTGGTACGCGCTAAGTATCTGGATTTAGCTGCTAACCGTGCCCGTTCTACCGTTGCAATGCATCTCGAGCAACGGCGGCAGGGTGAAACACTGGAGTTAATTGATGCCGCGAGCCTGCCCACCGAACCGTTCCAACCGAAACGGGGTGCCACGCTTCCGATTGGAGCCGTTATCGGCCTGGTTATCGGTATCGTGATTGTTGCCATTCGGGAGATGAAGGATACGTCACTCAAGAATCTGAAAGACGCCCGGATGTACACACAATTGAACATTCTGGGAAGTGTCCCGCTCCTTGAAAACGATGTTGTGGTTCAGCGCCGCAAGCAGATGGCCTGGGTTGGCTGGACAACCGCCACATTAGCTGGCCTGGCGATCATGACGGCGTCGGTGGCGCGCTACTACTTGGCTAAGGGATAACAGAGATATGAGTCGTGTTCATGACGCGCTGCGTAGGGCATCGCAAGACAGACCGGCGGCGCCCCGGCAGTCGCGACCGGAGCGGCCCCAGCCTCGGGTCGAGGAACCAGCAGCACCGGCCCCGCCTCCGGCCGTAACGCAGTCGGCGGTAACGCAGGTCGAAGCCCCTAACTACGCTCCCCCTCCACCTCCGCCCGCGCCTCCGTCGGTCCATTCCAGTTTCCCCGTTCACATGGGTTCGGAAGTAGAGATTGCACGCGAGGATCTGGAAGCAGTTATTCATGCCGCGCACCAGATTCCTTACACTCCGCAGAAAGATGCGTTGGTGGTGAATATCATGCAGCCGCGCGAAGCTCCGGCGGAGGAATTCCGGACGCTGCGGACCCGCTTAAACCACCTCCAGTCTTCGCAGCCTTTGCATACGCTTGTGATTACAAGTGCTTCTCCGGCCGAAGGAAAGTCTTTCACTGCAGCCAACCTCGCTATCTCGCAGGCGCAACTCGCAGGCAAGCGGGTTCTTCTGGCGGACTTCGATTTCCGACGGCCTACAGTGAATTCCACGTTCCAGATCCCCGGCCAGCTGGGATTGACAGACTATCTGACGGGAAAAGCGTCGCTTTCCGAGATTCTGTATCAGATTGCGGAAACCAATCTGTTTATCCTTCCCGCGGGTGGTGCAGTACCGAATCCACTCGAGTTGCTCAACCTGGCTCAATGCAGAACGCTGATCGATGATCTTCGGAATCACTTCGATTGGGTGATTCTCGATAGCCCGCCACTGCTTTTCGCGGCGGACGGCAACCTGCTCTCGACCATGTGCGATGGCACGATTCTGGTGGTCCGGATTGGGACTACGACCTTTGATTCAGTCACTCGTGCTATGCAGTCGCTGTGTGAGAACAATGTGCTGGGCGTAGTGGTAAACGGCGCTCGACGCGGTGAGCTCTACAGCAAGTACAGCTACTATCACGACTACTATGCTGCCGAAAATGGCGGTCCTGGTTCGGCAACCCCGGAAGAGGAAGGAACGGAAGCGGAAGTCGCGCCCGTTCACGCTAACTAATTTCCTAGATCCGCTTCTTCGCCGGATTTAGAGTCACAATCGTAGCGCCCCAGCCGCCTGCTTCGGCTGGGGCGTCTTTGTATTCGATCACTTCTTCGGTTCGCGACAGGACTTTGCGAACCATCTCCCGTTGCGCTCCTATTCCGCGTCCATGGATGATGCGGATAGCTTGGTAGCCCAGTCGAATTGCCTCATCCAGGTAAGCCTCGAGCGCAGCTTTAGCATCTCGCGGCGCAAACGAATGGAGGTCGAACACATCCGTGATCTGGACCTCCACCAACTCATCTTCTGGTTCTTCCGGCAAACTAAAACGGTATCGGTGACCAGCCCTTGCGGGCCTGCGGGGGCGGCGTTTTGCTCTGGATTGCCGGGCTACGGGGCGGAGCGTTCTGGAAGTTCAGCTCGGAGTCTTCAAACACGAGTGGACGATCCAGGACCATCTCCACTGTGGAACCTTGAGTCAACGTAGCATCGGGCCCGCGTGTCAGTAAAACACCGGCCAGCGCCGTAGCGGCACCAGCGGCGCCACCCACGCCGGCGCCTCGCGCGACGTTGCCAGCGGCGGCACCAACGCCCGTACCAATTACCGTGCCGGCTGTGGTTGCGCCTACTACCTTGCCGAGATCCCCGGATTTGTCTCCCGGCCCGCTGATCTTGCTGTCTTCGCGCTTCAGCTTCTGTTCATCGCGCGCATCAATCGCGCCGAGGTCTCCGCGAAAGTCTCTTGAAACGCCGTTCGGGAGCGTCAGCGAATCGAATCGTACCTGCAACTCGCCTCGACCCTTCATCCGGCCGGGCCGTTTCACTTCTGTGATTGTGCCGGTGACCCAACTTCCTTGTGGAACCACGATGCGGCCATTTGCCAAGACCGGAAAAGCTGTTTCGAGATAGATCCGGTCACCCACGGTGGCTTGTTTCGTGCTCACGCTGTTGATCATGCTGAGCAGGATGCGTGTTCCGGGAGCGACACTAAAGCTCCCCGGTGCGGGCCCGCTGCGCTGCTTGAGACCCTCGGGCGCCGTTTGCCTCTGCGGGGCAGCGGATGGATCCTGAGCCAACATCGCAGCGGCAAATAAGAACGAGGGAACGAAGCTTTTCAGCATGCGGACTTTCCTTTCCTCAAGTCTAATGGGTTTTTAGGGGCGCTACTGTCCGGAACTGGCGATGCCTGTCCTGGACCCGCGCCTTGAGATTTAACGATGTTGACGAGTTTCCCCGCCTTTTTGAGTACGGTACTGATGGGCAACTGAGGAAAGTCGTCTAAGCTGATCCATCGGCAAAACTCAGGCATGCTCGGTACGGAGGCAAGATGAACCTCAAAGCGGTACTTGTGAATCGTAATTCCGTGTCCGAAGTGGCCAACCCTGGCGCCGATTTGTGCGCTGGGGATGTGTTCCGGCTCCGGTAATTCCCAAAACCCGGGCATCAACCGAGCGGAAGGGGGCCTTTGCCACAGCAGCAGCTTCCCGTCGCTCTCAATCCAAAGCAGAATCCGTGTCGCCTCCACGGTCCGGCGCGGCTTGATTTTGACCGGAAGTGCCTCCTGACCACCCGCGTGCCGCGCCTTGCAAACACCAGCTAAAGGGCACAGCAGACACAGGGGCTTCTTCGGGAGGCAGACAGTTGCTCCGAGTTCCATGACAGCCTGGTTGAAGCTTCCCGGAGAACCACGGTCGAGCAGCCTGTCCGCAAGAGCGGTGAAGTGCATTCGAGCATGACCGGCCGCGATATTCGTCCGATCGCAAAGTACCCGGCTCAAGACGCGATAAACGTTCCCGTCCACCACGGCATGAGGCAGGCCAAAGGCAATGCTTGCGACAGCGGCCGCCGTGTAATCTCCGATACCGGGCAACTCCCGAATGGCTTCGTAGCTGGCGGGAAAACCGCCGGCCTGGTTTACCTGTTGCGCGGCCTTCTGCATATTTCTGGCGCGATAGTAGTACCCAAGACCGGCCCAGTGCGCGAGCAGATCCGCCTCTGGCGCCTCGGCGAGAGCGCGAATCTCGGGAAAACGAGAGAGAAACCGCTCGTAGTAGCGAATCACGGCGGCCACGCGAGTCTGTTGAAGCATCACTTCCGAGATCCAGATCGCGTATGGATCCTTCGTCCGCCGCCAGGGGAGGTCGCGCTTATTGACCGAAAACCAGTGGAGCAGGCGGGATCGGAGGAGCTGAATTTCAGATTCGGAGAGCACAGGAATGAAGACGGTCGGACGTTTGAAGCGGACCTATAATGGAATAAGCCTCTCTTCAGCGCGCACTGTTTCTGCCGGCTAGTGGAGCAGGTCTCCTCCACCTTCGGCGAAATGCCAGAAATATCCAGCTTACCGTCTTGCACTCTAGACACGCCGGACGCGGGAACGGTCGAATCGCAACCGGCGCTCTCCGTCCGCGGCGCGCGCGTGCACAACCTGAAGAACGTCAGCGTAGACATTCCACACAATCTTCTTACCGTGGTAACCGGGTTATCCGGCTCTGGTAAGTCCTCACTCGTCTTCGACACGATCTATGCGGAAGGCCAGCGCCGTTACGTCGAGTCGCTTTCCGCGTACGCCCGCCAATTCCTGGAGCGAATGGAAAAGCCCGATGTTGATGAAATCTTAGGCATTGCTCCTCCGATCGCAATCAAACAGAAAAACCAGACTCGTAACCCACGCTCCACAGTTGCCACTGCGACGGAGCTTTACGACTTTATGCGTCTTCTATGGGCGCGTGCCGGCCGGACGTATTGTCCGAATGACGGTACTCGTATCCAGCGGGACACGGTAGATCAAGTCGCCGAAGCAATGCTCAGCCAACCGGAGGGTTCGCGCTGGTACGCGTTGTTCCCCGTGAAGGTTCCCGGTCAGCCTCCGACAGAAAACGCGGCGCCGTCCATCGACGTTTCGGGCTTGCGAGATCGCCTGTTTGACCTCCGCAAACGCGGTTTCACGCGCTTATTTCAGAACGGCCAAACCTTTGAGTTTTCCACTCCAGAGTCGCTGCTAGAAATAGATTTCTCCAAACCGGTTTTTATTCTGGCGGATCGCATTGTGATCCGTCCGGATCTGCACAGCCGCCTCGTTGATACGGTCGAAGTCTGCTACCGCGAAGGCGGGGAGATCTTTTTCGAGCAGGCTTCTGTCGCTGAACCGGAAAGGCTCCATTTCACGGAGAAGTTTGTTTGTAAAGTCTGCGGGCAAACCGCCGTGCAGCCTGAGCCGACCCTATTTAGCTTTAACAATCCCATGGGCGCTTGCCCTGTGTGTCAGGGTTTTGGCAACACAATCGATTTCGATTTCGGTCTCATCATCCCCGATCCAACGCTATCCATCAACGAAGGCGCCGTTGATCCGTGGACGAAACCTCAATACTCCTGGTATTTCGAAGAAGCTTTTAAGCCCAAGTCGCGTGGGAAGGTCCGCTGCGATAAACCCTACGCCGAATTGCGGGCGGACGAGAAAGAGTTTGTGCGCAAGCACGTGTTCCGCTTCTTCCAGGAAGTCGAGAGGAAGAAGTACAAAGTTCATGTGCGGGTGTTCTTGAGCCGCTATCGCGCGTATACGGAGTGTCCTGCGTGCCGCGGTTCGAGGCTTCGACCGGAAGCGCTTTGGGTGCGGCTGGGCGAGTGCAACATCGCACAAGTGTCGGCGATGAATATCGCGCGCGCCCGTGACTTCTTTGCTGAAGTGGAGTTGAGTCCGGAAGAAGTCGAGATCGCCGACCGCATTCTGGACGAGATAAAGCAGCGTTGTAATTTTCTCAACGACGTCGGACTGGAATACCTGACTCTAAACCGGCTTTCGGCAACGCTTTCCGGCGGTGAATCACAGCGCATTCAACTTGCGACGTGCCTCGGTTCGCGGCTTGTTGGCGCCGTTTACGTACTGGACGAGCCCTCCATCGGCCTTCACAGCCGCGATACTTCACGCCTGATCCGCATTCTGAAGGACCTCCGAGGCATCGGAAACACCATCGTCGTCGTAGAGCACGACCCGGAGATTATGGCCGAGGCCGATTACATCATCGACATGGGCCCGGGCGCGGGCGAGAATGGCGGCCGCGTGACCTTCGCCGGCACGTATGGACAACTGACTTCGCCGCCGACAAGCGAGAACCGAGACCAGGCGCTTTCGATGACGGGCCGGTACCTTCGCGGCGAGTCGGTCGTAACAAGACGGCGTGAACGGCGGCAGGTAAACAGCAAGAGAACGATCCGAGTGTTCGGCGCACGCGCCAATAATCTGAAGAACGTAGACGTCGAGATCCCGCTAGGCATGATGGTGGCCGTAACGGGTGTGTCTGGTTCGGGAAAGTCGAGCCTGGTGCACCAGGTGATTTATCCCGCTCTGGACCAGATCGTCAACAAGGATCGCGAGAGAAAGGCTGATACGAACACGGAGGGTGCTGCCCGAAAGCAAACTTACAAGCGCGTCGAACGGGCCAATCTGCTGACCGGCGTCGTCATGGTCGATCAGTCCCCGATCGGGCGAACTCCACGATCGAACCCTGTGACGTATGTCAAAGCGTTCGATCTAATCCGCGATTTATTTGCCTGCACGCCCGAAGCAGAACGGCGGGGCTACACAGCCGGCCATTTCTCGTTCAATATTCCCGGCGGGCGTTGCGAGACTTGCCAAGGCGATGGCACAGTCACCGTCGAGATGCAGTTTCTTGCAGACGTGGAGCTGGTCTGCGAAGAATGCAAGGGCACCCGTTATAAGCAATCCATCCTGGATATCAGATACAAGTCACTCAACATCCATGAAGTGCTGCAATTGACGGTGCGTGAGGCGCTTTCGGTTTTCGCCGATACTCCTCGGCTGGCTGCACGACTCAAAGTTCTCTCTGATGTTGGCTTGGGCTATCTGCGTCTCGGGCAATCAGCAACAACCTTGAGCGGCGGCGAAGCTCAACGCGTCAAGTTGGCTTCGCACCTTGCGCAAGCGAACTGCGAGGGAACCCTGTTTCTCTTCGACGAGCCGACAACCGGGTTGCACTTCGATGACATCGCGAAACTGCTCGACGCGTTCGAGAGGCTGATCAAGAGCGGCGGCAGCATTCTCCTCATCGAGCACAATCTCGAACTCATTCAGGCTGCGGACTGGGTCATCGATCTTGGCCCGGAGGGCGGCGAAGCGGGCGGTACCGTTGTCGCGCAAGGTCCACCAGAGGCCATTGCCTCGGTACCGGAATCTTACACGGGCCGGTATCTCAAACACGTTTTAGCCCAACGGGCGATTGCTTAAAGCAGATCCGATTGCCAGACAAGTTTTCCGCCCACAAATGTCGCGAGCGGACCACCTTGGAATCGGCGTCCGCCAAACGGAGTGTTGCGGCTCTTTGAAGGAGACCGATTCACGTCGTAGGTCCACTCGTGATCAGTGCTGAAAATTGTCACGTCGCCCGGCGAACCCACTCGTAAATTTCCACCCGGAAGCGACAGAACCGCAGCAGGCTTGTGCGTAAAGAGAGCCACCAGGGAGGGGAGATCCAAGTGACCAGGACGGTAGAGTTGCTCGAGCGCCAAGCCTAACGCTGTCTCGAGCCCGATGATTCCGAAAGGGCAGCGTTCAAACTCCTGCATCTTTTCCGCGCCTGCATGTGGCGCATGGTCTGTTGCGACCGCATCAACGGTGCCGTCAACAAGGCCCTCCAAGACGCCGCGGACATCCTGGTTCTGACGCAGCGGCGGTTTCATCTTGTAATTACTGTCGTAAGGCTGCATGTCCGTATCAGCCAGGACGAAGTGATGCGGTGTTGCTTCGGCGGTAACGCGCAACCCCCGGCTCTTCGCGTATCGCACCATCGCAACTGAGTGTTGAGAGGAGATATGCGCCACATGGTAGCGGCAACCGGTCAGTTCGGCAAGGATCAAGTCGCGCGCCACCATGACATCTTCAGAAGAGCGGGGAATGCCACGTAAGCCGAGCCGTGTCGAAACAAGACCTTCGTGCATGTCGCCGCCAGCACTGAGGTGGAGATCCTCACAGTGTTCGATAAGCGGCAAATCTAGCGAACGAGAGTACTCCATGGCACGCCGTACCACGCGAGCATTCATCACCGGCCGTCCATCGTCAGAGATGGCGACCGCCCCGGCTTCCTTCATGGAGGCAATAGCCGACAGTTCTTCGCCTGCGCTACCCTTCGTGATGGCTCCGATCGGGTACACGCGAACGATCGCATGCCGGTTGGCTTGTGCGCGAATGTAATTCGTAACCGTTGCATTGTCGTTCACCGGCTGCGTGTTCGGCATGCAGCACACCGATGTAAACCCACCAGCGGCAGCGGCGCGAGAGCCGGTTTCGATCGTTTCCGCATGCTCGAAGCCCGGTTCACGAAGGTGAACGTGAATGTCGATAAAACCGGGAGCCACAATCTTTCCCGAGGCATCGAAGCGCTCAGCCGTGCCGGGATCTTCCATATTCGGGCGGATCTCGCGGACGATACCGTCCTCAATCGCTATATCGCAGACGCGGTCCAGGTTTTGTGCGGGATCGATAACCCGGCCGCCCTGAATCAAAAGGCGACTCATCCGGCCAGCACCCGTTCGAGCACGGCCATGCGAACGGCGATTCCGTTTCCGACCTGGTTGAGAATCGCGGATCGTTGCGAATCTGCGACTTCAGACGAAATTTCGCGCCCTCGATTGATAGGTCCTGGATGCATAACAATGACGTCCGGCTTCGCCCGTTCCATATGCTCCGGACGGAGCCCGAAAAATTGGAAGTACTCATTCGCCGGAAATGCTGCCTCGTGCTGACGCTCGAGTTGAACACGCAACATCATGATGACGTCCACGTCCCGAATCGCCTCCTCCATGTTGCTGGTCAGTTGGATGCCCGGGGCAATCTGTCCCATTTCCTGCGGCAGAAGTGAAGCCGGACCACACAAAACCACTTGCACACCGAACTTAGAAAGAAGAAAAACGTTCGATCGGGCAACACGGCTATGCGCAATGTCCCCGATAATGGCGATACGCAGCCCTTCGAGACTGCCCCGCCGATCGATGATGGTGAGCGCGTCCAGAAGTGCCTGCGTCGGATGCTCATGTGTGCCGTCCCCGGCATTGACAAACGGGATTGGAAGATAGCGGGAAAGGAAGTGCGGAGCTCCCGAGGCAGAGTGCCGCATTACGATCGCGTCCGGTCTCATTGCACCCAGTGTGTTGAGCGTATCGACCAGCGACTCGCCTTTCGAAACGCTCGACCCGGATGCCGCGATCGAAAGCACGTCGGCTCCCAGGCGTTTCGCCGCAATCTCGAAGCTCATGCGGGTCCGCGTGGAAGCCTCGAAGAAGAGATTAACGACGGTTTTGCCTCTGAGTGTGTCTGATCTCTTGAACGTTTCCCCCGCAAGAGGCTGAAAGTCCTTCGAGCGAAGTAAGATCGCTTCGACCTCTTCGCGAGAGAGAGACTCGATGTCTAGAAGGCCTCGATGTTTCATCTCAGGAACCCTGGCTGACTTATGCCGGTGTTGATGTGCTTGCCGGATCGTCTATTCGTTCGACGAGCAAGACCTTCTCGGTTCCGTCGATTTCCTGAAATTTCACCTCGATGATTTCCGTGTCGCTCGTTTGCACCATGCGGCCCACGTAGCGTGCCTCTATCGGCAGTTCCCGATGTCCGCGATCGATCAACACGAGCAGTTGCACGCGTGCCGGCCGTCCATGATCGAACAGTGCATCGAGGGCCGAGCGAATGGTGCGTCCCGTATAGAGCACGTCGTCAATGAGAACGATATCTTTGCCGACGATAGGGAAATCGATCTGCTTTGCGTTCAGGACAGGACGCTCCGAAACGGTCGAAAGATCGTCGCGGTAGAGGTTGATGTCCAGGATTCCGACAGGAATCTTCAGGTTTTCCAGGCTTTCGATCTTGGCAGTGAGCCGCTGTGCGAGCGGAACTCCCCGACGCTTTATACCGACAAAAGCGAGTCTGTCTAGATCGCTCGTTTTTTCCAAAACTTCATGAGCGAGGCGAACGAGAGTGCGGTCGATTTCCGACGCGCTCATGAGTTGCTTTTTCTCTTGAACAATCGGCATGCTGGTGTGAAAACAGCGATCAGGACCGAATACGCTGTCACGTCAGGTTAGCACGCGAATACTACGCTTTCAGCCTCCCGCGAATCCGGCGTGCAAGCTTCTCAATTTCTTCTGTCTTCTTCACACAAGAGACTGGCACGACATAGCTTCCGGCGTTTTTCAATTCCTCTTCTAGGCTCTTTGCGGCCTGCACCAGATCGGAGGCATCCTTCATCGATGCTTCATGGTTTTGCTTTGCAATGGCGTCCTTCTGTGACTTGCCATTCGGCAGCCTTGCATCTTCATCCGGTTTGTGCAAATCCGGAGGGCCGTGTTGTTCCTGCCTCGGATCGGGGAATTGCTGAGCGGCCGCCGCGAGCACAGGCGCAGTGAGCGTGAACAACGCGGTGCGGCGTGTGCGGCCCATATGGTTGCTATGATAAGCCACTTGTAGTGAAGCACATGGCGGCGAGTAATGATTAAGAAGTCCATCGGCGTTGGCCTGATCGGACTGGGTAACGTGGGGCTGGGTGCGCTCGACATCCTAAGCGAAAATGCAGCAGCTCTGGAAGAGAAGCTTGGGTTTCCTCTAAAAGTGAAGGCGGTGTGCAGTCGTACGGTTCACGCGAAGCGATTGCCGGCGCTCCCGGAGGGGGTTGCTAAATACGAGGATTGGCGCGATCTGGTCGCCCACCCGGAAGTGGACGTGGTGGCCGAGTTGATTGGCGGTACCGCAACAGCCAAGGCAATCATCGAAGAGTCGCTGAAGCGTAAGAAATCGGTAGTTACTGCTAATAAAGAGCTGATGGCGCTCCGGGGCGCCGAGCTTTGGGAAGTGGCAAACGCAAACGGCGTGAACATTGGGATGGAGGCCAGCGTTGCCGGAGGCATTCCGATTCACACGGTCATGCGTGAGGGCATCGCCGGCGACCGCATCGTCGAGCTCTACGGGATTCTGAACGGCACCAGTAACTTCATCCTGACCGAGATCGAAAGGAGCAATGCGGCTTTCGATTCGGTGCTGGCGGAAGCACAACAGCTTGGCTACGCGGAGGCGGACCCCTCGGCCGATGTGGACGGTTTGGATGCGCGTTCCAAGCTGGCGATTTTGGCCGCACTGGCCTTTGGCGAGCGGCTGACTCCTTCGGACATATCGACGGAAGGCATCCGGCGGATCATGCCGGTTGACTTCCAGTACGCTCATCAGCTGAAGCACACCATTCGGCTTCTGTGTCTGGCCCGGCAGACACAGGAAGGCTTGTTGCTTTCCGTGCGTCCGAGTCTGATTCCTCAGGATGCGATTCTCGCTCACGTGAAGGGCGCATATAACGCGATCTGGATTCGGGGCAATTACGGGGAAGATACGTTCTACTACGGGCGGGGCGCAGGTTCTAAGCCGACGGGCGTTGCCGTAGTGAGTGACCTGATGCGTGTTGCACGAGAGATGCGGTGCGGCAGTCCCAGCCGGGTAAGTCCATTTGCACATGAGCGCCTGGGCGAATACAAACCACTGCCGATAACGACGCAAACGCTGCCCTACTATCTGCGTTTCCGGGTTGAAGACAAAGCCGGCATCATCGCGACTCTGGCCACGATTCTCGCCAAGCATAATATCGGCATCGATGCGGTACTTCAGTTGCCACGGGAGGACTGGCGCGATCTGCCGTTCGTGGTGACCACTGAGCCGGCACGGGAGCAGGCGATCCGGGAGGCGGTACTCGAGATCAGGAATGCAGATTTTTTGGTAGAGCCACCGCTCGCGATGCCCATGCAGCGCGGGTTTTAGCGCGCGTTTTCCGCTCCCGAGCAGTGCGGTACCCTGTGTTACGATTGCTGGAGACTGCCAGTTGGTCGGCGCGCCCGTGTTGTGCTGAATTCCAAGGAGAGGTGGCTGAGTGGTCGAAAGCAGCGGTTTGCTAAACCGTCGTAGTGTCAAAAACGCTACCGGGGGTTCGAATCCCCCCCTCTCCGCCACGTCAAGCACTTGCAGCATGTTCTTGGGCTCAGACTTTTTCCCGCGAGCTTACCGAAATCATTTTCTAATCTGCATCTAACGTCACTTTTCAGCTCCGTATCCGCGCTTCAAAGCGGATCGTGAAGACCGATCGATCTTCTCCGAAGCTTGTTCCTGCATGCCGGGCATCACATGCACGTAGCGCTCGAGCGTAAATCTATTCGTAGGTGCGGCCAAGCCGCTCAGCTATGACTTTTTGCATGCACGCGGGCGAGAAGAAGTTGTAAGGCTTGCGAGTGGCGCAAGTCATGGAATTGAAGGTTCTTGATACTGCGTCGCTTTAGAAGACTCCTGTACGCAGGGGTAAAAGCGGAAGAAGACCAACTCAGTGATGATTGTCCAGAGAAGATTGGCTAACCAAAAGCAACTCAAGTGAATATCGGGCTTCGGGGACTGCCAGGCGGTAGCCCCAGTGAAGTTGTCCTGCATGAACATCGGACGAGGCGAATGCTTGACGCGGAGGGCGCGCACGGCTTCGGCAAGCAGTGGCGGATTCGAAGCGCCTTGCAATGGGCGTTGATGTGAGTCTCCGATAAGGACCGTTTTGCTCAGGAATGCGAAATGCCAGTCAAAAAGATGTGATTGCTCTACGCTGGGCCGTCACCGTGGATCAATCGGCGTCGGCCACTCCTCATCGTCGGGCGTTACGCAACCGGGTGCACACAGCAGGCGCTCTCTTCATGAACGGGCCAAATGCCGGCTGCCGTCAGCAGAGTGCAGCCGGTCACTCCTGGCGGAGCGCGCGAATCGGGTCAACCCTCGTGGCTCGCAGCGCTGGGATCAGGCTCGCGAGTACCGCAACCACAATAAGGAACAGCGCTGCCCCCGCTATGCTCACTGGGTCGGCTGGACTGACTTTGTAAAGCAGAGGCGCGATCTGCGGGGTCGCTGCCAGGGCGATGGCGAGGCCGGCGGCGATCCCCAATAAAGCCAGCAGCAAGCCTTCTCTCATGACAATCCGAAGCACGCCCCCAGGGTCGGCCCCCAGCGCAGTGCGGATACCGATTTCCCGAGTCCGTTGGCTTACCGAGTAAGCCATAACTCCATAAAGACCTACCCCGGCGAGCAGCATGGAAATGCTGCCGAGCACTGCGAGGAACGACGAGGCGATTCGCGACCCAAACCAGGCAGCCGAGATGTAATCCGACAAGGGCATGGCCGTGAGGCCGGCAGAATTTGGATCGATGGCCGACATTTCGCGGTGGAGTACGGGGACGAGATCGCGCGCGCTACGGTCGGTCCGAACGTAAAAGGCGACTCCGTTTTCGCCACTCCCGTGGTGCACCTGGTCGAAGGACATGTAGAAGTATGGCTGCGGCGCTTCCGACAGTTTGGAGTACTTGCTGTCCTTGACCATTCCTACGATCTTGAACGGTTTGCCGTAAATCTGCACCCGGTGCCCCACGGGGTCGCGCCCGTCGAAAAAGCGCCGTGCGAAAGACTCGTTGACGATCATGACGCGCGGCGCCGTTTCGTTATCCTCCGCCCTGAAATCGCGGCCGGCGAGAAGCGGTATCCGAAGCACGTCGAAGTAGCCGGGCGACACCGAGGCGTGATGCACATCCAGGTCCTCGCCGGGCCGAGACGCATACCCTTCCACCACGACGCTGTTCCACTTTCCCAGCCCGAAGCCGAGCGGGATGGAGTCGGAATAGGCGGCGCTTGTCACCCTTGGTGCGGCCAGCAGGTTCTCGCGGAGCCGCTGCGAGAACTCCCGCTCCTCGCGGGGCGTGTAGTTGTTCGTCGACAGAAAAAGCCGGCATACCGCCACGTTGGGGTGATTAAAACCGGCCGGAGTGTTCTCTAACCCGTAAAGGCTCCGAACAAAAAGTCCGAGCGTCACCAGAACCGCGAGCGCCAGCCCGGTTTCGGCTACCACCAGCACCCCGGAGATGCGCCGCGCGTGCCCGCTCCGCGTACCGCCTCTTCCACCTTGCTTCAGTGCATCCACCACGCTCCGCCGCATCAACTGAAACGCGGGCGGAATCCCGGAAATCAGCGCGGAAGCCAAGCAGACGAAGGCGGCAAACAGGAACACGCGCGCGCTCGGCTGTACGTTGAAACTCACCGGCACCCCTGTAGGCGGTACGAAATAGATCAGCAGATTCTCAAGCCACAGAGCCAGCGGTAACCCGACGAGCGTTGCCAGGGCCGCCAAAAGCAGGCTTTCAAAAATCGACTGGCGGCTCAAACGACGCGGACTGGCGCCCAGGGCAGCGCGGATGCCGAACTCCGTCTGCCGGGCTGCGGAACGAGCCAGTAGAAGATTGGCGACGTTGGCGCATGCAATCAGCAGTACGAGTCCACACGCCGCGCCGAGGACGGCCAGCGGCCATGCCACAATGCTCGACGCCCCCTCCTGCGCCTTCCAGATCGGTACGATCCGGGCGCCGATCCCCTGGTTGGTCTTCGGAAAGCCGCGGGCAAGGCGCGCGGCAACCGTCGCCGCCTCGGCGTTTGCCTCCGAGACGCTGACGCCGGGTTTGAGCCTGACTATGGCCCGGAAGTCCCGCGCATCGCGCTGGCGTTCTCCGGTCAGATGCAGTGGAACCCAGACGTCGAGCGCCACTCCGGGGAAATCGCCGCCAAATTCCGGAGGCGCTACCCCGACGATGGTGACCGGGTACCGGTTGATCCGCACGGTGCGGCCGAGGACGGACTTGTCGGCATGAAAATAGTTCTTCCACAGCCGATAGCTGATGACTGCGGTGAACGCTTTCGCCCGGTCGCGGTATTCGTCGCGAGTGAACGCGCGACCCAGGACCGGCTCTACGCCCAGGACGTCGAAGTAGTTTCCGGAGACCCCTTCATACCACACGAAATACGGCTTTTCTCCCTCGCCGATGGAGGCTGGGCCTTTTTGGTTCAGCAACAATCCGGAAATACTGCGGAGGTTCTCCTGGAAGTCCCGGGAGTCCGCGTACGAAACCAGATTCTGCAATCCGCTGGCACTGACGGATTCAAGCACGGCGAGTTGTCCGTCGTCCCTGGCGCCCCGGAACGGGTGTACGACCATCCCGTCGATCCAGCCAAAGACGGTTGTGGTAGCGGCAATACCTAGCGCCAGGGTAAGCACTGCGACCGCCGTCAGGGTCGGGGTCCGGCGGAGGACACGCATCGCATACCGGAGGTCTTCAAGGACGCCTCGCATGTGGTTTCCTGCCCTTTGGATGCAGGTTGACTTCCTAAATAGGTGCTTGATTCTATTGAACGGTAAGGTCAGTCGGTGGTCGATTTTCGGGATCAAGTGTCCGAGAATGGAACCCGCCCTTCACGATTTCTAGCTGATTGCAACGGTGTAGCCGCAGGCCGAGTAAGTCGAGTCGCATCTCGGGAATCGTTACGGGAGCAGGGCGGAACTATGCGTAAAGACGCAGAGTTTCGCTGCCTTTCGGTATCCACCTTGACCGGCTGTTGCGATGCTGAGACTTGCGAGAGCGGTGGAGGGAAGTAACTCCTCCCTCCTCCGGCAGCGTAGAGGAATCATCAACTTCGGACCCGATACGGATCAACAAACGGTAGCCGTCACCGGTGATTTGTGCGCCCTTGTAGACTTGAGTTCCCGATTCCGGTCATTGGACAGCAATCCGGAATGTTAGAGACGGACCAGCAGATAGCCACCGAAGAGCGTGCGGTGGCATGGTTTCGCCCCTCTCCGGCAGAGCAGAAGGGTTGGCCACGATCTCTGGTGCTTGTTACCTAGCCTGTAATTCTGCGATGCGAAATCGGCTCGACGCGACTCTTCATATCCCGGATAGGATTCGTGATCACCACGCCCACTCCTTTCCGGTTCATCGAAGTATTTCGCCCGGTATATAGCGAGAGCTCCAGTTACCAGCTGACATGGAGATCCCGGTTTGCTAAACGTCGCATTGCTTAAAGCGCTACCGATGGTTCGATCCCTCTCTCTCCGCCAGACCACTTGGCCCTCATTCAATAAAACGTCCCATGCACGGGCACACATAGAACTCTCCGCTCGTCCGGTGCATTCGTTGCCACACGCTCTCGCGTGTGATCGTGTATGACGTGCTGCACTTGCAGTCACGATGCTTCATCTTTACAGGTGTCGGCTGAACCCAAAGGACAAACGGAACCGCTCCGCGGGCGGGACCGCGAAACAGCTTCTCGACCAGGAACTGTCGCGCGGTATCTCCTGGCGGGCAGAGGCGTCCTTCGGGTGCAAACATTTTCTTCTAGGACAACACTACGGCCGTTTAGTGGAAGAAGTAAACCAAGTCTGGTTCCTGTGCGTTCTTACGAGCCTCACACAGCTTGATACTTTCAACCGCGTGAGCAAGGGCGCGCGGACCACCATTCACCTTCTCCATGCGCCCACCGAAGAAGGCCTGTGCGTCGTCAGCTGCTTCGGAGCTACAGCCCGCCCCTGCGGTTCCAGGCAAAAGTGAACCATAATCCGTGCCTCCTCCGCTGGGTAAGTTGGTGATCACCTTGTCGTAGTTCGCCTTCACGAAGCGCAGCGGAAGCTGCGCCACGTCAGGATTCCGCTGTGGCCCCGTCAACAGTCCAAACGCCACCCTCCAATCAAATTCTCCAGCGAATAGAAGTTGAAGGTTTTTCTCAACCAATTCTTTCTGGCGGAAGGATCCGAGGGCGGCGAACAAAGCCGTCTGGAAAAATTCGTCCTTTTCGTTCTTAACGCGGGCGAGAAGTTTGTTGTACAGCGCATCGTCGCCGTTTCGTGCAGCAGCACTCAATATCGCCCGAACTGTGTCAGCCGGAAGCACAGTACGGTTGTGCAGCCATTCTTCCGTGAGATGTTTTGCTTCGCCAATCAGCTCTGCATCCTCGCCATCGTTAACGACGAAGGGAACCAATGGGTCTCGGATGAAACGATCGTCCTCATTGTCATCCGCCTTGGGAATCCATCCAAGCTTGCGCGCGCGGGGTCCGAAGTTCTGTTCAACGTAGGCGACATAGCGTGGACGGAGATTCCTAGGCAGGGAGTGCCAGTCGACTGCAGCCAAGTGCAGTGCTGCTGCAACGATCTGCCGCCGGGGATCATCCCGAAGCTGCACAGCAAGATTGAGCGCCTGCGACGGCTGCACCCTGCCGGCAGCCAACATATTCTGGAGCTCGTTATACAGCCCGACTTGCTCGGCCAACGAAAGCTGGCCGCGATTTGAGATCAGTGTCTGTAAAGCTGAAGGTTCGTACTTGGTGTAGTAGTATCCAACCTCATCTGAGTTGCCGATAAACCAGCCGGGACAGCCCTTCGCGGATAGCGTGAAGCTGCCGGACTTCGCGTTCAGAGAGATGCACTCGCTCCTGTGCTCGCCGTCGATTGCGTACGAGATGTAAACCGGCACTTTCCAGGTCTGGTCCGCCGCTCCGGAGCTTCCTAAAGGTCGGAACCGCTCTTGCGACATCTGGATTCGGGCCTGCCCGTTTTCGCACCGCAACTGCATGCTGATCTCCGGTGTGCCCGGTTGTTGCAGGAAGGTTTTGAAGCTCACCGGGACGTCCGGACCGCCCATTTCGCGTAGAGCGGCCATGAAGTCCTCGTTGTTCCGTTCCCGCCGGCATGCTTGTTGAGATACATGCGGACGGCTTGACGAAATTTTTCCTGTCCCATCGAATGGTCGAACATGGTCAGCACCGAACCGCCCTTGAGATAAGTGATGCCATCGAATGCAGACACAATCTCGTTCTTCTGGGTCACCGGCTGGTCTATGCGTCTTGCGGAAGCTAGGCGGTCCATCCACATCGCATTGGCGCGATCACTTTGCCACTGCACGTCTGGCTGCCACTCGGGTCTCCAGGCGCCGAGAACCTTTGCCTCCATAAATGTGGCGAACGATTCGTTGAGCCAGGTATCGTTCCACCAAGCCATCGTGACCAGATCCCCGAACCACTGGTGGGCGAGTTCATGGGCCGCAACAGTGGCATAGAGCCGCTGGCGCTTCGCTGTGTCCTCTCCCTCGGGCGGCGCCAAAATGAGCTGCGCGTCATATGTCACGAGTCCGGGGTTTTCCATTGCGCCGCCGAAGGACAAGGGAATTGAGAGTTGATCGGCTTTTCGAACGGGTAGGGAATGCCGAAGTATTCTTCGAGCTTCGTGAGGATCTCAGCGGTGGTTTAAGCGGCATACCTGGCGCGGGGGGGCATCACCGCGCGGAACAACGATGCGAACCGGTACCTGAGCCCGACCTGCCTTTCCTGCGTCCACGAACTCAAGCGGGCCAACGGCGAATGCAACCAGGTAAGTGGGCAGCGGCTTCGTTTCCCGGAACACAACCCTCTTTACTGCGCCTTCAGATTGCTCGCTTTGAATGTTTGTGTTCGCAACAGCTACGTCTTTTGGGGGTATGTGGAGTGTAATTTGCCAGGGTACTTTGTACGCAGGTTCATCGAAGCACGGAAAGGCCGCGCGTACGCCGATCGGTTCGAACTGGGTGAATAAGTAGCGATCTTGGTTGCGTTTGCTCAGGAACACGCCAGCCCCTCGTGGTATTTACCTTCGCGGAGAAATGAACGGCGAGGCGCACAGGTCCGGGAGTCAGAGTATGGTCGAATGCAAACCCCACAACATCGTCCCCGCCTGGCACGATCTGAGCGGTTGCAGTCACGGGTCCTTCGATAGACGCTGCGCTGACGTTGAGCTTACTCGCGTTCAGCCATATGACGGAAGTTGCGTTCCGCACGTCGAGGTCGATTTCCACATCGCCGGAATAGTCGGTCTTTTCGGGATCGAGCGTAAGGTTCAGTTGATACCGGGTGGGAACCGCGTCTGACGGTAGCCGAAATAAGGACGGTTGCTGGGCGGCAGAAAGCGTACACGCTGGTAGGGCAAACAGGATCGCTTTCATAAGGTAGATAACTCTGCATCATACGGCTTCCTGGCTGTACCATTCGAACTCTACCGTCGCTATTCTCTCACCGGTGAAGGCGATGAGATTCCGCCCAGCGTTGCAGAAGAGTTTAGCTGACTAACAGAAAAAAATATGAAGCAGGGAGAAGAAGGTGTCGAGAATTACTGGAAGGTGCATTAAATACCGGTCCTGAGAAAAAATACTACGTAGTTAATGCCAAATGCAAGCAGTATTTACTGTGTAATTAATGCCTGTACTTGTGTGTAGTTGCTGTCTTGTTGATGTAAGTAGCTGGCTAAGTCGTTTAGTAACATTCAGATGGGGCGATTGATGTGTCCCCCAAGTCAAGTAAATGTGCGCATATTTGCGCCGTGAATTATTTTTATTTACTGGTTATATAGCTGGACTTGTCACACTTAGAACAGTCCAATTGATGATCCAAACGGCGTAAGATAATGGTGGGTGCCGTATTCCACTTAGCTGTCCGACTTACATCCTGAGTTCGAGAAGTAGTTTGCCAGGAACGCTTAGGTGTGAGTACCCGTAGCACAGTTCGTCGGATCGCGTTCCTCTTTTTGGAAGGAAGGTTGCGCCATTCTTGACGCGCATTCTCTTTGATATTCTTGAAGGTCAGGAACAATTAGGGTTTCGCATGTCTGGACATAGTAAGTGGGCCACAATCAAGCACAAGAAGGCGGCCACAGACGCCAAGCGCGGCAAGATTTTCACCCGGCTGATCAAGGAAATCATGATCGCCGCCCGGAGTGGCGGCGATCCGGATTCGAACGCTAGACTCCGAACGGCGATCACCGCTGCCAAGGCGGTCAGCATGCCCGCCGATAACATCAAGCGCGCGGTTATGCGCGGCACGGGCGAACTCGAAGGCGGTCAGATCGACGAAATTATGTTCGAAGGCTATGGGCCGGGTGGTGCCGCTATTCTGGTCAACGTAGCGACCGACAATCGGAACAGAACCGTCAGCGAGATCCGGCACACGTTCTCGAAAAACGGCGGGAACATGGGCGAGCAGGGAAGTGTTTCCTGGATGTTTGAGCGCAAGAGCCAGATCTTTGTAGACGCCGAGAAGGCAACAGAAGATCAACTGATGGATATTCTCCTAGATGCGGGTGCGGATGACATTCGCGAGGGAGGAGGCGTTTGGGAGATCCTTTCGGCGCCCGAAGCACATGAAGCTGTCCTGAAGGCTCTGGAAGGGGCAGGCATTCCCACCGAGTCTGCGGAAATTGCGATGGTTCCGAAGAACACGGTGAAGCTCGAAGGCAAGAATGCTGCGGCCATGCAGAAGCTGTACGACGCCTTGGAAGAGCACGACGACGTCCAGAGTGTCTATGGAAATCACGAACTGGATGAGGAGGAAGTGCTCGCCTAGAGCATTTTTCCACGTGCGCTCCGGTTCTGACCGGGACGCAAGATCTTTGGCATGCGGATTGTCGGAATAGACTGCGGGACGGAGAAAACCGGATACGGCGTCATTGAATCGGACGGACGGTCGCACCAGTTTATTTCCGCCGGCGTGATCCGGACCAAGGCGAGTTACCCTCTCGAACACCGGCTAGTGCAAATAGCCGGCGAACTCCGTTCGGTACTGTCCAACTTCAATCCGCGTGTGGTTTCTGTGGAAGAAGTTTTTCATTCGGTGAATACGAAATCGGCCTTGAAGCTGGCTCACGTCCGTGGCGTTGCCCTACTGCTGGCTGCCGAAGCCGGTCTGCCCGTCAGCGAATATTCACCGCTCGAAGTGAAGATCAGCGTCGTTGGATATGGGCGAGCCGAGAAGCACCAGGTGGAAATGATGGTGCATTCCCTGCTCGGCATTGACCGGCAATTTAGCTCCTACGATGCTACAGACGCGCTGGCCGTGGCTATCTGTCACGGAGCACGCATGAACTTCCCGGTTGCAGCCGAGGCGTACTAGTGAAAGGCGCGATTCCTGTACTGTTGCTGTGCGGCTGGTCGTGCTTCGCGGCGGCTCCCCGCCTGGTCTTTACCAAGAGCTTCCCGGGGAGCACTCCAGACTACGTGTCCATCGTGGTAGACAAAGCAGGCGCACTCGAATACAAGGAATCGCAAAAGGAAGATGAGCAGCCCGTGAAGGCCCAGCTTCCTGAATCCGATGTTGCCAGCTTATTCTCGCTCGCCGAAAAGCTCGGATACTTCAAAGCTCCGCTTGAATCGGGGTTAAAGGTAGCAAATACAGGGAAGAAGACGTTCCGGTTCGAGCCGGAGACGGGTACGCCGACGGAAGCGGTGTTTAATTACTCGCTGGACGTTAGTGCGCAACAACTGCTCGAGAAGTTCGAACAGATTGCTGCAACGGAGCGCAGCTACATCGATCTCGACCGGACCGTGCACTTCGACAAACTCGGAGTGAATGATGCACTCGCCGAGATTGAGTCGCTTTGGCTCCGGAAGCAGTTGGCAGCGCCCCTTCAGTTTGTTCCCTTGCTCGAACGTGTCTCATCCCGACCGGCGTTTATGCACCTGGCACGTGAACGTGCCGCCAGGTTGAAGGACCAGTTCACCGGCAATGTCCCGCAGAGCAGCGGGGCCGCGGACACGGACGGAAAAGCCAAGTGAGTCGCGCAAATTGAACCCGCTGATGACTGCGAGCTCCCGCAATGAGTTTTGATCTTCAGCGGGTTGTATGGATTGTGCTTGATAGTGTCGGTATCGGCGCCATGCCTGACGCCCCGGCATACGGTGACGCCGGCAGCAATACATTGGGCAACTTGGCGCGAGTGCGGCCTCTCCGGCTGCCGTATCTGTCCCGATTGGGTTTAGCCAATATCGAGCCAATTGCCGGCCTGGCACCTTCGGAGATGCCCGGTGCAGCATTCGGAAAGTGTGCGCTTGCCTCGCCGGGCAAGGACACGACCACAGGACATTGGGAGATGGCCGGAATCATTCTGCAGCAGCCTTTTCCCACCTATCCGCAGGGCTTCCCGCCGGAAGTCCTTGTCGCGTTCGAACACGCAATCGGGCGCAGGTGTCTCGGTAACAAAGCCGCCTCGGGTACGGAGATCATTCAGGAGCTTGGCGCTGAGCACGTGCGCACGGGCTTTCCGATTGTTTATACGTCGGCGGACAGTGTCTTCCAGATCGCGGCGCACGAAAGCGTCATTCCCGTTCCCGAACTGTACGAGATGTGCGAAAAGGCGCGCGCGATTCTGCGTGGCCCGAATGAAGTCGGGCGTGTCATAGCGAGGCCATTTACAGGGGAGCCCGGCCATTTCGTACGGACAGGGAACCGCCACGATTACGCGACGCCGCCGCCGCACGGAATGCTGCTCGATCAGTTGGCCGCTGCAAACATCCCTGTATATGCGATTGGGAAGATTTCCGACATCTTCCTCGGGCGCGGTATCACCGTTTCAGAAAAGACGAAGAACAATGCGGACGGCATGAATAAGGCCATGGAGGCCATGGGTCGCCAGGACCGCGGGCTCATTTTTGTGAATCTGGTCGACTTCGATCAGCAGTATGGGCATCGCAATGACACCGAGGGGTATGCGGCAGCTCTGGAAGCGGTGGACAGTTGGTTGCCTTCGTTGCCGGTGAGAGACACGGACTTATTGATTTTGACGGCCGATCACGGCTGTGACCCGACGACGCCTTCGACGGATCATTCCCGCGAGTACACTCCGTTACTCGCGTACGGTCCGAGCACGAAAGCCGGCGTCCCATTAGGTATCAGAAGTTCCCTCGCGGACATTGGACAAACTGTAGCCGAAGTTTTCGGGGCCGGGCAAATTCCGGCAGGTACAAGTTTTCTCCGCGAGATTCAGAAAGGATAGTCGTTCGTCCAGCCCTATGAGAAGGCGAGTTATGGCGGCCAATTGGAAGATGTACAAGACCGCCCAAGATGCGACGGATTTCTTCGAGCAGTTCAAAGCTCAAGGCACTCCGGCCGTGAACAGATGTGAAGTTGTGGTTTGTCCTCCGATGTTGGCCATTCCCGCTGCCGTTTCCGCGGCTGCGGGTAGCGATATAGCGATCGGTGGCCAGAACACGTTTTGGGAGCGCGAGGGCGCTTTCACCGGTGAGGTGTCGCCCGAGATGCTTCGGGCCGCGGGTGCCTCCTGGGTCATCATCGGCCACAGTGAGCGCCGGCAATACTTCGGCGAGACCGACTCCAATGTGCTCAAGAAGATTCACGCCGCTATCGTTGCCGGCTTGACGCCGATCGTCTGTGTCGGTGAGAGGCTGGAAGAACACAAGGAAGGCAAAACGGCCGAAGTGCTGGTACGGCAATTCGCTGCTGGGATTGCCGGTTTGACCGAAGAGCAGTTTGCCAGCATCGTCGTCGCCTATGAGCCGGTCTGGGCCATTGGAACGGGACAGACCGCAACGCCCCAAATAGCCTCCGAAGCGCATAAGCTGATTCGCTCGGAAGCCGACAAGCGTTTCGGTGAGGAGGCTGCTCAGCAACTCCGCATCCTTTACGGCGGCAGTGTGAAGCCCGACAATATCCAAGGATTGATGGCTGAACCGGAGATCGACGGGGCTCTCGTCGGAGGCGCGAGTCTTGATCCGCAGTCGTTCTCGAAGATCGTCGCGGCGGCTTAGGATTTCTCTTCCGCGCTTTTATCCTTCGCCGACTTGCCGGGGAGATCGAACGGGTTCTCGTGCACTTTCTCGCGGACACCGGAGCGAAGGGTTTTTGCAAGCGAGATACTGGCTTCCCCGAAGCGATTGCGGATGTGGTCAACTGAACGAAAAGCTCGTCTTAGGTGCTCCGTCTGCGGCTCGTCAAGTAAGCTCATCTGACCTTCGGATTCCTGGAGCGATCCGGCATATACACCAAGTAAGCGAACCGGCGTTTTGCCGTCCCATGCTTGACGGAGGAGTTGTCGCACGGCACCCGCTACTTCCCGGTCGAGTTGTGTGGCATGGTCCAACGTGATCGCTCGAGTGAACGTGCTGAAATCCTCGTAGCGCAGTTTCAGCTGTATCGTTCGCGCATACAGCTGATGTTCCCGGAGACGTTTCGCTACCATCTCAGACAAGCGCAGCAACACCGTTTCCAGGCGTTCACCGTCCGCTGTATCGGTTCCGAATGTGTGTTCGTGGCTGATCGATTTCGGATCGTCACGTTCGCCAACCGGGGCGTCGAACCAGGCGCCCGCATCTTCGCCCTTCGACTTACCGGCGAGAGCTAACCCCCATTTGCCCCAATGGCTTGCGACGAATGCTTCATCCAGCTTCGCCAAGTCGCCCACCAGCCGAATGCCCAGGCTGTGGAGTGATGCTTCCGTGCTCTTACCCACGCCCGGAATCTTTCTCACTTCGAGGCCGGCCAGGAAGCGTGCTTCCTGACCAGGAAGAATATAGAGGACTCCATTCGGTTTGGCCTGATCCGATGAAACTTTAGCGACCAACCTCGATGACGCGAGGCCAAGCGAGCAGCGCAAGTTTGTCTCCTCTCGGATTGCTTCGTGTAGCGCGTGTGCTGCACGCAGCGGGGGACCGAAGAGGCGTGAGGTTCCCGTTAAATCGAGATAAGCCTCATCAATGGATGCCATCTCAACTCGAGGTGAAAAGTGGTTGAGAACGGAAAATACCTTTTGCGAGTATTCCCGGTAACGGCTTGGATTGCCAGGGACGAAGATTGCCTGGGGACAGAGCCGGGAAGCCACCCGGAGCGGCATGGCGGAGTGAATGCCGAATTTGCGCGCTGCGTAAGAAGCGGCTGCCACCACGCCGCGCTGGTCACGCTTGCCGCCGACGACGACAGGTTTGCCACGCAGCGATGGATCGAACAGTTCCTCTACCGAAACGAAGAACGCATCCATGTCGACGTGGCAGATAACACGCTGCATGACTACACTTGCTCAAGCCCGCGTTGCTCCGATCACTCGGGGCAGGCCGGCGAGATCCGATACGACCTCAATGTCCGTCCAACTGCCTGTCAGCATCTCACGCACACCGTCGAGCGAACGATAGCCAAGCTCCATCAATAGTCTGCCGCCAGGCCGGATCACCGCTTTGGCCTGCTCGATCAGGCGACGGTAGATCTCGAAGCCCGTTCCGCCGGCAAACAGTGCGACATGCGGTTCCCAATCACGTACCTCGCGCTGCATGTTGGCGGCATCTTCTCCTGGCACATAGGGCGGATTCGACACGAGGAGATCAACGCTAGCTTGCCTGACGCCGTTCAGCAGATCGCACGCAAAGAAGCGAACTTGCGCATCCAGAGCGTGCCGGTTTCGCTCCGCCACTTGCAGCGCATCGATCGAAACGTCGGAAGCGAACACTTCGCACCCGCGTTCCAGCGCGATTGACACGGCGACGGCTCCCGATCCCGTGCCCACGTCGAGAATCGACGCTACGCGATTCCTGGAAAGCCACGCGAGCGCTGTTTCGACCAGGTGCTCCGTTTCCGGGCGGGGAATCAGAACTCGTTCGTCGACATAGAATTCGCGGCCATAGAACTCCTGCCGGTGCGTGATGTATTGCGTCGGCCGTCCCTTCAGCCGCTCATTGAGATAGCGGCCGTAGTGGATCCAGCCGAGCTCGGTCAGTTCATCCGAGGCGTGCGCGTACAGGTAGGTCCGGTCACAGCGCATTGCGTGCGATAGCAATACCTCTGCCGTCAGCCTCGGAACACCGATATCGGCTTTCTC